>WBZL01003604.1_pt1 | contig 14047 bp, 15 predicted proteins | sample 5204291 | NCBI WGS metagenome assembly WBZL01 (sample SAMN12344345, study PRJNA552823) | activated sludge metagenome | biome: Activated sludge suspended growth; feature: Nitrification reactor; material: Wastewater; isolation source: activated sludge from nitrification reactor of wastewater...
AAGCCTCGTCGCTCGAGGTTGTGGTCGCTCTTGGCGGGGTCCCAGTCGAACCTCCCCCGGGCAAGCTACACGCGTATATACAGATCGTCAAGCCCCGGGCGGCGCTAAACCGCGCCGTGGCTGGGCACGCCGACGGCGGCGCGCGCCCAGCGGAGGAGGTCGTCGGCGTACGTGGCCGCCGCGAAGTCGCCGAGATCGGCGATGGTCACTGCGAATGCAGTGCGCGCGGGCGGGCAAGCGGCCGTCGGGACTGGATCGGATCGGGCCCGGAACGCGTCGACGACCTGGGCCAGCGGCTCGCCACAGAGCACGACGCGCCGAACGAGTTCTCGCGAGCGCGCGACAGACGCGGCGGAGAACCGACGCGGATGCTGGACCGCGAAGACCGCGAAGGCGAGGCCGTGGCGGCTGCCCCAGGGCTCTCGGCGCGAGTGGTCGAGGGCGAGGAGCTGGTCAAAGCGCACCTGGCACGAGTCGTCGGGCTCTGTGTAGCGCGCCCCGCAATCGTCGCAGCGCGTCGGGATCATCGGAAGCTCCTTCGGTACGCGCGCGTCGGTATAACGACCCGTGCTCACTTGCGGGCCAGGTAAACAAGGCCGACCCGCCCGGGCCGTTCCCTTGGGAGTATACCACGGCCCGGGCGGGTTGGCCACCCTCAAGGGCCCGTCTACTGCAGCACGCTGTTAGGCGTCACTGGAAGAGATCCCTTACTCTGACGAAGGCCTCTCCACTTTCAGCTGCCCTCCGAATCTTTCTCGCCATCACCTGCGCGAAGGGCAGCACCTTCTGCATCAAGTCGTAGAGGTCTAGTCCATCCATGCATACGACTCGTTTGCCGCGGCCGAAAGCGGACAATCCTTCGTCAGTGAAACCGCTTTGGCTGACGAAGAGCCCGCGCGACCAAGCAGCCTTGTCCGCGACCTTGCCTTCGAATGCGCGGAGCTCGCCTGCGCCAATGCGAGGACCAGTCCACTTCGCCTCCAATAGATATGTCTCGCCAGCGAGCTCGAAGCTCCCGTCGATTTGCTCTCCTACCAGACGAAATGAGGCTCTGGGGGCCAAACCATTTACGTCAAAGAAACGCTTGAGGAATCTCTCGTAGGCGAACCCACGCTCGTGCGGCGACATCACGTCCATTGCAAGCAGCTCGGCCTGCAGCGCGGCGTACTGCTGGGCGTCGACAGCCGACGTCGGCTCAGCGCTCGATGCGGCACGAGACGGTGTGGGCCTCTTGCCGCCGAGTCGGACAATCAGCTCGATGAAGTCGGCTTCAAGCGGGGAGGTCTCTTCAGCGCCGCCACTTATGCGGCGCGTTACCTGGCGGTACTCCCACAGGGCGAGGAGGGCCTTTAGACGCTCCGCGGGCTGGCAGGTCCTGAGGAAGAAGCGCAACCGCTTGGCCTTGCTCGTTCCGTCCACTTCGTAGCGCCGATCGTCAATGTTGACCCCCACCTCGTCTTGGAAGAATCGGGCAAAGGTGCGGTCGGTGAAGTCGAGCACGTACCCTCCCTGCATCGCGAAGAGGGTATCGATGAGTTTCACGTCGACTGCTCGCAGCGGACCTGGCGCCATCGGCACTTCACCGGGACGATGTGTGAAGGGTAATCATAGTGTGACGCCTAACGCCACGCTTCTGCGGCGCGGCATCGAATAGAACGGCCGCCATGGCGCAGTCCATGGCGGCCTACAATACCACAAAGCCGTGACCGCAGCAAGCGACTGTTAGGTGGCGTCCCGCCCCACGTACTCCTGCACAGCCTTTACCGTAAGCAACCACTCGGAGACGTGCAACCCGCCCTCGCTTGTCGTGTGCCGCGCGCTGTCCAGGTCCAGCCACGGAGACTCGAGCGACCAGTCCGACGCCTCCGTCGTTGGCGGCCCAACCACCAGCCGTTCCTGCACATGCACGACCATCGCATTACGGTAGAACACCCAGGCAAAGCCCTGACCATCGCGCTGTGAGGGGAAGGACGTCCACACGGCCGAGAATGTGGCACCGTCCACCAGTCGCTGCATTCCTCTTTGCCACTGGTCGCGGTACTCGGCAACCGTTACTCGAGACAGGTCGCTCAGGAAGCGCTCACGATGCTCCCCGAGCGTGATCTCACCGACGGCATGGACCCAGCCGTCGTCATCCACGGCCCATTCCTCTTCGAAGTCGATGTCGAAACTGTCGGCCGCTTCTTCCGAGGTTTCGGAGGCAACGGCACGGCCGCTCTCGGAGGGGATGGCTGGATCTGCGACCGCCTGTGCGCCGACCAGCGCCCCACACGAAGCGCACAGCCTCGCAAGAGGCGAACGCAGCGGCTTGCCACAGGCACGGCAGTCGGGACCGAAGAGCGCGAGACGATGATGCCAGATCGCACTCGGATTGGTTTCGCGAAAGCCTGTCAGGCGCTCGTACGCATTGAGCACGGGCACGAACCGCTCGCGCAGGGAAGTCCGCGCTCCGTCCGTGCCGCCCGTCAGGTCATGGTGGCGCATGAGTTCCTCCCACTCCGCCTCATCGAGCATCGGCACCTCGCATCGGCAGCGCCAACACCATCGCCATTGCATTAGCTCTCCTCGATCGCCACCTAACGACCCTGCTTCTCCCGCGCGGCAGCAAATAAGAGACCGCCATGGCGAAGCACATGGCGGCCTACATTACCATTTAGCCGCGCCGGGAGCAAGCAGCTGTTAGGCATCATGTGGGGCGACCTCCGCTCAGGCTATCCGCGGCGCTCAGGCTTCGCCGCCTCCCGCCGCGTCCGGACTGGCCGAGGCCGCTGCGCCGGCCGGCCGGGAAGGCGATCCTCGGGAGCCGGCGCCACATCGGGGACGCGCGCCAACGCCGCCAGGAACTTGGTCCGGCGGCCGCGCCGCGCCCGCTTGTCCAGGTACTCGAGCGTCATCAGCGCCGACAGCTTCTCCGCGAGGGCGGTTGCCACCAGCTGATTGACGGAAATGCCCTCCCGTTCCGCCAACTCTTTCGCGGCCGCATGCAGGGAGTTGGGCAACCGCAGGCTCATGGCACTCATGGATTCTCACCGATTTGGGTCAGGAACTGCTGAGGCGTCAGGACGGCGATCCCGAATTGGGACGCCGGACCGAAGTCGCGTCGGTTGTACGTGATGATGGCGGCCTGAGCCGCGACCGCCAAGTCCAGCACGTGGTCATCTGCGGGATCCGGCAGCATCGGGCGCCAGAGGAAGTGGATCGGTTGCCGAAGCCCGGTCAGCGCCAAGTACTCGAGGACGTCTTCGATCTCCGTCGCCGACAGTCGAAGCCCCGCGCCCCGCCGTGTGCACACGGCCTCCTACTCGAGGATCAGAGCGACCGACAGCACATGGTCGAAGGCGGCCGTGCCCACGCGCTGGAACAGCCGCCACGCCGCGCCCTGCCGCGACCGGAGGGCGGAGACGACGACGTTGGTATCGAGCACCACCCGGCGCGGCATGCGATATCATATGTGATATCACCGCCCTCCGCAACTTAGGGGGGATGACATGCACGTACCTGGTGTGTCTTGTCGGCTCCGCGACGCCGTCAGGAATGATGCATAACGATCCACATTCACCTGCGGGCGCGCCAGCACGACTCGCGCGCCCCAAGGAAATAGAGGCAGCTGGCGCCTCGTCCTTCCGCCGGAAGCTGGCCTCCAGGCCCCCGAGGCGCCAGCTGCCCCGCCACCCGGGGCGCAGGGCTGGGCACCGGCCCGCCGGGCGCGCCCGCCGGGTGCAATGTGCTGTTATACCGCCGCGGGGCCGGCGCCCCCACGTATCGCCACCGTTCCGCCCGGCGCCGGCCCCGTGCACCCGCGACCCACGCGCGACACGATCGGCCGCTGCGCGCGCGGTGGGTCGAGGTGCACCCGTGGGACCCGCACGCGGTGCTGCCCCGCCTGGATGGGCACCGGGTCCAACCGGCGGCCGCGTTGATCCACGGCGCACCGCCCTCCCGCTGGCGCCAGAGGCCGGGGTGGATAACGCGGTCGCGACCAGCGCGGAGTCCGTAAAGACAAGTGAGACAGAGCCGGTGCTCTGCCCACGAATGCTTAAGACGGTATAACAAGTATTGGACTTGCATGGAGTCCGCCCGCAAACCCGCGAAAACCCTCAAAACGTACCCCCCGACGGCCTAATCCGACAACCCTGCAACCAAGTCGCCCAGACCGGCATGGTCCGCCGGACTCCGAACGCCCAAGCCCCCGCGATTCAGCACGTGCGTATACAGCATCGTCGTCGACACGTCCCGATGCCCCAACAGCTCCTGGACGGTCCGGATGTCGGCGCCGCTCTCCAGAAGATGTGTGGCGAACGAATGACGCAAGGTGTGGCAGGTCGCCCGTTTGGGAATCCCGCTGCGCCGCACAGCCTCCGTGACTGCCCGCTGGACCGCGGACTCGTGGAGATGGTGACGGTATCGACGCCCCGACTCGGAATCGACGTGCGTGCGGGTCGCCGGAAAGAGCCAGTGCCACGCCAGGGAGCGGCCCGCCTGCGGATACTTGCGCGCCAGGGCCCCGGGCAGCCGAACCCACCCCGCACCTGCCCCCTCCGCGCAGTCGCGCTGATGCATCTCCGTGACCGCTTCTACCTGCACGGCCAGCGCACCCTTGAGCACTTCCGGAAGCACGGTGACCCGATCCTTCGCCCCCTTGCCCCGGCGGATGACGATCTCCCCGCGACCCAGGTCGACGTCCTTCACGCGAAGGGTCAGGCACTCCATGAGACGCATGCCACTGCCATACAGCAGGACCGCCACCAGGCGCGTGATCCCGCGCATCTCCGCGAGGACGCGGCGCACCTCGTCCGGCGTGAGGACGACCGGCAAACGGACTGGCGCCCGGGCACGCGGAATCGCCCCCAGCCCCGCCAACGGCTGATTCAGGACCTCCTTGTAGAGGAACAGGAGGGCAGCCAGGGCTTGCGCGAGCGTCGAAGGCGCCAGGTGGCGCTCCTGTGCGAGATGGACGAGAAACGCCTGAACTTCGGCCGCGCCCATTTCCCCGGGATGTCGGCGTCCATGAAAGTGGACAAACCGCCGCGTCCACGCGGTGTAGGCCTCCTCGGTCCGCGGGGAAAACTGCCGGAGGCGCAGATTAGCCCGCATGGACTGCAGCAGTTTCGGTTTCGGCATCTTGCCAACGTACGGGGCGCCGAACCGACGCACATAACCACTCCACCGCACATCGTAGCAATTTCCCGCCTTCACAGGAGGGCAGGGCCCATCCACTGCAGCGCGTCCCATTTCGATCCCTCCACCCGGACCATTTTGCGCCGGCCGCACGACATGGGTTCCGAAGGGCCGCCCCCCCCACACCGTCGGCTTGAGGGGGGAGGCAACCCCCCTTACCTTCCCGGGACCACGGCGCCGTAGCCAAGTGGTAAGGCAGCGGTCTGCAAAACCGCTATTCGCCGGTTCGATTCCGGCCGGCGCCTCTACACGACAGGCCAGAGTCCATGACGAGCGCGTCCCTGCGACTCTCCCCTGACGAACAGGCCATGCTCGCCGGTGAAGGCTCCCGCGCCGAGCAGGTCGCCATGGGACTGGTCACCCGCCTGGCCTCCATCACCGGAGCCGCCGACCTCCTCCCCATCACCCGCGCCCACATCGACGGCTGCCTCTACCACGGGCAGGCCTCGGTCGACTTCGCCCGCACCATGGCCGAAGCCGGCGGACAGGTCCGGGTCCCGACCACGCTCAACGTCGGGATCATCGACCTCCTCCACCCCGAACTCTTCCGGGGGGACCCCGCCGTCGCAGCAGCAGGCCGCGAGCTCATGGCGCACTACCGTACCATGGGGTGCCGCCAGACCTGGACCTGCGCCCCGTACCAGCTGGTGGACCGCCCCTCGGTCGGGGAACAGGTGGCCTGGGCAGAATCCAACGCCATCGTCTTCTGCAACAGCGTCCTCGGCGCCCGCACCGAACGATACGGCGACTTCATCGACCTCGCGGCGGCGATCACCGGTCGTGTGCCAAACACCGGACTGCATCGCGACGAAGGACGCCATGCCCGCGTGCTCGTGCGCTGGCGCGGCCCCAACCCCGCGCCCGACGACGACCTCTTCTTCGCCACCCTCGGCCACGTGCTCGGCCGTCGCGTCGGGACCACGATCCCCGCGATCGCCGGGATCGACCACGCCACCGAAGACCAGCTCAAGGCCCTCGGCGCCGCCGCGGCCTCGGCCGGTGCGGTCGCGATGTTCCACATGGTTGGGGTCACCCCCGAGGCACCCGACATCGACACCGCCTTCGGCGGCCGGCCACCACGCCAGGTGATCGACCTCGGCCCCGGTGACATGGCCGCCGCCCTCGCCGAACTCTCGACACGCATCACCCAGCCACTCGGCGCCGTCTCGGTCGGGACGCCGCACTTCTCGTTCGAGGAGTTCCGCCGGCTCGCCGCGCTCCTCAAGGACCGGACCGTCGCCCCCGCCGTCTCCTTCTACGTCTCCACCGGTCGCGACGTGATGGCACGCGTCGACGCCGAAGGATGGGGGGACGCGCTGCGCGCGAGCGGCGTGACGATCGTGACCGACACCTGCACCTACCTCACGCCGATCCTCCGCGAGCGCCCGGGCTCCGTCATGACCAACTCGGCAAAGTGGGCGTGGTATGCCCCGGGGAACCTGGGCTACGAGGTGACCTTCGAGACCCTGGACGCCTGCGTCGAGTCGGCGGTGACGGGCAACGTCGTCCGCAGCCAGCGCGCATGGAGCAACGCGCCGCCCACCGCTACAGGCACACCGGATGTTGTCGCCGCGGAACCCGTGGCCGCACCCCAGGTGCTGATCGCGGGGACCGCGGACGGCGAGGTACTCCGGCTCGAGGAACCCCTCTCCTTCTGGGGGGGCGTGCGAGAGGCCGACGGCTCCATCATCGACGTACACCACCCCCAGCGTGGCGCGTGCATCGCCGGGAAGGTGCTCGCCATGCCGGCCGGTCGAGGATCGAGTTCGAGCTCGAGCGTCCTCGCCGAGTTGATCCGGGGCGGGGTGCAGCCCGCGGCGATCGTCCTGGGGACGCCGGACCCGATCCTGGCCCTGGGCGCGATGGTGGGCGAGGTGTTGTATCAACGCAGCGTGGCGATGATAGCACTCCCGCCCGGGCCCTGGGCATCCATCGCCAACGCCTCGACCGCGTCCGTGAACGACGCTCGGGTGACGGCCACCTAGGAACTGGACAGACCGACCGGAGAGCAGTCGATTTGGCCACGTCGACTGAGGTCCGTGTTCCGGTGGCGTAACGGCATGGGTCTTCCGTGTGACACCAAGCGAGTCCCATGCCTCCGGTCGTCCTGTCCATTCCCCGCCGCTTCCGCGCCTTGCTCCTGACTGTTGGGGCGATGGCGTGTGGCGCGAACGCGCCGGCTCCGACCATCGTCGCGCCGTCCGTCTCCCCCGCCGCGCGCGCCCTGGTGGACTCCCTCGTCGTCGACGAGGCGCGGATGGCGGATCGATATGACCGGGTCGTGCGTCGCTTTGGTGTCGTCCCGCCCTTCGCTGACCTGCGGGACCTGCCGGCCGCACGGCTCGACACGCTGCGCGCGTTCATCGCGACCGAGCGGGGATGGACACCTCCGGATCCCTTCGCCGGCGAGGTCGGCCTCGAGGTCTACATGGACGTAGCAGGTGCCTGCGACGTGTCGAGCCGCTTCGCCGGGCACATGTTGGCCCGGTACGACCGGCTGCTCACGCAGGCGCTCACGGCTGATCGCCGCGCCGCGTTGCGTGCGAGCCGCCAGGAAGTGGCGTCGATCGATCTCTCCCGGACCCGGAGCTGCGACTGACGATGCGAGCCCGCGCCACGCCCTCCGCCGACCACCTCCGTTCGCTCCTGGCCCTCGTCATCGCCATCCTGCTGGCGCTGGCGGCCGTCGCCTAGTTGCACCAGCGGCGGAGCCGGTCGCCCGGTTCCGCCGCATGGTGCCGTCGCTGCTACGGGCTGGTTGTCGTCACCGCCTTGGTCGCGGCGCCTTCCTCGAGGGTCTTCAACACGTCCTGCCAGTTGAACCCCCCCTTGCCGAGGATCCACTTGTCCATCCAGGCCTTCTCGGCCACCGACTTGAGCAGCTGGTTGCGCGGGTCGGGGATGCCGTGGCTCATGCCCGGGTAGACGAAGTACTCGGTGGGGACACCCATCTTCTTGAGCCCCATGTGCAGTTCGTCGCTCTGCGGGCGCGGGACGCGCGGGTCGCCATCGACGACGTGGATCATGGTCGGCGTCTTCACGTTCTGGATGTAGCGGATGGGCGACTGCTTCCAGTACGGCTCGAAATCTTCATAGGGCAGCTTGTTCCCCAGGTAGTGCATGCGGACGTGCTGCATGTCGGACTGGGCGTACATGGAGATCCAGTTGACGGTGCCCGCGCCTGACGAGGCGGCCTTGAAGCGGGTGTTGTGGGTGATGATCCAGTTGGTCCAGTGGCCGCCGGCGCTCCAGCCGAGGACCCCCATCTTGTCGCCATCGACCATACCCTTGCCGATCAGCTGGTCGACCCCCGTCATGATGTCTTCGTAGCCCTTCTTGAAGTAGTCGTTGACGATCCCCCACTTGTGGGCTTCGCCGTAGTTGGTGGAGCCGCGGTAGTTGGGCTTGAGGACCATGTAGCCGTCGCCGGCATAGGCCTGCGCGCCATATCCCCCGTTGAACCCCAGGATATCCGCGGACTGTGGACCACCATGGATCGCGACGATGAGCGGGTAGCGCTTGCCTTCCTGGTACCCGACCGGCTTCACGAGGATGCCGCAGGTCTGCTTCTTGTCGGTGGAGGTCCAGCAGATCTCCTCCTCCTCGCCGAGCTGGAACTGGGCGACCTGCGGGTTCGCGTTGGTGAGCTGCCGCCACGCGCTGCGGTTGGCCGCATCCTCCACGCGGTCGGCGACGAAGTGGACGGTGGGGGTCTTCGGGTCGGCGTAGGTGATGAGCAGCTTGCCGCTGTCCGGGTCCCGCTCCGCGGCGAAGGAGGCCTTGTAGTCGGTGACCTGCTTCACGGAATTGGCCGCGACGTCGAGGGCCAGCAGCTGGCGCGTGGCCCGCACACCATCGCCGAAGTAGATCGTCTTCCCGTCGCTGCTCCACCACCCGATCGTCACGTTGCCGTCGTAGGAGGCGCCGAGCTTGGTCCAGGTGCCACCGACAGCGTCGATGGCGCGGGTGTAGACCTTGTTCGCCTTGAAGTAGACGAAGTCATCCGAGGCGCTGAAGGCGATGGTGCGGCCGTCCGGGGAGAAGGAGAGGTTGCTCTCCGAAATGATCTTGTTGTCGGTCAGCCGTTCGTGTGTGCCCGTCGCGAGGTTGAGCAGGTAGAGGTCACCGGAGTTGCCGGCCTCGGTGACGGTGCGCTGGTAGCGGTCGTTCGGCAGGCCGCGGAAACCGACCCACTTGCCGTCGTCCGAGAGGGAGAACCCTTCGACCGAGAAGTCCGCGCCCTGCGTGAGCCGGCGTTCCTGGGCGGTGGCCACCTCGACGGTCCAGAGGTGGTTGAGGGGGACGTCCTGGTTGCGGATGCGCACGTCGAACTTCGCTTCCATCCGCTTCTTGTTGAGCGTGTCGGTCGAATCCGGGGAGAGGAAGAAGGCCCGAAGGCCGTCCCGCGAGAGCTGCCAGTTGCCCACCGGTGTGGCGTGTTTGGTGAGCGGCCTGGGCTGCGACTCCGTGATGCCAGCGACCGGAAGGGTCCAGAGTTGTTGTTCCTCTGCCTTGCCAGCCGCGAAGACGAGCGTGCGGCCGTCCCGGGTGAAGGCGTAGTTGCCGACGCCGTCCTTCACGTCCGTGATCCGTTGCGCTTCGCCGCCGTCGGGGCGCATGATGTACAACTGATTGGCCGCGCCGTCGCGGTTCGACGAGAAAACGAAGAACGATCCGTCGGGGGACCAGCGCGGGGTGTTCTCGTTCTTGTCCTTCGTGAAAGTGAGCTGCCGAGTGGTGTTCAATCCACCGCTCGTGCTCACCACATAGATGTCGGTGTAGCGCTTCGCCTCTTTCCAGTTGGGGACCGAGAGGGTGTACAACGCCCGGTCGCCCGTCGGGCTCAACTCGAGGGCGCCCGCCTGGCGCATCAGCTGCTGGTCCAGGAAGGTCATGGGCCGCGGGGAGGGGGCCTGTGCCGTGAGGACGGCAGGGAGCGCGGCGGCGGCGACAACAAGGGAGCGGCGCATGGGTATCACGGAGTGCGGGGTGACGCGCCCGGGGATGGGGGAGCGGACCGGGGGCGTGTCATAAGGTTGGGGTGGGGCCAGCGGGGAGCAAGGGAGCGGGGGCCACGGAACGAGGGGTATCGCCACGACAGAGACGGAGGGGACGATGAAAGGGATGCTGATGCACTTCGCGCTGGGCGCTGCACTGATCCATGGGCTGGGAGAGCCGGTCGCGTACCGGCACAAGGCGGACCCCGAGGCCCTGAAGCAGGGGAAGACGATCGTGCAGGTGGAGAACACGGCGGTGGCCGAGGCGGTTGTCTTCGCCGTCCAGGGGCTCCGCCGGCAGCGACTCGGCCTCGTGCACGGGATGAGCACGACGAAGTTCGTGCTCCCGCGCGACATGGTGATGGCCGACCAGGACGTCCGGTTTGTGGTGGACGTGTTTGGCGCCTGGCAGAACGGGGTCTCGGATGAGGTCAGGATCAGGGAAGGGGAAGGGGTGAACCTCTTCATCCCGCCGTTCTAGCTTTCAGTCCCCGCACCCCAGGTCATGGCCAACCCGATCAAACTGCCGGATGAGGCCGCGAGTCGAGCCCTCGCGTCGGTGAAACGTTACGCCGCCGAGGAGCTCGACCTGACCCTGGGCGACCTCAAGGCGCAACTGCTCCTGGAGTTCATCGTCAGGGAGCTGGGTCCTTCCATATACAACCTCGCCCTCGAGGATGCGCAGCGCTGGCTCACCGAGCGGGCGGGCGACCTGGACGGTGCGCTGGGGAAGGCGGAGTTCACCTATTGGCCTTCGTCAGTCAGGCGAAAGGGCTGAGTGAACATGGGTACCGGCTTTCGCCGGTACGACGAGCCTGGTCGCCCCGTCGCCGGCCGGGGCCCACTCTAAGGTGGTGACACTGGGTACCGGCTTTCGCCGGTACGACGAGCCTGGTCGCCCCGGCGCAGAGCCTGCCCCGGACCCGATCCGGGGCCGGGGCCCATTTCGAAGGGGTACGACGCGGGCTTTGCGTTTCTTGACGGCGCGAACCGGGTCGGGCTACACTCCCCGCCAACTGGTGCCCGCGGAGGCCCCTCGAATGCAGCCGAAGATCCCCCCTGGCCTGGCGTCGAACGGACGGGCTCGGTCGCTGGTGGTCGTTGTGACCGCCCTGGCCCTGGTCGGCTTCAGCCAGCCCGCCGGCAGGCGTCCGGCGTCGGCCCTCCCGCCGGGCGCGCGGCCGCTGGGTGCCGCTGACTCGATCAACGTCACCTTCGCCCGGAACATCGCCCCGATCCTCCAGAAGAACTGCCAGATCTGCCACCAACCCGGCGGCATCGGGCCGATGGCCCTGCTCACGTACGAGGATGCACGTCGCTGGGCTCCACTCATCAAGCAGATGGTGGTGGGACGTGAGATGCCTCCCTACCAGTACGACACCCACGTCGGGATCCAGGCCCTGCAGAACGACTGGCGGCTCTCCGAGCAGGATATCGAGACGGTGTCGCAGTGGGTGGATGCGGGATCGCCGTTAGGCAACCCGGCCGACATGCCGCCGCCGGCGGTCTTTCCGCCGGCGGGCGAGTTTCGCCTCGCCTCGCGTTTCGGGCCCCCCGACCTCGTGGTGAAGGCGGCGCCGTACACGGTGCCCGCCGTGGGGCAGGATCGCTGGTGGCGCCCGCTGGTGCCCAGTGGCGTCACCCGGGACCGGTGCATCAAGGCGATCGAGACCAAACCGTCTGTTGCCGGGCGCGCCGTCGCGCACCACGCCAACTCGATGTTCGTGCCGCCGGAATCGACGGCCGAGCCGGACATCGCAGGGGGCGCAGGGGCCGGGAGCATCCGGCTCTCGGAGTACGCCCTGGGCAAGATCGGCGAGGTCGTGCCGGCCGACGCCTGCCGGCTGGCACCGGCCAACTCCAATGTGCGCTTCGACATCCACTACTACCCGAACGGCAAGGAAGTGAAGGACGACCAGATCGAGGTCGGCATCTGGTTTCACCCCGACAGCGTGACGCCGCAGACGCGGTACCGCCAGACGCTCGGGCTCTATGCCCTCCAAAGCGGGTCCGGCGACTTCGAGATCGCGCCGCATGGCACGCTCATGACGCAGGGGTACCAGCGCTTCAACAACCCGGTGCGCATCGACAGCTGGCAGCCGCACGGACACCTGCGGCTGGTGGCGAAGCGCCTGGAGGTGCTCTATCCCGATGGTCGGCGGGAGACGTTGAGCATGGTGTCGAAGTGGAGTGCGGGGTGGCACCACAGTCATGTCTATGAAGAGCACGTCGCGCCCCTGCTGCCGGCGGGGTCGGTGCTCATCAACACGGCCTGGTACGACAACACCGACAAGAACCCGATGAACCCCGATCCCGACCAGTGGGTTGGCATTGGCGACCGGACGAGCGACGAGATGTCGCACGCGTGGATCGCGGTCACGCAGCTCGATGAGGCCGGGTACCAGCGACTCCTGTCCAGGCGCACGAAGCCGTGAGCCGCGTTCACTCGTTGCCAGTGAAGGTCGCCAGCCTCCTCGTGCTGGCGGCCGCCACCACGAACGGTGCTGGCGCGCAGGAAACGCGATATCCGCTGGCCGTCGGGACGCCGGCCGGAAGTGGCGTCGCGCCCTACTTCGACGGCTGGTATCGCAACCCCGATGGCAGTGCGACGCTGTCGTTCGGGTTCATGAACCGCAACACAAAGGGTGCGGTGGACATCCCGCTTGGCCCGGACAACATCATCGAGCCCGCGCAGTTCCAGGGGATGCAACCGACGCACTTCCCGGTGGTGAGTTATCCGGCGTTTGGTGGCAAGCGCGAGCGTGGAGCCTTCGCCGTCCGCGTACCAGCCGGGTTCAAGGGCGACGTGACGTGGAAGCTCTCGATCAACGGCATCACCTACTCGGTGCCGGGGCGCACGACGTTCACCGCCTACGAGTTGTCCTACACACCGCAAGCCGCCGGGTCGCTCATGCCGACGGTGCGGTTTGCCGCGGATGGCCCGGTGTCCAATGGACGGGAGGGCGTCACCACGGGACCACTCCATGCCGTGGTGGGCCAGCCGCTCGAGATCAGGATCTGGATGGCGGACCGCGGGGAACGCAAGCCGATCCCGACCAACATGACGTGGTTCAAGTACCAGGGCGCCGGGGCGGTGACGTTCAGTCCCGCGCAGGGGAAAACCGCGCCCGGGGGCGGTGAGGCGACGACCCAGGCGACCTTCAGTGCCCCTGGCGACTACATCCTGCGGGTGCGCGTGGACAACTTCGGCATCACGGACAGCGCCCCCGGGCAGCAATGCTGCTGGACGAACGGCTACGTGAAGGTGCGCGTCGCGGCGAAGTGAACCCCGGGCGTCGGGTCACGGTGGCGGGATGCTGATGTGCCTGGCGGGTCCGTGCAGGACCTCACAGAAGGGGACGAGCGCGGTGGCGGACACCATCATCCCCGGGACGCGGATCGGCAGCTGCATCCCCGGGTGCGCGACCTGGCCGACATGGGTCGCCGCGGCGATCATCGCGTTCGACTCCCTCAGCCAGTGATCCGTCAGCTGCACGACCAGGGCACGCTGTCGCTCGTTGAGCTGCGCTGAGGCCTCGCGTCGCGCACGTACCAGCGCGAGCAACCACGTGGCACGTACGCGGGCTGCCTGCTCCAGCGCCGCGGTCAGGGGTCGTGGCTGGGCGTCTCCGGTGAGCAGCGCCCCCAGCTCCCGTCGGGTAGCGCCCTGGGCCTCGTGATAGGTGACCTCCGCCGAGCAGAGCGCCTTGCGCGCACGCAGCAATCCCTCGACCTGCGGGTCGGAAAGGCCGAGGTACCCACGATGCGCGAGGACGAGGTGCGGTCCCGCGAGCATCACGCGCATCTCGGGATCGTCGTCGCCGGTCGCTGCATCGTGTTGGTGTCCCTGGCCCCCTGCCTGGCGAGTGACG
>WBZL01003606.1_pt1 | contig 14045 bp, 16 predicted proteins | sample 5204291 | NCBI WGS metagenome assembly WBZL01 (sample SAMN12344345, study PRJNA552823) | activated sludge metagenome | biome: Activated sludge suspended growth; feature: Nitrification reactor; material: Wastewater; isolation source: activated sludge from nitrification reactor of wastewater...
CGCCACAGCGTCACCGGTAACACCCGAACACCGTGAACCCCGCAGCAACCCCTGCTACATTCACACCAACCCGCAGGTGGGGAATTCCGATGAGCACCTCTGGGGACTTTCGGCGAGCGTCATCAGCGGAGTTCTCCACGCTGCGCGACAGCCTTAACGTCAGCGACTCGGTCCTGTCCAAACACGTGGCCGCACTCGGGACGCTCGCCTATGTGAAGAGCCGCAAGGGCGTCCACCTGGGTCATCGGACGACGTGGATCTCCTTGACCACCAAGGGGCGAAAGGCGTTGAGCGCGCATGTCGCCGTCCTTCGGGAACTCATCGCGGGGGTGGAGTAGATGAAGTGCCGGCGCTGGCATTGCTCATCTAGCCAAGCACATTCAGTGAGAGCGTCCCGCCAATGACGGGCGGCCAAATAGGGCAGCCCGTGCCAGCACTCGGGCGCGACCGATCTCTGCCTGACCCGTCCCATGTGCGGATCGTTATCGGACAAAGTCCTTTCGCGACAGTCATGTAGCGACGGCGTCAAGACTGATCTGCGTCGTGCACGACGATCGCGATCTGCACCCGGTTGGCGACGTCGAGTTTGGTGAAAAGGCGCGACACGTGTGCCTTGACTGTCGCCTCGCTCATGAACAGCGAGGCGGCCACCTCCGCGTTTGAGGCACCGCCCCCGATCGCGGCTGCCACCTCACGTTCGCGCTCGGTCAGCGTGGCGAGCCGGTGCGCGGCGGCGCGGCGGCGGTCGGATGCCTGGCCATCGCCGAAGTGGGAGAGCAGCGTGCGGGTGACGGACGGCGAGATGATCGCCTCGCCCGAGGCGACCAGGCGCACGGCGTTGATGATCTCGGCGGGCGGGGTGTCCTTGACAAGGAATCCGCTCGCCCCGGCGCGCAGCGCGCTCATCACCTGCTCGTCCGCCTGGAACGTGGTCAGTACGATCACCTGCGGCGGTTCGTCGAGTCGGCGCAACGCGGCGGTCGCGGTGATACCGTCCATCTCCGCCATGCGGATATCCATGAGCACAACATCGGGCCGATGCTCGCGGACCGCGGCCACGGCGCGGGCACCGTCGTCCGCCTCGCCCACGACCTCGAGGTCCTCGGCCGAGGACAGGATGATCCGGAGTCCGGCGCGCACGAGCGCGTCGTCGTCGACCAGCAGCACCCTCACCGTCACCATTGGAACTCGGCGTCCACCACGAAGTCGCCTGATCCATCTGGGCCGTGCACGAGTGTGCCGCCGGCGAGGGCGACTCGTTCCTGCAGCCCGAGCAGGCCGGCGCCGGACCCGGGTAGCGCCGGGCCGGTTGGGGCGTGGATCGGTTGGCGGTTGCGGACGCTGACGCGCAGTCCGACCTCTGGCGCCCCGGTGACCCGCACCCGCGTCGCCGTGCCGCTGGCATGCTTGCCAATGTTGGTCAGCGCCTCCTGCACGATGCGGTAGGCATCGCGTCCCAGCGCGCTCGGTATGGCGTCAGCGTCCTCCACCCGCATCTCGAAGTCGATCTTCGCGCCCGCTCGGCGGGTCTCCTCGACCAGGCGGCGAATGTCCGACAGGGTCGGCTGCGGAGCTGGCGGCACCGACTCATGCCCTGGTTCTTCCCGGAGCACGCCGATCACGCCGCGCAACTCCTCAAGTGCCTGGCGCGCCGTCGAGCGCAGCAGCTCGGCGGTGTCGCGCACCTTCGCCGGCGGCAGGTCCGGCCGGACCTCGAGGGCACCGGCGTGCAACGCCAACAGCGAGATCCGGTGGGCGAGCACGTCGTGCATCTCGCGGGCGATCCGGGTGCGCTCGGCCATCCGCGCCTGGTCTTCGTGCAGACGCTGATCAGCCTCCGCCCGCAGGGCCCGCTCGCGCAGTGTGAAGACAAGCTGCCTTCGGGCCCGGACGAACATCCCACCCACGGCGGCTGCAAGCGCGAGCGGGGTGACCAGCAGGAGCACCGAGAGCGCGTCGGTCGTGGGACTGTAGATGGCGAAGACCAGGGAGGACGGGACCCACAGCGCCGCGACGAGCACCACCGGCCGGGTCGGGCGGTACACAGCCAGGGAGAACAGGGCGAGGAGCCCGGGGGCCGTGGCCGAGATCGAGACCGTCCCCAGCAGGAGACAGGCCAGCGCAACGCCGAGCGGCCAGCGCCGTCGCCACCACAGCAAGAGGCAGGCCAGCGCTCCGCAGGAAACATCGATGACCACCTGCGTCGTGGACAGCGGCACGACCGTGTCGTGGAGTGCGGGGCTCAGGAAGAGCGCCCCGACGGTGGCGCCCACCAAGCACCCGGCGGCGTCGACGGCCCTGTCACGACCGGTCCGCGGACCGATCGGAGCCTGCTGTAACAGATCGCCAGGCGCCATCAGCAACGCCGGCCTCACCAGCTCGACCCACAACCTGCGTGCCCCGGACATGACCCCAGCGTAGGGGCCGGTGCCTGTGCAGGCCAGCGACGAAGGTCGACCGCGACCGCGACGAAAGGCGGTACCCACCGGCTTCACAGACCGTCTTCGCGACCAGCGATCGTAGCTGGCAGTCCGATGTGCGGGACCGTCCAGGGCAGCCATCGTTGACTATCCGCACACCTACCAAGGAGACACCATGAAACAGGTACGGGAACAAACGCTGACAACCTCCCCCCAGCCGGACCAATCCGCCGAAGACGGCGCACGAGTCCCGGCGCAGGTCTCGCTCTGGCAGCTGAACCTGCTTCGCGTGGGTTACCTCGTCATGGGCGGAGGCCTGGCGGTGGTCAAGTGGCCCCTACTCTTTAACCACGGGCCCTGGGAGCTGAAGGCAGGCACCGTCCAGTGCATGCTCGTCGCGATGTCGGTCCTGGCACTGATGGGCCTTCGCTACCCCCTGCGCATGCTTCCCATCCTGCTGTTCGAAGTCGGATGGAAGCTGACCTGGCTCGGGGTCATCGCTCTGCCGCTGTGGTTGGACAACAAGCTCGAGGGCGCCACCCTTGAGCAGGCCGGTTGGGTCCTCTGGGTGGTCATCATCATCGCCGTCATTCCGTGGCGTCATGTGCTCACCCAGTACGTCATGGCACCGGGCGAACCATGGCGTCCGAGCCGGTAGCCACATCTGGCGACGCCCACTGAGGTCCAGTGTTTTGCACTCAGCCTGACGCAGGCTCCCAGCTCACCGTCCGCCTACAGCCCCCGACCCTAAGGAGCTCTGCCCATGATCGCCATCGAGTCAGTCACCAGAACCTACGGTTCCTTCACCGCAGTCGACGACGTCAGCTTCACAGCCCGCCCGGGCCGCGTGACCGGGTTCCTAGGCCCCAATGGCGCCGGCAAGTCAACCACCATGCGGATCATCGTCGGACTCAGCCGGCCCACCTCGGGAACCGCAACCATCTCCGGGCGCCGCTACGTGGACCTGCCCAACCCCGGCCTCGAGGTCGGGGTACTCCTCGACGCGTCGGCCCAGCACGCCGGTCGCACCGGCCGGGAGATCCTGACCATCGCACAACGGTATATGGGGCTTCCCCGCAGTCGCGTCGAGCAGATGCTGGACCAGGTCAGCCTTACGCCGCAGGAGGCAGCCCGGCGGGTCCGCGACTACTCGCTGGGCATGCGGCAGCGGCTCGGCATCGCGACAGCCCTGATCGGCGAACCGCAGGTCCTGATTCTCGACGAGCCGGCCAACGGCCTCGACCCCGCCGGCATCGCCTGGATGCGCGGCCTGCTGCGCGACTACGCCGACCGTGGCGGCACCGTCCTGCTCTCCTCCCACCTGCTCCACGAGATCGAAGTCATCGCCGACGACCTCGTGGTGATCGGCAAGGGCCGCATCGTGGCCCAGGGTGCCAAACGCGACCTGCTGGCGTCCGCGGGGTCCATCGTGCGGACGACCCACCGTGAAGTCGTCGCCCGCGCCCTAGTCGGGTCGGGCGTCACCGCCTCACCCGTCGGCGATGACGGGCTGCTCGCCCACGCCGACGCCGAGCAGGTAGGCAAGATCGCCTTCGCCGCCGGCATACCACTTATCGAGCTGCGGCCAGCCGACGGCTCCGGCCTGGAGGAGATGTTCCTCGAGCTCACCGCCGAGACCCAGCGCGACACCACCAGTAACAACCAGCCCGAAGGAGCAGCGGCATGACCACCATCGACACTCCGCCCACGTCCGAGTTGCTGGCCGGGACGAGGACCACCCGTCGCGGCATCCCATTGAGCCGCGTCGTCACCACCGAGATGCGCAAGATGCTGGACACCCGCTCCGGCTTCTGGCTGATGGCCAGCATCGGGATCCTGTCGCTGCTCGCCACGGCGGCGGTCGTCCTGTTCGCGCCCGACAAGGAGTTGACCTACAACTCGTTCGTGGCCGCGATCGACATCCCGATGACCCTTGTCCTTCCGATGATCGCGATCTTGTCGGTTACCGGCGAGTGGAGCCAGCGCAGCGGACTCACCACCTTCACCCTGGTCCCGCACCGCGGCCGGGTCATCGCGGCCAAGGCGATCTCGTGCGTCGGCGTTGCCATTGTCAGCACTCCGCTCGCCTTCGGCATCGGCGCCCTCGGCAACGTGGCGGGGACGGCGATCGCCGAAGTCGATCCGGTCTGGGACCTGACGGTGACGAATCTGCTCGCGATCGTCCTGGCCAACGTGCTGAGCCTGCTGGTCGGTTTCATGCTCGGCGTGGTGATTCGCAGCTCGGCCGGAGCCCTCGTGGCCTACTTCGTCTACCAGTTCCTGCTGCCAACGCTGGCTTTGCCCATCGCCGCCTCCCATAACTGGTTCCGCGACCTGCAACCCTGGGTCGACTTCGACTATGCGCAAGGCGCCCTGTTCGACGGGGCCCTGACCGCCCAGCAGTGGGCCCATCTCGGGGTCACCGCAATGATTTGGTTGGCCATCCCATTGACCGTCGGGCTCGGATTCGTGACCAGAGCGGAAGTCAAATAGGCCGCTTCCCCGGACACGTATCTCGCTCGTCTGCGGCACGAAGCAACGCAGCATGCGGTTCCGCAATCGGGACGCTTGATTCAAGGAGATAGCCCTCGGCGCCGGCACCCAGGTGTTCACCCTGGGCTGCGGAAAGGCCCCCTTCGCCACCAACGAGCTCACCATCGACCGGAGCCTAGGTGCGGGCTGGGTCATCAATCTCGCCGTCGCCGAGTACGTCACCCGCCGACAGATGGCCGTTCCGCCGGACATAGGGGTCGGCAGCCCCAACCGTCACCTGACGACCGATCTTCGGGAGTCACCAGAGAACGGAACTCACGATGAAGACAACCAGCGAAGAACACGATCAGGCAGCAGCCAGGAGCACCCAACGGACACCTTCGGTTTGGTGGGCGCTCGCCAGCCTCTCGCTACCCATGTTGCTATCCGCGCTCGGCACCAGCATCGCCAATGTGGCCTTGCCAACGCTGGCGCGGGAGTTCGATGCCTCCTTTCAAGAAGTCCAGTGGGTCGTCCTGGCTTACCTTCTCGCCATCACCACCCTGATCGTCAGCGTCGGACGCCTCGGCGACCTCACCGGGCGCCGCCGGTTGCTACTGGCCGGAGTCTTCCTGTTCACGGCGGCCTCGGTCCTGTCCGGCCTCGCCCCCACGCTCTGGCTGCTGATCGGCGCCCGGGCGGTGCAGGGGCTGGGCGCGGCCATCATGATGGCCCTCACCATAGCCTTCGTCGGTGAGATGGTTCCCAAGGAAAGGATCGGAACGGCCATGGGGCTGCTCGGGAGCATGTCCGCGATTGGTACCGCACTCGGCCCCTCGCTCGGCGGCGTGCTGACCGCCGGTCTCGGGTGGCGGGCCATCTTCTTCCTCAACGTGCCGCTGGGAATCCTGGCTCTCCTTCTCGCCTACCGCTCCCTGCCCATCGACCGGCAGTGGCCGACAACGGATCGGACCCGTTTCGACAGCGTGGGCACACTGCTGCTTGCTCTGACGCTAGGGGTGTATGCGCTGGCCATGACGATGGGGCACGGCAGCTTCGGCCGGCTCAACATGGCTCTGCTGTTGGCTGCTGTCTTCGGGATCGCCCTGTTCGTGGCCGCCGAGAGGAGAGCAGCATCACCGTTGATCCAACTGACAATGTTTCGGAATCCGGTACTGAGCGCCGGCTTCTCCATGAGCGCCCTGGTCACCACCGTGGTCATGGCGACGCTGGTGGTCGGCCCGTTCTATCTCTCCCGCGCGCTCGGGCTCGACGCAGCCCGGGTCGGGCTCGTCATGTCCTCCGGTCCGATTGTCGCGGCCCTGACAGGTGTACCAGCCGGCCGCTTCGTGGACCGGTTGGGCGCACACCGCATGAGCATCGTCGGGCTCATCGCGATGGCCGTCGGCTCCGGCATTTTGACCCTGCTGCCGACGAGGTTCGCCATACCGGGTTACACCGCGCCGCTCGTGCTCATCACAGCCGGCTATGCGCTGTTCCAAGCGGCCAACAACACCGCCGTCATGACGAATGTTCAACCCGACCAGCGGGGCGTCACATCCGGCATGCTCAACCTGTCCCGCAACCTCGGCCTCATCACCGGTGCATCCGTGATGGGCACTGTGTTCGCCCTCGGGTCTGCGACCACCAACATCATGACGGCGCGTCCGCAGGCGGTTGCCGGCGGCATGCGGATCACGTTCGCCCTCGCCGCGGCTCTCATCCTTGTCGCTCTGGCCATCGCGGTGGTAAGCCGTGCTCTTGCGCGACACACTTCGCGTGAATGAATCCAGACCGCGCCACCGACTCGGTTTTTGACTGGGCTGCTGAGCATGGATCCACCGGCTGTCTCGTACCGGGTTTGAGGGGGACCCTCAAGCCACGGAAGTACCCGAACGAGCTTCGGGAGCGGGCGATCCGTCTGGCGCTGGACGCACGAAAGGACCCGGCCTCACGGCCGGGTGCGTGTGCCCGGATCGGAGGGCAGCTCGGGATCAACCCCGAGACCCTGCGAGGGTGGGTGGCGCAGGCCGAGGTCGACGCCGGTTCTCGGCTGGCCACCAGCGGCAGCGACGCCAAGCGGATGGCGTAGCTGGAGCGGGAGAACCGTGAGCTACGCCGCTCGAACGGGATCCAGCGCACCGCATCGGCTGATGCAGGTGAACGGTGTCAAGTGCGTGCGTCGTCGAGGCGTTTCAGCAGCGTGTCATTCACTCAGACACACCTCAGCGATGACGGTGTCGTTTACCGCAGCCCTGGACTGCTGGTACTCCGACGCGATCAGACCCTCAGGGCTGGTCCCGCGGGTCACGCAGAACTTCGCCAGCCACGACCACATCCGGTCGATCTCTCTGTCACAGAAACCAAGTGAGGCGGCCTGCGCGTGGAACGTGTCGGTCTGATCGGGGTAAGCGTCGCGGATGTACCTGCCCCACCGGCAGCCGGAGGCGACGACGAACTCGACGTCCACCGCCATGCCGCAGGTGATCACGACATGCCCGACGAACAAGGCAACCTCGGTGCGCACCGTGCGCCGATCGGCTGTGGGCGAGGCAGAAGATGCCAGAACGAGTTTCGTGACCTGGTGCGGACTCCCGGCTCGATGCGAGCCGAAGAGTGACTAATTGCGGCCTCGATCTGACAGGATCTCCCAATGCCCAACATCCCGGCTGGCGTCGCAGCAGCGTGTCTGCTCGGCGTCGTATTCCTCTTCCAGCTTGGACTGGCCGCTGGCGCACCATGGGGTGCAGCGGCATATGGGGGTCGGGCCGCGCAGGACGACGGGAAGCTTCCAACCCGGTACCGAGTCGCCAGCGCCGGCACGGCGGTATTCCTGGTCGGCGCCCTCTGGTTGATACTCGCCGCAAGTGCGGCGATCACCCCGACACCATTGCCGGAGAGACTTCTCAACGTCGGCATCTGGGCCCTCGCGGGCCTGTTTGCGCTGAATACCGTAGGCAACCTCGCAGGGCGCCACCCCGTAGAGCGATGGGGCGCCGGTGGCACAACTGCCGTGCTCACCGTCTTGTGCGCCTGGATCGCCCTAGGGCGCTGAACGCGCAGTTCGGGCGATGTTTGCGGAGGGCAGGGGGCCGCGGGTTCCGTGCAGTCGTCCCGGGGCCTCGTCGGCACGAGCGCGCCCGCGTCACACCGCCGCGTATGACTGTCAAGCCGGCCGGCCAGATGGCAGATGGGCGGCAAGGCCGTCTCGCATGCGGACCACCAACGGGCACCCATCGGACGACAGCGCCGAATCCACGGGCAGTCAGTGCCGCTCGTCCCGTTAGTGTGAAGCGCTGACTTGAGTGGCGGTATTCTGACCGATGTATGTGGCGCTAGTTGACGCCGATGACGAGGGTGCTGCGGGCGGCTTCAACGACGTCGTTGGTGACGGTGTTCAACTCGTTGATCTTCATGACTCGTTCGATCTGGATGAGCAGGCGTTCGAGGAGCCGGAAGTTTCCTCGCGTGGTCTGGGCGATAGCGGTGATGGTTTGGTGGTCGGTGTAGTCGTCGGGGTCGAGTTCTCTTCCCCGTGCGCGCCATTGCCGCTGGAGGACGAAGATCAGTTCGTCTTGGGTCAGGGGCCGGTATTGGTGTGCGAATCCGACGCGGCTGTAGAACTGGGGGTAGCGGCTGAACTGCTTTTCCAGACCTGGCATTCCGATGAGGATGACCCCTAGCTTTTCGCGATCGAATTGGTCGCGCAGCAACTCCAGCGAGGTTGGCGAGAGGCGTTCGGCCTCGTCGATGATGACCAGGCTGATCAGTGTCACGTGACGTGGAGCGCCGCTTTGATCCCTCTTTTGCGGTCCGTGCTGGCCGATGCAGATGGCGACGCGGGAGATGATGTGGTCCAGTTCCTGCCGGAACTGCTTGGGGGTCTGGATCACCGGCGGCGTGTAGATCACGGTCCTGGAACGGTGCAGCGCGGCGTAGACCTCGGCGTCGGATTCCTCGCGGGGCCCCCACTCGATCAGCAGCGGCTCGGCCTTGTCCCAGTTGGCGTAACGGCGCGCTGACAGCGTCTTGCCGATCCCGGCCGGGCCGAAGCAGATGCCGATGGTGCCGTTGGCCTTGACGGTATCGGCGAACTCCACGAAGCGCCGATGCTCCTTGGTCGCGATGAATCGGCCTTTGCCCATCAGTCCTCCAGGTACGTGCGCAGTCTGGGCTTCGGCTTGAGCCGAGGCGCTGGCGTGGTCGGCGGGGTGCGTGGGCGGGCAGGTATTCAGCGACAACCGCGATGCGTTCATTGATCTGGGACCGGACAGCGCGGCGACGGGCGTTGCGTGCTGCCTGGATGTCTTTGAGCGTGAAGGTCTCGCCTTGGTGCGCGGTGTCGACGGCTTTGCAGACGAACTTGTTGCGGTGGAAGACCCGGATTTCGGTGATATCTCTGGGGTCGTAGCGGATTGCGACTGGTTCTCCGACATAGGCGGCCAGGATCGGCGTGATGTAGCGAAGGCCCTGAAATCGGATGCCGTCGCGGTGCACGACGCGGCTCTTGGGAACGGTCAGGAGCAGCTCGTCTAGTGAATCCAAGGAGTCGGGCATGCGCGGCAGCCAGCCGTCGCGGGTCCAGGCCGCATGCGGGCTAGTGCCCAATTCCGGGTGCGTCCGATGCTGGTAGGTGGATGTCAGGAAGATGCCGATGCGTTCGGTCAACTCGGCCAACGTCAGCTCGGGTTGGGGTGAGCGCTGGTCCAGCGCAAGGTATCCGGGCAGGTCAGGAAGCAACTCGCTGTTGATTGAGCGGAAGAATCGCTCGATCTTGCCCCTGCCTTGCGGCCTGGCAACGGCCGAGTACGTGATCGTGAACTTCAGCTCCAGCGCGGTTGCCGCGAGCTGGTGGCTGGTGAAGTCGCTGCCGTGATCGACGTACAGCATGTCGGGGATTCCGCAGACCGGCCACGCTGGGTCCGGCTTGTGCCAGATCGCTTGGCGCAGCGCCAGTCCGGTGTTCATCGCCGAAGGCGCGCCCAGGAACACGTAGTACCCGCAGACCGCCCGCGAATGGTCATCTTCTATGACTGTCAGCCAGGGCCGGGCCGGTTGCCCGCTTGAATCCACGATCAGGATGTCGAGCATCGTGTGGTCGGCCTGCCACTGATCGTTGGGGTGATCTGCTGAGCGTCGCCAGGCCAGTTCGAACTTGTCCCGGTACGCCGCATCTCCTTCGTGGGCGAGAGTGAGTGCGTCCGGCTGAATGCCGGTGACGATCTGTCTGACCACTGTGTATGACGGCGGTTTCCACCCGTTCGCTGTCGCGGCGGCTTGCGCCCGGCGGGCGATGGTCGCGATCGATGCTCGGGGTTTGACCAAGGCGAGCCCTTCGATCAGGTGGACGAGATCGGCCGCAAGCCGATGGGTTCCCTTGTCGCTGCGGGGCGAGGTGTCCAGTCCCCCGCGTCCCGAAGCCCGGTACGCGGCGTGCCAGCGCTGAACTGTTCGCAGCGGAATGCCGGTGTCTGCGGCGATAGCGGTCAGTGGCACGCCGTCTTCGACGTGCGGTCGCAGGACGCTCCACCGATCAAGCGCCCCGCGCGGCATCAACTCGCGGCTTTCGCGGTCCGCCGCTTCGTCGCGGCGGCGGGTTGCTTGCGCAATGCCCGGTAGATCGTTGTGCGGCTGACGCCCAGCACGTCTCCGATCTGCTCGACCGTCATATCGCGCTGCTCATACAACCGGCGCGCCGTTTTCACTTGATCGGCAGTCAGGGTCGGCGGGCGGCCGCCTTGGCGGCCCCGGGCCCGAGCGGCACTCAGCCCCGCGTTGGTGCGTTCCCGGATGAGGTCGCGCTCGAATTCGGCGAGCGCGGCGAAGACATGGAAGACAAGTCGGCCGCCCGGTGTCGTTGTGTCGATGTTCTCGGTCAGTGAGCGGAAGCCGATGTCTTTGCCGGATAGATCCGTCAACGAGTCGATCAGGTGCCGGATCGAGCGGCCCAGCCGGTCGAGCCGCCACACAACGAGGGTGTCTCCCGGACGAATCTGGTCGAGCAGCCGAGACAGTTCCGGTCGCTCGTCGAGTGAACCGGATGCGTGATCGACGAAGACCTTGTAGCAGCCGGCCTTTTTCAGCGCGTCGATCTGAAGCGCCGCATCTTGATCCGCTGTCGAGACCCGGGCGTAGCCCAGAAGTGAACTCACAGGTCGAATGTAGCGAAACCCGCCGACATCGCCTGGTATTGCCACACTGTTTCTGGCACTGACATCCGCAACAAACGGTGTGAGGCGTGAAGATCGCCTAGATGGCTGCTTCATGTTGTGTCAAAAACCCTCGTTTGTGGGACACGACATTCACGGGTCAAGTCCAGCGGAGTGGTGTATGAACCTTGGTTCGTGATCCTCAGATGTGTCTGTGTTAGGCGCTGAGCGCGGGGTGTTGGTTGCCACCTCCTACCCGATGGTGTCGGCGGGGTCTGTGGGTAATGCGCTGCGCTGGTTGAGTCAACGGATGCGCAGTACCCGCCACCACCTTGCCCCGCGAGCTGCACGTCGCGAAGTTGGTCGTCGTCGACAACTGTCTCTGGACTCCTGCGAGGTGGCGTGGTAGGCGTGGGTCGTGCGCTCTCTGTTCGCCGTTCATTCTCGTCGCCAAACTCGACCCTAGGTAGAAGCCGTCATCAAGTACTTGGCCATTTCGTGACCGCATAGGAGCGGTGCGCGTGATAGGAACCCCTTCTGCACCGCAGCGGATTGTGCAGTGAACTCGCATGTACGATGGCAAAGTGAGTAGGTTCCTGAAGGTGGGCTAGTGGGGGGGCTTATGCACATGGCTAAGGGATCGTACCGAAGAAATTCGAGGCTATTGCTGGGCTTGCTGGTCGGGAGTGGTCTCACCTGCACGCTTTTCGCTTCTCTGGCGCAGGCTGAAGCCAGCCCAGAAGTGGTTATTGAAGATGCTTTGACGTCGCCCGCGAGGCCCGGTGACCCTGAGGACGCGGCTCTGAACTTCACTTTGATACAGGACAACCTGTTTTCTAAACGTCCCAACGATTGGGGCGGAGCCTACGTTGACGGTGAGGAGTTGGTCGTTAAGTCGGTTTCCTACGACGAAGACACCGCAATGCGGCTACTGGCAGAAGTCGGTGTAACGCACGGTGTGCGAGCGGTTCGTGCAGATCGTTCGATTACAGATCTGCAGTCGCTGAGTCGCGAAGTGTGGAAGCTCGCCGGCGACACCGTCGTGGCGGTCGGGCCCCAATACTCGACCTCTACAGTTGCCGTTGCGGTCCTGGAGCCTTCTGCTACCGACGAGACCTTCAGAGATCCGGCGGACTTGGCGGCGATTCGCACGATCGGGAATGGTGCGGTGAAGTTCTATGCCCAGCAAGGACGACCGCAGCCGGCATCCCGTTACACGGATGCGTCTCCTTTCATGGGCGGTGCCCGCATCTTCTTCGGCAGCAGTCGCGTGTGCTCCTCAGGATTCGCCTGGAATGCGCCAGGAGCGGGTCGCTTTATGTTGAGCGCTGGGCACTGTTACACCTCAAGTTCCGGAACCTTCGGCGCAGTGAATCGCAAGGATGCGAACGGCCAGCTGAATGCCATCGGATCGGTCACCTACTCCTCTGTAGCCAGCTACGGGACGGTTGCCGGCAGACATGGCGACTTCGCTGTCTATAAGTTGAGCGGAGACAAGGACAATCTGGGCAAGATCTTTGTCGGACCTTACGACACGACATCCTCCAGGGTCATAAAGGGGAGGCTGAGCCTGCCCGAGAACTGGCAAGGCTCAAATGTGTACACATCAGGTGCTGGAGGGTCCTTGGGTAATGGAGACGGACAGATACAGATTCAGTGGGTGTCGCTGATCAACCAGACCGTCTACTACAGCAATTCTGGGCAAACGATGTCCAATGTGGATGTGGGTGAGAACGACTCGCAGTGCGTGGGCGGGGGCGACTCTGGAGGTGCGGTGTACCAGACGTCCGGGTCGGACAATGCCTACGGGGTCGGTATCATCAGCGGCGACAACGGCCAGGGGTGGGGTCCTACGAACTGCCGGAACTACTACACGCCTCTGCATCTGGTCGCTAGCGACCTCGGTGGCGCAATAAAGACCGGCTAACAATGAACCGGCAGACGAGGGTCTGGCTCGGCGCTGCCGTAGGCACTCTTGTCATCTTCTCTGTCGTGTGGCTGTGGTGGCGGCAACTCCCTGCCAGGCAGTGGTTGGGACCGGGCCAAGTTTCACGGATGCCTTGGGAGCAGGAGGGCGCGTGCGATGGACTTCCGCAGACCGAGATCCTCGTCCGTCTCACGACGCCCGAGATCCTCACCTCCGCCACCTTTTGTCTGCCTGATGGGCGGCGCAGCGTCGTCACTGATGCGGTGCAACTTCAAGTCTTGTCGCGCACCTTGTCGGGCAAGGACAGGATTGCCTGGTTTCCGCGCAATTGCTCCGCCGTGGGCGAGACGGTTCCCGCGTTCGTCATCGATGTGGGTGGGAGAAGAATGCGACCGGCAGTGCCACTTGGTCCGTGCAAGGGACCCGATCAAGAGGCGTTGTGGGTACTACGACAAGCAGCCGGCGAGTCTCCCTAAGCTAAACAATCACAGGTTGCGAGTCGGTCGAGCGTCGAGTTCATCGAGTCTGCGATAGGCGCGGCGGATTCACGTGATCTGCGACCTTTCCCCCTCCTTCAGATCGGGGGAGCACTGCCCCGTCGCCGTCCCTGTTACGCGCGCCCTACAAGCAAGCAGCGACTGCGCGGCGACCTGATCCACGCGAGGAGCAAGATCCATCCGTCTCATAAACCTTCGTCTTCGCCCGCACCTTGGTTAGTGCACCGGCCATACTGCGCGAATGGTCCGAGGTGCCGGTCGCGTAGCTGTTGGCAAATAGCGCTTCTTGGTAGCGCGAGTCCGGCTTGTTGGTAGCGGGGTTCCGGGTTGTCGGTAGCGCGGGTCCATGACCGTGGTCTGCTGTCTGGGCGGTGGCGCGTTGGGCGCCGCCGCTTTCTTCTGACAGGAGGCAAGACGGGTATGACGGATTACCGGGCGATCATGACGCTGGTGTTGCAGTGATGACGCTCGCCGAAAGTCCCCAGAGGTGCTCATCGGAATTCCCCACCTGCGGGTTGGTGTGAATGTAGCAGGGGTTGCTGCGGGGTTCACGGTGTTCGGGTGTTACCGGTGACGCTGT
>WBZL01002539.1_pt1 | contig 14037 bp, 6 predicted proteins | sample 5204291 | NCBI WGS metagenome assembly WBZL01 (sample SAMN12344345, study PRJNA552823) | activated sludge metagenome | biome: Activated sludge suspended growth; feature: Nitrification reactor; material: Wastewater; isolation source: activated sludge from nitrification reactor of wastewater treatment...
CGATTAGAACTAAAACCATGAGCTGGAACCATGGATTAGCAGAAGTGATTTCTGCATTGTTGGAAAGGAATCTTCAACTTAGTCATTTTTCAGAACATGATTATTCACCCTACAATTGTTTTAGCAAATTAAGCCTTCATGAACCAGGTAAATATAGATTCTCTCATATTCCATATCGTATTCCTATGGTCTATGCTGTCAAGGTGACAAAAAAACTGGTCTAAAGGATATTTTTTTAATCAAGGGAATTCAAATCCATAAGCAATTTCTTTTTAAAAAAGTAAGATGAACAAGCTTGCTAATATGAGAATGAATTATTTTTACCACCAATTATGAGTTCTAATTCACTCAGTTATCGCTTCTTTTTTTTCTATCTGTTGATCTTTGTGTCTCAGGCAGCAATAGGGCAAAGACCCATCACCATCAAAGGTTTTGTAAAAGACAAGAAGTCACTTCAACCATTGGAATTTGTTCCGCTTACCATAACGAGCCGCACTGCAGGGACATATACAGATAGTTTGGGAAAGTTTTCATTCAAGGCATTTCCAAAAGATGTTGATAGTTTAATCATTACCTATATCGGATATTATCCCAAGTACATTGCGCTGAGCGGTAACAGTACACAGGAATTTGAAATATTTCTCGAAGAAAATGTAGGAGAACTACCTGAAATTATTATTAAGGCTGATCCAAATCCAGGTAAAACAATCATGAAAAAAGTGATTGCAGCCAATCCTAAAAATGATCCTTCGACGATTAAAAAAATGGAATCAAAAAGGTGGGAAAGCAATGAGGTTTATTTGTTCCATCCCCGGGAAATGAGTGCTGCAGATCCATTGGATTTTATTTTTTCATCCAGAGTGAAAGCTCATAATGCTAACAAGTCAGATACTGATACTTCTAAATCTGAAATACCATTGTTTTTTAGTGAGAGTATTTCTTCATACATTTTAACTAATGATCCTTTTGGTGAGACTGAAAATTTAATAGCCGTAAAGAAAACAAACCTTGAGAGCGATAAATTGCTCGAACATATGTGCAGAATGGATGAAGTCCTTGATTTGTACCAATCAAAGATAGTCATCTATACAAAGGCCTTCGTGAGTCCTATTGGAAGCCTTGCATTAGATTATTACGATTACTATATCGAAGACAGTTCTTCTACAAACGATGGACATTTCAATATCACCCTTCAACTTATACCCAAATCCTGGCATGGCAATGTTTTTACCGGAAATATTGTAATCCATGACAGTAGCTTTGCCTTAGTGCAGGCAGATTTAAGATTAAGCAAAGAAGCCAATTTAAATTTTGTAGAAAAAATGCAAATTAAAGTTCAGTATGATCAAAGTTTTGATCCACTGACTAAATTAAATAAATGGTATCTCAAGCGCAATGAATTACTATTGCAGTACGAAGCAGGACTCGAATTGATAGGAATTCCATTACCATTGATCAATGATGATAGAAGATTGGTTGCCACTGTGAAAAATACTTATTACGATGTCAGACTTAATCCTTCAGAATCAACAACCAATACCAGAATCGGTACCAGTGCTGTAATGCGAGTATATGATAGTGGACATTCAGACGAATTTTGGAAATCAGCAAGACCGGATAGCTTATCATCCAGAGAAAGTGCCATATATGATATGGCTGAAGCGATCAACAATAATAAGATACAAAAACTCAAAGATATTTTATTTAAAACAATAACAACGGGATGGTATAATTGGAACAATAAATTGTGGATTGGACCTTATGGATCTTTGGTAAGTAAAAATGAAATAGAAGGCTGGCGATTCAGGGTGCGTGTCAGAACAGATGAGGCTTGGATGAAAAAAACCGGTCTATATAGTCATCTTGCTTACGGATTAAAAGATGGAAAATGGAAAGGTTCTTTTGGTATCAAACAATTGTGGAATGTACAACCTTATACAAAGTCTGAAGCTTTTTATGGTAATGATTTTTTGATTGCTTCTGAATGGTATGATGCTCTTGATGCAGACAATATTGTCAATACTATTTTTAGAAAAAAAGTGCCTTATCAGAGGGTCCTTCAGGAACAATGGAACCTTTCGCATGATCAGCAATTTGCTTCTGATTGGTATTTTCGCGTAGGGGGCATCCATAGGACCTTGACGCCATTCCAAATTAATTATATATGCAGAAATCCCGAATTTATCAGTCCGGAAAAAACGCCTGACATTTCGCCTGAACTCAGTGTGATCAATAGCAGTGAGGTGAGTATTGCTCTTAGATATGCATACAGGGAAAGGGCCAGGATTTTTGATTATGAAAGGAGAAGTCTTGGAAGTAGATATCCCACTGTTAATCTATCTTATACACATAGCATCCAATGGAAAGAATCACATTTTAATTTTCAAAAATGGAACATTGGTATTTTGCACAGAACTTACATTACTCCAAAGTGGACGATTAGTTGGAATGCGGATGTAGGGAAAATTTTTGGGAAAGTTCCTTTATTATTGGCATATATTCCGAGAGGAAATGAAAGTTATTTTACAACCAAGTATGCATTCAATACTATGAATAAATACGAATTTGTAGCTGATAGATACGCAAGTGTTCAAGCAACAATTTCATTTGGGGGGACATTTTTTGATTATATCCCTGGTATCAATAAATTGGGCTGGCGTGAAAGAATTCTCGTTAATTCGTTCTGGGGTGATTTAAGTCAGCAAAATAAAGACTTCAATTACAATTCAATTTATAAAACAGCTGATAAGCAGCCATTCTTAGAATTTGGTGCGGGGATTGAAAATATTTTTCACCTTTTTTCTATTGATTATATATATCGGGCAAATTATAAACGGTCAGGCTCTTCTTCAGGATTGTTCGCCGGTATCCGTGCATTTTTTTAATATTGAGATGAAATTTCAATCCTGTTATAAATTTGAATTAATTTTCTAGAGCCTCAATACTCTCTCTTTTTTATTCGGATGATTATAATTCAATTGCAGTTATTGGATTAACTCTTTTATTTGATTTACGAATTCAGATATGGACATACTTCCTTGATCTCCGGTCCCTTGTTTGCGCACAGATATATTTTTTTCTTGGGATTCTTTTTCACCTGCAATGATCATGAATGGAATTTTTTTCAATTCATTGTCCCTGATTTTTCTACCAATAGATTCCGTTCTATCATCTATAGATCCTCTCAATCCGGCAGAAGTAAATTCATTTTGCAACTCGTTCGCATAATCCAAATACTTATCGCTTACCGGTAGGATGACATATTGTTCAGGTGTCAGCCAAAGAGGAAACTTACCTGCGCAATGCTCTGTAAGGACACCGATAAAGCGTTCCATGGATCCAAAAGGCGCTCGATGGATCATTACCGGCCTGTGTTTGGCATTGTCTGCCCCAATGTATTCAAGTTGAAATCTTTCAGGTAGATTATAATCTACCTGTATGGTTCCAAGTTGCCAGCTTCTTCCCAAAGCATCCTTGACCATAAAATCCAACTTTGGTCCATAGAATGCAGCTTCTCCTAATTCAGTGGTAGTCATTAATCCGGCTTCCTGTGTTGCATCTATAATGGCTTGTTCTGCTTTAATCCAATTCTCCTCAGATCCGATATATTTACTTTTATTCTCCGGATCCCTTAATGAAATTTGTGCGGTGAAATTGTCAAATCCAAGTTTTCTGATCACTAACATCGTCAGATTCATGACTTCTAAAAACTCACCCTTTACCTGATCTGGAGTACAGAAAATATGAGCATCGTCTTGAGTGAAACATCTCACTCGAGTCAAACCGTGTAACTCTCCACTTTGCTCATAACGATATACTGTTCCAAATTCAGCTATTCGCAGTGGAAGTTCTTTGTATGAACGTGGCTTGTGACCATAAATTTCGCAATGATGTGGACAGTTCATAGGTTTGAGAAGGAATTCTTCACCTTCGCGCGGAGTTTTGATGGATTGGAAGGAATCTGCACCGTATTTTTCCCAATGACCGCTGGTGATGTATAAATTTTTATGTCCTATATGTGGAGTAATTACAGGTGTGTACCCTCTTTTAATCTGTTCAGCTTTGAGAAAATCCTCTAGTCGTTGTCGCAAAGCAGTCCCTTTGGGCAACCATATGGGTAGACCAGCGCCTACTTTTTCAGAAAACATAAAAAGCTCCAATTCTTGACCCAACTTGCGATGGTCTCGTTTTTTAGCTTCCTCGAGCATGTGGAGATAATCTTCAAGTTCTTTGGCTTTTGGAAAACTGATTCCATAAATTCTGGTCAGTTGTTTTCTTGTTTCGTCACCTCTCCAGTATGCTCCTGCAAGGCTGAGAAGTTTTACTGCTTTGATGTGGCCGGTATTTGGAATGTGGGGACCTTTGCAGAGATCAACAAAATTGCCTTGTTTGTAAAAACTAATTTTTCCATCTTCTAATTCACGTATCAGTTCAAGCTTGTATTCATCATTCTTGTTGGTGAAATATTCCAGAGCTTCTGCTTTAGAAACTGCTGACCGCTCGTAATTATTATTTTGTTTTGCCAGTTCTGACATTTTCTTTTCTATTTGCACGAGATCATCAAGGCTTAAAGTTCGATCTCCGGAATCAATATCATAATAAAATCCGGCTTCGATAGGAGGTCCTATACCAAACTTGACGTTTGGGTACAATGATTCAAGCGCTTCAGCCATCAGGTGAGCTGATGAATGCCAGAAAGTGCTTTTGCCTTCTTTATCGTTCCATGTGAGTAATTGAAGTGTCGCATTAACTTCTATCGGGCGAGATGCATCTACTACCTCCCCATTGACTTTAGCGGCTAATACACTTCTAGCCAGTCCTTCACTTATGCTTGTCGCAATTTGCATTGGAGTTGCACCTTTTTCATAATCAGCAACTCGACCATCAGGAAAAGTAATTTGAATTTTCATCTTTTATCTTTTATTCAATTCAGCAACAATTTCGATAAATGAACTGAAAGATCTTCAAAAGAGGATTTTGTACAGTTTTCTTATCCAAAGAATGTGAGATTGTGCTCAAATTTCTGCAAAGGTAATCAATTTAGTTTTTTTATATATTAAGATAAAAGTTAATATGAAAAATAAGCAATTCGTTAGGCTCTAGCTTTCCAAAGAAAATTTTGACAAGCAGTATTAACAGATTTTACTTATATTGCGTTACTGTTTACCACATAAAAACTTGATCATGTTGCGATTTATTTTTATATTAATATTTTATTTAATATATAATATATCATTTGGTCAATGTATTGGCTTGAGTGTAAACGCCGGTCCGGATTTGTTCAAGTGCAAACTTTCTGATGTTTTACAACTTCAAGGAGATGTACAGGGAAATTATCTAAAATACTATTGGGAACCAGCTTCGGGTTTGAGCAATCCAAATGTTCTGGATCCAATTGTAATCGCAGGACCGGGCAAATATCGATTTAAACTTGTCGCAGAAGGGCTCAGTACAACCAACCTGATTACAAACGGCGATTTTGAAGGTGGCTACTCGGGATTTTCGCATCAATACATTTACGGTGGACCACCTTTTGGCCCGGATCACCTGGTAGTCGATATGATGCCCAATGCCTACAACTCTTCCTGGAGTCCTTGCGGTGACCACACCAGTGGTTCAGGGAATCAATTAATAGCAGATGGTTCTACCAGTGCAGGTGATGCCGTTTGGTGTCAAATTGTGTCGGTGACTCCGGGAAACATGTATCAGTTTTCATTTTTTGCTCAAAGTGTATTTCCTGTGGCGCCAGGTCAGTTTTCAATTGAAGTAGATGGAACAAGTATCGGCAATGCAATTGCTGGTCCGCTATGTGGTTGGAGCAGTTTTGAAGCATGTTTTACAGCGAAATCTGCAAATATTGAAATTTGCATTAGGGAAACTTCAGGCGTTGGATATGGTAATGATTTTGGAATCGACGATATTACATTATTTGAAAAGTGCAGAGTGGAAGACGAAGTTGAAGTGGAAATCGTAGATCTAAAAGCTGCCCTTGATGTTGTTCAATTGCCAAAATGTGCGAGTGAAGAATTTACTCTCGATGGTAGCCGCTCGTCCTCCGGCCCTCAAATCAACTATGAGTGGAGCAGTTCAGGAGGAACAATTACTTCAATCAGCGGTAATAAAGCTAAGGGTAGGGGTCAGGGTACTTATATTTTGAAAGTCACTTATACCAACGGAAATGTGATTTGTGAAGAGGAAGCAGAAATTCAGATTGACGTATCCGACGATCTGATTGGAGATTTAACGAGTTCCGGAATAGCCAACTGTTCTCATGACACAGTTTATTTGGCAATATATGTACTCAATGGTAGTGGCTTTTATTCATACAAATGGGGCCCGACCAAAGAAATCGTAGGAGGACAAAATACAGATACAGCCAAAGTAATCAACGCAGGAAGGTATTCTGTCACTGTCACTGATCTGAGCAGTGGATGCGAGTTTTATAAGGATATCGATGTGAAGAGTGACACGACTCTGCCACACAGCGTTATACAAGGCGACACTCTGATCAACTGTAAAACGAAATCAGTACGGTTACTCTCACAGCAGCAAGACACTTCAAGATATTTTTACACATGGATTTTGCCTGACAACTCGGTCGTATTCGATGAAACCGAATTGCTCTCAGGCCAATCGGGCAAATTCAGGCTGATTATTCAGGATAAAGCAAATAACTGTAGTGACAGCAGCGATTGGGATGTACAAATCGATACTACAACCAGTAATATCATCTGGAATGGAAATCTCACGATAGATTGTATAAATGAAGAAGTTACGCTTTTTCCCAACGTGAGTCCGAAAACTCAGAGCCTGAATTATTCATGGACCTTGCCATCAGGCCAATTGGTTTCTGGCGACACTTTAGCTTTGATCAAAACCACAAGTGCAGGTAGGTTTATTTTGACTGTTTCAAATATTGACAATTATTGTCAGGATACGATGAGTTTTGACGTTAGGGATATTCGCTCCATTCCAATGGTGGACGCTGGCCCCGATAGAGTGCTCACATGCAAAGACAATACGGTCAATTTATCCGGAATAGTTGGGCCGTCGAATTCGATTACATTCGATTGGAGAGATAGTTCCGGCAATAGCATATTGCCATCCAATCAGCTGCAACCTGATGTAAATGTGAAAGGTTGGTATTACCTGAAAGTACTTGATACGAGCAATCACTGTGAGTCTATTGATTCAGTCTATGTTGACGAAAACAGGAAAGTACCCAGATCTCTTATTACAGCCAATGATACAGTATTTGCGTGCAACGATAATTCACTTGTTCTGGATGGAGCCGGATCAGATTCAGGCCCGGGAATACTGATGAGCTGGAGTACAGTAGATGGAAGCATCCTCTCAGGTCAAACTACAATGAAACTCACCATCGGATCTGCGGGCACATACATGCTTACGGTGAGGGATACAATTAATGGTTGCGAATCATCGAGTATAGTGACTATTGTTCCAGACAGGAATGCACCGACAGGGACAGCTTCGGTCAGTGATACATTGAACTGTAAGTTACAAACTGTAGGTCTGCGGGGCAGTGCTTTCAATCCGGCTGGACATCCAATGAAATATAATTGGTTTTCATCGCAGAATCATCCAATTATGAATGATACGAGTTTAAATGCGACTGTTACAGAGCCTGGATTATATGAGTTATTTATAGTTGATTTGTTCAATGGATGTACAACACGAGTTCAAACAACGGTCAGTCAGGATACAGTATCTCCCTTACCATCAATAAAAGGAGACACGATCTGGAAGTGTAAAACATCGGCATTGAGCCTTTCAGGGTTAACATCGATGGGCAGTCATCAGCTCAATTACAAATGGTCTACGACCGATGGAAAATTTACAGGGCAAGGCGACCGGGCAGATTTATTGATTGAAAATTATGGTACATATAAATTAGTGGTAGAAGACCAGAGGAATGGCTGTACGGCAGAGACAAGTTTTACAGTTAAACCGGATTTGAACGTACCACAACTGAGATTGGATCAAGCATTGAGCATAACATGTTTGAGAACTACTGTGGTCCTCACAGCCACAGTCAATCAACAGGGAAGCGCCAATTCAAAAGCATGGTACACAGTGCTTGGGAATTTCGTGGGCTCCCCTCTGGAAGATACAGTAAGGGTAGACAAGACAGGGTATTATTATTATCGGTTTACCAATCTGGACAATGACTGTAGTGTAGTGGACAGTGTGTTAGTAACAGAAGACAAGACTCCACCAAAGGGCACAGCAGGAAGTGATGGTCAATTGACTTGTAGCGTGTCAGAAGTGCATCTCAATGGCAATGCTGACCCTGGAACTGAGGTTGAGTGGACTACGCAGGATGGTGTGATTGAAGGAGATGTAAATTCACTCCAAGTCACAGCTCAAAAAGAGGGAACCTATGTGTTAAGGATCAGCTCATTGACAAATGGGTGCGAAACAACAGATACAGTCAAGATCATTAAAAATACCAATGTGCCAACAGCTTCATTACATACATTGATCCAACCCAATTGTCCTGGAGACCAGGGAGCCATCCAAATAGTCGGAGCGGAAGGAGGAGAGGCTCCGTACAGATATTATGTGGATCAAAGAGAGACGGACGGGATATTTCCATTTCAAGTCAATTCGGGAGATCATGAGATTCGTATCATTGATGCGAATGGCTGTGATTGGGTAGAGAAGTTCAAGATAGTAGAGCCACAAGCCATATCAGTAGAATTACCAGTAGAGGTCACATTGCAGTTGGGATCAGATTATGATATAGTACCCGACTACTCAGTACCTGATGATTCTATAGCTTGGGTAAGGTGGACCCCGGCGGAAGGTTTGAGTTGTGGGGATTGTCCATATCCGACATTAAAAAACTTTAGCAGGGAACAGAGTTATACAATAAGCTATGTCGATAAAAGAGGATGTGAAGCACGAGCAGAGATCAGATTTGTAAAAGCGGAAAGAGGAGTTTGGTTACCAAATGCATTTAGTCCGAATGGAGATGGAATAAATGAGTATTTTTTTCCAAGTATCACTCCGTCGGCGGCATCTGAAATCAGTGAATTTTCAATATATGACAGATGGGGAGAATTGGTGTATTTTAGAGAGAACATACCACCGGAAGATAATACACAAGGTTGGAATGGAGTCTGGCGAGGAGAAAATGCATCTACGGGAGTATATGTATATGTACTGAAGCTGCGATGGAAAGACGAAACGACAGAAATTTTTAGCGGAGACATGACACTTTTCAGATAAAAATTTGGGATAAAAATTGGAAAATTCACTCGAGGTATTAGCCGAAGAAAGACATTGGATAGTAGTAAATAAGCCGCACGGTCTTCAAACAGAGCCTGATAAAAATTCACACACAAATCTGTTGGAAATGGTCGAGCAGTATCTGAAGACGCACTACAAATGGAACCAAAATGCACGAATCATTCCAGTCACCAGATTAGACCGGCCAGTCGGTGGGTTAGTATTGCTTGCATTGCGTAAAACCATGGCTGCCCGTTTGCAGAATTTATTAGAAACCCACCAGATCAGGAAAACTTATCGCGCATTGGTTTTGGGATCGCTCCCTGCCGATCAAGACTTGAAGTTCAAACATTATTTGAAGAAGGATTCCGGAAAGTTCAAGTCTATTATAACAAATCGGAAAGTAGATAAATTTTACAAGCAAGCTGATCTGCAATACAAAGTCAAAGCAAAAGTTCTTGATGAATGGACAGAAATAGAAGTGAATATCGGAACAGGTCGTTATCATCAAATCAGAGCTCAGATGGCCTTTTTGGGCTTGCCTATATGGAATGATGTTTTGTATGGATCTAAAAGCTACAGTGAAACTGTAAAAATTGGACTTGTATGTAATTCAATTGAAGTCAATTTATCACCGAGTGAAACAGCAATAAATGTTCGACTTGACCAAATTGATTGGATCAAGGATTACCTCAAGCAGTGAAGTCAAAACTAAATTTAAAGGAAGCGGAGGAAGAGGGATTCGAACCCCCGGACCTGTTACAGTCAACGGTTTTCAAGACCGCCGCGTTCAACCACTCTGCCATTCCTCCGACAGAAGTGCAAAGGTAAGTAAACTTTGAAGACATATTCTGCATCTTTTGCATGATTTATTATTGATAAAATGCGATCTATCACGATGGTAAATTCCATTGAATTGCTTTTTTGATACGTGTCCTGATATCTTTCTCCGCACCTTAATCAATTATCAATTTACATTTTATTTATATAAATAAAATGTATTTATAATATGTAGATATACAAATAAATATAATTTATGTATATTTATAATTTAAAATCAATTAAAAATTAATTAATTATATATAGCATATAATTATAATATGTATTATATTTGTACTGTGTAAGTTTTGGTTATTAAATGTATATTCGTTTTTGCTCGTGTAATGTCACGAGCTTTTTTTTTTTGTTCAAAAAATGTTCGCTTAAACCCAATTTCAACAAGAAAATTTGGTGTATACAAGGTAGCATTATACCGTGCTCATTAAAAAATCTTAGGATTTTGAAAGCTTTGACTTTATCCAAAGTCTCAAATCGCGCCAAATATTTCGATCACGAACTGCTGACCATGTCAATAAAATGCCTGGAGGCAGCATCACCAGACAAGGTATCCAGGCGGCAAGTAAGGCATCAATGGTCAGCGCTTCAGAAAGCCTTTTGCATAAAGTGTTCATTAAAATAAATACTACAAAAACGACGATGCAAAGCAGTAGTGGGTAACCATAACCTCCCTTTCTGACTATGGCTCCTAATGGTGCCCCGACAAAAATGAAAAGCAGACAGACGAAGGCATATGAATATTTGGTATACAACTCAAATATGTATTTCGCTTTTTTCTGATTGATGGATTTGAGGTTAGTATCATAAGCATTTTTTCTTGACTTTAGATCATTCAGATTAGACAACGCAGCTTCTGATATGGATTTCATGATGGAATCAGGTCGGGATTGCCATTGTGAAGTCAATTTTTTCAAAAGTGCTGTGTCAGATTGATTTCTCACAAATTCGTCGCTCAATTGTTGTACCCTGGATCGGGTTTTGCTCGTATCTCTGACTTCTTTTTTGTCATTTTTACTGATTTTACTCAAAACAAAATGACCCACTATTGGGCTTAGGTTTTTTCCCAATTCGTTATTCAAAGAATCTATATCGCGCCTGAGCTGAACACTATTTTTCATTTTCTGGTTTCCCTTGAAGAGTTCTTCATCAGTCCGATCAAGATTGAATTCCTTCAGGTCAAAAACTTTGTATAGTGTGGCAAACTGTGTCCTTATGAATGCTTCTTGATTTCGTTGACTACTTCCTCCTGCAGGCTGTTGATATATAGCACCGTTTTCCAACTTCATCACGAGGAATTTGTTTTTTCTCGTAATATACATGCTGCCTTCTGAAGCAGAGATGAATGTGCGCTCTCCGGTAGCGTCTTGACTACTGTGGTCATAGATCAGAATATCTGATATGTCCTTACCATTGGAAGCTTTCTTTCCTATCCGGATGACGTATCCATAAAAATCTTCGTTGAATACGCCTTCTTGCAAGCTCAGTGTAGGCTTTTGTTTTTTTAAATCATGAAGTCTAGAGAGAAACTGAAGATTGCTTCGAGGTATAAGATATTCTGAACATAAAAACGAAAAAATAGTCACCAACGCTGCAAAAAGTATAAGAGGGCGCATAATTCTAAGAAGGGAAATCCCAGCTGACTTCATGCTGGAGAGCTCATATCTTTCACCTAAATTTCCAAATTGGAAAACCCCTGCAAGTAAAACTCCTATGGGTAAAGCCCATGGAATCATGGAAAATGAGAGGTAAAGTAAAAATTCAACAATGATCCAAAATCCCGCACCTTTGCCGATGATGTCATCAATATAAAGCCAAAGTGTTTGCATCACCAAGACAAACATGGCTATCAGAAAGGATAAAATAAAAGGGGGAATGAACCCTTTTACCAACATCATATCCAGTTTTTTCCAAATCATTGTGGCCCCAAAAGTAGAACGATTATCTCTGTTGACAAAAAAAGAAAAGCCCTCGCTTTCGCGAAGGGCTTTTCTTACTATACGTACATCTAAACTGTTCGAACGAAAAAGTCCGCTGAGGGGTAACAGTTTTGCTTATTCTATGATGATCATCCTCTTTGTTGCAGTGTAGTGAGAAGCGTCCAACTGGTAGTAGTACATTCCTGCTCCACTCAATTCTGATTTTGAAATCGTCACAGTATTCATACCTTTTTGACCTTGCAATTCATAAACACGGATGATCTTTCCGGTTACATCGTACAATGTCAATTTCGCATCTGTTGCCTCCGGCAATTTGAATCCTACTGTAGTCTCTTTTGCGAATGGATTCGGATTGTTTTGATACAATTCAAATACTTCGCTTGAGGTTAAAGTAGAGCCATTTTTGATAAGCAATTCTACTCCTTGTTCATTTAGATCACTGTCATAAGATTCAGCTGAGGTAATATCACCTGTAATGGTTATAGCATTTGCTAAAGTCGTATTTGATTTAACGTTGAATACTAGTGTAAACAACACCTCATTCGGATTCAAGCTTACTGCTTTTGAATCATTCCAGCTAGTGGTCAATTTGCCATTAGCAACATGAGACCAACCAAAATTTGCATCGGTTAAATCCAATGTTCCCGGAATCATTTTATCCAATTGCATTGCTTGGTGGTCAAAGTTTATCGTAAACTGATATCCATTGATGTTTTTGAAATTCTGGGCAGTAAATGGAACTTCGATGGTTTTGCCAGCTTCAACTTTCTGGTCATTAGTCACTAAGCTCAATTTTGACGCGTGGCGTACAATTCCTCCGGTACCTAGACTTGCTTTTACACTTCCATTCAAATCACCCATTTTAATCGCTACAAAGTCAACAACTCGATCTCCGTTCTTCAAATCAAAAGACATGAAGTTGTCGTATTTCCAAGGATTGATCGGATCAACGAAAACAAAAGATTTTGGAACAAAAGTCCAAGATGGAGATTTCGCAAATTGCGTGTTAATTCCTAGGATCAATTTTCTGATTTCAGAAATATCTGAAGCAGTAATATTACCACTTAAGTTAACGTCGGCAGCGATCAAGCTGTATGGTGTTGCTATTGTTTCTATACCTAATATGTGTTTTTGAATTTTCACAATATCAATTGTAGATACACCATTCATCGGATTATCATTTCTCGTAGGCTGAACTGTATAGGCCTGTGACATATCAAGATCCAAGAATGTAAACACACCGTCATTTCCGGTTACCCTTGACTTCAAATGATTGCCATTCATCATCAACATCGTTTCAGATTGAGCTGTTTTATCTCCTGTTTCAGTCAACAATGTTCCTGTAACTCTCGCAATGTTTGTACTTGTATTCTTACAAACATTTTGATTGTCTTGAACGATAATACTTGTTGCACAATAGTCTCTGTTTCCTTCCAAATCTTGTACCCATACTTCTACCGGTACTATCAATTCATCATTTGCGTTTGCTTTTTCGAAATCTTCGCAGCAGATACGGATGCTAGGTTTGGATGTATCACTATTGAAATAGAATTTCAATCTTGATTTTGGTGTACAGTTATCATAACTACCTGCGTCCAGATCTTTAGCCCAGATGTCTATACAGCCAGTAGAAGGCATTGGTACTGTAATGATACCTGTAAGGCAATATGGAGTTGGAGCTTTGCAATCTTTGATTTCAAATAATGTAGAGCAAGTTCCAATATTTCCACATCCATCTTCAACATACCAAGTGATTCTGTGAATTCCAATTGGATAAATACCACTTGCATCAAACGGATTATTTACATTGTCGGCATTTGGATTATTGCGAACTGCAGGACGATCTCCTCGGGAGTAAGCTACCTGAGTCAGTTTTCCAACTGTATAGTCAATGGTTCCATCGTTGAATGCATCAATTTTGTATTCATATGACAACCAATCGCTTGGAGTACATGAATCTGATGCCGTAGCTCTCAAACTGATATGTCCTACACATACTCCCAAAGTATTG
>WBZL01003607.1_pt1 | contig 14037 bp, 15 predicted proteins | sample 5204291 | NCBI WGS metagenome assembly WBZL01 (sample SAMN12344345, study PRJNA552823) | activated sludge metagenome | biome: Activated sludge suspended growth; feature: Nitrification reactor; material: Wastewater; isolation source: activated sludge from nitrification reactor of wastewater...
AACGAGATGGCCTACCACGGTGCGCTCTCGCGCCTGCAGCTGCTGGTGCAGCGAGGGCAGGCGCGGCTGCTGCTGCTGCAGACCGTGCAGCACACCACCGATGCCGAGTCGGGCAAGCGTGGGTACCTGCTGACGCGCGGCCCCGAGTACCTCAAGCCCTACCTCGAGGCCAAGCGCGAGGTCGTCACCGACCTGCAGGAGCTGCAGCGCCGCTACGCCGGCGTGGGCGACGCGGATGCGCGCCAGCGGGTCGGCGAGATCGAGACCACCGTCACTGCCAAGCTCAGCGAGATGGAAGAGGTGCTCCGGCTGTACGACGGCGGCCGGGCCGATGCGGCGCTGGACATCGTGCGCTCGGGCATCGGGCGCGACCTGATGAGCAAGATGCACACGCAGAGCGATGCACTCATCGCTGCGCAGAGCCGCCGCATCGAGCGCGACCTCTCCGACGTCTACGACACGCTGCTGCTCAACCGCGTGGGCATCGGCACGATGACCTTCGTGGCCTTGCTGGCGCTGGTGATGTTCGTGCGCCTGGGGCGCCAGCTCGATCTGCAGCGCGAGGAGCGGCAGGCCGCGGTGCAGGCCGAGCGTGACCGGCTCGAGGAGGAGGTGCAGCGACGCACCACCGAGCTGACCGAGCTGGCCCGCCACCTGCAGACCGCCCGCGAGGACGAGCGCGCCCGCCTGGCGCGCGACCTGCACGACGAGATGGGCGCGCTGCTGACCGCCGCCAAGCTCGACGTCGCGCGCATCAAGCCCCGTCTGCAGCAGCTCGGTGCGGCCGAGTTGCTGGAGCGACTCAAGCACCTGACCGAGACGCTCAACAGCGGCATCGCGCTCAAGCGCCGCATCATCGAGGACCTGCGACCATCGACGCTCAGCAGCCTGGGCCTGGTGCCGGCGCTGGAGATCCTGTGCAGCGAGTTCGCCGACCGATCGGGGCTCAAGGTCGAGGCCGACCTGCACCCGGTGCCGCTGTCGGCCTCCGCCGACCTCACCGTGTTCCGGGTCGTCCAGGAGGCCTTGACGAACGTGGCCAAGTACGCCGCCGCGCGCCACGTGCAGGTGGGCCTGCGCCTCGTCGACGGACGGGCCGAGGTCAGCGTCGCCGACGATGGCCGCGGCTTCGATCCCGCCCAGGGCCAGGCCGGCAGTCACGGGCTGATGGGCATGCGCTTCCGCGTCGAGGCCGAGCGCGGCCAGTTCCAGCTCGTCAGCCGGCCGGGAGCCGGCACGCGCGTCGGCGCGCGCCTGCCCCTGGCGCCGCAAGCCGACGCGCCGGCGGTCATCGCCGGGTAGGCGCGCTCCTACAGCGACACGCCGGCCGCGCCGACAGCCCGACGCGGCGGCGGCTTCTCGGCAGCGCATGGCGTGCTGCCTACAGTGGATCCATCGCAGCGAGCTCGTTGCGACACCCGATCCACTCCAGGAGAGAGCCATGCTGCACTACGCCGTCGTCTTCCTTGTCATCGCACTCATCGCCGCGCTGTTCGGCTTCGGCGGCATCGCCGCTGGCGCCGCCGGCATCGCCAAGATCCTGTTCGTCGTGTTCGTGATCATGGCCGTGGCCACTTTCCTGTTCGGCCTGATGCGCAAGGGCTGAGCGAGCCCATCCGACCCCTTCAGAACCCCCAAGACCCCCGAGGACCCGCCATGAGCCACACCACATCCAAGTCCACCCCGGCCGCCATGACCAGCGCGTCGGCCCCCGTCGATGCCGTCGCCGCCAAGACCGACGTCGCCATCGAGACCACCCGCCGCATGACCAACGATGCACTCGACTCGCTGCAAGGCGGCGTCGACACGCTGCGCCAGGCCGCTCCGGCGGCGTTGAGCCGTGCCGCCGCGCAGGTGGAGGAGCTGACGCGCACCGGCATCGCCCGTGCCCGCGAGGCCGGCACACAGGCCAGGCAGCAGGCCCAGATGGTCGGCGAGAAGGGCATCGGCTACGTGCGCGACGAACCGGTCAAGTCGGTGCTGATCGCGGCCGCCACCGGCGCCGCGGTCGCGGCCCTGGTCGGCTACCTGTTCCGATCGAAGACGCCGGCCGCCTGATCGACGGCGGGATCGGCCGCCCCGTCGGCGGCCCGATCGGCCGTCGATCGAACTCCGATCGGCTCGCGCGTGGCCATCCATCGCCACGCGCTGCCGGGACCGAGCCGAACCCGTCCCCGGGCGCCGCCATCCGCACCTCGCCCCGCACCACGCGCCCCACCACGCGTCCCACCACGCGTCCCGACCCCGATCACCCGCAGCTCCCTCCGCAATGGCCATGCACCCTGCCTTCAAGACCCTGGTGTCGCAACCCGAACTGCTGGCCGAGCACGCGGGGGCCTATGCCCAGCTGGCGGCGGCCGAAGTCGGCGACGTCGCGGCCGGGCTGCGCGTCAAGGCGGCGCTCGGCGCGGCGGCGGCCGCTTGCGGTGCCCTGGGCCTCAGCCTGGCGGGCACCGCGCTGCTGCTGCTGGCCGTGGTGCCGCTGAGCGACATGCCGGCACCCTGGGCGCTGGCGCTGGCGCCGGGCGTGCCGCTGCTGGGCGCCGTCGGCCTCTGGTGGGCCCAGCGACGGCGGGTGCTGGACCTGGGCATGGCCACCTTGCGCGGCCAGATCGAACTCGACCGTGCGCTGTGGCGCCGGCTGACCGAGGACTGAACACCATGCACGAACCGCCCCGGCACGCGAGCGACAGGACGGACGGCGACCCGCGTCCGCATACGCAACGCGCCCTGGCGCGGCTGGAGGCCTCGCGCCAGCGCCTGGCTGCCGAGTGGTTGCCGCCGCCAGCGGCACCGGCCGTCGGCGACGGGTCGAGCCTGCTGCCGCGCCGCGCGCGCGCCTGGTGGCGACGCACGCGGCGCCAGCTGGCCCGCGTGCCCGCGGTCGGAGCCACCCTGCATGTGCTGGAGGGCTGGTGGCACCAGCATCCGTGGCGCGTCGCTGGGCAGCAGGTGGCGGGCCACGTGCTCCCGGCCGTCCGGGACGGCGTGCGCCGTCACCCCGTGCTCACGCTCACGCTGGCAGCCGGCACGGCCGCCGCGGTGGTGACCCTGCGACCCTGGACCCACCCCTGGTTCAGGCGCCAGATGCGCAGCGCGCCGCAACGCGTCGGCCGCTTCGCGGCGCAGCAGGTGTCGCAGCTGCCGCTGCAATCGCTGCTGGCCGGACTGGTGGCCGGCACGCTGGCCTACCCGGCCGGCCGGGCTCACCCGTCCGCGCCGGCGCAGCCGGCCGCGGCCGCGCGGCCCGATGCGAGGACGCCGGAGACCGCGGCATGACCGAGCAATCGCCACCCGACGATCGCGACGCCTGGCTCGACGGCGTCCGGCGCTGGTACTACGGAGGCACGCCGCCGGCCGGCGATCGCGAGCGCGACCCGAGCCCTCGGCGCGGCCCGCGCGAGGGCGGATCGGCCACCGAGCCGCCCGGCGGTGATCGGGCGCCGCTCGCCGGCGCGCGGCGCTGAGCGCGCCTGCTCGCCGGCGTCCCGATCACGCGGGCCCGGCGCTGCCGAGGGTGTACCGGCCGTGGCGCCGAGCCACCCCACGGCCCCGGGCTGTCGGTGCCGTCCGACACCCGAAGGCGGTGCATGCCGATCGTGGCGCCACGGCCCGGCGACCAGACTGCTGACCAGGGATTCGCCGGCGTCCGGTCGGCCATCCTGGTTCCGATGGCCGGCGCCGGATGTCCCGTCGAGTGACCCACCAGCCCATGAAAGGACCTGATCCATGCAAACCCATCGACACCTGAAAACCCTGACCCTCGTCGCCGCCACCGCCGGCGCACTGGCCCTGTCCGCCTGCGGTCGTGAGGACGACAGCACCGTCGGCCAGAAGATCGACTCGGCGATCGCCAAGACCGAGCAGAAGGCCGAGGAGGTCAAGGCCGAGGTCAAGGCCGAAACGGCCGAGGCCCGCATGGCCACCGAGCGCGCTGCCGACCGCGTGGCCGACAAGATCGACCGGGCTGCCGACTCGGTGAGCCACACCGCGGCCGACGCGGCCGTCACCGCCAGCATCAACGCCGAACTGGCGCGCGACCCCGACCTGTCGGCGCTGAAGATCGACGTCGACACCACCGACGGCCGCGTGCTGCTGTCGGGCAAGGCACCCAGCGACGCCGCGCGCGATCGCGCGACGCGCCTGGCGCAATCGGTGTCCGGCGTGACCAGCGTCGAGAACCGGCTGCAGGTCGGCAGCTGACGTCGTGACGGCGCCGGGCCGGTCGGGCCTGCCCCGCCGCAGCCGCGCCTTGCGCGCGGCGGCCCGCCGGATGCCGGCCCGGCCTCCGGCGGGTCGTTCACGCGCCGCGGTACCGGGGCCGGTTGTAGGACAGGCCCGACAAGCGGTCGAGCCGTGGTCCGCTCGTGCGCGATGGCTCGCGTTCCTACAGTGCAGCACGGCTGATCGGTCGATCGGTCGATCGGTCGCACCCCGCGAGAGGATCGGGATCCGGAGAACGCCATGACGCAACGCTCGATCGCCCTGACCTTGATCACCGCCTTGTGCGCGCTGGCGGCCATCGCTGCCCAGCCCGAGGTCGTGCCCCTGGGCGCCGACAGCGCGGCCCAGGGCGCCCAGGAGCTGGTGGCTCTGGTGAGCGGACTGACCACCGACGACACCGTGCGACGGTAAGCGGCGCGCCGCAGCGCCCCCGCAGCGCCCGGTCACGGGCCCGGTTGCGGCCACGCGCGCGGCGCGCCTCGTCGTCCGGCACGCCGAGGCGGCCGGTGCGGAGGCGACGGCCCGGCTCGCCGCATGCAGGCGACCCCCGGGGTCGATCCTCAAGGGGTGAGGCCGCGCGGCAGCAGCAACTCGTAGCGCGTGCCCTGACGTTCCTTCGAGCGACCGGCGAGCGAGCCGCCGTGCGCACGCGCCACGCGCTCGGCCAGGGCCAGTCCGGGGCCGGTGCCCGGATGCACCAGGCCGTCCTGCGCCTTGCCCGCGCCGAACAGGTGCTGCGCCGCCTGCGGTGACAGCGCCGCGTCGAAGGCCACGCGCACGGCCACCGCGTGTCGACCTTCGCCATCCACCGTCACGTGGACCGCGGCGTCCCCGGCGTGCACCGCGGCCTGCAGCAGCAGGTGGTCGACGGCCTGGCCGAGCAGGACGGGGTCGAAGTGCGCCTGGTCGTCGCCCTCGACGGCCAGCGTCGGCGCGCGCGACATCAGGGCCTGGTTGCCCTGCTGGGCCAGGTGCGCGCGCACCAGCTCGCCGATGTGCCCGGCCTGCAGCTGCGGACGCAGGTCGTCGCTGGGCTGGCTGGCCAGGTTGACCAGGTGGTCGAGGTGACGGCCGAGCAGTGCGGTGGCCGCCTTGACGCGCTGTCCGACCTCGTCGCCCCGTCGCACCAGCACTTCGGCATTGAGGGCCAGTGCCGTCAAGGGCGTGCGGATGTCGTACGACAGCGCCGCCAGCATCAGCCGGTTCAGGCGCTGCAGCCGCTCGTGCTCGGCCACGCGTTCGGCCAGCAGCACGCGCTGGCGGTGCAGGTCGGTGAAGACGCGCACCTTGCACTTGAGCACCGTCGCATCGAGCGGCTTGACCAGGAAGTCCACCGCGCCGGCCTCGTAGCCGCGGAACAGCCGCTGCGCCTCCTGCCCGCTGGCGGTGAGGAAGATGATCGGCACGTGACGCGTGCGTTCGGTGCCGCGCATCAGCTCGGCCAGTGCATACCCGTCCATCCCGGGCATCTGCACGTCCAGCAGGGCCAGCGCCACGTCGTGCACCAGCAGCAGTTCCAGCGCGCTGGTGGCGCCATCGGCGGACAGCAGTTCGACATCGGGGTCGTCGATCACCCCCTGCAGGGCCAGCAGGTTCTGCGGCGTGTCGTCGACCGCCAGGATCTTGAGTCGTTGCCGATCCATCATCGGTTCTCCAGCAGTTCGAGTTGGTCGAAGGCCTGCGCCATCTGGTGCAGCGTCAGGACGCGATCGGCGCCGGCCAGGTCGAGCGCCGCCCGCGGCATCGCGTCCGCGGTCGCTTCGTCCGGCTGCTGCACCCACAGCTCGCCGCCAGCCTCGCGCAGCGTGCGCGCACCCGCGCTGCCGTCGGCACTGGCTCCGGTGAGCACGATGCCCAGCAGGCGCGGGCCGAACACGCGGGCTGCGCTGTCGAACAGCGGGTCGATCGCCGGCCGTGACCACAGCACGGGCTCGTCCACGCTCAATGCCACCACCGGGCCCCGGTCGACCAGCAGATGGTAGTCCGCCGGTGCCAGCACCACGTCCCCGCGTCGCAGCGGCTGGCCCGACCAGGCGTCGGCCAGCGGGGCAGGGCAGACCCGGGCCAGCAGCTCGGCCAGGCTGCCGCCGTCGGCTTGTCGCGCTGCGCGGTGCAGCGCCAGCAGCAGCACCGGACCGCCGGCCCGCCAATGGGGCAGCAGGGACAGCAGCGCATCGACGCCACCGGCCGAAGCCCCCACGACCACCGCATCGACCTTCGGCCAGACCCGCGCCACCATGCTCACCGCTTGCGGTACAGCCGCACGTCCTTGCCCAGCGGCAGCGGCTCGAAGGCTTCGGCGAAGGCGCCGAAGCGCAGCGTCTCGCGGTGGCCCAGGCCGAGGAAGCCGCGGCGCACCAGGGCATCGTGGAACAGGCCCACGGCGCGATCCTGCAGGCTGGCGTCGAAGTAGATCAGCACGTTGCGGCAGGACACCAGGTGCACTTCCGAGAACACCGCGTCGGTGGCCAGGCTGTGGTCGGCGAAGACCACCTGGCGGCGCAGGCGACGGTCGAAGACGATGCCGCCATAGCCGGCGGTGAAGTAGTCGGACAGGCTGGCCGTCCCGCCGGCAGCCTGGTAGTTGCGGCTGAACAGCGCCGCGTGCTCCAGCGGGTAGACCCCGGCCTCGGCGGCGGCCAGCGCCTCGGGGTCGATGTCGGTGGCGTAGATCAGCGTGCGTTCGAGCAGCTGCTCCTCGTGCAGCAGCACGGCCAGCGACCAGACCTCCTCCCCGCGCGAGCAGCCGGCGATCCACACCTTCACCGACGGGTAGGTGCGCAGCTCGGGCACGACGTGACGACGGATGGCCAGGAACTGATCGGGGTCGCGGAACATCTCGCTGACGTGCACCGTCAGCACCTGGAGCAGCCGGGCGAACTGGGTCGCGTCGTGCAGCACCGCATGCTGCAGCTGCGCCAGGTGCTCGTGGCCCAGCTGGGCCATGGCCTGGCGCACACGGCGCCGCAGCGAGCTCATCGCATAGCGGCGGAAGTCGTGCTGGTAGCGCAGGTACACCGCCTCGAGCAGCAGGCGCAGCTCGATGTCGAAGAGCTCCGAGTCGACCGGCGACGCGTCCGTGCCGCGAGTCATTGGGGCATCCAGACCCGGCACAGCGAGACCAGCCGGTCGATGTCGATGGGCTTGGACAGGTAGTCGTTGGCCCCGGCGTCCAGGCAGGCGCGGCGATCCTCGGTGCGTGCCTTGGCGGTCAGCGCGATGATCGGCAGCGACTCGTGCGCGGCCGACTCGCGGATGCGGCGCATCGCGGTCAGCCCGTCCATCTCGGGCATCATCACGTCCATCAGCACGAGGTCGATGTCGGGCTTGCGCTGCAGGCGTGCCAGGGCCTCCCGGCCGTTGCGCGCCACCTCGAGCTGCACGCCCAGCGGTTCGAAGACGCTGGTCAGCGCGAAGATGTTGCGCACGTCGTCCTCGGCCAGCAGGATGCGGCGGCCATCGAGCACGCCGTCGCGCTGGCGGGCCACCTTCAGCAGCCGCTGCTGCTCGGCGCCGAGTCCCGACTCCACGCTGTGCAGGAACAGCGTCACCTCGTCGAGCAGCCGTTCCGGCGACCGGGCCCCCTTGACGATGATCGACCGCGAGTGGCGGCGCAGCAGCGTCTCCTCGTCGCGCGTGAGCGCACGGCCGGTGTAGACGATGACCGGCGGGAACGCGCTGTCGGAGTCGGCGGCCATGCGTTCGAGCAGCTCGAAGCCGCTGGCGTCGGGCAGCGCCAGGTCGGTGACCATGCAGTCGTAGGTGCTGCGCGCCAGTGCCTGCTGTGCATCGGCCACCGTGCCCACGGTGTCGATGGCGACGTCGGGCGCGGCCAGGAGCAGCTCGAGGTTGCGGCGCAGCTCGGCATCGTCCTCGACGATGAGCAGGCGGCGCGGGCCGCGCTCGGCGCGATCGCGCAGCTTCTCGATGGCCCGCACCAGCTCCTCGCGCAAGGCCGGCTTGACGAGGTGGCCGATGGCGCCCATCTGCAGCGCCGGCTGGCTGCGGTCGCCGGCCGAGACGATGTGCACCGGGATGTGCCGCGTGGCGGGATCGCGCTTCAGACGCTCGAGCACCGACAGGCCCGACACGTCGGGCAGCCCGACATCGAGCAGCACGCCCGCCGGCCGCAGCTCGCGTGCGAGCTGCAGCGCCTGCTGGCCGTCGGTGGCGACCACGCAGTCGAAGCCGGCCTCCTGCACCAGGTCGCGCAGCACGTCGGCAAAGTCGGCGTCGTCCTCGACGGCCAGCACCACGCGCCGCTCGCTCGAAGGTCGCGGCGGCGGCGCGGCGGCATCCGGCGCGCGGGCGGCAACCGCGGCATCGGGTCCGGCGGCCGGCGGCTGCGACGGGGGCGCGCTCATCGCTGTCGGGGCGGCCGGGGTTGCCACGGCCAGCGCGGCCACCGCGGCCGACCCGGCAGGCGCCGCGCCGGCGGCCGCCATCGGGACAGCAGGCTGCTCGGGCATCTGCAGCGGCAGTTCCACCGCGAAGACGCTGCCCTGGCCCGGCGTGCTGTTCACCTCGATGCGCCCGCCCATGCGCTGCACCAGCTCGCGCGAGATCGACAAGCCCAGGCCGGTGCCGCCGAAGAGCCGGCTGGTGCTGCCGTCGGCCTGGCGGAAGGCCTCAAAGATGACCTGCTGCTTGTCGGCGGCGATGCCGATGCCGGTGTCGTGCACCTCGATGCGCAGGCCACCGCCGGCGACCGGGGCCAGCGCCAGCGTGATGTCGCCGCGCGCGGTGAACTTCATCGCGTTGGCCAGCAGGTTCTTCAGCACCTGGGCCAGGCGCTGCCCGTCGGTGTGCAGCGTGGTCGGCGCGGCAGCGTCGATCTCAACGGCGAAGCCCAGGCCCTTGGACCGCGCCTGCGGTTCGAACTGCGCACGCAGCCGTTGCAGCAGCTCGGGCATCGAGACCGTCGCGGCCTGCAGGTCGGCGTGGCCGGCCTCGATCTTGGACAGGTCGAGGATGTCGTTGATCAGCGCCAGCAGGTCGTTGTTGGCATCGTGGATGGCGTGGGCCCAGCGCACCTGCTCGGGTCCCAGCGTGCCGGCCTTGTTGTCGACCAGCAGGCGCGACAGGATCAGCGAGCTGTTGAGCGGCGTGCGCAGCTCGTGCGACATGTTGGCCAGGAACTCGCTCTTGTACCTGCTGGTCGCCTCCAGCGCCTGGGCGTTGTGGCGCAGCTCGGCCTGCGAGGCCAGCAGCTGGGCACGCTGCTGCTCGAGCGCGCGGCTGTGCTGGCTGAGCTGTCCGTTGACGCGCTCGAGCTCGGCCTGCTGCGTCTCGAGCTCGGCCTGCGATTCGCTCAGCACGCGTCCGCGTTCCTCGAGCTCCTCGTTGCTGACGCGCAGCTCCTCCTGCTGGGCCTGCAGCTCCTCGGCCTGGCGCTGCGTCTGGCGCAACAGGTCCTCCAGGCGCCGGCGCCGCTGCGCGCTGTGCAGGGCGGCGCCGACCAGCTCGGAGACCCGTTCGATCAGTTCGCGCGCCACCGGCCCCATCTCGCCCAGGAAGCCGAGTTCGATGACGCCCTGGGTGCGCCCTTCGTGCCGCGCGGCGGCGATGAAGACCTGGGCGGCCGGCGTGTGGCCGAGCGTGGTGTGCGCGCCGAGGTGGGTCGACGGCAGCTCGCGCAGGTGCATCGCCACGCCATCGCGGGCCACCTGGCCGGCCCACCCTTCGCCGGGCGCCAGGGTCTCGGGCAGGCCGGCGGTCGACGCACCGACGACGGCGGTGCGGCGCAGACGCCCGTCGGTCTCGACCGTGTACAGCGAGGCTGCCGGCGCCATCAAGGCATGGGTCAGCAGGGTCAGCACCTTGGTGGCCAGCGAGGCCTCGTCCAGGTCGCCCTGCAGGTGCTGGCCCAGCGCGTTGTGGGTGCGCCGGATCCACAGCTCGTCCTCGCGCCGGCGGTGCTCGCGCACCGACAGCATCGTCACGCCGATGGTCAGCGCCAGGAGCACCGCGGCGCCCACCAGCGCGGCCAGCGAGGCGCTGCGCGAGCTGCCCTGCCAGCGCTGCTGGCGGTCCTCGAGGCGCTGGCGCTCCTCGCCGATCAACGCGGCCACGGCGGCGCGCACGCCGTCCATTGCCGCCTTGCCGCGATCGCTCTGCACCACCTGCAAGGCCTCCTGGTGCCGGCCGGCCTTCTGCAGCTCGATCGTGTGCTTCATCTCGTCGAGCTTCTGGCGCGAGAGCTGGGCAATGGCATCGAGTCGTTCGATCTGCCCGGGGTCGTCGTGCAGCAGCTCGCGCAGCCGGACGAAGCGCCCGTCGAAGGTCTGCATCGCGGCCTGGTAGGTGTCCAGGTAGCTCGCCTCGCCGGTGAGCAGGTAGCCGCGCTGGCCGGTCTCGGCTTCGGTCAGTTCGGTCAGGCGGCGCTGCGCACGGTCGATGGCCTCCATCGTGGTGGCCACGCGCTGGGCCGCCTCGCGGCTCTCGTCGACCGAGCTCAGGGATACCGCGGCGATGACCACCACGCTGGTCACGGCGACGGAGAAGGCCGCGACCCAGGTCATGGGAACGACAGCCTGCGCGCGCCGGTTGCGATCCAGTGGGGCGATGGCGGCGAGCGGGCTGGCAGGCATGGCGTCGCCGGTGGTGCCGGCTGGCAGGTGCGTCGCTGGCATTGTTGCGGGCGGCACCCGGCTTGCGTGTAGGCATTGGCCTACAGCGCATCGTGCCGATGACGGATGCGTCGTCGTGGGCGGGCAGGCATCGTGGGCCCATCCGGGCATGGGCAGGAGGACCGAGATGCCAGCCGATCTGATCATCTGGGGCGCCACCGTCGGCGCGCTGGCCGTCGGCTTGCGCGTGCTGCGCGAGTGGTGGGCGATGGGCGCCGCGGACCCTCAGCGCGGCCCTGGCCGGACGTCGGGCTGAAGCCGCTCCGACTCCACGCGCCCAGCTGGCGCGACTCACGGTGCCGAACGCGTGCCGTCCCACCAGCTCAGGCCGGTGCTCAGCAGCAGCGCCGCCACGTCGTCGTGGTGGCGCTGCGGCACCTCGGGCACCAGCAGCACCACGTGGCCCTTGCGGCGTGCACGAGCGATCAGCGCCACCAGGCTTGCGCGCGGGCTGCCGCACACCACCAGGCCGAGTGCCGCCGCCCCCGCGGCGGCCAGGGCGATCGGGCCCAGCAGCCCTCCGGCCAGCACCGGGCCCAGAGCCACCAGGAGTCCGAGCGCCACGTCGCGCGCCGGCCCGGGTGCGGCCGGATCGATGCGTCGGCTCGGCGCGCTCCACAGGGTTGCCGGCAGGGCGAAGCGGTGCAGCAGTTGCTGCTGCACCGCCCGTGCATCGGGGGCACCGCGGTAGCTGGCTGCCATCGCGGCCTGGGCCCACGGTGGGCGGGGCAGCACCGGGGTGTGCGGGTCGGTCCAGCTCGACGGGGCCGTCAGCGTCGTGTCGAGGTTCATGGGGGCCTCCAGGGACAGCGCCGCCGGCCTCACCAGCGGCGGTTGTAGGTCACGCCGAGGCGGCGGCCGCGGGGCTTGATCGACAGGCTCGCGTCGCGGCCCAGGTTCATGCGCATGGATCCGCGCAACATCGCGCGGTAGGCGTCGCTGCGGCGAAGGTCCAGCCGGTGGCCCGCGCGATCGGGCGCGTCGGCGTCGTCGAGGTCGGGCAGGGCGGGGACGTCGTGGGCCTGCGGCGCACCACCGAAGGCCTCGGACTGCCACACCACGCGGCTGCGCGGCCCAGCCCGCCAGCCGAGGCTCAGGATCAGCTGCGGCCGACGCGCATCGCCAGCGCCGGGGGGCCGCATCGCATCGGGTGCCTGCCAGCGATGCTGCACGCCCAGGCCCACGGCGGCAGGGCCTTGCCCCGCCCACCACGTGTCCAGGCTGCGCGCGCCCAGGCCGGGCGCATGGCCCTCGATCGGCGCCGCATCGCCGGGCGGCTGATCGTGTCGGGTCCGGTCCAGGTGCAGGATGTCGGGCCGGACCTCCAGGGCCACGGGCCCATCGATCGCGGCATCAACCGGCAGCGCCAGCGTGGCGGCGAGGGCGGCCATCAGCCAGCCGGCCAGGGCGCGGCGCGCGTCGGCGTGCCGCGGGGGCCATGCGCGGCGTCGGTGGTCCATCGGCCTCAGCCCAGGTCGGAAAGCGGGGCTGCGCACCGCCACGCGCAGGACACGCTGCCGCGCGGCCGGGTGACGGGCGCCTGCAGCGACCGGAGGAAACCGCGTCGCGGCGGACGCGCCGCGGGTCGTCGGTCACCGGCGCCATGGTGCGCCACTGCGCCGACAGCGGCGGGACCGGAGTCGTCGGCGAACGGGAGGCAGTCGGTCATCGCGGGCTCCGTTGCGGGGCCCGTGCGCGGGCCCGATGACGTCGATGCTAGGAAGAGGGGGCCTCGTGGACTGTCGGTCTGCTTCGGCGTGCCGTGTCGGACAAGCGCGCGTGTCGTGGCCCGTGCCGTGGCCCGTGCCGAGCCGCACGGCGCGGCGATGTCCTACGCGCCAGCGCGCCGGCTGCCGCTGGCCCTGCGGCCACGCGGCGGGTCCGATGCGGGCACATTCCCACCGCCAGCCTGCCGAGCGCCGATGAAGCCGTTCACCTGCACCCACTGCCGCCACCCGGTGTTCTTCGAGAACAGCGCCTGCGTCCATTGCGGCCTGACCCTGGGCTTCGTGCCGCGCCTGCGGCGCATGGTCGCGTTCGCACCGGCGACGTCGCAGGCCTGGCGTCCGGTGGGGCGCGGTGCCGGCCGGCAGGTGCTGAGACCCTGCGCCAACCGGGTCGAGCATGCGGCCTGCAACTGGATGGTCGACGACGAGGCGGCGGGCCACCGGCTGTGCCCCAGCTGCCGTCTCAACGACACCATCCCCGATCTGTCGGTTCCTGGCCACCTCGAACGTTGGATCGCGGTCGAGCGGGCCAAGCGCCGGCTGGTCCACGGCCTGGCCAGCCTCGGCCTGGCGCCGCAGCCCAAGCGCGACGCGGGCGATCCGGCGGGGCTGGCCTTCCGCGTGCTGGCGCCGGTGGATGGCCGGCCGGTGCTGACCGGCCACGCCGGCGGGGTGATCACGCTCGACCTGATGGAGGCCGACGACGTGCATCGCGAGGCCACGCGGGTCTCGTTCGGCGAACCCTGGCGCACGCTGCTCGGCCACCTGCGGCACGAAGCCGCGCACTACCTGCACCATCGATGGATCGCCGGGCAGCCCGCACTCGAGGCGCCGTGGCGCGAGGCCTTCGGCGACGAGCGCGACGACTACGCCGGCGCGCTGCAGCGCTACCACGACGAGGGCCCGGCACCCGACTGGGCCACGCGCTGCATCAGCGCCTATGCCAGTGCGCACCCGCACGAGGATTGGGCCGAGACCTGCGCACACCTGATGCTGATCGTCGATGCCGTCGAGACCGCCGACGCCTGGGGCCTGCGCCTGGCCAGCCGGGCCTCCCCGGCCGAGCCGGCCGCCGATGTCTTGTCGGAGGGCCGCATCGACGAGCTGCTGCTGGCGCACTGGCTGCCGGTGGCGCGTTTCGTCAACGCGATGAACCGCAGCATCGGCCTGCCCGATGCCTATCCGTTCCAGCTGCCCGACGCAGTGCTGCACAAGATGCGTGTCGCCGCGCGCTGCCTGCGCCTGCACGCAAGCGCCGCGCCGTGACCGACGCCGCGAGCGACGCGCCGGCTCGCCCAACGGGTCGGCCCCCTCGTTCGCGATGTGCACCGCGAGCCGATCGGCCGCCTCGGCTACATGGACTATGTCAAGGTCGACACCGTCTTCTCGATCATGCGGCCGGGCTGGACGATCGAGCCGAAGGGCTGAGGCCCGGGGGTCAGCGGGCGGCGTCGGGG
>WBZL01003608.1_pt1 | contig 14032 bp, 18 predicted proteins | sample 5204291 | NCBI WGS metagenome assembly WBZL01 (sample SAMN12344345, study PRJNA552823) | activated sludge metagenome | biome: Activated sludge suspended growth; feature: Nitrification reactor; material: Wastewater; isolation source: activated sludge from nitrification reactor of wastewater...
TTCACGACGGCCATCGAACGCTGCTTGCAAGATACCCACACCATCCACGCCAAGGCGCTACAGTCCCTATTGACCCTGAACTTCCAAACCTTCCAGAAGATTCAATCGTGACCGCGCACGGTATATAGCCGCTTGTGCCGGGGTGGCGCAGGGCATGTCGTGAAGCTTACCGACGCAGATCTGTCAATAAAATTTGCGAGGCTTTAGAAAAATCATTTTTCTGCTTGGTCTGCTATTTTCTTCGGACGGCCACGTTTCCCTTTCACTTGCTCCGGGGCAACCTCTCTGGCGCAACCCTCGACCCATTCGAGCGAGTACTTTCTCACGTAGCAGCTTAGGTCATTGTGTTGCGCCACGCCATGCGGTCCGGTATTTGTCATCGTAGGGTTTTTCTCCCACAACGCTAAACACTTGCCTTGGCAGTCTGCTCTGTCCTGCTGTGCCTCAGTCTTCTTACCGGCTCCTTCGGTTTGCTTCCCAATGACAACCCCGCCTGTTCTCAGCCATTCGTCGATGTAGGGATATCTTCCCGGTTTGGCACCTCGGCAGTTGAGCCAGTCCGCGCAAGCTTGCCGGTCGACACGATACAAAGTTTTGTCAGGGGATCTCTCTGTGTGAAAGGTGCCATCCCGTCTCCCGAATTCGTCGACGTGAGTCTTCATCGTGGATTTACCGTGTATCACCACAGTGCGAACAGAGAGCCTGCGTGCCAGGATAGCTTCGTTGACAAGCTTTTTCGCGTCGCTGTACTCGGTCTTATGCTCACCCTGCCAGCCGCCGGCCATCAATGCTGCTACTTGATCTGGCGAGAATTCTATTGGCCAGTCGGGAGAACGGAAGTTGGCAATACGTTTGGCCCTGATGAGCAGCTCGTCAGGGAGCATCTCATCCAAGCCTTTCTTGGGGCGACTGTCCGCCATTGGTCCGCGCTCCTTCGTGCGCTCCTTCAATGGGGTGCCCCGGCAGACGGGTGAAGGTGTCCCGCTTTTCGGTTCGCGGGCCTATCCGGGGCAAAACTCTAGTCAACTCTCGGCGCCAATGTCTGGCACCACTTCAAGAAACTGCCGCTACCTCAGTCGCTGGGCGCCCGGCGAGCGCTGCCCGCCACCGTCCGAGACGCACGGGAAGCCGGCCCTTGCTTCAAGCTACGCGGCAATCCGCCAGCCGCTTTCACTCTCTTCGGCGGTCATCCGTGCGTGCTCCGCATGATCGGTGTTGCTGATGCGCTCGATTGTCGAACGGATCGGGACGTTGCCGCCGATGTGCTCCAGGTAGATCAGCCGGATCATCCTGTCGGCGGTCTTCGGCACGCGCCCCGTCTTTTCCCATTTGGCGACAGCTTGATCCGCGGTGCCGAGAAGTTCCCCGAGAGCGCGTTGTGACAAGTCCATTTCCTTGCGCAAGAAGCGCAGTTCGGCGCCAGTAATCCAGGCTTTCTTGGCAAGCGTTTCGCCGATCGCCCGATGGAGACCGGCAACGTCATGAATCGCCACGCCTGTGCCATAACTGGTTTCCACAATCTCATAGCCGCTAGCCAGCCAGATGTTGTGCAGCCCGCTTTCCGTATAGTGGTATTCGCTCATCTCATCACCGTAACGACAATGCAGTAATCCCCGTTTTCCTTCCTTTCAAGTACCACAGCAACCGCAATCACGTCGCCGGCGCAGCGGTGCGTCACCGTCGCTTTCCAGTCGCCACGATGCGTCAGGTGAGCCGGTTCGCTGACCGTTCCCTTTTGCAGGCAAGAAATGACCTGATTCAGGTTAATCTTGCGCTCGCGCATCCGCTGCTTGGCATGCTGGACAACCACCACCCTCGACGAATCCGCCGCCGCCTGACGCAGACGCTTGAGGAAATTGGCGTCGTTCAAAGCGAACGGCAGAGCAGAGACTGTATTTTCGTTCATTCCTATATATTGTATAGGTTTTGAACGACATAGCAAGGCGTCGAGGCACGTGTAGCAATTGCCGTCAGTCGCCAACGGCGCGGGGGCATCCGCCGTCGACCACCTCTCACCACAAGCGGCGCCAGGTTCCGCTGGCAGTTGCTCGCGATCCCGGCAACCGGCCGGCCAAAGCACCGCCAACCACGCGACCACGGCCAACCCCACGAAGCCAGGCGCCTCGATCGGTGAAACTCGACAGCCCTTCCCGGGGGCGCCAGATGACGATCATCGCCAGAGCCGGCCGGTCAGATCGGGCAACCCCGGGCGTCCCGATCGCCCCTGGTCAGCAGCGGCGCCAGATTCAGCCGCCGGCAGTCGCTCGCGATCCCGGAAACCCGCCGGCCAAGGCACCGCCAATCACGTGACCACGGGCAACCCCATGAAGCCAGGCACATCGATCGGTGAAACTCGACAGCCGTTCCCGGTGGCGCCCGATGGCGATCATCGCCAGAGCCGGCCGGTCAGATCGGGCAAACTCGGCGTCTCGATCGCTCCCTGCCGGAAGCGGCGCCAGGTTCCGCTGGTACTCGCTCGCGATCCCGGCAGCCGGCCGGCCAAGGCACCGCCAAGCACGCGACCACGGCCAATCCGTGAAGCCAGGCGCCTCGATCGGTGAAATTCAACAGCCGTTCCCGGGGGCGCCCAATGACGATCATCGCCAGAGCCGCCCGCGCAGCTCGGGCAAACTCGGCGCCTCGATCGCTCCCTGCCGGCAGCGGCGCCAGGTTCCGCCGGCAGTTGCTCGCGATCCCGGCAGCCGGCCGGACAAGGAACTGCCAATCACGCGAGCACGGGCAACCCCAGGCGCCTTGATCGCTCCCTGCTGGCAGCGGCGCCAGGTTCCGCTGGCAGTCGTTGCCGGGCCAAGTGCATGGTGGCCGTCGTCAAGCAGGTGGTGCTCGCTCACTAGCATCCGGCCAGTTCCTCGTTCGCTCGATCAGCAAAACTTGCCACGGGGATAGCGACGCTGCGGGTGGTTCCGGAGCCCAGATTTCCCCCACACTGCCCTTGACGGCTGCAATCTGGAGATGATGAGAGACAAAGCCAGTTGTCGTGCATCCATTGACGATTGATCCATTTGTCGCTCGCAATCTGGCGATGATGAGAGACAAAGCTTCTTGTCGTGCATCCATTGACGACTGATCCACTTGTCTCTCGCAATTTGACGATGATAAGAGACAAAGCTCCTTGTCGCGCATCAGTTGAGGATTGATCCCCTTGTCTCCCGCAACCTGGCAATGATGATAGGCAAAGCTTCTTGTCGTGCATCCGTTGAGGATTGATCCGCTAGTTCCATCGCCAAAGCGTTTGCAATTAACATTCGCAGAATGGTTGACAACAAAGCGAATAGTGATCAACAATTGGCGTCTCATTGCTTACAAAAGGTGTTTCCATGGCCGATCTTGGGCAAGAATTGAATTTCGAAAAAGCGGTCGACTATCACTATGATAGGTTCCCTCCGTCATCCTTAGACCATGCTCGGCTAATTCCCCAGCTAGTTAAGGCTACGGATGCTGTAGCACGATACGATCAGATGCTAAAGAACCTGCATAACGGTGAAATTTTCTTGGCCCCTTTGCGGAACCAAGAAGCCGTCATTTCTTCCCGTATGGAAGGAACCGTCAGTACGATGGATGAGATAATGAAATATGAAGCTGACTATCAGGAAAACACAATAGAGTCGGCCAATACTCGATCCGAAGTAATTGAAACCATCTTGTATCAAAGAGCACTTAAGGCCGCACAACGCGCAATGGAATCCGGACAGCCGCTGAGTCAGTTCTTGATAAAAGCCACTCACCAGCGCTTGCTGTCGTTTGGACGAGGTGCCTCTAAATCCCCGGGAGAGTACAAGAACGAGCAGAACTATCTTGCGGACAGGTCTAGAAGAAATGTCTTGTTTATACCGATAACGCCTGCGCGTTTACAAGAAGGTATGGACAACCTTTTTCAATACATAGAGACAAGCAACGACACCCCCCTTATCAAGGCCGCAATATCACATATCGAGTTTGAAGCGCTACATCCTTTTAAGGACGGCAACGGGCGAATTGGGAGAATGATCATTACACTATTACTTTGGTCGTCAAAAGTAATATCCTCCCCTCATTTTTATATCAGCGGGTACTTAGAAGAAAACAAAGATCTTTATGTAGATACTATGAGATCCGTTTCCGAAAGCAACGACTGGACAGCATGGTGTATGTTCTTTTTGGAGGCCGTAGAAAAACAAGCAATTCGAAATCTCTCTGTTACTGATAACATTGGAACGTTGTACGAAAAGATGAAACATACGTTTAGCGAATCGCTAGCATCAAAATTTAGCGTAAATGCCCTGGACTTCGTATTTACGAATCCTGTCTTTCGCAATAGCAGGTTCACTAAAAATAGCGGGATTCCGGCCTCAACCGCGGCAAGATTTACACGAGTACTACTCGAAAGAGATCTCCTTACGACACTTGAGGAGCCGAGTGGTCGCAGGCCTGCGCTTTATGCTTTTGAGCCATTGTTGCAGCTAGTACGAGTATGATCCCGCTGGCAGTCGCTCGCGATCCCGGCAACCCGCCGGCCAAAGCACTGCCAACCACGGGACCACGGCCAACCCCGTGAAGCCAGGCGCCTCGATTGGGGAGAGTCGACAGCCGTTTCCGGGGGGCGCCTGATCGCGATCATCGCTAGGAGCCGCCGGCCAAGGCACCGCCAGTGCGCGCTCATAGGCCAAGCCGATTAAGCCAGATACCATCGCCGTCAACGCAATGCTCTGTTCAATTCAAGCCCATTGCGCGCCCGGACGATGCCGCAGCGGGGAGATATTCGCGCGGCAATCTGCACTGCCAAACTCATACGGCGGCGCGCCGCAAGGGGATAACGTTCCATTCGTTTCCTGTCTCACAAGCCACGATGAAAGCTGACCACAGCTCTAGCGCCTTGCGACGCTCGCTCAGGTAATCATGCTGATCGTATACGGCTACCAGTCCGCCAAGGGAGTGATTCAGGCATCGTTCAGCGACGAGAATGTCGACGCCCATTGCGCCCAAGTGGCTGCGGGCCGTCGATCGCAAGTCATGCGGGGTGAAACGACGGCACTTATCCCCCAGGGAGCGGCACAGGCGATTGATTGCGACGTTCAGGGTGCTTGCTTCCATCGGTCTATCCCCGTCCGAGTCGTTGAACCGCGTTCGCACTGGCAGTACGAAGCGAGACCTGAAAGCGATCGTTTGCAGATCGATGAACCAGCCGGCAACTGGATCGGTGAGTGGAATCACGAAGCGTTTTCTGTTCTTCGACAACTCGGGAGGGATGGTCCATTCCCGCCGTTCAAGGTCAATGTGCGACCATTCGGCCAGGGTCAATTCGCCGATTCGCGTACAGGTCGCAAGAAGTACCTTGATAGCCAGCTCGTTGCTTCGGCCAATCGACGGCAGCGCCGGGAGCATGGCCCGCAACTCGGATTCGTTCAGCATGATGCGAGTGCGATTCACGGGCCGTGGACCAATGACCGCTCTGCCTGTGACATGGGCGCAGGGGCTGGCCTCGATCACATGCCGAGCGACGGCGTGCGCGAACATTTCACGCAGGACCATCAGCACCAGCCGTGCAACGTGCAGGGACTTGGCCGCCGCTGCCTCGGTGATGTCCACAATATCCGCCGGCGAGACGTCCACAGCCGGCCGGTTCCCAATCACCTTGACAACGTGGTCGCGAAGTTGCTGGCGCCGTTGCGAAACCGTCGAGGTCGCCAGACGGCCGGTTATTTTCTCCAGGTAGTCGTCTGCCAAGCGGCGAACGGTCCATGCACGTTCTCGTTCCTGCCTGTTCCGCTGCTTCTCTCTCGCCACATCCTCACCCTGCTGGATTCTCGCGCGTAGTTTGGTTGCCTCTTTGCGAGCGGCCGCCAGGGAGGTGTCAGGATACTTGCCGATCGTGACTTCTCTCTGCGCCTTCACGCTTGGCAGCCGGTAACGCAAGACCCACGATCCCGACTTCTCCGCCGCTTGCTTCGCGCTCATGGTGAAGGTGAGCCCGTCGCCGTCCGACTTGGCAACAGCGGCGCCGGCAGCGATCAGGTTCCGGATCTGAACATCAGACAGAATTCCCATGACACCCTCCGGCCGGGCCACTCACCGCCGCCGCGCAGGCTGTGCTGGGTATTCCACATTCTGCACACAGGTAGGCATTTTGGCCACTGTCCCAAGTTTCTGTGGGACGGGCAAACATGACCACAGCACGCCTATGGTTAGCCAAAGTGTCCCAAGGTGTCCCAGTCAAAAAGGCCGGTGTCCCAATCTCTTGGGACAGCTCAAACCCAGCAATGGCAAGGCTTGTAGCCGTTTTATCGAGAGTGTCCCAACTGTCCCAGCAAGAAAACAGGGTAGGGATAGCGGGCGCTCGAAAGCGGCGCACTTTGATTGAATTGGTAGACGACATTTACAAACATTACATATAGATAATTTGTGTCTTGTCACCCATGGAAAGCAGCCAAACTGCCGTAGCTACTCACTGACCCTGCTAGCTACTCACCTAGCTACTCAAACAGGGCGCGATGTCATGATACGTCATGGAATGTCCAGAAACAAGAAACCCAGAAAAATCGGGGTCTTAGGTGGTGATTTGCAACGTTCTGGAACGTCTTGGAAGGTGCCTACAGGTTGCAGAATAACATGTCGAACTCGACGTCGTTATCGCAATGACGCGGCCGATGGTCGCTATCGGGTCGAATGAAGCGAATGTTCAGCGCGTACTTGTTGGCGCTGATTTCCGGAATGTAAGGGTCGTGCATTTTGAGTGAAATGCGAACCATTTGGGAACTGCTACCGCCAAGCATCAACTGGAAGGCGCCTCCGACGGCGATGTGATGCTCGGGACGGCCACTGGCGCGCAATAGGCGCAGTACGATGGTCAGCGCATCACGTAGCGGCAGCATCGGCTGCAGCCAGGCGACCAGTGCGTCACGTCGCACCCCAGGATCCTGATGCCGCCAGTAATGGTAGGAAGGCAGATCGAATTCGCAGACACCACCGGGAATGCTGGCACGACTCTTGATACTCATCAGCCAGTCGTTGTCACGAAGATGTTGGCCGATCTTGCCGGTCATTCCGAGCAGCGCTGCCGATGCCTGCTCGATCTCGTAGAGGGCACCAGAAAGCGCATCTTCAGAGATGTCCGGATTGTTGCGATAGCTCAGCAGGCTCTGGCGCTGGCGTTCGAGTTCCTGAATCAGATCCATTTTCAGGTCGGCGCGCCCAGCCACATCGAGGATCTCGAACAGGGTCAGAAGGACGACATGATGTTCCTGCGAGCCATCACGTTGCAGAAAACCGTTCGCCTTGTGGAACAAATCCTCAAGACGCAACAGTGTGCGGATGCGTTCATTGAAAGGATATTCGTATGTGATCACACAGCCGCCAGCGTGGGGAACAGGAATTTTGATAATTCTGAAGCATATGCGGCAAAACCTCAACGGCCAGCATGCGTTTTCGCCCGAGCCAGCTCAAGATAATAGCGGTGCAGAGCCTCGACTTGCGGCAACAAGGCGTCGAGCTCGCCATCATTCTGCACCAGATCATCGGCCACTGCTCGCCGCTCCCGCCGTGAGCTCTGGGTTGCCATGATCGCCTTGACGGCTTCTACGGCAAGACCGCTCCGTGCCATGACGCGAGCGATCTGAACCGTCTCGTCACAGTCGACGACCAGCACCCGATCTGCGCGCTCGCGATAACCGCCCGTTTCGACCAGCAGGGGAACCACCAGCAGCACGTAGGGCGCATGCCCGGACTGCGTGGCAGCCGCACAGAGCGCCCCGCTCTGCTCCCGGATCAGCGGATGCAGGATCGCTTCGAGTCTTGCCTTTGCGTAACGATCGGAGAAGACCAGGTTGCGCATGGCGGGACGATCCAGCGCACCGTCCGCTTGCAGCACGCTGTCGCCGAACGTGGCGGCAATCGCTGCCATCGCAGCCCCCTGCGGAGCCGTCAGTGCATGCGCAATCACATCCGTATCAACCAGGGCAGCACCCCGCCCGGCAAAGAGCTCGGCGACCGTACTCTTGCCGCTGCCGATGCCGCCGGTCAAACCGACAATGAAGCTCATGGAGTAAGCTCTTCCTTGATTCTGCAGGCCAGCGGGCTGGCCTTCGGCAAGCGCGTGACGATCGCCTGATGCAGTGCATCTGCGCGTGCTTCAGGACCCTGAATTTCAAGGGTATTGAACGGTGGCCGGGCCTTGCGCTCGGCCATGCGGGCAGATTTGACCCCTTTCGCCTGCAGGGTGGCAAGTCCTGCACTGGCGGCTTCCTCGGTGCGGTAGGCACCCAGTGAAATCGCCAACTGGTTGGGCCCGGCGGCCTGCACCACAAAAAAATCCTGAATTCCCAACTGCTGCAATTCGGCTGTTTTCTTGCCGACTTCCTCCTTGCTGGCCAAGGGCGGAATGAAGACCCAATAGCCACTGTTTTCTGCCACCGTGCGACGCTTCGCCTTGAAGTCCGAAAACTGTTCGCTCAACAGTCGTTCGATCTGGTCAGCCTCGGCACTGCTCAGCTCACTCCACAACCGGCAGCTTGTCGCCAGCGAATTCTCGGATGCTGTTTCCGCTCCCCTGCTGGCCGTGCGTGGTGGTTCGCCACGCGCAATCACCTTGATTTGATCGGCAAGTAATTGCTGCCCTAGGCGCCGCGCGTCTGGATTGACCGGCATGCCGAGGTAACCCCGCGCCCATACGAAAAAAAGCAGGTTGGCAAGAACTAGAAGAAAAACGGCGAGCCGCATCGGGACGATCATGCGACCGTCGGCAAATGTTCGAGCGAAGCATGAATGGCTGCGGCGGGGTACTCGAAATCCTCGAGTTCACCTGCGAAATACCGGTCATAGGCAGCCATGTCGAAGTGACCGTGACCGGTCAGGTTGAAAAAGATCACCTTCGCCTCGCCACTCTGCTTGCAGCGCAGCGCCTCGTCGATGGCGGCCCGGATCGCATGGTTGGACTCGGGCGCGGGAATGATCCCCTCGGCGCGGGCAAAGATCACGCCGGCCTCGAAAGTCGCCAACTGCGACACGGCCACTGCTTCGATCAGGCCCTCGTGGTAGAGCTGCGAAACCAGTGGCGAATCTCCATGGTAGCGCAGGCCACCGGCGTGAATGCCCGGCGGCATGAAATCATGCCCGAGTGTGTACATCTTCATCAGCGGTGTGAAGCCCGAGGCATCGCCAAAGTCGTAGGCATAGACACCCTTGGTCAGCGTCGGACAGGAACTCGGTTCGACGGCAACCAGCCGGGTAGGTTTGCCGTTGCGCCCACCGGCTGCATTGTCCGCAACGAATGGGAAAGCCACGCCGGCAAACGATGAACCGCCGCCGCAGGGAGCAAAGATGACATCCGGCCAATCACCGGCCTTCTCGAACTGCCTCTTTGCTTCCTGACCAATGATCGTCTGGTGCAGCGCGACGTGATTGAGCACCGAGCCAAGCGTGTAACTGGTGTCGGCCCTGGAAGCCGCCTCCTCGACGGCTTCGGAAATCGCAATGCCCAGCGAACCCGGGTTGTCCGGATCCTTCTCCAGTAGGTCGCGACCAGTCTGGGTCATCTTCGAGGGGCTGGCAAACACCTCGGCACCCCAGGTCTGCATCATTGAACGCCGGAAAGGCTTCTGCTGGTAGCTGATGCTGACCATGTAGACACGCACCTCAAGGCCAAACATCTGACCGGCAAAAGCCATTGAACAACCCCATTGCCCGGCGCCGGTCTCGGTCGTGATGCGCTTGATGCCTGCCTGCTGGTTGTAATACGCCTGCGGGACAGCGGTGTTGGGCTTGTGCGAACCGGCCGGCGACACGCCTTCATGCTTGTAGTAAATTCTGGCCGGCGTCCCGAGCACCTCTTCGAGCCGGCGCGCACGAATCAAGGGGGACGGGCGCCACAACCGATAGACTTCGCGCACGGCATCCGGAATCTGGATCCAGCGCGCGGTAGACATTTCCTGTTCGAGGATCGCCATCGGAAAGATCATCCCCATCTGCTCAGGGGACACCGGTTTACAGTCGGGGCCCAACGGCGGTAGCGGCGGATTCGGCAGATCGGCGACGACGTTGTACCAATGAGTAGGGATCTCGGAGTGTTCAAGAGTAAAGCGAAGCGATTCCACACAGCCTCCCTGCATTTTTTGAACGAAGATTCCAAGTATACCCCTGGATACTGCGACGAATCATTTTCGAGTCTTGTCAGACCCCCCAGCCAGATCCGGAATGCCGCGCCCCAGTTCGCGCCGCAGCACGCGCGCGGGCACAAAGGCGCTGATCAGGCGTTGGCAGGCGAGGCGTGCGGCAGCGCTATTGTCCTGGCTGAAATTGCAGACATACAGGTCGAGGGTGACCGCGCGTACTTCCGGCCAGGTATGCACCGCAAGATGCGACTCGGCGAGCACCACGACACCTGTCGCGCCGGACGGGTCCAGCGCGTTGCCGAATTGGTGAAAGATCTGTCCGACCGGTGTCAACCCAGGCGTAGCACATACGGCCAGGCAGAGTTCCCGCAACGTGCCGGCGTCAGCGAGTAACCGCGGGGCACAGCGGCAATCGTAGAGTTCAGCGAGCAGGTGCAGGCCGGGCATGGCAAATCCCTGGGTTCCGGAAGGCCGGGCATCGTCGTTCCGCAGCGGCTGACCCCATTTTCTCACGCTGCTTACGGCAAGCAGGCGAATTGGAGCTTGGGCGACATTCGCCACTGCTGGATCATGGCAGCAAACGCGCCCAGCAGCAGCAAACCGCCCATCCCGAACGCCAAGGTCAGCGTAGACCCCCACAGTGCCGGTGCGATTAGACCGGCGGCAAGGGTGTTGAAACCGGATTGCAGGAAGGTCTGGCAGGAAGCCGCCAGGCCCCGTTTTTCCGGGAACAGGTCAAGCGCCCGCAGGGTCAGGCAGGGCATCGCCAGTGACATGCCGAGAGTGAACCCAAAGAGGGGCAACACACTCCAGGGTAACATCGGTGGCAGCACCAGATTGAGGATGAGGTTGAGCGCTGCAGCAGCGCTCATCACCAGATAGCCGATAGCAATCGTGCATGCCGGAGAAAGCTTGCCGGCCAGCCGGTCTGACGACCACGCACCGATCATCAGGCCAGTCATTGCCGGGCCGAACAGCCACAGGAAACCGGTCGCTGAAACGCCCAGATGGCGCATCAGAAAGACGGGCGCCGACAATACATAGATGAAGAAAGCGGCGAAATTGAACGCCAGTGCAGAACAGGTCAGCAGAAAGGCGGGAGAAGTCAGCACCTTCCAGTAACTGCGACTGAGGTAGCCGACATGCAGGGACTGGCGCAGGTGACGGGGCAGGGTTTCGGGCAGCAGGAACCAGCAGCTCAGCCACAGGACAACACTGTTCAGCGCCAGAAAGGCAAACACCGAGCGCCAGCCAAACCATGATTGCAGCCAGCCGCCGAGCACTGGCGCAATCGCCGGAGCCAGGGCGAAGATCATCGTGACCTGCGCTATCAGCCGCTGTGCTGAGGCTCCCTCGTAGAGATCGCGGACGATCGCCCGACAGATGACCAGACCGGCACCGGCAGTCATCCCTTGCAAGGCGCGCAGCAACCAGAGATGTTCGATTCGTGTGGCGAGCATGCAACCGGCCGAGGCCAGCGCAAAGAGCGCGACGGACACCAGGATGACCCGCCGACGCCCAAGCGCATCGGAGATCGCGCCATGCCACAGCGTCATCAACGCGAAAGGCAGCAGATATGCGGTCAACGTCTGTTGAACCTGTAACGGAGTAGCCCCGAGCGAGGTGCCGATGTCTTGAAAAGACGGCAGGTAAGTGTCGATCGAAAAAGGACCTAGCGCCGCCAGCGCGGCCAGCAGACAGACCAGGCTGCGCGGCGCGGTCGGGGGATGTGAGTTCGGCATGGATCAATCCTTTGCGAAGCGACGGAACTGTACGGCTTCAGCAACATGCTGTGCCTCTATGGTGTCGCTTTCCTTGATATCGGCGATCGTCCGAGCCACCTTGAGCAGGCGGTGGAAGGCGCGTGCCGAAAGATCGAAGCGACTGATCGCCTGTTTCAGAAGCACCGCCGCTGCCGCTGCGGGCTGGCAGAATCGGTCGATTTCCCGGGCATGCAGGCGAGCATTGGCTTTTCCCTGCCGCAGGAGCTGCCTTTCCCGGGCTTTTGTGACGCGTGCGCGCACGCCCGCCGACGACTCTCCATCGGGCGCCTGCTGCAGCACTTCCGGGGGTAACGCTGGCACCTCGATCTGTAGATCGATGCGGTCAAGCAGCGGACCGGAGAGTTTGCTGCGATAACGCAGAATCTGATCCGGCGTGCACCGGCAGCGGCCGCGCGGATCCCCGTGATATCCGCAGGGACAGGGATTCATCGCCGCGACGAGCTGGAACTGCGCTGGAAACTCGGCTTGCCGGGCAGCGCGCGAAATGTGGATACGCCCCGAGTCAAGCGGCTCGCGGAGGGCTTCGAGCACGCGCCGATCGAACTCGGGAAGCTCGTCGAGAAAGAGCACCCCCTGATGCGCCAGCGAGATCTCCCCAGGATGCGGAACGCTGCCGCCGCCGACCAGCGCCGCCGTGGAAGCCGTATGGTGTGGCGCACGGTAGGGATGGCGGCGAAAAAGTTCAGGGCGAAATTGCCCGGCCAGCGAAAGCACTGCCGCCGATTCGAGAGCGGCAGCCAGAGTCATCGGTGGCAGCAAACCGGGCAGTCGGCTGGCGAGCATCGATTTGCCGGTACCTGGAGGGCCGGCCAACAGAAGCGAATGTTCACCCGCCGCAGCGATTTCAAGCCCACGCTTGGCCTGGGCCTGGCCACGCACGTCGGCAAGTTCCGGATAGTCGATGCACTGATCATCTCGCACCGTGTCGTCGACAAGACATTCGGTCAGCGCCGCCTGCCCGGTCAGATGTGCGCAAACCTCGAGCAGGGTATTGGCGGCAAGCACCGGCACCTGGCTGGCCAGGGCCGCCTCGCGGGCACTGCCGGCCGGGAGCACGAAGCAACGCCCCATGCCGCCGGCAGCCAGAACCATTGTCAGTGCTCCGCGAATCGGCCGCAATTCGCCAGAGAGCGAAAGTTCGCCTGCAAATTCATGACCCGCCAGCGCGGTGGCCGGAATCTGGCCAGAAGCGGCGAGAATGCCGAGGGCAATCGGCAAATCGAAGCGGCCCGATTCCTTCGGCAGATCGGCGGGAGCGAGATTGACTGTGATGCGCTTGCGAGGAAATTCGAAACCGGCATTCTGCAGGGCTGCCCGTACCCGATCGCGCGCTTCCCTGACTTCGGTATCGGGTAGTCCGACCACGGTCACATTTGGCAAGCCAGCCGCCAGATGCACCTCGACCGCCACCTCCAGAGCAGCCAGGCCGTCGAGACCGCGGCTATGGACAATGGCGAGCGGCATGACCGTGAAAGTCGCGGAGCAAGCTCAGGAAAAGCGGACGACGACCGCGAACAGCGCCTGCGCGCCAGCAAAGGCCATTCAGGCCAGCCGATCCGACGGATTCTCCAGGCGATCGAGGCGCTCTTCGAGGGTTTTCAGTTTTTCTCGGGTGCGCTGAAGAACCTGCGTCTGGATGTCGAACTCTTCACGACTGACCAGATCGAGCTTTGCCAGTCCGCTGGAGAGCAGCGCACGCGCATTTTTCTCGATGTCAGCGGCTGGAGTGGCCGCAATGAGGGCGCTCAGACGAGCGCCGAGATCTTCAAGGAATTTCGGGTCGAGCATGGTAGTCACCGAGCGGCGCCAGTGGTTGCAGGAAGCATCGAGTTTAGCACAGCCAAGACGGGCAACAGGCAACGCACTAATTTGGTGCAAAGCGTCAGAGAGCTGCGCTATCGCTGTGCAGGATCACCCACCAAGCCGCAAAAGAAGAAAACATCATTCTGATTTATAGATATAAAAGATAATGGCACGGAATCTGCTTTGAGTTGGCCAGTATTTCCTTGAACCATCCATATTTAAACTGGGGAGGCTTCTTCAGCGCCCTGATAAGGAGAGCAACATGAAACTGGTAACCGCCATCATCAAGCCCTTCAAGCTTGACGAAGTACGAGAAGCGCTGTCGGCGATCGGCGTACAGGG
>WBZL01003610.1_pt1 | contig 14029 bp, 26 predicted proteins | sample 5204291 | NCBI WGS metagenome assembly WBZL01 (sample SAMN12344345, study PRJNA552823) | activated sludge metagenome | biome: Activated sludge suspended growth; feature: Nitrification reactor; material: Wastewater; isolation source: activated sludge from nitrification reactor of wastewater...
AGAGCGGCAGCTCTGGGCGGCCCTGAAGTCCGAACGAAGCCGAGTTAGCTCCGATCGCGCTTGCGCCGCCAGAGGTAGATCTTGAAGAGCCAGGCAACGGCGACAAGCGAGATGCCGATGACGAACTGCGTCTCCGAGATCGGCGTGTTCGGGGTCATGCCCGCGATTCCGTTCATCACGTCGAAGTTCCCCTCTCCGCTTCCGACCGTAGCGGCGCCGCTCGCGCCCGATCGGCAGATCTGGACGGCTGCTCGAACGATGGTCGGTGGCGTTAGCAGGGGGTTCGTGGTGCGCCGATTCTGTCACGTGGCGGTAGAGCCAGGCGCGGTCTGCTGGTCGTCTTTCGGCTGCGTCCACGGCGCGAGGGTCTGAGCGAGCGCCCAGCCACCGAGCGGAAGGATGCCGATCGGAACGACGCTCAACGCTGTCGCGATCCAGCCACCATCGATCCACCCACTCGCGACGAGGTTGTCTCCTTGGCCAGCTGCGCCCGTCAACACCCCGGCTCCTGCGGCGAGCATCGCAACCGTCCCGTAGACGGTGGCTCTGCGCCGACGGTGACGACGTCGTGATTGTTCTCTCGCGAGCAAGAGATTCGCCGCGAGACACACACCCAGGAGGCCCACTGCGAGCAGCCATCGCGCGGGTTGAGGACGAAGGTCGAGCATCCCGAAGGGGGCACGGTCACAGCCGTCGAGCGTCACGTTGGTCGTCCACGAATCTGCCGGGTCGATCGCCCAGTCGTGCGGAATCCTTGGCTGACTCACGGTGGCATCGATCGAGACGTAGCCGAGATCGAGAATCTGCTGACACAGCCGACGAAGATCGAACCGAACCGAAGGGTCACTGCCGGGCTGAAACACCCCATCAGCGCGAAGGACCAAGAACGGATAGCCGGCGCCGTTCCCATCGATCGTTGCCCTCAACCGACCACTTCCGAACACTGGAGCGTCAAGGTTGGTGGCCATGTCGATGAGACGCTCGGCTTCGGGCCCGTCACCGAAGCCGAGCCGAACGTTCGCATCCCCGTCGGCACTCACGACCAGGTCCAGGCTGACCCGGTCGCGCTGCTGGGGTACGAGGGCGGGATCGCAGCCGGTCAGCAAGCACATCGCCCCAGCGGCGACGACGAAGCCGAGTACCAACCGACGTATCAAGTGTGGCGATCCCCTCTGGCGTGTTGCAGACCGCAACGGCGTCCCCCCGTGTAACCGATCCTGAACATCGTTTCAGCGACCCTGCACTCCAGCGGAAGGTGCCAGACCCGTCCTGGCAAGTTCATCACGTCATCACCCGCTCGGATCGGCAGTTCTTCGCTACTCCGCGCTGCGGCGCAACGCTTCGTCTGAAGCGCGCCGAAGCACATCTGCCGCGCTATGGCCGAGGATCGAGAAGCGATCGCCGTCGTCGCCGCGGATGTCGCCTGCGACCGTGCAGCACCAGGACTCGGCCGACTCGACCCCAGCCCAGTACTCGAGGCTGAACTCAGCGCGGTAGGCGCCGGGCATCGCGTCCACGGTGCGTACGAGGGCTGCAAGGGCTGCTTCCAGGTTGTCACCGAGATCGCCAGGCATCCAAGCAGACTGACCGAGCCGGAGGGCTCCTGTCCACCGTGCCGATCGGCAGTTCGGCGCTTGTTGCGACCCGTCAGAGGTCGGTCAGCGCTGCTGCGATCAGCGCATCGAGGTCGAACAGTGCGTCGGCTATCAGTGGGTCGTGTGCGTTGGGGATCGGCGTCAGGCGATCGAGTGCGACTGCGTAGGAGACTTCAAGATCGATCCAGGCCGATCGGAAGTCGTCGAGCCATTGTTGAGACGCAAGCGCCCTGGCGTACATCAAGCCTTCGAGGTCGGTGATAAGGCTCTTGAGAGAAAGGTCGCCGGACCGGAAGCCGGTGATGCGCTCCTGCATCAGAGCAAGTTGTCGACGTTCGCGTTCAACTGCTTCCGCCTCCGCCGTCATGAGCGCAGAATGCTCCGGACAGGCGGCGCACGCAAGGCGCCTTGCTGCGCGGATCGGCAGATCTGGACGCTGTTGGGTCCGGTGGGCGCGGGTTTGGCCGTCGCCCTGGCAAGATCGGCTCATGTTCGGCCGGCGCCGAGATCGCAGCGATTCCCACACGACGGGTCGCCTTGTGCCCGGCAGCGGGGTCGCGATCTACGAGATCGACGGGCGACTTCTGATTCGAACGATCGACGGCAGCGACTCGCTCGGCATCGAACGCAACGACTTCGAGGTGATCGACAACAACGCCGACCCGGAGGTCATCGGACGCGCCATCGTCGAGGCCGCAGACCGAGCCCGCGAGGTCCCACGCCCCACGACCTGGCCGGCCCAGTTCGAGTACGCAGCGCCGCTTCCCGCAGCGAGTCCACGTCACTTCCGCTCGTACCGAGCATGGCAACGCGCCGCCCGCTACGTCCACGTCCAAGCGAGGCCCGACCACTGGCACCTCCAGCGCTGGTACCCAGACCTCAACAGGGCCGGCTGGCAGCCCTCCGACGAAACAGACCAATCGGGGTCTCACCGGGCAGCGCGACGCCTTCCACCAAGCGCCAACCCATCAGACATCGGCGCCGAGGTGATCGCGCTTCTCCACGAACCACCCCTTGCCGACATGGCATGAAACTGAGCGCCAGTCATGCCACGATCGCCGAGCGGATCGGCAGCTCGGATCGGTGTGGACGAGCCAGAATCAAGACATGAGCGACACCGCGCATGAAGAGAGATGGAGCATGTTTCACTTCTCGCAGTCCAACCCCGCCGGGACCGGACAAGGAGATGTGGCGGCGCTACTCCGGCGGGTGGCCGACTCCATTGAGGCCTTGGGCGACGTGGACGTGCACGACGTCGTCTTCCACTCCGAGGTCACCGACGGCGAGGACGACCTGACCATGACCGTCTACTACGACGAGCAGCCGAGGCGACGCTGAGACCTATCGGCAGATCCGGCGCGCTAAGTGTCCGTGACCTCGACGCTGACGCTTGCTCGAATGGCTCCCGGTTCGTTCACGTGGCGAGAGTCAAGAAGAAGTCCAGGCGACACGTCCGTCGGCGGCGTGCATCGAACCACGAGCACGAACTCGCCTCCGCACTCCGCAGCTCGCGCCAGGTCCGCGTGACGGTGGCGAACCTGCACAAGAACGTCCTCAACGTGCTCATCTAGCTCGTCCAGCGGATCGCGCCGAGAGCGAACCTCCCAACGCACGAACCGCCGATACGGCTCGCGAACTATTGACTCGACGCGAGTGAACTCGGGCAGCTCTGCCATCACGGACACCAACTCAGATGAGGGTGGAACAGACGCAAACGTGGCCAGGCCGACGTTCCAGGCGAACACGTTCAAGTTCTCAGAGGTTCGCGGATCGATAGCGCATAGTGCCCGGGCCAGATTTCGAGCGCAAGGCATCTTGCCGAGCCGATCGGCAGATAGGTGCGGTGACCCCGCCGGGACCTGGCGGCTGGGATACTGCTGCGTGATGTCGACTCGCCGGGTCGTGAAGTTGCGAAAGAGTCCGTCGTGGGTGATGTACCTCGTTGCCTGCGAGGCGCTGTGCATCGTTCCTGCTTGGGTTGTCGCCAACCTGCCCTGGCGAGTCGTCCTCGCTCTGGTCGGCGCGCTCGCCATGGCTCTGCTGCCCGTTGTGCGGATCGTCGGCGACGAACTCGTGATGTCCTCCGGTCCGTTCAAGCGGCGCATACCGCTGGCCGAGGTCGATGCGTTCGTTCATCTGATCAGTGGCAAGTACGAAGGCCTGGGCTACTCGCCGGCTTCGACATTCAAAGTCAAGGCGATCTGGGGTAGCAGGTTCACGACTCGCGTCGACCGAGGCGAATGGCTCGTCACGCTACGGCACGAGCTGGCACGAACGCGACCGACAATCCCGTCGCTCGAACAGCGAGCGGCAGCGGCAGGGGTCGGTCGGCGCGAGATGAAAGCGGTCACGATCTCGACGAACCGAGTCGTTCAACGGGTCGCCCTCTACGACCGTGACGTGGTCGAGGGAGGACGCCCCCGATACACATGCCTGCTCCCCGTCGACACGCCAACGGTCGTCGGCATGAGCGTGGAAGTCTTCGGAAACTCGATCGACGGCGACGTGGTGCTCCGCTTGCCGAATGGTGGCGAGATCTGGCCGGTGCGGCCGCTGTCCCCGCCGCCATATCGCTCGTATGAATGGGCGAGCACCTGACGCGACAACTCCTCGCCCATCCGTCCCGATCGGCAGATCGGGGCGGCTTGCGCTACGGGGTGCGCCTTGTCGTCAGCGCCAAGGAGCGCCCTGTGCTGGCTAACGCCCGTAGGGCGCCTCAGTGCTTGGACCGGCGGGCGCGCCGGCCGACTGCGAACCCGGCTACAAAGATCCCGACAGGGACTGCGAGAATTCCACCGATCAAGAGCGACTCCGGCAGCGACATGATCGAATAGTGGTTCTTGAGCACAGTTCTTGCAAGAAGGACCGAGCCGATCGGCAGATCGGTGTTGGTGGCGCGCGGCCAGCTTCAGCCGCCGAGCGGCCAATCGCCGTCCGCAGTTGCGCAGACGAGAGTCAACTCGTCGATCGGATCCGACACGAGGAAGAACTGAAGAGAATCGATCCGTGTCGCGTCGTCGGGGAGGCCCGTCGCACGACGCTTGATCTGGTACGTGTTGTCACCAGCTGAGTTCTGGAGTGCGAAGTTCGCCGCATAGGCCGCCCATGCCTGCCCGACGCCCTGCCAATCGCCGGCGACAGCGACCTGCACCCACTGCTCGCCCTCGCCGGCTGCATCGGCCTCAGCGTGGGCCGCACGGGCGGCCTCGAGCGTCGCAGGCTCGATCGGGCCGACTTCGACGTTGACGAATCCCCGGCACTCTGTTGGGTCACCTTGGTTCGCATTCGTTGGCAGAGAACTGGTCGACTCGGAAACTGCGAGCGAGAAGCCGTCGTCTGCGCCGCCGTCATCGCTGCTACAGGAGGCGAGCGCGGTGACAGACACGACAGGGACGAGGAGCAAGAGACGGGACCGCGAACGCATTCACCCAGTTTCGCGCCCGACTCGATCCCCACTGGATCGGTGCTGCGCTACCAGGCATGCGAGATCGGGAGGTGCGGGAGTCGGAGAGCGGTGCGCTCTGCTGCGATGACCTGCGATGCACGTGCCCGTGCAGCGTCAGCATCCATTGCGGAGTACTCGTCGGCCCACGTCTGATGCGCGGGGTGGATTCGTCCGTTGAACCGCACGCGAGCGCGGTCCGCGTCACCAAGCAACGTGGCAGCGATCCCTGCGTCGAGATCGTCAGGACCGGCGGTGAGAGCGATGAGCGCGTCGCGGCCTTCGCCGTGTCGTCGCCGCCGCTGCTCAACGGCTTCGGCTGCAGTTGCTGCGACGCCGCACATTGCGGTGGCGAACGCATCTTCGTCGCCGGTGAAGGAGACGAAGGTGGCGCCGCCGAGTGGCCGCTCCATCTCGTCGAGGCAAAGGTAACCGCGTGTCACCCAGAGGTGTTGCGTGCCGATGTTGAGATAGCAGCCCTTGGCGTAGCTCGATGGCTGGAACTCCACGTTGATCAGCCACCAGCCGTGATCGTCGATCCACGTTCGAGATCGGCGTTTGCGGACGAGGCCGAGAGGTGCGAGCGCCGTCTTTGCCGCATTGGCAATCAGCTTGTCCGCCGGTCCGCTCACGGGGCGCACACTGCCTGGATCGAGCGTCGCGCGCAAGGCGCCGACCCACGCCGTCGGCAGCTCGGATCGGAGTCAGTCGACCGTACCAAGACAGCGGTCGAGAACTTGCGGCCACTCTGCATTGCCGAGACCGCCACCGACGAGAACGTCGCGCCAGTCGACATGAGACAACTTCACCAGCTCCTCGAGCTGTTGCAGGTCACCGCGGGCGCCGATCACTACCGCGGCCAGCACCCGTTCGCGATCCTGAGCGCCCGACTCGACACCGCCGAGCATTCCGAGAGCGCTGTCCGCATCCGCGAAGTCGGCTCGAATGCGGCGCTCGAGGCGCGTCGTGATCCCAGCATCCACAGCCTGAAGCGTGCACGAAGCCTCAGCCAATGTCCACCGAGCCGATCGGCAGATCGGAGCGGGTCTGAGCGGCTTCCGTCGTCGACCGCGCCCGATTGGCGGATCCTGCCGGTCGATAGCCTCGGCCCGTGTCGAGTTCGGCTGTGAGCCCGCCCCCGTTGCCCCCGGAGCGGCGGCGTACAGGCGGTCAGGTCGCTCAGGTGTTTGTGGTGGTGTGGATTCTGGCCAATCTCGCGGCGGCTGCCTACTGGTCGGCAACGGGCACCTTCTGGCCCTCGGTTGTCCTCTCTGTTCTGGGCGTGATCGCTGTGGTCGTGGCTCTTCTCGACGCGAGGAGCCGCGGGCAGCGCACCGGAGACGGGTCAACTGCGGTGCTCAGGACCCTGTTTGCCGACCGGATGCCGGATTCGGAGGAGGCCGCCGGTCGGAGTCGTCTCGGTCGCGCCAAGGCACCGTTGTCGGATCTGAAGTTCTTCGGTGTCATCGCGCTTGCTGCGGTCGCCGCGTTTGTGCTCGGAGTTGTTGCCTCACGAGCCAACCGCCTCGCGGCCGGCGTGGCAATGGCCGTGCTCGGCGGTTACGCGGCGTCCGTGCTCCTCGCGCCGCCGAAGGACTATCCCGACAGCGAAGGCGGCTTCTATCCCGTCGGGCTCATGCCGCTGATCCTGTTGGCTGTGCTGGTGGATGCGGGCGCTGCCGTTGCCGGCGCAGGTCCACTTCTCGAGTGGAGCCCCGGCGTCGCTGGGCTACCAATCGCAGCAGCACTCGCAGTTGCCGAGTACCGGCGCTGGTCCACCTGGCGGCGCCGACACAACGGACTCGGCTCATAGAAAGTCCGCTGCACCCCGGCTCGTCGCCGGTCGCGCCCGATCGGCAGATCCGCGCGAGCGACTACCTCGAGGAGTGGCGCAGCTTCGCCGCCCGATGCCGAAGCGACTGCGGATGCGACTTGTCCGTCGAGTACGCCACGAGTGCATCGTCCACGGGGCCGGCGGCAAGGCCGTTCGAGAGCCAGTCAAGCGCCTTGGATGCCCAGTAATCAGATGCTTCGAGCGCGTAACGAATCAATTCGTACGGGTCCACCTGTAGATCAAGGCCAGCGGAGAACGGGGACTCCAAGAGCGTAAGGAATCTCACCATCTCAACTTCGGACTGGCCGGTCATGGCATCGAACGCTGCCTCATGAAGTTGGTGGTGTCCAGCGCGCCGAGCGGCAGATCGGAGCGGTGCGCGCCGTGAGATGATCGGGCGCATGACGTTCATCGCCCGCGACTATCGCGACACTCGCGACTGGCTGGCGCCCGTCTTCCCTCCAGGCTCGTCCGGTCGATACCTCATCGAGATCCTCGACGACGCGATCGCCTCCGGACTGCCGGACGTTGTCTCGCTGACGACCTCCATGCACGATCTCGTCCTCAGCCCATCGCCGACCGGCGATGCGTACGAGGCCGTGGTGGTTCGTGCTCCCGGCTCGCTCCACCACCCGCAACCCGGCAACGTTCGGGTTGACATCGTTCGGGCCGAGCAAACCACCTCGACGACTGTCGAGCGTCCGATGACCGAAGCGGTGCCAGTGTTCTGGGCTGCGATGCGAGACGCGTTCGGTGTCTCCCGACATCGGCCGGACGGCACTAGCTGAACAGCAAAGAGCGGCAGCTCGGCTCGGGGCAAGGCATGCGCGTCACCTGATGACATAGATGGTGTCGGACGGGGACTGCTCGACGAAGTCGTTGTGCATCGTCGTCGCGAAGGTGGACCTGTCGGTGTGTCGGACGTGCTCAACCTGGAAGGCGTCGGTGAGCGCAACTCCGACGGTGGCATCTGGGCATCGCTCCAGGATGGACCCGATCATCGAGGTGACCATTTCGAAGCGATGCGCTGCGCTTGCCGGTAGCCCAGTGTCGTAGTCATCGGCATAGTCGCCGTTGTAGAGAAGGTGTGTTGCCCCGATGGCGTCCGCGCGGTCCATGATCGTGAACCAGTGCAGCTCCAGAACGTCGAACCCCACTGCTCTCGCAACGGCGGCTTCGAGCGCTGGTGCGGAGTCCGAGTGCGCGAAGCGCCGAGCGAGAGATGACGGCGGGTGCGAGGGTCTTGGTCCCCAGATGATCGTCGGCTGAGCCGAGGTCGCACTCGACTCAATGAGTCCTGGGCGCTCGGTCGACACGCCGAAAATCGAGCTCGTCATCGACTCACTGTGCCACGCCGAGATAGCGCCGATTGCCCGGTATGTGCGCTCCCTGGCAAGGGATCTGGACGGGTTCTTGAGGGCTGGCGGGTGCGGGCAGACTGGGTTCGTGGACGAGGGGCAGCGGGCGTCGATGTTGCGGGCGGCCGCCCCTTCCGCTGACACGCTGGCCTGGGTCTGCGAGCTGCTCGACGCCACGGGGGTGGTGGGGGTCGCAGAGATGCCGGGTGGGTCGGCAGCGGCGATGCACCGGGTGCGGGTGTCGCTTCGTTCGGGCGGCCAGGTCGAGCTGGCGTTGCGCCGGTACGTGCTCACAGATCCGGCCGAGGCGCCGTCGGTGGCTCGCTGGGAGGCGAACGCGCTTGGTCTGGCCGGCCGGGCGGCCGTGCCGACGCCGGAGCTGCTCGGCGCGGACGTGGATGGTGGCCGGTCGGATGTCCCGGCGATCGTGATGTCGCTGTTGCCGGGTCGGCCGGTGTGGGAGACCCGCCGTGGTCGGGACTGGGTGTCGCAGGTGGTCGACGCGATGCTCGCCTTGCACGACATCGACGCTTCGGGGGTCGAGCTGGCACCGTTTGAGCGGTATGTGCAGACGCGGTGGTGGAAGCCGCCGCGGTGGACGGACCGGCCCGAGTTGTGGGAACGGGCGATGGAACTGTTCGAGGGGCCGGTGCCGACCTCGATGAACGGGTTCATCCATCGCGACGTCAATCCGGGCAACGTGTTGTGGGTCCGTGACCGGTTGAGCGGGGTGGTCGACTGGCAGACGGCCTGTGTCGGGCCGCGCTCGATCGACCCGGCGCATTGCCGGTTGAACCTGTTCCAGTATCAGCCCCAGCTGGCCGACGAGCTGTTGAAGGTGTGGGAGGAACGCTCCGGGTTGACCTTCGACCGGTGGGCGGACCTCGTGAGCATCCTCGGGGACCTCGATCAGATCGGTCATCGTCGGACGCCGAACGAGACCACGTTTTGGATCGAGCGTGCGATCGAGCAGGCTGTCGCCGAGCTCACCTGAGCTCGACGGTCAGCGGGCAGCGCCGGCGATGAACGTGGACACGATGTAGGTCGCGTGCCGGTCCAAGGAAACGCGGGCCCGGTCGTAACGCATCGTGGTCCGCGGGTCGGCGTGCGAGGCGGCCTCTTGGACGTCACGGAGCGGGACCCCGGCGTCGAGCGCGGCGGTGATGAACCCGTGCCGCAAGGTGTGCGGTCCGATCTTCTTGCTGATGCCGGCCGCTTTGCCGATGCGTCGAACGATCCGCGCTGCCGCATGCCGGTTCAGGCGCTGGCCGTCGTTGCCGAGCAGGATCGGTCCCTCGAACCGTTCCCCGACGGCGAGATCGACCGCGCGGGCGGTGCGGGGTGACATCGGCATCGTGACGGTCTTGCCGCCCTTGCGGAGCACGGTCAGCGTGCGGTGCCCGCGTTCCATCCCGAGCTGTTCGATGTTCGCGCCGGTCGCCTCGGAGACGCGGAGGCCGTTCATCGCCAACAGGGCGATCAACGCATGATCACGAGCACCCGCGAGGCCGGCGGCCACGAGCATCGCGCCGAGTTCGTTGCGGTCGAGCCCGACCGCGTGTGATTCGTAGTCGAGGCGCGGCCGGCGGACATGCACTGCCGGGGAGTGTTCGATCAGACCTTCCTGCTCGGCGTAGCGGTAGAAGCACGTCACGGTGCACAGCCGGCGGGCGATCGTCGCCCTCGATCGGCCCCTGGCCTCGAGATCGCGGGCGAACGCCTCGATGTGGACCCGCTTCGAATCGAATAGATGCAGCTCGAGCTCCCGGCACCAGATCGCGAACTGGCGCAGATCCAACGCGTACGCATCACGGGTCAGGCCCGAGTAGCCGGACAAGAACCCCGCCAGCGCAAGCGCCTCGGGATCGGTGAACACCTCCTCCCGAGGACGAACGAGCTCGGACGAGATGACGGTGTCGGACATGACAAGGACCTCCTTGGTCGGAAGCCATGAGCCGTCCGCCAACCAGCCGCATCGGCCGTCAGCCCTCAAGAACCCGTCCAGATCGCTTGCCAGGGAGCGCACATACCGGGCATTACGCGCTATCTGACCTTGGTTGCGACATGTATCACGTTCCGTCATACTGGTTGCATGGCGAAGGCGATCTCGGTGCGATTGGACGACGAGGCGGAGCGCGCGTTGCGGCTTCTGGAATCCACCGGTCTGAGCCGGTCCGAAGCGATCCGTTCGTCGTTGCTCGCATCGGCAGATCGGATGCGTCGACGTAGCCAGCTGGCTGCGGAGGTCGCTGCGCTCGAGGCCGACGAGGACGATCGGGAAGAGATGCTCGCTGTGGCGTCGCTGATGGAGTCGGTGCGTGCAGCGGGGTGACGTCTACCGCTTCAAGGTGCCCAAGGGCGTGGGCCACGAGCAGCAGGGCGAGCGATACGGGGTCGTGGTCCAGTCCGACGTGATGCTGCCCAGATCTGTCGTCGTCGTCGCGCCTACTTCTCGAAGTGCAAAGCCAGCGTCGTTCCGGCCAGAGGTCGAGGTTGCTGGCGGACTCACACGAGTCTTGGTCGAGCAGTTGGGTGCGGTGGACGTGCAGCGTCTCGGTCGGCGGGTCGGCAGGCTCACGGCGGAGGAGATGTGGTCGGTCGATGACGCCCTCGTCGTCGTCCTGGGGCTCGACTGAACCGAGCCGAGCTGCCGATCGGGCGCCGCCGGGTGCCTTGCATCGCATGAATTGGGGAGACAGTGTTCGACTGTGCCCGACGCGGACCTGACGATCGACGGATGGCTCCCTCAGCAGGCCTCTCCCCGCCACCGTCGCTCTCGCCTTGTCGTCGCGATCTGGTGCTTCGCCCTATCGATGCCCGTGTTCTGGGTCGCCCACAACGAACTCATGGGGGTCACGGCGTGCGAGCACCCGGACTTCGACTCCAACTACGGAGATCTCAGCTGGTCGCTCTTTCCCCCGGGCCGCGTGTGTCGCTTTGATGCCATGCCCGAGTACGGACGTCCGGCCGAGACCTTCGGGCCTCACATCTACTTGTCGCTGTACCTGGCGATCGTTGCTGTGGCCGGCGTGATCCTCTTCCGTCGGCGGCCCCGCCCATAGCTGCCTGATTGATCGGCTCGGCCGGTTCTGTGTCGTACGTCGCGGCGGGCTGTCGGTGCTTCCTCGACTGTCGATGCGCGACGATGGTCGGGTGGACGACCTGGCGGACGCTCTGGCTGAGTATCGCGAGGCAGCGATCGCTTGGGCGGCTGGAGGGAGGGGTCAGCCGCTTGTCGACGCGGCAGCAGCCGCTCTCGCATCGGGGCTCGACTCACCGACACTTCGTGTGCTCGCCGGATCGGCGCGTTTCTCTGCGGAAGCGGACGCCACCGAGCTTGCGGCAGCGACGTTCGCCGAACTCGGCCTCGACATCGAACCCCGCCTGTCCTCTGCCGCGCTGATCGACGGTGCACGACAGTTAGCTCGGTCCTTCCTCGCCGGAGATGTTGAGGCCAGGCAGCTCGCGAGACTGCTTGCCGGCCTCTACGTTCAAGCCGGCTATCCGGCCGAGCTCAACACCTGGTTGGGGCTTGACGACTACTACGACCTCGTTCGAGACGGGGTCATCGCCGGCTCCTTGGTTGCGATCGACGCAACGGTTGCTGAGGCTGCCCGTGATCTGGCGGAAGGCCGGCGTGGCGAACCGCTTCAGCATGGCTCGCAGTTCGTCGACGCGACGCCAGCCCCACCTCCGGAGCGCGGACTACGACGGTGGCTTCGAACGAGCAAGCCACAACTGTCGCCCGGGCGACAACGATGACACACACACCGGACGATCCTGTTCGAGTGCCCGAGATCCTCTGGCCTGATCGACGCGAGGACCTTGTCAACGCGCTTCGCGTTCTCTCCGACGTGGATCATCAAGCGAGTTGGTCGACGGCCGACGCCGCACCGCCGAGTTTGACTGACGCAGTTCATTGGCTCGTCGATGACACGGGACTCGACGTCGGGTCGGCAAGCGACCTGATCCCAGAGATGCTCAGGGATCAATCCGAGGCCACAGCCGTCGACGGAGCAGTTCGAGCATTGATGCTGATCCTCGTCGACCTCGGAGCAACCCGACCGGACCGCGACTATCTAGAACATCCGAACTGGCCTGACGTCGTCACGACGAGCACAGCCGCGCTCAACGTGCTCGGGAAGTAGAGCGGAACTGCCGTACTGCTTGGCTTGAAGGCTTGCGGTCGCAGTAGGGCGCGGGCAATCTGCGTTCGTGCCGCCGTGTCTCGATGTGTATGCCCTGTCGCCGCTGCGCGATAGGGAGACGATCGAATCGTTCGTCGCAAGGCACGTGAGCGTTGTCGATCCGCTGTTGGACGCCGAGGTGCTGGTTCTGCCGCTCGATGCCTCGGACGACTTGCCGGTCGATGAGTGGGACGTGGTCCCTGTCGTCTCCGCTGACGGCATCGTCGATCTCGGGCTGTCGAGCCCGAGGCGTGTGTTCACGGCGCACCTTCGAGCGGCCAGCCCGTGGTGCGGGGCGATCCTGTGCTTCGCCTGTACCGATGAGATCACGTTCGGCGTGTCGGTCGAGGACCCATTGGACAGTGACGAGGCGATGGCAACTGCGACCTCGGTCCTTCACCAGTTGTGCGAGGAAACGGCCGCCTCGCATGGCTGGGTGATCTGGGAGAGCCAACCATCGAGTCATCCCCATCGTGACCGGCCATGGGACGCCCAGGGCGTCCGTGCAACCTACGTGCGAGTGGACTCTTAGCTGCAGGGCCGGCGATGGGCCGAATCAGCCAGACTCGGGCTCGTGAGCGACGAGATCGTTGAGGGCAGCGGCTTGAACAGCGCGCTCTGGAAGGCGGCAGGCGCGGGCGACGTCACGCGAGTTCGGGAACTGATCGAGGCTGGCGCTGACGTCAATCACGTCGATCGCGGATGGAGTGTGCTCATGGTTGCGGTCGAGATGAGTCAGCTGGAGGTAGCGCTGGCGTTGATCAGCGCAGGAGCCGACGTCAACTTCTGCGCAGCAGAAGGTTGGTCGGTTCTGCATCACGCGGTGGACGTCGAATGTGACGGCTACGCCCAAAGTCAGGTCTCACCTGACCTAGCCATGGTCGATCTCCTGCTCCGCTCCGGGGCAAATCCTCGCGCCACCCACCGCGGTGTCACCCCGGGCGAAGACGCAACGAAGCGCCTTTGGGCCGAGGGAGCAGCAGTTCTTCTCGCCGCGGAGGCTGCGCAACCCTGACGCACCGACCCGATCGGCCGATCGGTGCCACGCGGCCTGTGGCTACCTTTGCCGTGATGTCCGCCGACGCCATGACCGAGGAGACGCGGTCGTCTCGGTCGGATGTTGGCGTCGCTCTCCGGACGGTGCCCTTCGGTGGCCTAGTGATCGCGATCGGCATGGCCATGCTCCTAGGCCTGACCCTGCCCAGTTCGTCGCCTCCGTCGGAGGACGCTGCGGCGAGTACGGCGCTGGTCATGTGGATCGCCGCAGTGGCAGCGCTGGCTGCCAGCGCTTGTTCGACGGGGTTACGGCCACCGATACGGCGAAGCGTGCTGCTGGTGTGCCTTCTCACGGAGGCCGTCCTCGGCTGGGTCGTAGCGCGTCGGCTTGAAGGGGCATGGGTCGATGCATGCGACTTTGGAGGGTCGGGCGATCGATGCATCGCCAGCGACGGATCCGCTCCGGCTTGGGTGACGATCGCCTGGCCAGTCGCTGGGGCGCTCATCGCCGCCTGCTGTGTTCTCGTCGCCGCCACGGGACGCCGTCCGAGCGACTGAGTGGCGAAACCGCGCAGTACCGGCGCCGTCCTGTGGGTTGCGACCGATCCGATCTGCCG
>WBZL01003611.1_pt1 | contig 14028 bp, 10 predicted proteins | sample 5204291 | NCBI WGS metagenome assembly WBZL01 (sample SAMN12344345, study PRJNA552823) | activated sludge metagenome | biome: Activated sludge suspended growth; feature: Nitrification reactor; material: Wastewater; isolation source: activated sludge from nitrification reactor of wastewater...
AAAGCGGTTTAGGTTTGGCAGCGCAACGTGAAACGGTGGAACGTTACGCCACCGTGAATTGTTTGGAGATTGCCCAAGCGTTTACCGAAGTTGAAACCGGCACGGCCAAACGGCAACGGCCGGAAATCGTGAAAGCACTGGCAGCGGCCAAAGCTGCTGGGGCGGTTTTGTTAATCGCCAAACTTGACCGGCTTTCCCGTTCGGTTTCCTTCACATCTGCCCTACTGGATAGCGGCGTAAAATTCGTGGCTGTTGATATGCCCGAAGCCAATGAGCTGACCATACATATCATGGCAGCTATGGCACAGCATGAGGCTAAAATGATTAGCCAGCGAACCAAAGCGGGGTTAGCCCAAAAACGCAAGCGTGATGGGGAATGGCGCGTATCAAACCTAGACCAAACAGCCCGCGAAACCGGCGCAGCAGCCACCAAAAACGCGGCTATAGCCGCTTACGGGCAAGTGGTTGGCTATGCTGCCATGTTGCGCGACAGTGGCCTAGCATACGGCAAAATTGCTGATAGGTTGAACGCTGAAGGGTTTAAGACACGAAACGGTAAACCATTCGCGGCCATGACGGTCAAGCGGTTGCTGGATAGGTAAAAAAATGAGTAGCGCAAGCTTAAAATTTCTTCATGGGTGTGGGTTACTACAACAAAACTATTGCCATAGTTTTGGGGTTGTGTTACTATCCAACATAAGGAGTTAGATTTGCCATGCTGGATGATGAAAGGTAGTGTCCAACATTGTGCAATTTTCTCGCTCCGAATTAAACGTAACGCAAAAGCGGCTACCGGAGCAAAACCGGTAGCCGCTTTTTATTTAACAACTTTATTGTTTTGTCGTTGTAGAAACAACGAAGCCACCCCCAGTCCGGCCAAAGATGAAGGGTGGCTTCACAATCACAACGGCGCAAGCGTATATTTCAAACGCTATGCGGGTATATAGGTTATTCGCTTTTTTGAAGCGCGTCAACACGTTACGCAATGTAACTAAGCTTGACACTTATTTTGGCCTAATCCCGTACCAGTTTTGAATCATGCGCCATAGGAAAACTATGGCAATCATAGAAAGAGCCAGAGAGTACCTAGATAGCGGCTTATCCGTTATCCCCCTAACATCCCCCAAAACCCCCAACGGCGGCAAACGGCCGTTATTGCATGGGTGGCAAGATGCCCCTATTGGGCAGCTACCCACCGGCAGCCAAAACGTTGGCATTAGACAGGGGCAGCAGCCCAACGGCCGTTGGCGTATCACGTTCGATTTTGATTATGATGCGGTGGCAACGTTTCCCGCATTTGCCGCCAAATTGGACGCGGTGGGCGTTGGCAATCTGGCAGTGGTGCAGTCTGGCAGTGGCCAGGGCTACCATGTTATTTTTCACACAACCCAGCCGGTAGATACTGACAAAATTTTGGCGGCGGCGGCGGTGGACGGCAAAACGCGGCCGATCATTGAATGCGCCCACACTTCCAGCCACCAGGTAGTTGCGCCACCATCTATCCACCCGACAACGGGCAACCGATACCAAACCCTCTTTGGCAGCTTCACCAACCCCCCTATTTTGACCCACCAGCAGCTTCAGGACGTTTTGAGCATTGCCCGTTCGTTTGACCAACGGCAAGCCAAAACACCCCCCAGCGACCAAAAAACGACGTACACAGGCCAAACCTACACCGACAACGGCCGTCCGTTATCGGAGCAAATACAGGCCATCATGGGCGGCAAAACGCGGGTTGAGCCTGACGGGCAAGTACGCATCCTGGGCAACGGTGGCTTACTGGTAAATGATGCAGAAAACATTTGGCATTCGTTCGCACTTAATCAGGGCGGCTATGGGTTAGGCTCATTTGTCAAAAAAATGGGGCTGGGAACGGTGACACACCCCACCAGCGTTGCACCCGCTGCCATTGTCGAGCGGACGGCCAAATACCTGGCAGACATTGATTTTACGCTGCCCAAGCTTTCTATACTGGACGCTCCCACCGGCATGGGCAAAACCACATACGCACGCACGCGGCCAGGGGCGGTTATTCTTGTAATGTCTAGCGTTATCGCATTGGAGCAACTGAGAGAGAAAGACCCCAGGCTTTCCCTATGGTACGAAAAAACAAAGCATTGGGGGCAAGTAACAGCAACGACGTATGAAGGTTTTTCAGCACTAGTCAAACGTCAAAAACAAAGCGGGGTTGATACGTCCACCGTCCAAATTTTCATAGACGAGGCGCATAATTTAGCGGTGGCCGGTTATCGGAATAAAGGGCTGCGGCCGATGGTGGAAACCCTAAAAGCTAACCAATGGCGTGGCGTTTGCCTCATGACGGGAACGCCTGTGCCGTTGCCCCATTCCTATTTTCGCAATTTTGAAACCGTAAAAATTCAGGCAAGGCAGCGCAAACAAGCGGCGCAGCTTGTTTATTGGCAGGAAACCGACGAAAACGGCAAAGAACGGGGCAGCCAGCGCAATACCATCATGAGCCTCATAAAACGGCACTACGGCCAAAATGGGGTGGTTTTGGTGTCACTGCAAAACAAGACCAAGACCCTGCACAGGTATTTGGCCGCGTGCCAAGCGGCTGGGCTGGTGGGCGTTTATACGCTTAATTCTGACAATAAGTATGAGGCCGTAGGGCAGCAAATCGCGGTTTACGAAACGTTGCCCGAAGATTGCAAAATTCTGTTTGTTACCGATGTTTTTGTAGAATCGGTAAACCTGACAACTCCATTGGCGGCGGTTATCGTGGTTGGTTTTGCCCACCATGCCCTTAACCAGCAGTTAGTCAGTAGGCAACGTGGCGACGTTGCGCCAGGCATTTTCTACCAGATTTACAATGGCGACGGCGGCGGCTACCAACTAGACGTAACCCGTGAATACGATATGTTGACTAAAAAAGCTGAACGCATAGCGGCGAGTCTTAATGAGATAGACGAGCATTTCCGAAGCATGGAATTAGACAATGACACACGGAAAACATTCGGTGGAGAGGGGGCGCATCTTGTCAAATATGATGACAAAATTGGAGCGTTTGTAGTGGATGAGCTGGGTGTCTTACAAATTGCCCACGACCGGCTTAAAGATTACGAACGCGACAACCCAGCCGCCTACAAATTATCATTGGAACAATACGGTTTTGAGTTTCTGCCAGACGACCGGCTTATTATCGCAAAATCAGACACGGCGGGAATTGAGAAAAAGTTAGCCGATGAACTGGACGCAGTAGCAAAAATGGAATGGCTGGAACGGCTGGGCTGGGCAAAGAACATGGGGGCGGCTGGTGCTGAATCTTTGATTTGGGGCGGTTTGGTGGATGATCCACGCCTTAACCGCGTGCTGGCCTGGTCGTTGGAATTGGAGCAAATTACGGGCGATTGGGGGCAAGCGTGCAACCTCTTGGCAGCAGTGAATGAAACCACGCAGGGCTTCACTAAGGCCAAACAAACGGTAATTGCAGCCAAACTAAGGGCGGCCGGCAATGAGTTTGTTAATGCTTTAGTGGACGCTTTTGAGATTGGAGCAAGCTATACCAGTGACGAACGGCTGGCAATTGTACGCGGCGTTTATGAACAATTTCCCCATATGCGGCCGTTTGTCGAGCCATCAAAACGCTACAGCTTCAGCCAAGAGGAAACCTGTAGATTGGATGAAAGAGAGTGCAACCGAATCTTAAAACTGCTTTTCTCTGTCACCACAAAACGCATAGCCAATGGAGATGGGCGGGAACGTGTATGGGTGATAGATGGGGATGCACCATTGGCAGCTATGGACGCGGCGGGTGATTTTGAACTGTCTACGTCCACCAAAGTTGAAACATGTATACCCAATAACAACTTTGGTGGACGCAAAACAGCAGGAACGCGGGAAAACGCCCCCCCACTAGGCTGGGGCGTGCGGAACATTGACGCGGTAAATGTGGCTGAATTGGCCGATACCATCCCATTTTAGTGACGACGGCCGTTACTGATTTGGCCGTGTGGCCAGCCCTTTAATCTGGCACTTTTAACAATGGTCTATATCGAATAAACGGCCGTTTATTTGGTATAATATATAGATAATCGTCAATATGTTGGCGTAGAATGGAGCATAAAAATGACAACCATAAAGCAACTAAGAGAGCAACGTGACGCAAAATTGGCAGCCTTGCAACGGGGCGGCCAGCCCATTTTTTCACCCCCAATTGAGGCTGAAAAGCGGCGGGAAATTGTCGCATGGTTTGATGGTGAATTAACCGCACTGGCAGAAAACGCAAGGCGCGAACGTGCCATACATGAGGAAACCCTAGCCAAGCCTATTGACGTTTATGGGCATCTAACGGCCGGTGAATTGAGTGAAGCGGCGGCGGTGGCGGGGTTTATCAAAGAAGACATGGAACGGCTACCCAACGGCCAAATTTTGGCCGCTATGAGGGCCACCACTGACAAGGTGCGGTCATTCCTATTCCATCGCTACGCCACCCTAAACGGCCAAATTCTGCCCCATGAAGCGGCGGAGCTGGACAAAGAACGGGCGCGGCTAGAAACAAAATTTGTTCCTGCTTTTGAGCTTGAATTGCGTAAATTTGCCGCCAATCGGGTGGCACACTTTGCGGAGTTGGAAGCGGCGGCGGTAGCTGCCACCACAACGGCGCGGCAACGGCTGGCTGACGCGCTACGTGTGGACGTAGCACACTTACCGGAGGATTAAATAATGCGTGTCAATCGGTTTGATTTATTTGGCTGGGATGGCCTAGCGGCCGCTATCGTTCACCAAGCGTACCAAGACGCAACCAGTAACGGCACGTCAGAAGCGGCGCAACAATTGAGAGACGAAGCCCGCCAATGGTTTGCCGATGGTGGGCATTTAGAGATTTTGGACGCATTGGGAATCAGCATACACGGCGGCAATCTGGGCGGCGGGTTGTGGTGAGTTTGCGGCCGTTGCAACCCAAAAAAAACGGCCGTTTAACCCTATCCCTCAAAAACGGGATACAAAAGCGCAACTCATTCGGTTTTTTTTGCTTTACCCACAAAAAAAGGGGTGCAGCATTGCACCCCCCACCCTCTTACCCATTATGATTTTTCCGATTTTCAGTCTTGCGATTGTGCTAACGCCCGTTCCAAAGCTGGCCGCAGCTCAACGGGAAAATTATCCGGCCAATAGCGGCCGTTTTGATAGTGGAGCATATCGCCAATCGTTACCAGCCATGTTTGCCCAGAACGGCGGCCGCGCAAAGCACCACGACGGCAAGCGTCGCTTACGGCGTTGCGTGACAATCCCCAAAGCTGGGCAGCTTCCTGGGCGGTGATAACGCAAAATAAACAGTCAGAATCTTGGTTTTTGTGCATATGCACAGTTTAGCAGCAGCTACCGCATTGGCAAAACTTTTGATATGCTGGTAATCATTACCATCGTTCAATGGAGTGAATGCAATGAAACGTGCCAACCTTCCCGTTTTTGTCCTTGTCCTGCTGTTGGGCAGTCTGTTTTTTGTTGATAGAGAAACCTCAGCGGAGTTTGTAGCCCTTACCACCACCCCATCATTTGATTTTTTGCCTATAATTTCCAAGAGCTTGCCGACCCCTACCTTTACCCCTACCCCTTTACCAACGGCAACCCAATTGCCTACAGCTACACCACAACCTACAGCTACCCCTACCCGTCAACCGCCTAGTGGCTGCTCTATTTGCTCTTACGATGCCTACAACTGTTCAGACTTCAGCAGACAAGTAGACGCGCAAGCGTGCTACAACTACTGCTATTCACTGGTTGGTTATGATGTTCACAGACTGGACAGGGATGGCGACGGAGTGGCTTGCGACTCCCTTCCCCTCGACGAAAACGCACCAGTTTGGCCGGTGATACAGTGGCCGTAGAATGAACTGAAGCCCGGTAATTAGCCGGGCTTTTTTTTTGGTTTGGGTAGCCGCCTACCCACCCCCACCCAACAACCGCTGCCACCATGACGGCGGGCGTTTTAGCAGCTCCTCTAATCTACCTTCGAGCTTTGCCCGTTCAATTTCTGCCGACAACCGGGCGGCGCGTTCGCTGCCCAATTCAGCCAACAGCCTATCCCGTTCCTCCTCAACAGCAGCGGCGCGGGCTTCATAGGCGGCTACGGTGGCTGTCAATTTTGCGACTAGGGCGCGGTCTACCGGATCCCCTTCCTCTTGCTCCCTTTCATCTTGCAATGGCTCATAGGGCAAAATATCGCCCGATGAAAGAGCCGCGTGAATGCGTTCGGAGCTATGCCGTTGCTCCCTCATGAGTTTGACAGTGTGTAATATGTCTAGGTCATGGTCGGTAAAACGGCGCGTTTCCCCAGCTTCCGGCGTGGCATGGGGTGACAAATGCTCCCCAAATTCTGTTACCCAATTGCGGGGTGTCATTTTGTTGCTTAGGTCTAAAAGACGGGCAATGTCGGCTATTGTATACATAACTCTTTAGACTACCTTATGCCGCTTTGACTAACAAAAGGACAATTTGAGCTAAAAATTTAGGGAAAGCGATAAACAAAGGTAAAAATACGGGTAAAAGTGGCCTTGACGAAACGTTTTTAATTGTTACCATAGCTACCAATCACAAAAAACGCCCTCATGAGGTACTCGCAATACCGAATGAGGGCTAACCAGTTGGCCGATGGAGCGGCCGCATGGGTGAACATAGTTTAACCCTACCCGCTCCTATCTGCTACCCGATGGAGCGGGTTTTTTTATGGATAGACACCATTAAGCGCACACAATGAGCGGCCGCTCCTGTGTGCGTTTTTTATTTGGCGGCCAAACAATCAACAAAAATGGAGTTTCAAATGACACAACAGAACACCCCCCCAGCCCAAAGCTGGCTAAGTGAAGATAACTTAAACCAACTTGGCAAGCGGTTCGATATGCTATCAACTGCTGCTGACAAGTTTGGTAGTTTTGCCAATTCCGCTATGGAATCGGCAGCCCAAATTTTTGTCACGCTCCCGGCCCTGGAACTCATTGTCACCATCGGCGCATTTGTCGCTAGTGGGCTGGCCTCTCAATTGGGAATAGAGGTTTTGGCCGGGCTAGTCTTTGCCCAAGCTGCTGCCCTTTACCTTGTCTCCCATTATCGCCACATTGCTATGCACCCCATCGGGCTGGCTGCCATTTATCTGGCAATTGTCACCGGCGCGGTGAACACCGGCGCGGCCGTTTACCTTGCCCTAACGGTGCATGGTGCAAGCGCGGCCGTCCCCACTTTTGCTACCCTCTTGCCAGCCTTCAGTGGTGGCTTATCCATCATGTACTACTACGCGGCCAAAATGTTTACAGCCGAGCAAGTGGCTACACGGCGGCGGCTGGCTGTTGAAAGTGCAGAGAATTTGGCAGAGATTAAACGGGCAAGCCAAGCCCAGCGACAACGGGCGGCGGCGTTAGATGCCATGCAATTGACGCGGCTGGAAATGGAGAGGGATGCCCTAAACGATTTAGCCAATGACCCACGAATGGCAGAGATACAAAAACGGGCAATGTACCTAACGGTGGTTAATGCCATCCTTAACCAATACACCATCCAAAGCAACAGCAAGCTGGGCAAGCAGCTCCTGGAGCTTGCGGATAAAGCCGTCAATGGGGGTGATTTTGATTTATCGGGATTGCAACCCATTACCCTACCCACCGGCGCGGCCGCTGGGCATGGTAACGGGGTTAACGTTGGGGATTTTTTAGCAGCACCGACGAACGGCTATACCAACGGCGTGAATCATTAGTGTGTAGGCGGCCGGGCTGCAAACGGCGGTTTCGGGCTGGTGGGAACGGCAAAAAATATTGCTCCCAAACATGCAAGGAAACGGCCAAAAAACAGCGACAACGGGCGCGGGTGGTGGGCTAGGTTGTCCCCCCCCCGTTGCCCACTTTGACGGTTTTGGACGGCCGTAAAAATAAACGGCCGTTTAGCAAATGGTGAGAGAATGAGCGATACAACGATTTTAGAATTAGAGACTGTGGAGCTGGTTTGCTCCCATTGTGGGCAACCCATCCGGCGCAAAACCAGAAGCGGCCGCACGCCCAAATATTGTGGCAGTACGTGTAGGGGCGCGGCATGGCGTGCCAGACAAGAGAAGGTGCAGTCATGAGCGACAACCCCACCAAACGGAACAAAGACGCGCTAAATGAGCTTTTAGGCTACAACGAAAGAACACGCGGCGGTAAGGCCGGTGATATGTTCCTGGGCAAAGATATTTTTATTGCCAGAATCCGACGGCCGCGAATTATCGAAGGGCAGTAGGAAGATATATCAATGGATGCAACCGATTTAATGGACGCATGGAAACGGGATAACGATTAGGCGACGTGGGGCAAGATGTTGGCAGCATTTTGCCCCATATTGGTTTATAACAATGCTTGCACGTTCGTCGAAGCAGTGTTATAATACCAACTATTGACTAACAACCATTCAGTAGGAGACGAAAAAATGAACTGCCAAACATACACCCAAGCAATCGCATACTATCGGGTTTCAACCAAACGCCAGGGCGAAAGCGGTTTAGGTTTGGCAGCGCAACGTGAAACGGTGGAACGTTACGCCACCGTGAATTGTTTGGAGATTGCCCAAGCGTTTACCGAAGTTGAAACCGGCACGGCCAAACGGCAACGGCCGGAAATCGTGAAAGCACTGGCAGCGGCCAAAGCTGCTGGGGCGGTTTTGTTAATCGCCAAACTTGACCGGCTTTCCCGTTCGGTTTCCTTCACATCTGCCCTACTGGATAGCGGCGTAAAATTCGTGGCTGTTGATATGCCCGAAGCCAATGAGCTGACCATACATATCATGGCAGCTATGGCACAGCATGAGGCTAAAATGATTAGCCAGCGAACCAAAGCGGGGTTAGCCCAAAAACGCAAGCGTGATGGGGAATGGCGCGTATCAAACCTAGACCAAACAGCCCGCGAAACCGGCGCAGCAGCCACCAAAAACGCGGCTATAGCCGCTTACGGGCAAGTGGTTGGCTATGCTGCCATGTTGCGCGACAGTGGCCTAGCATACGGCAAAATTGCTGATAGGTTGAACGCTGAAGGGTTTAAGACACGAAACGGTAAACCATTCGCGGCCATGACGGTCAAGCGGTTGCTGGATAGGTAAAAAAATGAGTAGCGCAAGCTTAAAATTTCTTCATGGGTGTGGGTTACTACAACAAAACTATTGCCATAGTTTTGGGGTTGTGTTACTATCCAACATAAGGAGTTAGATTTGCCATGCTGGATGATGAAAGGTAGTGTCCAACATTGTGCAATTTTCTCGCTCCGAATTAAACGTAACGCAAAAGCGGCTACCGGAGCAAAACCGGTAGCCGCTTTTTATTTAACAACTTTATTGTTTTGTCGTTGTAGAAACAACGAAGCCACCCCCAGTCCGGCCAAAGATGAAGGGTGGCTTCACAATCACAACGGCGCAAGCGTATATTTCAAACGCTATGCGGGTATATAGGTTATTCGCTTTTTTGAAGCGCGTCAACACGTTACGCAATGTAACTAAGCTTGACACTTATTTTGGCCTAATCCCGTACCAGTTTTGAATCATGCGCCATAGGAAAACTATGGCAATCATAGAAAGAGCCAGAGAGTACCTAGATAGCGGCTTATCCGTTATCCCCCTAACATCCCCCAAAACCCCCAACGGCGGCAAACGGCCGTTATTGCATGGGTGGCAAGATGCCCCTATTGGGCAGCTACCCACCGGCAGCCAAAACGTTGGCATTAGACAGGGGCAGCAGCCCAACGGCCGTTGGCGTATCACGTTCGATTTTGATTATGATGCGGTGGCAACGTTTCCCGCATTTGCCGCCAAATTGGACGCGGTGGGCGTTGGCAATCTGGCAGTGGTGCAGTCTGGCAGTGGCCAGGGCTACCATGTTATTTTTCACACAACCCAGCCGGTAGATACTGACAAAATTTTGGCGGCGGCGGCGGTGGACGGCAAAACGCGGCCGATCATTGAATGCGCCCACACTTCCAGCCACCAGGTAGTTGCGCCACCATCTATCCACCCGACAACGGGCAACCGATACCAAACCCTCTTTGGCAGCTTCACCAACCCCCCTATTTTGACCCACCAGCAGCTTCAGGACGTTTTGAGCATTGCCCGTTCGTTTGACCAACGGCAAGCCAAAACACCCCCCAGCGACCAAAAAACGACGTACACAGGCCAAACCTACACCGACAACGGCCGTCCGTTATCGGAGCAAATACAGGCCATCATGGGCGGCAAAACGCGGGTTGAGCCTGACGGGCAAGTACGCATCCTGGGCAACGGTGGCTTACTGGTAAATGATGCAGAAAACATTTGGCATTCGTTCGCACTTAATCAGGGCGGCTATGGGTTAGGCTCATTTGTCAAAAAAATGGGGCTGGGAACGGTGACACACCCCACCAGCGTTGCACCCGCTGCCATTGTCGAGCGGACGGCCAAATACCTGGCAGACATTGATTTTACGCTGCCCAAGCTTTCTATACTGGACGCTCCCACCGGCATGGGCAAAACCACATACGCACGCACGCGGCCAGGGGCGGTTATTCTTGTAATGTCTAGCGTTATCGCATTGGAGCAACTGAGAGAGAAAGACCCCAGGCTTTCCCTATGGTACGAAAAAACAAAGCATTGGGGGCAAGTAACAGCAACGACGTATGAAGGTTTTTCAGCACTAGTCAAACGTCAAAAACAAAGCGGGGTTGATACGTCCACCGTCCAAATTTTCATAGACGAGGCGCATAATTTAGCGGTGGCCGGTTATCGGAATAAAGGGCTGCGGCCGATGGTGGAAACCCTAAAAGCTAACCAATGGCGTGGCGTTTGCCTCATGACGGGAACGCCTGTGCCGTTGCCCCATTCCTATTTTCGCAATTTTGAAACCGTAAAAATTCAGGCAAGGCAGCGCAAACAAGCGGCGCAGCTTGTTTATTGGCAGGAAACCGACGAAAACGGCAAAGAACGGGGCAGCCAGCGCAATACCATCATGAGCCTCATAAAACGGCACTACGGCCAAAATGGGGTGGTTTTGGTGTCACTGCAAAACAAGACCAAGACCCTGCACAGGTATTTGGCCGCGTGCCAAGCGGCTGGGCTGGTGGGCGTTTATACGCTTAATTCTGACAATAAGTATGAGGCCGTAGGGCAGCAAATCGCGGTTTACGAAACGTTGCCCGAAGATTGCAAAATTCTGTTTGTTACCGATGTTTTTGTAGAATCGGTAAACCTGACAACTCCATTGGCGGCGGTTATCGTGGTTGGTTTTGCCCACCATGCCCTTAACCAGCAGTTAGTCAGTAGGCAACGTGGCGACGTTGCGCCAGGCATTTTCTACCAGATTTACAATGGCGACGGCGGCGGCTACCAACTAGACGTAACCCGTGAATACGATATGTTGACTAAAAAAGCTGAACGCATAGCGGCGAGTCTTAATGAGATAGACGAGCATTTCCGAAGCATGGAATTAGACAATGACACACGGAAAACATTCGGTGGAGAGGGGGCGCATCTTGTCAAATATGATGACAAAATTGGAGCGTTTGTAGTGGATGAGCTGGGTGTCTTACAAATTGCCCACGACCGGCTTAAAGATTACGAACGCGACAACCCAGCCGCCTACAAATTATCATTGGAACAATACGGTTTTGAGTTTCTGCCAGACGACCGGCTTATTATCGCAAAATCAGACACGGCGGGAATTGAGAAAAAGTTAGCCGATGAACTGGACGCAGTAGCAAAAATGGAATGGCTGGAACGGCTGGGCTGGGCAAAGAACATGGGGGCGGCTGGTGCTGAATCTTTGATTTGGGGCGGTTTGGTGGATGATCCACGCCTTAACCGCGTGCTGGCCTGGTCGTTGGAATTGGAGCAAATTACGGGCGATTGGGGGCAAGCGTGCAACCTCTTGGCAGCAGTGAATGAAACCACGCAGGGCTTCACTAAGGCCAAACAAACGGTAATTGCAGCCAAACTAAGGGCGGCCGGCAATGAGTTTGTTAATGCTTTAGTGGACGCTTTTGAGATTGGAGCAAGCTATACCAGTGACGAACGGCTGGCAATTGTACGCGGCGTTTATGAACAATTTCCCCATATGCGGCCGTTTGTCGAGCCATCAAAACGCTACAGCTTCAGCCAAGAGGAAACCTGTAGATTGGATGAAAGAGAGTGCAACCGAATCTTAAAACTGCTTTTCTCTGTCACCACAAAACGCATAGCCAATGGAGATGGGCGGGAACGTGTATGGGTGATAGATGGGGATGCACCATTGGCAGCTATGGACGCGGCGGGTGATTTTGAACTGTCTACGTCCACCAAAGTTGAAACATGTATACCCAATAACAACTTTGGTGGACGCAAAACAGCAGGAACGCGGGAAAACGCCCCCCCACTAGGCTGGGGCGTGCGGAACATTGACGCGGTAAATGTGGCTGAATTGGCCGATACCATCCCATTTTAGTGACGACGGCCGTTACTGATTTGGCCGTGTGGCCAGCCCTTTAATCTGGCACTTTTAACAATGGTCTATATCGAATAAACGGCCGTTTATTTGGTATAATATATAGATAATCGTCAATATGTTGGCGTAGAATGGAGCATAAAAATGACAACCATAAAGCAACTAAGAGAGCAACGTGACGCAAAATTGGCAGCCTTGCAACGGGGCGGCCAGCCCATTTTTTCACCCCCAATTGAGGCTGAAAAGCGGCGGGAAATTGTCGCATGGTTTGATGGTGAATTAACCGCACTGGCAGAAAACGCAAGGCGCGAACGTGCCATACATGAGGAAACCCTAGCCAAGCCTATTGACGTTTATGGGCATCTAACGGCCGGTGAATTGAGTGAAGCGGCGGCGGTGGCGGGGTTTATCAAAGAAGACATGGAACGGCTACCCAACGGCCAAATTTTGGCCGCTATGAGGGCCACCACTGACAAGGTGCGGTCATTCCTATTCCATCGCTACGCCACCCTAAACGGCCAAATTCTGCCCCATGAAGCGGCGGAGCTGGACAAAGAACGGGCGCGGCTAGAAACAAAATTTGTTCCTGCTTTTGAGCTTGAATTGCGTAAATTTGCCGCCAATCGGGTGGCACACTTTGCGGAGTTGGAAGCGGCGGCGGTAGCTGCCACCACAACGGCGCGGCAACGGCTGGCTGACGCGCTACGTGTGGACGTAGCACACTTACCGGAGGATTAAATAATGCGTGTCAATCGGTTTGATTTATTTGGCTGGGATGGCCTAGCGGCCGCTATCGTTCACCAAGCGTACCAAGACGCAACCAGTAACGGCACGTCAGAAGCGGCGCAACAATTGAGAGACGAAGCCCGCCAATGGTTTGCCGATGGTGGGCATTTAGAGATTTTGGACGCATTGGGAATCAGCATACACGGCGGCAACATGGGCGGCGGCGCGGCGGCTGGGGATTGACACAAACCATGAAAAATAACAAAAACCAACAAAACGCCACAGATATTCCAAAAATCGATGCCAAACAACAGTCAGCAATTGATAGCCTGGCGTTGGGTTTGACAGTCACTGCGGCCGCCGCCGCTGCGGGCGTGGCGCGGGAAACGGTAAGCGGCTGGGCAAACCATGACGATAATTTTATAGTGGCATTGTCAGAACGGCGGGTTGAGGTTTGGGAAGTTGCCACCGACAAATTGAGAAACGCCACGGCCACGGCTGCGGATACTGTTTTGGAGCTGCTGGAACATGACGATGCCAACATACGCCTAAAAGCGGCCGCGCTTATCTTCAGCCAAGCCAGCGGCACAAAACCGGAAAAGCTAACGGCGGGCGAGTTGCGACGGCGGGCGCGGTTTGAGGATATTTGGTAACGCCCAAAAAAACGCCCCCACCCCCGACCCATTCGGAATTTTCCGATTTTCAGTCTTGAAATTGTGCTAACGCACGCTCAAAGGCTGGCCGCAGCTCAACGGGGATTCTTTCCGGCCAATAACGGCCGTTCTGGTAGCGGAGCATGTCGCCAATCGTGACTAGCCACGTTTGCCCAGAACGGCGGCCGCGCAAAGCACCACGACGGCAAGCGTCGCTTACGGCGTTGCGTG
>WBZL01003612.1_pt1 | contig 14028 bp, 12 predicted proteins | sample 5204291 | NCBI WGS metagenome assembly WBZL01 (sample SAMN12344345, study PRJNA552823) | activated sludge metagenome | biome: Activated sludge suspended growth; feature: Nitrification reactor; material: Wastewater; isolation source: activated sludge from nitrification reactor of wastewater...
AGCGCACGACCGATGAGAACAGCCAGGTCCGGATGATCTCGTGGGCCTGGGGGCGCAGGTCCATGGGGAACACACGCCGCCACAGGTCGTTGTCCCATTCCCAGCCGCCGGCGATGTGCGGGGTCAGTGAGCTCGTCGCCCACGTGTCCATGACGTCCGGGTCGGCGACGAACCCGCCGGGCTTGCCGCGCTGGTCCTCCGTGTGGCCAGGAGGGGCCTGGTCGGACGGGTCGATGGGCAGGTCGGCCTCATCAGGCACGAGCACCCGGTCGTAGTCGGGGTTGCCCTCGTCGTCGAGCCCGTACCACACCGGGATCGGCACTCCGAAGAACCGTTGCCGGGAGATCAGCCAGTCACCGTTCAGGCCCTCGACCCAGTTGCGGTAGCGGACCTCCATGTGGCCGGGGTGCCAGTCGAGTTCCGTTCCCCGCTCGATCAACGCCTCCCGCAGTGCCTCGTCGCGGCCGCCGTTGCGGATGTACCACTGACGCGTGGTCACGATCTCGAGCGGCTTGTCGCCCTTCTCGAAGAACTTCACCGGGTGGGTGATCTGCCTGATCTCTCCCTCGAGATCGCCGGACTCCCGGAGCAACTCGGCCATCCGCTCTTTCGCGGTGAAGGCGGTTGCGCCGGCGAGATGCTCGTACGCAGCACGGCCGGTGTCTGAGGTGATCCAGTCCGGGACCCCCGGGAGGATGCGGCCGTCCCAGCCGATGATCGGCCGGGTGGGAAGCTGCAACTCCCGCCACCAGGTCACGTCGGTGGTGTCACCGAACGTACAGATCATAGCGATGCCGGACCCCTTCTCGGGGTCGGCCAGTTCGTGTGCGACCACGGGCACCTCGACCCCGAACACCGGCGTGGTGACGGTCTGGCCGAATAGCGGCTGGTAGCGCTCGTCATCGGGGTGGGCCACAAGCGCGACGCAGGCCGCGAGCAGTTCGGGCCGGGTGGTCTCGATGTAGACCCGCTCGTCGCCGTGGTGGAACGCGACCCGGTGGTAGGCGCCGGGGCGCTCGCGGTCCTCGAGTTCGGCCTGCGCGACGGCGGTGCGGAAGGTGACATCCCACAGCGTCGGGGCTTCGGACTGGTAGGCCTCGCCGCGGGCGAGGTTGCGCAGGAAAGCGCGCTGCGAGACTGCGCGGGCGCGCTCGTCGATGGTCTGGTAATTGTGCTCCCAGTCCACGGACAGTCCAAGCCGGCGCCACAGGTCCTCGAACGCCTTCTCGTCCTCTTCGGTAAGGCGCTCACACAACTCCACGAAGTTGCGGCGGGAGATGGGCTGCTGGTCTTTCCCGCCTGGCTCGACGTGCAGTTCGGGGTCGTAGTGCAACGACGGTTCACAGCGGACGCCGAAGTAGTTCTGCACGCGGCGTTCGGTCGGCAGTCCGTTGTCGTCCCAGCCCATCGGGTAGAACACCTCGAGGCCCTGCATGCGTTTGTAGCGGGCGATGCAGTCGGTGTGCGTGTAGCTGAACACGTGCCCCACATGCAGCGATCCGCTCACGGTCGGGGGAGGGGTGTCGATGCTGTACACCTCGTCGCGGGTCCGGGTCCGGTCGAACGCGTAGAGCCGCCGGTCGTGCCACTGCGCGGCCCACTTGCCGTCGAGGCCGTCCACGCTCGGACGATCGGGAATCCGGGGGTTGTTCATAAGGCTTGAGTCTATTGGCTGCACGGGTGGGGCTCAGAGGGTGGCGATGAACACGTCCTGGGTCCACCTGCCATCGCCGGGGGCCAAGTCGTTGTGCGTGGAACTGAAGGCGATCCGGGTACCGTCCGGTGACCAGTCGATGCCGAAGACGCGACCCGCATTCACATCCGGTTGGCCGCAGTACACCTCGCCGGACTCCTCGTCGGTGATCCACTCGAAACACCCGTCCTGATGTTGCGGGGGTGTGATCTGCTGCAGTTGCCCGGTACCGAGATCCTTGATCAGCAGCACCTCTCCGAACTCATCGGCCTGGGCCACGAAGGCCACCTTGCTCCCCGTTGGCGACCAGACGGGGGAGGAGGACATCCACAGGGACTGCTGTCCTCCGGCTGCCAGCGACACACGCGTGGGAGGGCCGCCCGAGGTGGCGTACACGTCAGCGGATTCGTTGGTGTCGTCCGGCGTCAGTGCGACGTTGGTGGTGGTGGCTGCCCGGCCGTCAGGCGCAACGGTCAGTTCGCCCCACGACGCCTGCCACCCGGTGGTCAGCCGCTGCGGGCTTCCCCCCACGGGCTGGCGGAAGAGGTCGAATGTGCTGGGAATGTCGTCGCTGCCTGTGTAGTCCCCGGCGCTGTAGACAAGCGCCGAGCCGTCCGGCGCCCATTGGAGTGCGTTGATCGTTTCGGCGGTGCCGAGACGCGACAGTGGCGGTGTCACGTACGCCTCGCCGACCCCCGACGTGAGGCTGGTCGCGGTCGACCGGAACGCCAACCGCGAGGAGGTGGGGGACCACCGCGGCCACTCCGCCTTGGGCACCACGCCACCGGACAGTCCGGCATAAGGGCGGGTGACCACGGCACCAAGCGGGTCGATCGTGTAGACGTCCTTGATCTGGTCGGTGTCCGCGGCTATCAGTTTCTGCATGGTGGTGAACGCGAGTGTGTCCCCGACGCGTGCCCACTGAGTCTCTCCTGCCCAGCCGTTGGACAGGGCGTACTCGTCACCCAGACGTGCCTTCGTGAGTCTGGTGATGGAACCGTCGGCGAGAGTCTTGACGTAGACATAGCAGCCCGTTGTGGTCGGGACGAGGTTCGTGGCGCACGAACTGAACGCGATCCGAGCGCCGTCCGGTGACCAGGCCGGGAAATCCGAGATGCCGTTCCCGAACAGCCCAGTCCCAGATGTCGACACGGCCGCGATCGATGCCGGGCCGGGAAGGTTCGTCCACGGTTGCGGTGGGAGGGTCATGTCCTCGGGGTCGGTCGGGTCGACCGTGGCGGTAAAGCGGATCCGCACCTTGGCACCGTGCTTGGAAGTCACCCGAGCCTTGCGCGGCGTGACCTTCGCGGTGTAGCCGGCGACCGCCTTGACGGTGGCACGGTAGATGCCGGGACGCAGGTGCCTGAACGTCTTGTGTGTCCGTGTCCGTACGGACGTGTGGTATTTCTTCGGGCCCGTCACATGGACCTTCGCCGTTGTGCCTTTGGGCAGACCCTGGATCTGCACCACCAGGGTGCGGGGCTTGGGTTTGGCGTAGGCCGCAGGTGTCATGGACCCGGTGGCCAGTGCGAATATGACGGCCACTGCTGCGAGCATCGCCTTACGCATCCGACCCACCTCCCCAGGTGTGGGTGCTGCTCCCAGTCTACGCCCGCGACGCGCTCGTTCCGGGTCGTCGTAGCCTGAACCGGTGACGAACAACCATGAGGCGGCGGAGTTCGAAGCCGTGCAGCGGGCGCTACTCGCCCGCTGGCCAGAGCACCAGATCGCGCCGGATCTCACACGCATCGAGATGTTGTGTGATCTGCTGGCCTCCCCGCAGCTGACGTCGCCGGTCATCCACATTGCGGGAACGAATGGGAAGACCTCGGTCGCACGGATCATCGAGACCCTGTTGCGGACGATGGGCCTTCGCACCGGCCTCATGACCAGCCCGGCGCTGCGTGACCTCACCGAACGCATCGAGATCGACGGCGAAGCGGTCTCGACGCAGCGGTTCGTGGACATCTACCGGCAGATCGAGCCCTACGTAGAGATGGTGGACACGGCCTCCGTGGCCGAGGGTGGGCCTCCGATGACGATGTTCGAGGTCATCACCGGACTCGGCTACGCGCTGTTCGCAGACGCCCCGGTCGATGTGGCCATCGTGGAGGCCGGGATGGGCGGTCGCTGGGACGCCACCAATGTGAACGCTGCCGACGTCGCCGTGATCACGCCCATCGGTATGGACCACACCGACTACCTCGGCGACACCCTCGCGCAGATCGCGGCTGAGAAGGCAGGCATCATCAAGCCCGGGTCGCAGGTCGTCCTTGCTGCCCAACAACCGGAGGCGCTCGCGGTGCTGATGCAGGCCGCGGACGACGCTGGCGCGACCGTGCTGCTGCCAGGAGTCGACTACGAGGTGCTCTCGCGGGGCATCGCGGTCGGGGGTCAGGTGGTGACGATCCGGGTCGCGGACCACGTCTACGAAGAGGTCTTCCTCAACCTGCACGGACGGCATCAAGCGGACAACGCGGCGCTGGCACTCACAGCGGTGCGGGCCTTCCTGGGCAGACTTCCGGAACCGGACCTGGTGGTCGAGGCCTTTGCCGAAGTGCTCTCACCCGGCCGCTTGGAGATCATCGGACGTCACCCCTTGACGCTGGCCGACGCCGCCCACAACCCGCACGGGATGCAGGCTCTGTGCGTGGCGGTTGCGGAGTCGTTCACCTACGACAAACTGGTGGCCGTGCTGGCGATCATGGGCGACAAGGACATCGACCCGATGCTGCAGTCGTTGGCACAGATCGTCGATGAGTTGGTCGTCACCGCCAACGACTCACCACGGTGCCTGCCTGCCGAGGATCTGGCTCGGCGCGCGCAGGATTACTGGGCGTCGGACCGCCTCCATGTCGTGGACGACCTGTCCGACGCCATGGAGTTCGCACGGAAGGCCGCCGGCCCGCAGGGTTGCGTGCTCGCCACCGGCTCGGTCGTGACAGCGGGTATGGCCCGCAGCTGGGCGCGATCGTGAGGGTGATCGCGTCAGCCACGCTCATCTTCCAAGCGATGGTCTTCGCGCTGGCCATCCCCGTGGCGGCCGCCCTCAAGCCGGGGGTCGGCGGCTGGGTCGCCGGCGTCCTGATGGTGATGGCACTGATCGGGGCGATGACGGCACGGCGAGGGGACGTGATCGTGGGGACGGCGACTCAGGTCATCTCCGTGCTTGCCAGTCTTTTCACCCCCATCGCTTTACCGCTGGCGCTGATCTTCGCGGGGCTATGGGTCACTGCGGTGTACTACGGGCGCAAGGCCGATGCTGCCGACGCGGCCCGCGCCGCCGACTGAGTCAGCGGGCGCAGAGGATCGTGAGGTAGACGCTCTGTGGGGAACCGAGCGTGAACATCATGAACCACCCGTCCGTGTTCTCCGCACCGTTCACGGGCCATTCGCCATCCTTAGTGGGGACGAACCTCTGGACCTGCAGCGCCCCAGCCGACGAGTTGCCGGAGGTGTAGCCCGCACTCAGCACCCGTTCCCCGGGCTGGCACTCGCCAGAGAGGCTCTCGACTCCCACGCCTGTGCCCAGCATTGTGAAGGTCCGGGCCTCCACCGTGGAGACCGAACCGGCCGGTCCCGCCGGGCCCACGGGTCCGGATGGACCCGACGGTCCCGCCGGACCCGGCACCCCGAGTTGCGCCCGTAGGCCCTTCGAGAGGTCCTTGGCGGTGATCGACCCGTTGCGGATCTGCTTGCCCGTGATCATCTGGGCTGCGGTGGCGGTGCCCGCCGTAGCGACTCCGATGCCCACGAGGAATGCGACTGCGGTCGCCGGCGCTACGTGGATCTTCTTCATGCGGGCCTCCTGACTGCCGTTCGAGCCTAGGCACGCGATCCGGCGGCCGACAACCACCGAAGGGTCAGCGGTCCAGCGCTGCGTACCCTTGTCCCATGTCGATCGAACGAACCCTGATCCTGATCAAGCCTGACGGCGTGGAGCGTGGCCTCGTGGGCGAGGTGCTGTCCCGCATCGAGCGCAAAGGCTTCACGCTGGTGGCCCTGGAACTGCGCACGCTGGATGTCGAGACAGCGCGGGCGCACTACGGCGAGCACGAGGGCAAGCCCTTCTTCGGTGAACTCGTCGAGTTCATCACCTCGGGTCCGCTCGTCGCCGGGGTGATCGAAGGGGAAGAGGCGATCGCCGCCTGGCGCACCATGATGGGCGCCACCAAGCCCGTGGACGCCACACCCGGCTCGATCCGCGCGGACCTCGCCACCGAAATGGGCCGGAACATCGTGCACGGCTCGGATTCGCCGGCGTCGGCCGAGCGCGAGATCGGATTGTTCTTCCCCGGTCTGTAACGACCCCGAATCTGCGCAAAGCACCCCCGGCCCGTCGGGGGTGCTACGTACGATGGACGGGCGCACTTGGAGGTCACTTTGGCGATGTTGGCGGACACACGCCCACGGCCGCGCCTGAGCCTCGGGCGTGACCTTGCCATCGACCTCGGGACCTCGCGCACCCGGATCTTCAGCCGTGGCTCGGGGGTCGTCCTCGACGAGCCGTCGGTCGTGGCCATGCGCGGCGACGACGTGGTCGCAGTCGGCCAAGCGGCGAAGGAGATGACAGGGCGCGCGCCGGGCGAGATCGAGGTGGTCCGTCCCATCGCGCACTCGGTCATCCGGCACTACGACGCGGCCGAGCGGATGCTCCGGTACTTCGTGCAGAGTGCGCATGGCCGGTCCCTGATCACCCGGCCCCGACTGGTCATCAACACCCCGTCCCACCTGACCGGGGTCGAGCAGCGCGCGGTGCGTGACGCCGCCTACGCGGCCGGCGCGCGGCAGGTGTTCCTCGTGCCGTCGGCCATCGCGGCCGCGATCGGCGCCGGCGTGGCAATCCATGAGACCCGTGGCCACTTCGTGCTGTCGATCGGCGCGGGGTCCACGGAGGTTGCGGTGCTCGCCCTCGGGGGTGTCGTCGCGGGGGAGAGTCTTCGGCTCGGTGGTGATGACTTCGACCAGGCGGTCGTTGATTACCTCATCGAGCACTTCGACATCCGGGTGGGCCCTATCACCGCTGAGCAGATCAAGATCGAACTCGGGTCCGCGGTACCAGTGGACGGCCTGGATGCGATGGCGGTCCGCGGTCAGGACACGCGCACAGGATTGCCAAAGGAGATCGAACTGTCCCCGACCCATGTGCGCAAGGCGCTGCAGGCGCCGCTGGAGAGCCTGCTCGCGGCGGTGCGGCGCGTGCTCGACGCCACCGGGGCGGAGGTCTCGGGGGATCTCGTCCGATCCGGGCTCGTGGTGACGGGCGGGGGAGCCGCGCTGCGGGGTCTGCCCGAACGCCTCGAGCACGATCTGGGGGTCCCGGTGCGACTGGCGGACCAGCCGGATCTCAGCGTGATCGACGGGGCGGGTCGATGCGCGGAGAACATCTCGAGCGTGCGTCGACTGCTACTGATAGAGCCCGCCTTCTGACGATGGCCCGAACCCGCACCTCAGTACTCGTCCTCATCGTCGCGTCGCTGGCGCTGATCCTGTGGGACCTACGCGCCTCCGACACCGCCGTCCGGTCCGCGGTGTCGCAGGTCGTGACGCCCCTGCAGCGCACGGCGACGTCAATGTTCGCTCCGTTCGGTCAGTGGGCCAGGGACGTCCAGCAATTCTCCGACCCGGCCGCGCGGTCCGCCGCAGCCGAACCGATCGCCGCGCAGGCGCCACCTGGCTGGCGCACCGCCACAGGCCGAGTGGTCGCTGCCGACATCGGGGGTGAGCGCGCCAGCGTCACCGTAGACGTCGGACGGTCGTCGGGGCTGCAGGTCGGCAACGCCGTGCTGGCACCGGGTGGCCTGGTGGGGACCGTGGCCCGCGTCGCCGATGATTCGGCCAATGTCCTACTTGTCACGGATCCGCAGAGCACCATCGGCGTGCGCGTCATGCCCAGCGGCGAGATGGGGGTCGCGTCGGGGTCGGGGATGGGTCAGGACCTCGGGCTCTCGATCCTCAACCCTGCCGCAGAGATCTCGATCGGCGACGAGGTCGTGAGCCTTGGTTCGACGCAGCGGGCAGGTGTCCCCCCGGACCTCCCGGTCGGAACCATCTCCACCCTCGATGCGGCTGCCGTGGACTCCGGGCGCTCGGCTGCGGCGACCCCGGTGGCGGGGATGACGACCCTGGACACCCTTGTCATCCTCACGGAGCGCTCATGAGCTCGGCGTCGGCGCGTACGCCGGGACTGCACGTGCCGCGCGTGGTCATCGGCTCGATCGTCGCCGTCCTCGCGGCGTTCATCATCGAATCCTCTGTGCTTCCGGCAGTCGGACTCTCGTCGGCCATCCCCGTGGTGTTCGCCGTGGTGGTCGTCCTCGCGATGGCCTGGGGGCCGACCGTGGGGCCGAGCGTCGGCTTCGGCGCGGGTCTGCTGATCGACCTCACGGGAACCGGCACGCTCGGGGTCGGCGCACTGGTGGGTTGTGTGCTCGGAGTGGTTGCAGCACGGATCCCCGTCGACCGGTGGCGGTGGTCCGGGGCGGGCTGGGCGATCCTGGCCACGGCGGCGGCAGCGCTGCTGGACACCGGACTCAACGCCGTGCTGGCCGGACGTGTCCCCGCGGTCTCGGTGGGCGTCCTGTGGGTCGTGGGTGGGGCCGCGGTGTGCGTTCTGATCCTGCTTCCCGCCCGCGCCTGGCTGCAGGAGGCGGTGCGATGACCCAGACCGTCACGCCCGTACGGGACACCTCCGGAGCCGATGTGGCTCGGCGTCGGCTACGGGTGCTCAGTGCGCTCATCCTCGTGGTGGGGCTGACCATCGCGGCCAGGCTCGTCTGGTTGCAGACGGCGCAGGCGGACACGTATCGCGCGATCGCCCAGCAGGTGCAGACCGACGTCGTTGCAGTACCGGCCGCTCGCGGCGACATCGTGGATCGGACCGGCCAGATCCTCGCGGGCAACCGTACGAGCTACGAAGTGGCCGTCGAATCGCCGGTGGACGACCAGACGGTCGCGGCGCTGGTCGACCTTTCGGGCTCATCGAAGGCCGCCATCATGGCGCGCATGTCGATCTGTGGGGAACCGGGGGCGACGCCGGGCACCTGTTACCGAGGCGAGCCGGGACGGCCGATCCCCGTGCTCACCGATGTGCCCATCCCGCAGGCGCTCGCGATCCGCGACGCCGATCTTTCGGGGGTGATCGTGCAGCAGGTCCCCGTCCGTGACTATCCGTCGAAGGCCAACGCAGCCCACGTGCTGGGCTACCTCGGCGACGGGCAGGGACGTTCCGGTCTCGAGGCCGAGTACGACGAGGCCCTGCGGGGACAGCAGGGTGAGGCCAAGCAGGTTCTGACCCGAGAGGGGGGTGCCACCGAGGAGGTGATCGCAGCACCGCAGGACGGCCAACGGCTGCTGACCACCCTCGACCTCGACACCCAAGTCGTCGCCGAACGCGCCTTGCGCGACGCCGTGGATGCCGCCCGAAGCGCCGGATACCGGGCGACCGGTGGTTCGGTGATCGTGATGGACGCCCGGACCGGAGCCATCCGGGCCGTGGCCTCATATCCGACCTATGACCCCAACATCTGGGCCCAGGGGCTCACCGACGCGCAGTACGCGGAGTTGACGGACGAATCCGGTGGGCGCCCGCTGGTCTTCCGCCCCATCCAAGCGCTCATGCCTCCCGCGTCGACGTTCAAGTCCTTGACCACTGTGGCCGCCGACGAGGCGGGTTTCGACCTCGACGGGACGTACCAATGTCCCTCCTCGTTGGTCGTCGGTGGGCAGACCTTCCGGAACTACGAATCCCGTGCCTACGGGCCCGTGTCCCTGGCGCAGGCGCTGTCGGTGTCATGCGACACGGTCTTCTACCGGCTCGGTTACCAGATGTGGAAGCGGGACGGCGGGCTGGCCGGCGACGGCGCTGCCGAGCAGGTGGTGCGCACAGCGCGCGAGTTCGGCCTCGGAGCCACCACTGGCGTCGACATCCCCGGTGAGGTGGCTGGCTCAGTGCCCGACCGCGCCGACGTCATCGCCGAATACGAGCAACGACGTGACGACTTCTGCCGTCGTGCGCGGGAAGGCTATCCGGAGGAGAAGAGCCCGGCCCGAGCCCGCTTGCTCAAGGCGTACGCCCGTGACTACTGCCGCTCCGGGGATCAGTACAAGGCCGGTGACGCGATGAACACCGCCATCGGTCAGGGTCGCACGCTGGTCACCCCGCTGCAGATGGCCGTGGCGTACGCCGCGATCGCCAACGGCGGCACGGTGGTCACCCCGCACGTCGGTGCGGAATTGCAGGGTGACAAGACGGTTCGCCTCGCCGCACCGCCCAAGGGCCGTGTCGACGCCGACCCGCAAACGCTGGCGTACGTGCGGGCGGCGCTGACCGACACCACCGTCGACGGGACCGCCAGTGGCGCGTTCGCCGGCTTCCCACTCGAGGAGTACCCGGTGGCCGCGAAGACCGGCACCGCGGAGGTGGCGGGCAAGCAGTCGACCTCGTGGTTCGCGAGTTTCGCGCCTGCCGACGATCCGCAATACGTGGTGATCGTCAATGTCGATCAGGGCGGTCTGGGGGCGGCGACATCGGGCCCCGTTGCCCGCGCTGTGTACGAGCAACTGTTCGGAGTCACACCATGAGTGCGACTCTCACAAGTCGGCGGCTGCCCGAGGTCACCCGTCGGTTCGATGTCTGGATCCTGGCGTGTGCGGTCACGCTGAGTGTGATCGGGATCGCCATGGTGTACTCCACGACCTGGGTACGACTGGTGCGCGACGGCGATCCCGGCGGCTACTTCGCGATCCGCCAGACACTGTTCGTGGTCCTCGGTGCCCTCGCGGCATGGGTGGTTTACAGGCTGGACCGTCCGGCCTTGATGGCGCTGGCCGTCGTCGGCTACGCGGGCAGTGTGCTCGGCCTGCTCGCGGTGCTCACACCGTTGGGTACGACGATCAACGGCACGCGAGCCTGGCTGACGCTGCCTGGTGGCTTCACCTTGCAGCCCGCCGAGTTCGCGAAGGTCTTCGTCGTCCTGCTGGCCGCGCTGTGGTTGTCGGACCGGCGGGGGATGCGAGGGCTCAACGACCCTCCCGAGCCGCAAGCCGTACTGGGGGTGCTTGCCGCCACTGGGGTCGTCGCCGGACTGCTGCTCCTGCAACCCGACCTCGGATCGGCGTTGGTCACCGGCGCGGCGGTGCTCGGTGTGCTCTTCGTGGCAGGCGTGCGCAGACGCTTGGTGATCGGGCTCGTCGTGGCCGGCGCGCTGGCCTCGGTCGGGGCCTATCTGGTGGGGGTGCTGGACGCCTATCAGGTGGCCCGGTTCACCGCCTTTCTCGACCCGCAGGCCGATCCGCAGGGCGTCGGGTACAACGTCCAGCAGGCATTGATCGCAATCGGCACCGGCGGCGTTCAGGGTCAGGGACTGCTCGACGGGGTTCATACGCAGGGTGCGTTCGTGCCCTACCAGTACACCGACTTCATCTTCTCGGCAGTGGGCGAGGAACTCGGGATGATCGGTGGCCTCACTGTGATCGGTGTGTTCGTGGTGTTCCTGCTGAGGGGGGCCGCGGCGGCGACCCGTGCGGATCGTTTCGGCGCGCTGCTGGCGACCGGGATCGTCTGCTGGCTGGCCGCCCAGGGCTTCGAGAACCTGGGGATGAACCTCGGCCTGCTGCCGGTGACCGGGGTGCCCATGCCGTTCGTGTCCTACGGCGGGTCGAGTGTGATCGCCGCCTGGATCGGCGTCGGTCTGCTGCTGCGGGTCTCCCGCCACTGAGACCGGGCCCTGCGTTCGCGCCTTCCGGACGCCTGCCGCACTCTGGAATGCATGACCGCCGTTGATTTCTACTTCGATCCCGTCTGCCCCTGGGCATGGATGACCTCGCGTTGGATGGTTGAGGTCGAGCAGGTGCGCGACATTCAGGTGTCCTGGCAGGTGATGTCGTTGTCCGTGCTCAATGAGGGTCGCGACCTGCCGGAGGAGTATGTGGACCTGCTCGCGAAGGCGTGGGCCCCGGTCCGCGTGGTCATCGCGGCTGAGCAGGCCCACGGCAACGAGGTCGTCGGCCCGCTCTACACCGCCCTGGGCACCGAGATCCACCTGGAAGGGGTGGGCGACTACGACCTGGCGATCGCCAAGGCGCTGGCCGAGGTCGGTCTGCCGAGCACGTTGGCCGCTGCCGCCCACTCCGATGAGTTCGACGATGCGCTGCGCATCTCACATCACCGGGGGATGGACCCCGTGGGCCAGGACGTGGGTACTCCGGTCATCCACGTTCCGGGACCTGATGGCGACATGGTGGCGTTCTTCGGTCCGGTGGTCTCCCCGGCACCGAAGGGGGAGGCCGCAGGGAGGTTGTGGGACGGGGTGCTCGCGGTGGCATCGACCCCCGGGTTCTTCGAGCTCAAGCGCTCCCGCGACGTGGAGCCGATGTTCGACTGATGCACATTTCGTACCCTGGAGAGGTGCAGTCGGTCTATCCCGCACTCGAACGCATCCTGCCGCTGGTCCGCAAGCCCATCCAGTACGTCGGCGGGGAGTTGAACGCGTCCGTCAAACCGTGGGAATCGGTGTCGGTCCGATGGGCGCTCATGTATCCCGACGCGTACGAGGTCGGTCTGCCCAATCAGGGTCTGCAGATCCTCTACGAAGTGCTCAACGAGCGCGATGACGTCCTAGCCGAGCGCACCTACTCCGTGTGGCCCGACATGGAAGCGCTGATGCGCGAACACGGCGTGCCGCAGTTCACCGTCGACGCCCACCGGCCGGTCTCTGCTTTCGACGTCCTCGGGGTGTCGTTCGCCACCGAACTCGGCTACACCAATCTGCTGACCGCACTGGACCTCGCAGGGATTCCGCTGCACGCCGCCGAGCGCACCGACGAGCACCCTTTGGTCATCGCCGGCGGTCACGCGGCCTTCAACCCCGAACCGATCGCGGACTTCATCGACGCCGCCGTCATCGGTGACGGGGAGCAGGCCGTATTGCGACTGTCCGACATCATCCGGGACGCCAAAGCGGCCGGGAAGGCCTCCCGGACGGAACTGCTCGACGCGATCGCCGCCTCCGGCGTGGCGTACGTGCCGTCGAAGTACGAGGTGGCCTACCTGGCCGACGGGCGTATCCGCCGTGTGGCGCCGGTCGACGCGAACACCCCGTGGCGGGTCGCCAAGCACACCGTGAGCGATCTCGATGAGTGGCCGTACCCCAAGCAGCCGATCGTGCCGCTGGCCGAGACCGTGCACGAGCGCGCCTCTGTCGAGATCTTCCGGGGGTGCACTCGCGGGTGTCGGTTCTGCCAGGCGGGCATGATCACCCGGCCCGTGCGCGAACGCTCCAAGACCACGATCGCGGACATGGTCCAGACGTCTCTGTCGGCCACCGGCTTCGAGGAGGTGGGTCTGCTCAGCCTGTCCAGCGCGGATCACTCCGATATCGCGGCCTTGACCAAGGGTCTGGCAGACAGGTACGAGGGGAGTAACACGGGTCTGTCACTGCCCTCGACCCGAGTGGACGCCTTCAACATCGACCTCGCCAACGAGTTGGCGCGCAACGGCCGACGCTCCGGACTGACGTTCGCGCCCGAGGGCGGCAGCGAGCGCATCCGCAAGGTGATCAACAAGATGGTCACGGAGGAGGACTTGATCCGCACCGTGGCCGCTGCCTATGCCGCCGGGTGGCGGCAGGTGAAGCTCTACTTCATGTGTGGGCTGCCGACAGAGACCGATGAGGACGTCCTGCAGATCGCTCGCATGGCCAAGGAGGTCATCCGCACGGGCCGAGAGGTCTCAGGCCGCAAGGACATCCGGTGCACCGTGTCCATCGGAGGCTTCGTCCCCAAACCGCACACGCCCTTCCAGTGGGCCGCGCAGCTGGGGTGGCAGGAGACGGACGCACGGCTGGCGCTCCTGCGTGATGAGATCCGCTCGGACCGCGAACTCGGCCGTGCGATCGGATTCCGCTACCACGATGGCCGGCCCGGCATCGTGGAGGGCCTGCTGGCCCGGGGTGACCGGCGGGTCGGACCGGTCATCGAGGCCGTCTGGCGTGACGGGGGACGGTTCGACGGCTGGAGCGAGTACTTCGACTTCGACCGGTGGATGAGTTGCGCGGAAGCTGTCGGGGTCGACGTCGACTGGTACACGACCCGGGAGCGTGAGGAGAACGAGGTCCTGCCGTGGGACCACCTCGACTCCGGCCTGGACAAGGAATGGCTCTGGCAGGACTGGCAGGATGCGCTCGACGAGGTCGAGGTCGAGGACTGCCGCTGGTCGCCGTGTTTCGACTGCGGGGTCTGTGACCAGATGGGTACCGAGATCCAGGTCGGTCCCGCGGACGGCGTCATCCTGCCGATCGTGCAGGTCACCTCCTGATGGCTCGCCGCACACCCGA
>WBZL01003269.1_pt1 | contig 14026 bp, 11 predicted proteins | sample 5204291 | NCBI WGS metagenome assembly WBZL01 (sample SAMN12344345, study PRJNA552823) | activated sludge metagenome | biome: Activated sludge suspended growth; feature: Nitrification reactor; material: Wastewater; isolation source: activated sludge from nitrification reactor of wastewater...
CGGCATGTCGAGCCGGATGGCGATGGACAAGTACGCGGGCGGCGTGGCGAAGTACCGCGCGGCGGAGGGCAAGGACGTGCTGATCCCCTATCGCGGCCCGGTCACGGAGACGGCGCAGGAGATCCTGGGCGGCGTCCGGTCGGCTTGCACCTACGTCGGCGCGCGCCGCTTGCGCGAGCTCTCGAAGCGCACTACGTTCGTCCGGGTGACGCAGCAGTTGAACGAGGTTTTCGGCAAGGCGTGACGGGGGAGTGTCGGCGCCGCGCGAAGGATCCGCCGCGGGCGGGCGTGTTGCGGGGCGCGGATCCGGGCGGTACCATCGTCGCGGGAAGTGCCGGTCGCCAGGAGAGCGTACCCGATGGCTCCAGAGGCCGCGGAAAGCGCCAGGCGCACTCGGGCTCGACGCCTGGTACAGGTTCGTCGAGCTCACCGCATGGCGATCCGGCACCGTCACGCGCACTCGCCAGTTCGAACCTTGCCACCGTCCGGTTGATCGAACCGCTTCCGAATTCGGGCGGCCCATGCGCCGCCGATGCGGTTCGGACGGAGGGGTGACCCGGGGCGCACATCAGAGGAGGAAGTTCGCATGTCCATCGGATCCACCGTTCGAACTGTCGCGCTGGCAGCGCTGGCGCTCGCGTTCTGCCTGCCTGCGTCGGCGCAGACCTGCGGCAACCGCGGCGATCTCGACGCACGTTATTGCGACGACAACCGGGACCTCGTCGCCGATACGCCGAAGGATCCGAAGGCCTGGCAGGATCCCGCGACGCTGGTGTTCTCGTACACGCCGGTCGAGGACCCCTCGGTCTACGAGAACGTGTTCGACGGGCTGATGCAGCACATCGCCAAGCTCACCGGCAAGAAGGTCAAATGGTTTCCCGCGGAGTCGTACGCGGCGCAGGTGGAGGCGATGCGTTCGGGCCGGCTGCACATCGCCGGCGTCGCCACGGGGCCCACGCCGTATGCCGTGAACCTCGCGGGTTTCGTCCCGATCGTCGCGATGCAGCACGCCGATGGCTCGATCGGCTACACGCTGCAGCTCATCGTGCGCAAGGACAGTCCGATCACCAAGGTCTCCGACCTGAAGGGCAAGCGCGTCGCGCACGTGTCGCCCTCGTCCAACTCGGGAGACACCGCGCCGCGGGTCCTGTTCAAGCAGTTCGGCATCGAGCCGGGCAAGGACTACGAGGTCATCTTCTCGGGCAAGCACGACAACTCGGTGATGGGCGTGGTCAACGGCGACTACGACGCGGCGCCGATCGCCAACACGGTGAAGGACCGCATGCAGGCGCGCGGCATGTTCAAGGCCGACGAGCTGCGCGTGGTCTACGAGTCGCAGCCCTTCCCGCGGACCGCCTTCGGCATCGCGTACGACCTCTCGCCGACCCTGCAGGCGAAGATCAAGGAAGCGTTCCTGACCTACCCTTTCAAGGGCTCGGCGCTCGCGAAGGAGTTCAAGGACGTCACGGGCTTCAAGGTCATCGACTACGCGAGCGGCTGGAAGGATGTCCGCCTGATCCAGGCCCAATCCGGCATTCGTTACACGCAGGACAGCCTGTCCAAGCTCAAGAACAAGGAGTAGCGCGGCGATGGAAGGCGGGGAGGCGCCGCTCCCGGGCGGTGCCGGGGAGAAGCGCGAGCGCCTGCGCGTCGAGAGCCTGACCAAGGTCTACCCCACGGGCAAGCGCGCGCTCGACGGCGTCGATTTCACGATTCGGGAACCGGGCGTCGTCGCCGTGATCGGTTCGTCGGGCGCCGGCAAGAGCACGTTCATACGCTGCGTCAACCGGCTCGTCGAGCCGACCGCGGGGCGCATTCTCCTCGACGGCGTCGACCTCGTCGGCCTCGACCGGGCGGGTCTTCGCGCGGCGCGGCGGCGCATCGGCATGATCTTCCAGGAGTTCAACCTGGTCGAGCGGCTGACGGTGATGGAGAACGTGCTCGCCGGCCGCCTGGGCCACGTCGGCCTCGTCGACACGCTGCGCCGCCGCTTCGCGCCGGCCGACGTCGACGCGGCCTTCGATCTCCTGGAGCGCGTCGGCCTCGAGGGCTTCCACGACCGCCGCGCCGATGCGCTCTCGGGTGGGCAGCGCCAGCGCGTGGGCATCGCGCGCGCGCTGATCCAGCGCCCCGACCTCCTGCTGGTCGACGAGCCGACGGCGAGCCTCGACCCGCGCACCGCGCGCCAGATCATGCGGCTCGTGCGCGAACTCGCCGTCGAGCGCGCCACGCCCGCGATCGTCAACCTGCACGACGTGGCGCTGGCGCGCGAGTTCGCCGATCGCGTCGTGGGCTTCAGCGCCGGGCGCATCGTCTTCGACGACGCGCCCGTGGCGCTCGACGACTCGACCCTCGACCGGATCTACGGTGGCGAGAACTGGCACGCGCCGCCCGAGGACGACCCGCCCTCGACATCGTCCGGCGCGCGTCCGACGACGCTCGACGACGCCGGGGCATGACGCGATGAACGGGTCGAAGGGCCGGGGCAGGGGAGCGGCACGATGAGCGCGTCGCTCGCCGCGCGAAGCTGGCAGCCGTCGTCGATGTTCGGGGGACGCTGGCAGCGGCGTACGCTGCTGTTCGCGTTCGCCGCCTATTGCGTCTGGTCGATCGGCGATCTGGCGATCGACCACGCGCGGGTGATGCGCGGCTTCGGGCGTGCCGCCGACATGCTCGCACGCATGTGGCCGCCGGACTTCAGCCGATGGGAACTCCTCGGCCGCGGCATGCTGGAGAGCGTGCAGATGGCGATCGCCTCGAGCGTGATCGGCGCGGTCTTCTGCGTGCCGATCGCGCTGTGTGCCGCGCGCAACCTCGCGCCGGCGCCGGTCTACGTCGCCGCACGCGCGCTGATCGTGGTCGGACGGACCTTCCACGAGGTGATCGTCGCGATCCTGTTCGTCAAGCTGTTCGGGTTCGGCGCGGTCGCAGGCATGCTGACGCTCGCGTTCTCGTCGGCGGTGTTCCTCGCCAAGATGATCGCCGAGGACATCGAGAACGTGCGCCCGGGCCCGGTGGAGGCGATGCGCGCCACCGGTGCGCGCTTCGGCCAGGTGGTGGTGTTCGGGATCGTGCCGCAGGTGGTCGTGCGCGCGCTGGGCGTGTTCATCTACCGGATCGACGCCAACCTGCGGCACTCGACCGTGATCGGCATCGTCGGCGCCGGCGGCATCGGCCAGACGCTCGCCGCGTCGTTCACGCGCTACGACTACGACTTCAGCGCGGCGATCCTGCTTTGCATCGCCGCGCTGGTCGCGCTGGGCGAGTGGTTCAGCGACCACGTGCGCAGGCGGCTGCGATGAGCGCCGCCGGGCCGCCCCGCCCGCCGCACGGCCGCCCGAAGGCGGGCGGACAGTTTCCTTCCGGCGCTCGCCCCCCGGGGGGAGGCGGCGCGCAAGCGCCGCTTCGGGGGGATCATGCCATCGCCGCCGGGCCGCCCCGCCCGCCGCACGGCCGCCCGAAGGCGGGCGGACAGTTTCCTTCCGGCGATCGCCCCCCGGGGGGAGGCGGCGCGCAAGCGCCGCTTCGGGGGGATGACACTGCCGCACCCGGCCGCACTTGGCGGCGCCGGGCGCCGGGCGAGACGCTGCGCGCCTGGCTGGCCCTCGCCGTCGGGGCATTCGTCGCGGCCTGGTCGGTCTCGGCGCTCGACATCGAGTGGGCCTTCTTCCGCGACGCGCACGTGCAGGCCGCGGACCTGCTGGTGCGGATGTGGCCTCCACGCTGGAGCTACCTCCCCGCCATCCTGCGGCCGCTCGTCGAGACGATCCACATCGCCACGCTCGGCACGGCGGCTGCGCTCGTCCTTTCGTTGCCGGTGGCCTTCCTGGCCGCGCGCAACACCACCGCCAATCGCGCGACCTGGCTCGTCGGGCGCGCAATCCTGGTGCTGTCGCGCTCGGTCAACACGGTGATCTGGGGCCTGGTGTTCGTCGCGATCTTCGGACCGGGGCCGGTGGCGGGCATCTGCGCCGTCGCGGCGCGTTCGGTGGGTTTCCTCGCCAAGCTGGTCGCCGAGGCGATCGAGGAGGTCCACGTGGGGCAGGTGGAGGCGATCGCCGCCACCGGCGCGCGCACGCCGCAGGTGTGGGCGATCGCGATCCTGCCGCAGGTGCTTCCGGTACTGGTGGGCACCGCCGTCTACCGCTGGGACATCAACGTGCGCGAGTCGAGCGTGCTGGGTTTCGTCGGCGCGGGCGGCATCGGGCTCTACCTCTATGCTTCCATCAACCAGTTCGCGTGGCAGCAGGTGACGGTGATCCTGATCGCGACCTCGGTGATCGTGCTCGCGAGCGAGGCGCTGTCGGCGTTCGTGCGCTCGCGGATCTCCTGATGCTCCGGCTCGCCGGCGTGCGCGAACTGGCGCCGCGCCACGACGGCTTCCTGCTCGACCAGTGGGGCGTGCTGCACGACGGCGGAGCCGCGCTGCCCGGCGCGCTCGACTGCCTCGCGCGCCTGCGCGAAGCCGGAAAGCGGGTGGTCATTCTCTCCAACTCCGGTCGCAGCGGCGCAGCCAACGGGACTGCGATGCGGCGCTTCGGCATCGAGCCGCACCTCTACGATGCGGTGGTGACGGCCGGCGACGACGCGCGGCAGGCATTGCTGGAACGAAGCGACCCGTTCCATCGCGCGCTGGGCAGGCGGGCGCTGGTGATTGCGCGTGACGAGGAGGTGTCGCTGGCCGCCGACTTCGGGCTGACGGCCGTTCACGACCCCGCGTCGGCTGACCTCGTGCTGGTGCTGAGCCTCGATGCCGGCCGACGCACGGTGAGCGACTACGAAGCGCTGCTCGCCGCGGCACGCGCGCGCGACCTGCCGATGGTCTGCGCCAATCCCGACGTGGCTATCGTGCGGCCCGGCGCGGTCGTCGAGGCGCCCGGAGCGATCGCCCGGCGCTACGAGGCCATGGGGGGGAAGGTGCGTTACCACGGCAAACCCGATGCCGGGATCTACGCCCGGGCGCTCGCCGTGCTGGCGCGCTCAGGCGTCGCCGCGCCGCGCGCAGTCGCCCTGGGCGATTCGATCGTGCACGACGTCGGCGGCGCACGCAACGCGGGACTCGCCTGTGCGCTGGTCGCGGCGGGCATTCATCGCGAGGCTCTGGGCGTCGCGTTCGGCGAGCTGCCCGAGCCGCGGCGCTGGGCGGAATTCGCCGCCGAGGCCGGGCTCGAGCCGGACTATCTCGTCGGCGCTTTCGTATGGTGACCCGGACACCGCAGACAAGGGCGACGCGCGAACCGGGTAGAATCGGGTCTTTGCGCGCCCCGCCCCGGTGAAGGTGGACCTGCTCGCGTTGCCCGGCCGCTCGGCGGCTTCGCCGTTCCGCCTCTCCAAGCTCATCGGAAGCCTCCGGTCCGCGCGGCCGGACACCGCGGTCGTCGGCCTTTCGGCGCACTACCGTCACTACGTCGATCTCGCCGCGCCGCTGCGCGACGAAGAACGCCGCGTCCTGGAAAGACTGCTGGTCTACGGAGCGCGCGACGACGGGCGTACGGTCGGCGCGCTTTCGTTCGTCGTCGTGCCGCGGCCGGGCACCATCTCGCCGTGGTCGTCGAAGGCGACCGACATCGCGCACAACTGCGGTCTCGCGGCGGTGCGGCGCATCGAACGGGGTGTGGACTGGCACGCCGCGACCCGCAACGGCACCGCACCGGTCCCCGAGGATCGCGATGCGCTCGCGGCGCTCGTGCACGACCGCATGACCGAGGCGGTACTGGCCTCTCCCGACGAAGCACGCATCCTGTTCACGCACGTCGAGCCGCGGCCGATGACGTCGGTCTCGCTCCTCGCGCAGGGGCGCGCGGCGCTCGTCCGGGCGAACGCCGAACTGGGACTCGCGCTCGCCGAGGACGAGATCGACTACCTCGACGCGAGTTTCCGCGCGCTCGGCCGCGACCCGACCGACGTCGAGCTGATGATGTTCGCGCAGGCGAACTCCGAGCACTGCCGGCACAAGATCTTCAACGCGTCGTGGATCGTCGACGGCGCGGCGCAGCCGAAGAGCCTGTTCGCGATGATCCGCGACACGCACGCCGCCCATCCCGGCGGAACGGTCGTCGCCTACTCGGACAACGCCGCGGTGATGGAGGGCCACCGCGCCTCGCGCTTCCACCCGGACGCCGAGGGACGCTACGGCACCCGCGAGGCTCTCGTCCACACGCTGATGAAGGTGGAGACGCACAACCACCCGACCGCGATCGCGCCGTTCCCCGGCGCGGCGACCGGATCGGGCGGCGAGATCCGGGACGAAGGGGCGACGGGCACCGGCGCGAAGCCGAAGGCCGGACTCGTCGGTTACACGGTCTCGCACCTGCGCGTTCCCGGGCGGGCCGAACCCTGGGAATCGCCGCTCGACAAGCCCGACCGCATCGCCTCGCCGCTCGCGATCATGCTGGAGGGACCGATCGGCGCCGCGTCGTTCAACAACGAATTCGGACGCCCGAACCTCGGCGGCTATTTCCGCACCTTCGAGCAGTCCGTTGCCGGCGAGGTGCGCGGCTACCACAAGCCGATCATGATCGCCGGGGGCGTGGGCAACATCGACGCGGGGCATACGCACAAGAGCCCGCTTCGCGACGGCACGCTGCTGGTGCAACTCGGCGGGCCGGGACTGCTGATCGGGCTGGGCGGCGGCGCGGCGTCGTCGATGACCACGGGGACGAACGCCGCCGACCTCGACTTCGACTCGGTTCAGCGCGGCAACGCCGAGATCGAACGCCGCGCGCAGGAGGTCATCGACCGCTGCTGGCAGGCGGGCGTGGAGAACCCGATCCTGTCGATCCACGACGTCGGCGCGGGAGGGCTCTCGAACGCACTGCCCGAACTCGTGCACGGTGGCGGTGTCGGTGGCGCGTTCGACCTTCGCGCCGTGCCCTCGGGCGAGAGCGGCATGTCGCCGCGCGAAATCTGGTGCAATGAGGCGCAGGAGCGTTACGTGCTCGCCATCGCTCCGGGGGACCTCGAGCGCTTCGACGCGATCTGCCGCCGCGAGCGCTGCCCCTACGCGGTCGTCGGCCGAGCGCGGGGCGACGGGCAACTGGTCGTCGATGACCTGGTGTACGGCAACCGGCCGGTGGACGTGCCGCTCGACCTGATCTTCGGCAAGCCGCCGAAGATGACGCGCGACGTCCGGCGCGTGGAGCGACGCCTCGCGCCACTCGACCTGGCCGGTCTCACGTTCGAGGAGGCCGCGCGGCGCGTGCTGCGTTTCCCGGCGGTGGCCGACAAGACCTTCCTCGTCACGATCGGCGACCGCACGGTCGGCGGCCTGTGCTCGCGCGATCCGATGGTCGGTCCCTGGCAGGTGCCGGTGGCCGACGTCGCGGTCACGCTGATGGACTTCGTGGGTCACGCGGGTGAGGCGATGGCGATGGGCGAGCGCACGCCGCTCGCGCTGATCGACGGGCCCGCCTCGGGCCGCATCGCGGTCGCGGAGGCGATCACCAACCTCTTCGCGGCCGACGTCGCGCTCGACCGGGTGAAGCTGTCCGCCAACTGGATGGCCCCGGCAGGGCACCCGGGCGAGGACGCCGTGCTCGTGGACACGGTGCGCGCGGTGTCCGAGTTCTGCATCGCGCTGGGCGTGTCGATCCCGGTGGGCAAGGACTCGATGTCGATGCGCACCGCATGGCGCGAGAACGGCGCGGAGAAGTCGGTCACGGCGCCCGTGTCGCTGATCGTCTCGGCATTCGCGCCGGTCGGCGACGCCCGGCGCACGGCGACGCCGCTCCTCGATCGCTCGAGGCCGTCGGCGCTCGTCTGGCTGCAGGCGATGCCGGGCCGTCACAGGCTCGGCGCGAGCGCGCTCGCGCAGGTTGCCGGCCAGCTTGGCAACGACGCGCCGGACGTCACGGCCGACGCGCTCGCGGCGCTCGTCGGAAGTTTGAGCGGCCTCCGGGAGCGCAACGCGCTCCTTGCCTACCACGATGTCGGAGACGGCGGCGTCTTCGCCGCGCTGGCCGAGATGGCGTTCGCCTCGCGGGCGGGGCTCGACCTCGCGCTCGACGCGGCCTCCGGCGATCCGTTCGCCGTGCTGTTCGCCGAGGAGATCGGCGCGGTGGTGCAGGTGCCTGCGGAGGAAGCAGCGCGGGCGATCGCCGACGCGCGCGAGGCGGGGATCGGCGCGCAGGCGATCGCCACGGTCGCGGCGCACGGACGGATTCGCATTTCGCACGGAGCTACGGTGCTGCTCGACGTCCCGCAGTCGGACCTGCACCGCGAGTGGTCGTCGCTGACCCGTGCGATGCAGCGGATGCGCGACCTGCCGCAGGCGGCGGACGAGGAGCACGCGCGCATCGGCGACCCGCTCGACGCGGGACTCGTGCCGGTCGTGTCGTTCGACCCGGGCGAGCGTGTCGCGCCGTTCGCGGGAACGGGGGCCCGGCCGCGGGTGGCGGTGCTGCGCGAGCAGGGCGTGAACGGTCAGGTGGAAATGGCCGCCGCGTTCGACCGCGCCGGATTCGAGGCCTTCGACGTCCACATGACCGACCTCGCTTCGGGGCGCCGGAGGCTCGCCGACTTCGCGGGCTTCGTCGCCTGCGGCGGCTTCTCGTACGGCGACGTCCTCGGCGCGGGCGAGGGCTGGGCCAAGTCGATCCTGTTCGACGCGAAACTCGCCGATATGTTCGCGGCGTTCTTCGCTCGCCGCGACGCTTTCGCGCTCGGCGTGTGCAACGGCTGCCAGATGATGAGCGCGCTCGCGGAGATCGTGCCGGGCGCCGCGCACTGGCCGCGTTTCGTGCGCAACCGCTCCGAGCAGTTCGAGGCGCGCCTCGTGCAGCTCGAGATCCGCCCTTCGCCGTCGCTGTTCTTCCGCGGCATGGAGGGCAGCCGCCTGCCGGTCGCCACCGCGCACGGCGAGGGCTACGCCGAGTTCCGGGACGGCGCACAGCTCGCCGCGGCCCGGCCGCTTGTGTCGCTCGCGTTCGTCGACGGGCGCGGCGGCATCGCGACGACCTACCCGCACAACCCCAACGGCTCGCCCGAAGGCATCGCGGGCCTCACGACGGCCGACGGGCGCTATACGATCCTGATGCCGCACCCGGAGCGGGTCTGGCGCACTGCGCAGCTCTCGTGGGCGCCCGCGACGTGGGGCGAGACCTCGCCCTGGTTCCGGATGTTCGAGAACGCGCGCGCGGCGCTGGGGTAAGCTTGCAGGAACCACGCAACTACCACCGACCGTCCCCCCGGTACGTGGTACGTACGTGGTAGGTACGTGGTACCGGGGGTGAGATGCGATGATGCTCAAGGTTTATGCGATCGACGGATTGACCCCGGTGGTCGATCCCTCCGCCTTCGTGCACCCGTCGGCGGTGCTGATCGGCGACGTGATCGTCGGCCCCGGCTGTTATGTCGGGCCCTGCGCGTCGCTGCGCGGCGACTTCGGCCACATCGAGATCCGGGCCGGCGCGAACGTCCAGGACTCCTGCATCCTGCACGGCTTTCCCGGGGCCGGCACGATCGTCGAGGAGGACGGGCACATCGGGCACGGCGCGGTCCTGCACAGTTGCACAGTCCAGCGCAACGCGCTCGTCGGCATGAACGCGGTGGTCAACGACCATGCGGTGGTCGGCGAGTCGTCGATCGTGGCCGCGATGGCGTTCGTCAAGGCGCAGATGGTGATTCCGCCGCGCACGCTGGTCGCCGGCATTCCGGCGAGAGTGGTGCGTGCGCTGACCGATACCGAACTCTCCTGGAAGGTCCGTGGCACACAGGAATACCAGGATCTCGCGAAGCGCTCGCTCGCGACGATGAAGGCCGTCGACCCGCTTCCGGCGCCCGAGCCCGGCCGCAAGCGCTTCGACCTGCCCGAGATGCTGCCGCTCTCGGTCGTGAAGCAACGGATGCGATAGCCGGCACCGGCAGCCTGGCCTGCGCGGCCGGCGCGATTCCCTTCCGCACGGCGGCGAACCGGTCCGAACCCCATCATCCCGGAGCGAGTCGTCATGTTCATCCTCGAGCACGTCGCGGCCATCGGCATGGTCGTCGCGGGTGCGCTGTTCGCCGGCATCCTCGTGTCGTTGCGGATCGGACGCTGGCTCGGGCGGCGCGCGATCGCCCGCTACGGCGACGAGGCGGTGCCCGGCATCGGCTCGCTCGAGACCGCGGTCTTCGCGCTGCTCGGCCTCTTGATCGCGTTCACGTTTTCGGGGGCGCTCGAGCGCTTCGACGCCCGCCGCTCGCAGGTGGTCGCGGAGACGAATGCGATCGGGACAGCGTGGCTGCGCATCGACCTCGTCCCCGCCGACGCGCAGCCGGAACTGCGCGAGCTGTTCCGCCGCTACGTCGACTCGCGCATCGAAACCTACCGCAAGCTTCCCGACCTCGAGGCGGCGTGGGCGGAGTATGCCCGCTCGCAGCACCTTCAGACCGACATCTGGGCGAAGGCCGTGACCGCAGCGCGGAGGCCCGACGCTCCCGCGTCCGCCGCCATGCTGTTGCTGCCGGCGCTGAACGAGATGTTCGACATCACGACGGTGCGCGTGGTCGCGACCCAGATGCATCCGCCGTGGATCGTGTATGTGATGCTGCTCCTGCTCGCGTTCGCGTCCGCGGTCCTCGCCGGATATCAGTCCGCGAACGAGCGCGGCTACGCGCGCCTTCACCGGTTCGGGTTCGCGGCGATCGTCGCGCTGACCGTCTACGTGATCCTCGACATCGAGTACCCGCGCGCGGGCTGGGTGCGGGTCGACGCGATCGACCAGTTGCTCGTCGACCAGCGGGCGTCGATGGCTCCGGCCCGGTGAGGGCGGGGCCTGCGGACGCCTGCCGTCGCGCGGACGGACATCGAGGCACCTGTCGCGGTCATGCTAAGGTGCGCGGATTCGACGACCGGGGGCCCGCTGCGAGCCCTCGGCGCAATCCCGTTGCGCCAGCGCCGGTGAGCCGGCGTGGCGTCCCGGCTGGAGGAGCTGAGCTGACATGAAGCTGCTGCACACGATGCTGCGCGTCGGCGACCTGGAGCGGTCGGTCGACTTCTACACCCGCGTCGTCGGGATGAACCTGCTTCGGCGGACCGAGCGGCCCGAGCAGAAGTACTCGCTCGCGTTCGTGGCGTTCGGCCAGGGCAACGCCGACGGCAACGCCGAGCTCGAGTTGACGTACAACCACGGCGTCGACCGCTACGACCTCGGCACCGCCTACGGGCACATTGCGATCGCCGTCGCCGACGCGGCGGACGCCTGCCGCAGGATCCGCGAGTCGGGCGGCAAGGTGACCCGCGAAGCCGGGCCGGTCAAGGGCGGGTCGACGGTGATCGCGTTCGTCGAGGACCCGGACGGCTACAAGATCGAGCTGATCCAGCGCGCATCCTGACCGGGTCCTCGACGCCCGCGCCGTCACGGGGCGTCGGGCGTGCGTCCGCGTGCCGCGGGCGCCGCGCTATTTCGCCCACTCGCCCGCGGGGATGCCCAGCGCCTTCGCGACGCCCTCGCCGTAGGCCGGGTCGGCCCTGTGACAGTGGCGGACGTGGCGGAGCTGGACTTCGCGCGTCGCGCCGCCGACCTCGGCCGCGGTGTTGTCGAACAGGACCTGCCGCTGTGCCGGAGTCATCAACCGGAACAACGCACCGGGTTGCGAGAAGTAGTCGCCGTCCTCGCGGTGGTTCCAGTGATCGGCCGCGCCCTCGACCGAGAGCGGCGGCTCGCGGAAATCCGGCTGCTCCTGCCACTCGCCGAGGCTGTTGGGCTCGTAGCCCTTGGTGCCGCCGAAGTTCCCGTCGACGCGCATCGTGCCGTCCCGGTGGTAGTGGTGGGCGGGGCAGCGAGGCGCGTTGACCGGGATCTGGTAGTGGTTCACGCCGAGGCGATAGCGCTGCGCGTCGCCGTAGGAGAAGAGCCGCGCCTGCAGCATCTTGTCGGGCGAGAAGCCGATGCCGGGCACGATGCTCGCCGGATTGAAGGCCGACTGCTCGACCTCGGCGAAGAAGTTCTCCGGATTGCGGTTCAACTCCATGACGCCGACCTCGATCAGCGGATAGTCCTTGTGCGGCCACACCTTGGTCAGGTCGAACGGGTTGTAGGGGACCTTCGAGGCGTCCTTCTCGGGCATCACCTGCACCTTGAGCGTCCACTTCGGGAAGTCGCGGCGCTCGATGGCGTCGTAGAGGTCGCGCTGGTGGCTCTCGCGGTCCTTGCCGATGGTCGCGGCCGCCTCGGCGTTGGACAGGTTGCGGATGCCCTGCTGGCACTTGAAGTGGAACTTGACCCAGTGACGCTCGTTCTTCGCGTTGATGAAGCTGAACGTGTGCGAGCCGAATCCGTGCATGGTCCGGTAGCTCGCCGGGATGCCGCGATCCGACATGACGATGGTGATCTGGTGCAGCGCCTCGGGCAGGAGCGTCCAGTAGTCCCAGTTGTTCTGCGCGCTCCGCAGGTTGGTGCGCGGGTCGCGCTTGACCGCGTGGTTCAGGTCGGGGAACTTGAGCGGGTCGCGCAGGAAGAAGACCGGCGTGTTGTTGCCGACCATGTCCCAGTTGCCTTCCTCGGTGTAGAACTTGACCGCGAAGCCGCGGATGTCGCGCTCGGCGTCGGCCGCGCCGCGCTCGCCGGCGACGGTCGTGAACCGCGCGAAGAGATCGGTTTTCTTGCCGACCTGCGAGAAGAGCTTCGCCCGCGTGTAGCGCGAGATGTCGTGCGTCACCGTGAAGGTGCCGTACGCGCCGCTGCCCTTCGCGTGCATGCGCCGCTCGGGGATCACCTCGCGGTCGAAGTGCGCGAGCTTCTCGAGCAGCCAGACGTCCTGCAGGAGCGCCGGCCCCCGCGGGCCGGCGGTCATCGTGTTCTGGTTGTCGGCGACCGGGCAGCCGAACGCGGTGGTGAGCTTGCGCTTGTCCGTCATGATGCGATTCCTCGTGGTGATTGCCGCACTTTCCGCGGTCAGAATCCGACCGCCTGTCCGTCGCGCCGCGCGTCGGACGCGGCGAGGTAGCCGTCGCCGAGCTTCACGACGAACTGCCCTGCGCCGAAGTCCATGTAGCTGTCGCTCGACTGGACGATCCGGTGACCAAGCGAGTCGAGTCCCTCGCGCACCGGGGCGTCCATCGCCGGTTCGAGGTCGAGCGTGCCCTCGCGGTTCCAGCGCCAGCGCGGCGCGTCGAGCGCGGCCTGCGGGTTGGCGCCGTGGTCGAGGATCCGGGTGAGTGTCTGAACGTGGCCCTGCGGCTGGATCGGCCCGCCCATGACGCCGAACGCCGCGAATGGCGCGCCGCCGCGCGTGAGGAAGCCCGGGATGATCGTGTGGTAGGGGCGCTTGCCGCCTTCGAACAGGTTCGCGTGGCCCGGTTCGAGCGAGAACGCGGCGCCGCGGTTCTGCAGGCTGATGCCGGTGCCAGGCACCACGACGCCGGAGCCGAAGCCCATGTAGTTCGACTGGATGAGCGACACCATGGTGCCCTGCGAATCTGCCGCCGCGAGGTACACGGTTCCGCCCTTCGGCGGGCTTCCCGGCCCGAAGTCCTGCGCGCGCTTCTCGTCGATGAGCCGGGCTCGCGACGCGAGGTAGCCGCGGTCGAGCAGGTCCTCCGGCTTGACCCGCATGTGCGCGGGGTCGCCGACGTAGCGGTACGCATCGGCGAACGCGAGTTTCATCGCCTCGATCGCGCGGTGCTGCGAGGCGAGCGAGTCGGGCGAGTGCGTCCCGGGTTCGAACGACTGCAGGATGCCGAGCGCGATCAGCGTCGCGATGCCCTGACCGTTGGGGGGGATCTGGTGGACCGTGGTGCCGCGGTAGTCGAACGCGAGCGGGACGACCCAGTCGGCGCGGTGGGCGGCGAAGTCCTGCGCCGCGTGCGCGGCGCCGTGGCGCTTCGCGTGGGCGACCATCGCCTCGGCCAGCGCGCCGCGGTAGAACGCCTCGCCCTTCGACGATGCGATCGCCTCGAGCGTGCGCGCCATCGGCGGGCAAGCGAAGGTCTCGCCGGGGTGCGGCGCGCGAGCGTGCGGCAGGAAGTGCTCGGCGAAGCCCAGGTCGTGCGGGAGCACGCCGACCGCGCGCTGCCACTGGGCGGCGATGGTGGGCGACACGAGGT
>WBZL01003614.1_pt1 | contig 14025 bp, 9 predicted proteins | sample 5204291 | NCBI WGS metagenome assembly WBZL01 (sample SAMN12344345, study PRJNA552823) | activated sludge metagenome | biome: Activated sludge suspended growth; feature: Nitrification reactor; material: Wastewater; isolation source: activated sludge from nitrification reactor of wastewater treatment...
CCAGCCAGTCATCGAGCAGCAGGTTCACCGAGCCGCTGCGCCCGAAGATCAGTTGCAGCGCCACCGCGCCCACGAAGGGCGGCATGATGAGCGGCAGCACGCCCAGGGTCTGGATCAGCAGCGCGCCGCGGAACTCGAAGCGCACCGTCAGGTACGCCAGCGGCACGGCGATGACGCTGGCAAAGAAGGTGCTGGCCAGCGCCACCCCGAGGCTGTTGAAGAAAGACTCGCGAAACACCAGCTGGCCGAAGAAATTGGCAAAGTGGCCCACGGTGAGCGAGCCCGTCTCGTTGACGAAGGCGGTGTAGATCACCGTGCCCACGGGCACGATCAGAAACAGCAGCAGAAACGCCAGGATCAGGCCAAACGCCAGCCAGGCGCCCGGCCCCACACGCGGGCGCGGCCGCGCGCTGGGCCCGGCACGGCCCGGTGCCACGGTGGATGCGCTCATACGGCTCCTCTTGGGCGCCCGCCGACTGGCGGCGCCGGACGGGGCGACGGCGCGCCGCTCACTTGGCCAGGCCGCGCGCTTCGTCGGCCAGCTGTTTGGCGCGTTCGTAGTTGGCGCGCGCCTTCTCCGACCACATCTGCTCCATGCCCGTGAGCTGCTTGGACACCGCCACATCGCGCCGGCTCTTGCGGAACAGCTCCAGGAACTCGGGGTTCTTCACGTTGTCCGCGCCCACCAGCGAGGTGTAGGCCAGGCTGCGCGCCTGCGCCAGCAGCTCGCTGCCACGCGCGTTGGGCCTGGCCTTGAGGGCGGCCGTGGCTTCATGGATGGACTTGGTGGCGGCCTGCAGCTCCTTCAGGCGAAACGTCACCATCTGGTCGAACAGGCTGATCACCACCGGGTAGCGCTGGCCCGACAGCTCGGTGTTGAACTGCACCTTGGCGCGCTTGGCGATGTCCTGCGGCACAGGGTAGCCGGCCGGGGGCTTGAGCATCGAGTAAGGCAGCATGGGCAGGCGACCGATCTTGGGGTCGAACAGCAGCTGCTGACCGGGCACCGACATGGTGTAGGCCATGAATTTCTTGGCTTCGTCGGCGTTCTTGGCACCGGCGATGAGCGCAATGTTGGCCGGCACCACGGCGGTCATGCTCGGGTAGGTGAAGTCGACCGGATAGCCCGAATACTTGCCGGCCAGCGCCAGAAAGTCGATCACGATGCCGATGCCGTACTGCCCGTTGTTCACGCCGTCAGGCACGGCAAAGCTGCGGTCGGTGACGGCGGCGGCGTTGCCCATCATCTGCAGCAACTGCGTCCAGCCCTTGTCCCAGCCCTCACCCTGCAAGATGGTCTCCACCGTGAGCTGGGTCGTGCCCGAACGCGAGGGCGACGAGATGGCGATATGGCCGAAGTACTCGGGACGCACCAGGTCGCTCCATTCCTTCGGCGCCGTGAGCTTGTGCGCCTTGAGGTAGCGCGTGTTCCACGAAATGCCGTAGCCCGCCAGCGCCTGGCCGTAGTACATGCCCTTGGGGTCGTTGAGAGGGTAGTTGCCGATCTTGGCCGGCGCGCTCTTGTTCACCACCTCGGGCGCGCTTTGCAGCAGCTTGAAGCTGGACAGCACCTCGAAGGCGTCGGGCGCGCTGGCCCACATGACGTCGGGGCGCTGGCCCTCGGGCAGCTCGCGGATGTAGGCGACCGACGCGGTGGTGTTCTTGTTCAGGATTTCCACCGTGATCCCCGGGTGGGCCGACTCGAACGCCTTCTTGTAGGCGGTGGTCAGCTCCTTGGGGAACGAGGTCAGCACCGTCACCGTGCCGGCGATCGCGGCCGGCGCCGCCAGCGCCGCGCCCAGGGCCATCACCAGAAGCTTGTGTTTCATGTTTCATCTCCTCTCGACAACGATTGCCGGGTCGCGGCGCCGTCCGCTCGGCACCGGCCAACCCGCCACGCCGGGTTTTTACGTGACAAGCGCGCGATGTCTGAGCGGGTTAACCCCCAGACCGGCACGCTGCGGGCGGCCGGGAAATAATCGCCGCCCATGTCTTACGTGCCGCACCGTCCCGCGCGCAGCGAATCGCTGCCCCTGCGCCAGATCCATGTCCACGTCAACTGCTGGGGCCGACCCCAGCCGGGCAGCACGCCGCTGGTGCTGGTGCACGGCTGGATGGACGTGGGGGCGTCCTACCAGTTCATGGTCGACGCGCTGAGCGCCGAGTTTGCCGACCAGCGCCTGATCATCGCGCCCGACTGGCGCGGTTTTGGCGACACCACGCTGGCCGCCCCCTGCGACCACTACGTGCTGGCCGACTACCTGGGCGATCTGGACGCCCTGCTCGACCACTACGCCCCGAACGGCCAGCCGGTCGACCTGGTCGGCCACAGCATGGGCGGCAACGTGGTGATGCAGTACGCCGGGGCGCGGCCGGCGCGCATCCGCCGACTGGTCAATCTGGAAGGCTTCGGCATGCCGGCCAGCCGGCCGACGCAGGCGCCGCGCCGGCTGGCGCAATGGCTGGACGAGCTGCAACAGCTGCGCCGAGGCGAAATCAGCCTCAAGACCTACCCCGACGCCGACGCCGTGGCCCAGCGCCTGATGAAGACCAACCCGCGCCTGCCGGCCGACAAGGCCGCCTGGCTGGCGCGCCAGTGGGCGCGGCCGCAGGCCGATGGCCAGTGGCGGGTTCTGGGCGATGCGGCGCACAAGATCGTCAACCCGACCCTGTTTCGGGTCGATGAGATGCTGGCCCTGTATGCCGCCATCACCGCGCCGGTGCTGGTGATCGAGGGCAGCGACGACAGCCTGTCGCAGTGGTGGAAGGGGCGCTACACGCTGGCGGAATTCCATCAGCGGCTGCAGGCGGTGCCGGATCTGCGCCGGCAGCAGCTGCCCGACAGCGGCCACATGCTGCACCACGACCAGCCCGAGCGCCTGGCCGCCGCGCTGCAGGACTTTCTGTCACCGCCGTAACGCCGGCGGGCGCGGCGGGCGGCCGATCACCCGCCCGGCGTGAGAAAATGCCGCCCTCACGGGTTGACGACGGCCTGCCCCACCCTCGATCGGCGCATGCCGCCGGGCCAGGTGGCCCCGGCGCCTTGCGTTCAACCCCAGGTCACACACCACGCCTCGCGCCCCAGCCACCGGGCGCGCAGCCAGCCACAGCACAGGACAGCATCCCATGGAAGCAGAACGCCTCAACCAGATCAGCGCCCAAATCGACGACCTGCGTGCGCGCACCGACGCGCTACGGGGGTATCTTTGACTACGCCGGCAAGGCCGAACGCCTGAGAACCGTCAACGCCGCACTGGAAGACCCGGCGGTCTGGAACGACCCCAGGAAGGCCCAGGAGCTGGGCAAGGAAAAAAAGCAGCTCGATGGCGTGGTGGTCACGCTCGATGAGCTGACCCAGGGCCTGACCGACAGCGCCGAGCTGTTCGAGCTCAGCCGCGAGGAAAACGACGACGCCAGCCTGCAGGCCATCGGCAGCGACGTCGAAAAGCTGGCCCGGACGGTGGAGGAGCTCGAATTCCGCCGCATGTTCAACCAGCCGGCCGACCCCAACAACTGCTTCATCGACATCCAGGCCGGCGCCGGCGGCACCGAGGCCTGCGACTGGGCCAGCATGCTGCTGCGCCAGTACCTGAAATACGCCGAGCGCAAGGATTTCAACACCGAAATCCAGGAAGAAACCCCGGGCGACAGCGCCGGCATCAAGAGCGCCACCATCAAGGTGGAGGGCGAATACGCCTACGGCCTGCTGCGCACCGAAACCGGCGTGCACCGCCTGGTGCGCAAGTCGCCCTTTGATTCCTCGGGCGGGCGCCACACCAGCTTTGCCAGCGTGTTCGTCTACCCCGAAGTGGACGATTCGATCGAGATCGACATCAACCCGGCCGACGTGCGCACCGACACCTACCGCGCCAGCGGCGCCGGTGGCCAGCACATCAACAAGACCGACTCGGCGGTGCGGCTGACGCACCTGCCCACCGGCATCGTGGTGCAGTGCCAGGACAGCCGCAGCCAGCACAGCAACCGCGACGTCGCCTGGCAGCGCCTGCGCGCGCGCCTGTACGACCACGAAATGCGCAAGCGCATGGAAGACCAGCAGAAGCTGGAAGACAGCAAGACCGACGTCGGCTGGGGCCATCAGATCCGCAGCTACGTGCTGGACAACAGCCGCATCAAGGATCTGCGCACCGGCGTCGAAATCAGCGCCACGCAGAAAGTGCTGGACGGCGACCTCGACCCCTTCATCGAGGCCAGCCTGAAACAGGGCGTGTAAGCCCAATTACAAGCCTTTAGGGCCTCTCGCGCAGACTGGGAGAGCGCGAGCAGCTATCACAATCAGAGCAACACAGGATCCGCCATGCGTGAAGGACAAACCGCCGTGACCCGGCGCCAGGACTACGCCCCGCCCGCCTTCTGGATCGACAGCGTCGAGCTGACCATCGATCTGGACCCGGCCAAGACCCGGGTGCTGAGCCGCCTGCGGCTGCGCCGCAACCCGGACGTGGCGGCGCAGCCGCTGCGCCTGGACGGCGACGAGCTCAACCTCTCGCGCGTGATGCTGGGCGGTCAGGCCTGTTCGTTCCGTCTGGACGACCAGACCCTGGTGCTGGAGCAGCTGCCGGCCGACCACGCGCCGTTCGAGCTGGAAATCTTCACCACCTGCGCGCCCGAGAAGAACAGCAAGCTGATGGGCCTGTTCATGAGCGGCGGCGACTTTTTCACCCAGTGCGAAGCGGAAGGCTTTCGCCGCATCACCTACTTCCTCGACCGGCCCGACGTGATGGCCACCTACACCGTCACCCTGCGCGCCGACAAGGCGCGCTGGCCGGTGCTGCTGGCCAACGGCAACCTGGTGGACGCCGGCGAGCTGGACGATGGGCGCCACTTCGCCACCTGGCACGACCCGCACCGCAAGCCCTGCTACCTGTTCGCCCTGGTGGCCGGCAACCTGGTGGCGCGCGAGCAGCGCATCACCACACGCACCGGCAGCGAGCACCTGCTCCAGGTCTTCGTGCGCCCGGGCGACCTGGACAAGACCGAACACGCCATGCGCTCGCTGATCCACGCCGTGGCGTGGGACGAGGCGCGCTTCGGCCTGCCGCTGGACCTGGAGCGCTTCATGGTGGTGGCCACCAGCGACTTCAACGCCGGCGCCATGGAAAACAAGGGCCTGAACATCTTCAACACCCGGTACGTGCTGGCCAAGCCCTCGACCGCCACCGACGCCGACTACGACGCGATCGAAAGCGTGATCGGCCACGAGTACTTCCACAACTGGACCGGCAACCGCGTCACCTGCCGCGACTGGTTCCAGCTCTCGCTCAAGGAAGGCCTGACCGTGTTCCGCGATCAGGAATTCAGCGAGGACCTGGCCGGCACGCCCAGCGCACGCGCCGTCAAACGCATCGAAAACGTCATCGCCCTGCGCGCCGCGCAGTTCCCCGAGGACGCCAGCCCCATGGCCCACCCGGTGCGGCCCGACGAATACCTGGAAATCAGCAACTTCTACACCACCACCATCTACGAAAAAGGCGCCGAGGTGGTGCGCATGATTCAAAGCCTGCTGGGCCGTGCCGGCTTTCGCCGCGGCATGGACCTGTACTTCCAGCGCCACGACGGCCAGGCCGTGACCTGCGACGACTTCGCCCAGGCCATGGCCGACGCCAACCCGGGCAGCGCACTGGCGCCTCTGCTGCCGCAGTTCAAGCGCTGGTACAGCCAGGCCGGCACGCCGGTGCTGCAGGCGACCGGCCAGTACGACGCCCAGGCGCGCCGCTACACCCTGACGCTGTCGCAAAGCTGCCCGGCCACGCCCGGCCAGCCGCACAAGGCGCCGTTCGTGATTCCGGTGCGGCTCGGCCTGGTGGGCGCCGACGGGCGCGAGCTGCCGCTGACGCTGAGCCGGGGCGAGCTGCTGCACGGCGACACCTGCGTGCTGACCGAGCCGCAGACCACCCTGGTCTTCAGCGAGGTCGATCAGCCGCCCGTGCCGTCGCTGCTGCGCGGCTTCTCGGCGCCGGTCGAACTGCGCGGACTGGACGCCGACGAGCAGCTGCTGCACCTGCTGGCGCACGACAGCGACCCCTTCAACCGCTGGGACGCCGGCCAGCGCCTGGGCGTCCGCATTGCTCTTGAAAACATAGCTGCCGGCGCAGACCAGGTAAGCGCCAGACCCCTGAAAGACAGTTATCTTCAGGCCCTGCGCGCGGTGCTGCGCCAGCCCCAGCTGGACCCCGCCTTCAAAGCCCTGGTGCTGAAGCTGCCCGACGAGGACTACATCGCCGATCAGCTCGACGTGGTCGATCCGCAGCGCATCCACGCCGTGCGCGACGCCATGCAGCGGCAGCTGGCCACCGCCTTGCGCGACGACTGGCAATGGGCCTGGGAGCAACACCACGACACCGGCGCCTACCGCCCCGACCCGCACTCCAGCGGCCGGCGCGCGCTGGCCGGGCTGGCGCTGGCCATGCTGTGTCTGGCCGCCAGCGAACAGGGCGACAGCGTCTGGCCCGGCAAGGCCTACCAGCGCGTCAAGGACGCCGGCAACATGACCGACCGCCTGAACGCGCTGGGCGCCCTGGTCGGCTGCGGGCACGAGCTGGGCGCGCATGCCCTGTCGCGCTTTCACCGCCTGTTCCGCCATGAGCCGCTGGCGCTCGACAAATGGTTCGCCCTGCAGGCGCGTGCGCCCGACCGCCGCGGCGGAGCGCTGCCGACGGTGCGGCTGCTGATGAAGCACCCCGACTTCAGTCTGCGCAACCCGAACCGCGCGCGCAGCCTGATCTTTGCCTACTGCCACAACAACCCGGCCGGCTTTCACCGGCGCGACGCCGCCGGCTACCTGTTCTGGGTCGACCGCGTGCTGGAGCTCGATGCCCTCAACCCGCAGGTGGCGGCACGGCTGGCGCGTGCCATGGACGCCTGGGCACGTCTGGCCGAGCCATACCGCAGTGCCGCCCGCGAGGCCATCGCCCGCGTCGCCGCCAGGCCCGACCTGAGCAACGACGTGCGTGAAGTCGTCACGCGCGCCCTCGCCGGCCAGGCGCCGGCGCTGGCCGCCGACGCCGAGGCGCGCACCACCGAAACCCCCGACACGCAGCAGAAAGGATCCGCATGAGCTCGCCCATCTCCCTGTCGCGCTACCTGGTCGAAAAGCAGCGCATCGCCGGCCACATTCCGGCCCAACTGCGCCTGCTGCTCGAAGTGGTGGCACGCGCCTGCAAGAGCATCAGCCACGCCGTCAACAAGGGCGCCCTGGGCGGCGTGCTGGGCAGCGCCGGCAGCCAGAACGTGCAGGGCGAGGTGCAGAAAAAGCTGGACATCATCGCCAACGAGGTGCTGATCGACGCCAACGAATGGGGCGGCCACCTGGCGGCCATGGCCAGCGAGGAGATGGAAGCCATCCACGTGGTGCCCAACCGTTATCCGAAGGGCGAATACCTGCTGCTGTTCGACCCGCTGGACGGCTCCAGCAACATCGACGTCAACGTCAGCATCGGCACCATCTTCAGCGTCCTGAAGATGCCCGAAGGCGACGCCGGCGTGTCGGAGGCTGACTTCATGCAGCCCGGCTGCAAGCAGGTGGCGGCGGGCTACTGCGTCTACGGACCTCAGACCACGCTGGTGCTGACCGTGGGCCACGGCGTGGCCATGTTCACCCTGGACCGCGAACTGGGCAGCTTCGTGCTGACCCAGGACGACCTGCGCATTCCCGACGATACGCAGGAGTTCGCCATCAACATGAGCAACCTGCGCCACTGGGACGCGCCGGTGCGCCGCTACATCGACGAATGCCTGGCCGGCAAGGACGGGCCACGCGGCAAGAACTTCAACATGCGCTGGGTCGCCAGCATGGTGGCCGACGTGCACCGCATCATGATGCGCGGCGGCGTCTTCATGTACCCCTGGGACAAGCGCGAACCCAACAAGCCCGGCAAGCTGCGCCTGATGTACGAGGCCAACCCGATGAGCTGGCTGATCGAGCAGGCCGGCGGCGCCGCCACCAACGGCCGCCAGCGCATCCTGGACGTGCAGCCGCAGCAACTGCACGAACGCGTCAGCGTGATCCTGGGCAGCAAAAACGAAGTCGAGCGCGTGACCCGCTATCACCTCGACGCCGACGCCGCCAGCTGAGCCGAGACGCTCTCAAAATCATAGATGTCGGCGCTTGCTGGATGGGCGCTGGAGGCTGATAGCGATCAGAACACCCTCAGTGCGCCTGCTCCCAGTTCGGCCCCATGCCGACCTCGGCCAGCAGCGGCACCTTGAGCTGGGCCACACCGGCCATCAGGCGCGGCACCTCGGCGCGCGCCCACGCGAGCTCGGCCTCGGGCACTTCCAGCACCAGCTCGTCATGCACCTGCATGATCATGCGGCTGGCGCGCCGCTGCTGGTCGATGGCAGCCTGCACCGCCACCATGCTCATCTTGATCAGGTCGGCCGCCGTGCCCTGCATGGGAGCGTTGATGGCGGCGCGCTCGGCGGCGGCCCGGCGCGGCCCGTTGGGGCTGTTGATCTCGGGCAGGTACAGCCGGCGGCCGAACACGGTTTCGACGAAGCCGCGCGCCTTGGCCGCCTGGCGCGTGTCGTCCATGTAGCGCCGCACGCCCGGGTAACGCTCGAAATAGCGGTCGATGTAGTTGCGCGCCGCCGTGTTGTCGATGCCGAGGTTGCGCGCCAGCCCGAAGCTGCTCATGCCGTAGATGAGACCGAAGTTGATCACCTTGGCATAACGGCGCTGCTCGCTGCTGACCTGCTCGGGCGCGACGCCGAACACCTCGGCGGCGGTGGCGCGGTGCACGTCCATGCCCGCGTGGAAGGCGGCCAGCAGCGCCGCATCGTCGCTCAGGTGCGCCATGATGCGCAGTTCGATCTGGCTGTAGTCGCAGCTGACGACGACATGGCCGGGGGGCGCGATGAAGGCTTCGCGGATGCGCCGGCCCTCGGGCGTGCGCACCGGGATGTTCTGCAGGTTGGGGTCGTTGCTGGCCAGGCGCCCGGTCACCGCCACCGCCTGCGCATAGTGGGTGTGCACGCGGCCGCTGACCGGGTCCACCAGCTGCGGCAGCTTGTCGGTGTAGGTGCTCTTGAGCTTGGCCAGGCCGCGGTGCTCCAGGATGCGCGCCGGCAGCGGGTAGTCTTCGGCCAGTTTTTCCAGCACCTCCTCGTCGGTGCTGGGCTTGCCGGTGGCGGTCTTCTTGACCACCGGCAGACCCAGCTTGTCGAAGAAGATCTCGCCGATCTGCTTGGGCGAGCCGAGGTTGAAGGGCTGGCCCGCCAGCTCGTGCGCCTGGCGCTCCAGCTCCAGAATGCGGCGGCCCAGCTCGTGGCTCTGGCGCTGCAGCTGCGCAGCGTCGATCAGCACGCCGTGGCGCTCGATGCGGTAGAGCACTTCGCTGGTGGCGATCTCCAGCGCATAGATGCGCGCCAGCCCCGGCTCGGCCTGCACCTGGGGCCACAGCGCCAGATGCACTTCCAGCGTCTGATCGGCGTCCTCGCAGGCGTAGTGGGCGGCCTTGTCGATCGGCACCTGGGCGAACGGTATCTGGTGCACGCCCTTGCCGCACAGCGCTTCGTAGTCGATGCCGCGGCGCCCCAGGTGGCGTTCGGCCAGGCTGGCCAGGCCATGCGGGCGATGCACTTCGAGCACATAGCTCTGCAGCATGGTGTCGTGCACGTAACCGGCCACCTCGATGCCGTGGTTGGCCAGCACATGGCGGTCGTACTTGACGTGCTGGCCGAGCTTGGTGCGGGCCGGGTTTTCCAGCCACGGCTTCAGGCGCGCCAGCACCTCGCCCAGCGGCAGCTGCGCGGGGGCGCCGGGCCCGTCGTGCGCCAGCGGGATGTAGGCGGCCTCACGCGGCCGCACGCTGAGCGAAAGACCGACGATGCGCGCCTGCTGCTCGTCGATCGAGGTGGTTTCGGTGTCCAGCGCGGTCAGTTCGGCCGCTTCGATGCGCGCCAGCCAGCGCTCGAAGGCCGGCCAGTCCAGGATGGTTTCGTACGCCACGTCGTGCCCGCCCGTCGCAGCTGCGGCCGGCACCGGCGCGGCGTTCGGGGCGGCGTCGCCGGCTGCGGCGGGGCGCAGCGCGCGAGCCAGCGTACGGAACCCGTATTTGTCATAAAACTCGGCCAGCGCGCTTGTGTCGCTTGCGCCAGCAGCTATTGAATCCAGAGCAGGCAGGCCATCGACATGGCCTGTCAGATCGCAGTCGGTGCGGATCTGCAGCAACCGGCGCCCGGTCGGCAGCCAGGCCAGCGCGCGGCGCAGGTTGTCGCCGGCCGCACCCTTGATGCGGTCGGCCTGCGCCACGATGGCGTCGAGCGAGCCGTATTCGCCCAGCCAGCGGGCGGCGGTCTTGGGGCCGACCTTGTCCACCCCCGGCACGTTGTCGATGGCGTCGCCCAGCAGCACCTGGTAGTCCAGCATCTGGTCGGGACGCACGCCGAACTCGGCCTGCACACCGGCCATGTCGCGGCGCTTGCCGGTCATGGTGTCGACGATCACGATGTGCGGCGTGACCAGTTGCGCCAGGTCCTTGTCGCCGCTGGATATCACCACCTCCACGCCCTGCCCCGCCGCCGCCTGCGCCAGCGTGCCGATCACGTCGTCGGCCTCCACGCCCGGCACCGCCAGCACCTTCCAGCCCAGCAGGCGCACCACCTCGTGGATCGGCGCGATCTGGCTGCGCAGGTCGTCGGGCATGGGCGCGCGCTGGGCCTTGTAGTCGGGGTACAGCTCGTCGCGGAAGGTCTTGCCGGGGGCGTCGAACACGCAGGCCGCATAGGGCGCGTCGGGGTAGTCCTTGCGCAGCGCGTTGAGCATGTTGATCATGCCGCGGATCGCGCCGGTGGGCTGACTGTGACGATCGTTCGGATCGGCGCGCAGATCGGGCATGGCGTGAAACGCCCGGTACAGGTAGCTGGAGCCATCGACCAGCAGCAGGCGGGGCGCGGTGGCGGGTGTGGGGTCGCTGCTCATCGCGGCATTGTGCCTGCGGCGCAGCGCTGCGCCATAAAATGAGGCCATGCGCCCATCCCCTGCCCTCCCCATCGCGCTGGCCGCCTGCGGTCTGCTGATCGGCACCCTGGTGTCGGCCCAGACACCGGGCGGCGCCGCGGCCTCGTCGCTGCGCGATGCCCCGGTGCTCGACAGCCGCACGCAGCGCGTGGAACACATCCAGCATGAAGATGCCGGCAGCCGCGTCAGCGAACTGCGCGTGGGCGGCGAAACCCGCAGCATCAGCGTGCAGCCCAAGGCCGGCGTGCCGGCCTACGAAGTGCGCCCGGCCGACGCCAGCGGCACCAGCGCCGTGCAGCGCGAAGCCGGCCCCGGCAGCGCCGGCCCGCGGGTCTGGAAGATGCTTCAGTTTTAATAGCGCACGCCGCACACCCCACAAGCGCGACATGGCGGTCTACACCGAAGTCTCCGAAGACGAGGCCCGCGCCCTGCTGCAGCGGCTGGGCCTGGGCGAGCTGACTGCGCTGCGCGGCATCGAAGGCGGCATCGAAAACACCAACTACTTCGCCAGCACGACCGAGGGCGAATGGGTGCTGACGCTGTTCGAGCGCCTGACGCACGCGCAGCTGCCGTTTTACCTGCACCTGATGAAGCACCTGGCCCAGCACGGGGTGCCGGTGCCTGATCCGCAGGCCAAGCCCGCCGGGCTGCCCGTCCCGCCGGGCGAAGACGACCTGCTGCACACCCTGCATGGCAAGCCCACGGCGGTGGTCAACCGTCTGCGCGGCAAGAGCGAGCTCAGCCCCGGCCCGGCGCACTGCGCCGCCGTGGGCGACATGCTGGCGCGCGCCCACCTGGCGGCACGCGACTACGACCGGCGCCAGCCCAACCTGCGCGGGCTGGCCTGGTGGAACGAGACGGTGCCGGTGGTGCTGCCGTTTCTGGACGAATCGCAAGCCACGCTGATCCGCAGCGAGCTGGCCTACCAGAACCATGTCGCCGCCGGCAGCGCCTACGCCGCGCTGCCGCGTGGCGCGGTGCATGCCGACCTGTTTCGCGACAACGTGATGTTCGAAGGCACGGCGGCGCAACCGGTGCTGACGGGCTTTTTCGACTTCTACTTTGCCGGCGTCGACACCTGGCTGTTCGACCTGGCGGTCACGCTCAACGACTGGGCCATCGACCTGCCCACCGGCGCCACCGACCCGGCGCGCACGGCCGCGCTGCTGCACGCCTACCAGGCGGTGCGCCCACTCACCGACGCCGAGCGGCGCCTGCTGCCTGCCATGCTGCGTGCCGGCGCCCTGCGCTTCTGGCTGTCGCGCCTGTGGGACTTCCATCTGCCGCGCGAAGCCAGCCTGCTCAAACCGCATGACCCGCGCCACTTCGAGCGCGTGCTGCGCCAGCGCCTGGCGGCGCCACTGACGGCATGAAGCTGCGCCTGGTCCCCACCCCGACCGGCGTGCAGTGGGTGCGCGCGGGCGTGCGCACGTTCTTTCGCCAGCCGCTGGCGCTGATGGGGCTGTTCCTCATGTTTCTGGCGGTGGTGTCGGTGCTGGCCTTCGTGCCCTTCATCGGCAGCGTGCTGGCGCTGGTGGCCGTGCCGGCGCTCTCGCTGGGCCTGATGGCCGCCGCGCGCGAAGCCGACGAGGGGCGGTTTCCCATGCCGCTGACCCTGTTTGCGGCCTTGCGCAAGAGCCCGCAGGCCAGCCGCGCCATGGTGCAGCTGGGCCTGTTGTATGCCATCGGCGTGATGCTGGTGATGGGCGTGTCGGCCCTGGTCGATGGCGGCGAGTTTGCGCAGGTCTACGTGCAGGGCGGCGGCCTCACCCCCGAGAAGGTGATGGAGCCGGGCTTTCGCAGCGCGATGTGGCTGTCCACCCTGCTGTACCTGCCGCTGTCGCTGGCGTTCTGGCACGCGCCCGCGCTGGTGCACTGGCACGACGTGGCGCCGGTGAAAAGCCTGTTCTTCAGCCTGGTGGCCATCTTCAGGAACCGCAAGGCCTACCTGCTGTACGGCGCGATGTGGCTGGCGCTGTCGCTGGGTGTCGGCATGGTGGCGATGCTGCTGCTGGCCTTCGTGCTCCGGTTCAGCGGCCTCATGCTGGCGGCCACCGCCATGCTGCCGCTTTCGCTGGTGCTGGCCGCGATCTTCTTCACCTCGCAGTGGTTCACCTTCCGCGACAGCTTCGACGCCGACTCCGAAAGCACTATCCCATGACCAACGCCTGGGTCAGCGAAGCCGTGCGGCGCATCGAGCGCGACTTTCAACGTTCGGCCGACACCCACCTGTTTCCGATCGATCTGCCCGCACTGGCCGGCGTGCAGATCTACCTGAAGGACGAATCCACCCACCCCACCGGCAGCCTCAAGCACCGGCTGGCGCGCTCGCTGTTTCTGTACGGGCTATGCAATGGCTGGATTGGCGAGGGCACCACCATCATCGAATCGTCCTCGGGCAGCACGGCGGTGTCGGAGGCCTACTTCGCGCGCCTGCTCGGTCTGCCCTTCATCGCCGTGATGCCACGCAGCACCTCGGCCGCCAAGGTGGCGCAGATCGCCTTCTACGGCGGGCGCAGCCACTTCGTCGAGCGCGGCGATCAGGTGTACGACGAGGCCGCCCGGCTGGCGCGCGAATGCGGCGGCCACTACATGGACCAGTTCACCTACGCCGAGCGGGCCACCGACTGGCGCGGCAACAACAACATCGCCGAATCGATCTTCCAGCAGATGCGCGCCGAGCCGCACCCGGTGCCGCGCTGGATCGTGGTCGGCGCGGGCACTGGCGGCACCTCCGCCACCATCGGCCGCTACCTGCGCTACCAGGGCCACGCCAGCCAGCTGTGCGTGGTCGACCCCGAGCATTCGGTGTTCTTCGACCACTGGCACGACCGCACGGCCCCGGGCGTCACCAGTGACCAGCCCTCGCGCGTCGAGGGCATCGGCCGCCCGCGGGTGGAGCCGTCTTTCGTGCCCGGCGTGATCGACCGCATGCTGCGCGTGCCCGACGCTGCCAGCTTTGCCGCGCTGCGCGTGCTGGAGCAGCGCGTGGGCAAACGCTTTGGTGGCTCCACCGGCACCGATTTCTGCGGCGCGCTGCAACTGGC
>WBZL01003615.1_pt1 | contig 14023 bp, 14 predicted proteins | sample 5204291 | NCBI WGS metagenome assembly WBZL01 (sample SAMN12344345, study PRJNA552823) | activated sludge metagenome | biome: Activated sludge suspended growth; feature: Nitrification reactor; material: Wastewater; isolation source: activated sludge from nitrification reactor of wastewater...
GGTCGCCGCCGCCGCAGCGCCGCCGGCCGGGACGACGCTGCTGGCCTTCACCGAGGAGCCGGTCGCCGGGTCGACGTCGCCGACCGGGCCGGTGCTGCTGGCCACCGAACCATTCTGACGGCGGCGTCAGCCGGCCGGCGAGGCGAAGAAGCCGGCGCGGGCCTGGCGGACATGATCGCCTGCCAGGCGGCTGGCCAGCTCCACGTCGTTGGCCGCCACCGCAGCGACGATCTGCTCGTGCTCGCCCCACGACCATTCGCCGCGCTCACGGATCCGCCTCGTGTACAGCCAGCGGATCTGGTGGATCAACCCGTCGACCATCTCGGCCAGGAGCGGGTTGGATGCCGCGTCCACCAGCAGGCCGTGGAACCGGGCGTTCAGCGCCGGCAGTTCCGCCAGCCGGTCCTCCTGCAGGGCCCGCCGCCCGGCCGCCAGCACCGCCTCCAGGGCGGCGAGTTGTTCGGGCGTGCGCCGCTGGGCGGCCAGCCCGGCGACGAGCACTTCCAGGGCCGTCCGGACCTCGAAGACATGCTGGGCGCGCTCGTCGCTGTACTGGCTGACCCGGGCGCCACGGCGCGGCTCGAGGGTGACGAAGCCTTCCCGGCCGAGCACCTGCAGCGCTTCGCGGACCGGGTTGCGGCTCACCCCGAGGTCTGCGGCTAGCTGATCCTCCAGCAGCCGTTCGCCCGGCTGGAGTGCGCCATCGATGATCCTCCGGCGGATCTCGTCGGCCACCGGGGCGCGCAACGGCAGGTAGCGCAACCCGATCGGCGACCCCGGCGCCGCTCCACCAGCCGGCGTGTCGCCAACCCGCGCACCCACAGCCATTGACCCTCCCTTGTCTAGTGTATACAGTATCCCGAAGCGCCATCCGGCGCCAGCAGTACCGCACGTCACCTGGGGGGTTCCTTGAAGAAGCATCGTTCCATCGTTGGCCTGCTGGTGGCCGGAGTGGCCATCGCTGGGGCCGGCATCGCCGCGCCGCAGGCAGCAGCCACCACGCCGCCGGCCGCCGCCGCAGGGGGGTCGATCACCATCGCCCTCGGCTCCGAGCCGACCAGCCTCGACCCGCACACCGTCGACGACGGCGGTGATCCCCAGTCCCTTCTTCGACATCTCGTAGATCGCGTCGCGCATGCCGGTGTCGGCGTGCACCATGGGCAGCGCGTCACCCTGGTGCATCAGCTCGGCCACCTTGAGCAGGCGCTTGCCCAGGCGACCGGCCGGGTGCAGGCGGGCGAAGTCGTCGCGGGTGAAGCTCTTGGCGTCGAGGAGGGCCATCGCCAGCGCGTCACCCATCGCCAGGGTGGCGGTGGTCGAGGCGGTGGGGGCGAGGTCGAGGGGGCAGGCCTCCTTGTCGATCGCCGCCGCCAGGTGGACGTCGGCGTCGAGAGCGAGGGGGCTGCGCGGATTGCCGGTGATGGTGATCAGCCGGGCACCCAGGCGCTTGATCGCCCCGACCATGCGGACCAGCTCCTCGGTGGTGCCGGAGGCCGAGGCGGCGAGCACCACGTCGCCGGCGGCGATCACCCCGAGGTCGCCGTGGACGGCCTCGGCGGGGTGCAGGAAGAGGGCCGGGGTGCCGGTCGAGGAGAGGGTCGCCGCCACCTTGCGCATGATCTGGCCGCTCTTGCCCATCCCCGAGCAGATCACCTTGCCGGGCGCGGCGAGCAGCAGCTCGATGGCGCGATCGAAGCTCGCGTCGAGCTGGGCGAGGAGGCCCTCGACGGCCGCCGCCTCGATCCGCAACACCTCGGCCGCGACCTCCCGCGGCGGGCGCCGGGTAGCCGCGCTCACGGCCCGCCTCCGGCCGCGGCGAAGGCCGGGGCGACGGCCCGCCGCACGGCCAGCAGGCTCGCGAGCAACGCCTCGGCCCGCGCGGGTGGCAGTTGGGTGGTGGCGTCCGAGAGAGCGTTCGCGGGGTCCGGGTGGACCTCGAGGAAGATGCCGTCGGCACCGGCCGCGACGGCGGCGCGGGCCAGCGGCTCGGCGAACTGCCGGGCGCCCCCGGTGGTCTCGCCGCCGCCGGGCAGCTGCAGCGAGTGGGTGACGTCGTAGATCACCGGCAGGCCGTCGGCGTGCAGCATCGCGAAGCTCCGCATGTCGACAACCAGGTTGTGGTAGCCGAAGGAGGCGCCGCGCTCGGTGATCACCACCCGCGGGTTGCCCACCGAATGGGCCTTCTCGGCCACCCGCAGCATGTCGTCGGGGGCGGTGAACTGGCCCTTCTTGACGTTGAGCACCCGGCCGGTGCGCGCCGCCGCCACCACCAGGTCGGTCTGCCGGCAGAGGAAGGCGGGGATCTGCAGCACGTCGCAGACCGCCGCCGCCGGCTCCGCCTGGGCGGGCTCGTGGATGTCGGTGAGGATGGGCAGACCCGTCTCGGCCTTGACCGTCGCCAGCAGGCGCAGGCCCGCTTCGAGGCCCGGGCCGCGAAAGCTGCGGATCGACGAGCGGTTGGCCTTGTCGAAGGAGGCCTTGAAGATCAGCCCACAGCCCAGCCGCGCCGCCGTCGCCGCCAGTCGGCGGGCGACCGCGAGCGCCAGCTCCTCGCTTTCCAGCACGCAGGGCCCGGCGACCACCGGGTAGCGCTCGGTGCCGGCCGGTTCGCCGCCGATGGGCAAGCCCGGCGCCAGCTCGAAGGCAGTGCTCGTCATCGATCGGCCGTCCCGGCCGCGACGGCGACCGCTTCGGCCGGGCTCGCCGCCTCGGTCTGTGCCAGCACCCGCTCCAGCTGCTCGCGCTCCTGGTCCTGCCGGCTCCTCTGGTAGGTGAGCGCGGCGCCGATGAAGGAGACGAAGAGCGGGTGGGGCTTGGTGGGCTTCGACTTGTACTCGGGGTGGAACTGGCAGCCGAGGTACCAGGGGTGGTTGGCGAGCTCGACCATTTCGACGAACTTGCCATCCGGCGACAGGCCCGAGATCACCAGGCCGTGCTCGGAGAGCGTCTGCAGGTACTTCTGGTTGACCTCGTAGCGGTGGCGGTGGCGCTCCTGGATCAGCTCGGAGCCGTAGACGCGGTGCGCCAGGGTGCCGGGCTTGACCTTGCAAGGGTAGGAGCCCAGGCGCATCGTGCCACCCATCTCCTCGACGCCCAGCAGGTCACGCAGCTTGTAGATCAGGTTGTCGTGCGCCTCGGGGACGAACTCCGTCGAGTTGGCGTCGCTGAGGCCGCAGACGTGGCGGGCGAACTCGATCACCAGGCATTGCATGCCGAGGCAGATGCCGAAGAACGGCACCTTGCGCTCGCGGGCGTAGCGGATCGCGCGGATCTTGCCCTCGCTGCCACGGATGCCGAAGCCGATCGGCACCAGCAGGCCATCGACGTCGTAGATCTCCCGCGGCCAGTTGCCGCTCTCGACCGCCTCGGCGTTGATGTAGACCAGCTCGACCTTGGCGTCGTTGCCGATGCCACCATGGAGCAGGGCCTCGTTGAGGCTCTTGTAGGCATCCGGGAACTCGACGTACTTGCCCACGATGCCGATCCGCACCCTGTGGTGGGGGTGCTTGATCTTCGAGACCAGGGACTCCCAGCGCGTCATGTCGCGCTCGTAGTGCGGCAGGTTCAGCAGCTCGAGGAGGATCTCGTCGAGGCCCTCGCGGCAGAAGTGGAGGGGCACCTCGTAGATCGTCGAGACGTCGCGGGCGGCGATCACCTGCTCGGGGGCGACGTTGCAGAACAGGGAGATCTTCCGCTTCATCTCCTCCGGCAGATCGCGGTCGACGCGGCAGAGCAGGATGTCCGGCTGAATGCCGATCTCCCGCAGGTCCTTGACCGAGTGCTGGGTGGGCTTGGTCTTCAGCTCGTCGGCGGCGGCGATGTAGGGCACCAGCGTGAGGTGGATGTTGAGCGCGTTGCCCCGTCCGAGCTCCTGGCGGAACTGGCGGATGGCCTCCAGGAAGGGTAGCGACTCGATGTCGCCCACCGTGCCGCCGATCTCGACGATCACCACGTCGACACCGTCGGCCAGCTGGCGCATGGCGTCCTTGATCTCGTCGGTGATGTGGGGGATCACCTGCACCGTCTTGCCGAGGTAGTCGCCGCGCCGCTCCTTGCTGATCACCGCGTCGTAGATCTTGCCGGTGGTCATGTTGTGGCGCTTCGAGGTGATCGTCGAGGTGAAGCGCTCGTAGTGGCCGAGGTCGAGGTCGGTCTCGGCACCGTCGTCGGTGACGTAGACCTCGCCGTGCTGGTAGGGCGACATCGTCCCCGGGTCGACGTTGATGTAGGGGTCGAGCTTCATCAGGGTGACGGCGAAGCCGCGGGCCTCGAGGATGGCGCCGACGGACGCTGCCGCCACTCCCTTGCCGAGCGAGGACACCACACCACCGGTGACGAAGATGTACTTGGCTGCCATTGCGGGTCTCCGCTAGGTCGGTCTCGGTTCGAGGGTCGTTGGTTCGGCGCCTGCCAGCCGCTGGCGGGCCCGCGCCAGGTCTTCCGGGGTGTCGATCCCCCAGGCCTCGCCCCGGGCGGGCAGCACGCGGATGCGAATGCCGTTGTCGAGGGCGCGCAGCTGCTCGAGCGATTCGGCGGTCTCGAGCGCCGAGGGCGGCAGGCCAGCGAGGGTGAGCAGGGCCTCACGGCGGTAGCCGTAGATGCCCAGGTGCTTCATCACCGCCGGGCCGCCGCTCTGCCGCGGGTAGGGTATCAGGGAGCGCGAGAAGTAGAGCGCGAAGCCGGCGCGGTCGGCGACCACCTTGACCACGCTCGGCTCATGGTGCTCGGCCGGCTCGGCCGGCAATGCCAGGGTCGCCATCGCATCGCCCGGGTGGCTCCGCAGGTGCTCGGCGAGGAGCCGGATCAGGGCCGGGTCGAGCACCCAATCGCCCTGGATGTTGACCACCGCCTCGGCGTCCCAGCCGCGGGCGGCGTGGGCGATGCGGTCCGTGCCGCTGGCGCAGCTCGCCGGGGTCATCTCCCACGCGCCGCCGAAGGCCGCCACTGCGGCGCCGATCCGCTCGTCGTCGGTGAGCACCACCAGGCGGTCGAGCCCGGCCTGCTCGGCGCGCCGGTAGACGTGCTCGATGAGCGGCTTGCCGGCGATCTCGGCGAGCGGCTTGGCGGGCAGGCGCGTCGAGCCGAAACGGGCCGGGATGGCGCCGATGACGCGCGTCTTGCGGGAGCTCGTTGTCAGGTCGGGGGATGCGGAGCGGTGCACGTCCAAATCTAAGGCGCGCGGCCGGAGGCTGTCAAACCAGCCCGCCCCCGCCTCCGCCCCCGGGCCGCGGCCGGAGGGCCGCGCACCGCCGCCGGCCCGAGCGCACTGCTAGACTCCCGCCGTGTCCGGCCCTCCCTCCGTCTTCAGCGTGGCCCAGCGCGGCCGCCGGCGCTCGGAGGCTGGCGGCAGGTGGGTGGTGATCGGGATCGCGCTGCTGCTGCTCGCCGGCTTCGACCAGCTGGCCCGCCGCTACGGCTCCCGCTACGGCCTGCCCGGCGGCTCGGCGGCGTGGATCTGGACCACCGACTCACCACGCGAGGTGGTGCCCCGCGCCTTCTACCTGCTCAAGGACTTCGACCTCGACAGCGTGCCCAACCAGGCGCGCCTGCTGGTGGGGGGCGACGCCGAGTACGTGCTCTTCCTCAACGGCTTTCGGGTGGGTGCGAACGCCTATCATCCCGGCGCCCTGCTCGACTTCTACCAGGTCGCGGCCTTGCTGCGCCCCGGTGGCAACCGTTTCGTCGCCGAGCTGCGCAGCAGTCAAGGCGTGGGCGGCTTCTTCCTCCATCTCGACTCCGGCGAAGGCGGCGACGCCCTGGTCGAAACGGATCGCTCGTGGCTCGTGGTGCGTGAGATGCAGACCGGTCTGGTGGCTGGCTGGTGGAGCCCCCAGAACACCGGCGTGCCGCGCTCCTGGGCACGCCCGCCCACGGCGCGCTGGGGAAGTGCCCTGCCAGGCCCGGAACGGCCGATCTTCCCCCCCCTCGACCGTCCGTTCCTTCCCCTCGCTGCGACGGCCGTCGAGCGCCCGGGCGACGCCGATGGGGCCGCGGCTGGCGGCTACCGCCCGTTCCGCTTCGATCTCGGCAGCGAAGCCGTCGGCTACCTCCGAGTGCGCTTTGAGCAACCGACGCCGGCCCCGGCCCTCCTCTTCGTAGGCTCGCGACCGCCCGAGCCGAGCGCGGAGCTGGCGGCAGTCAGCGTGCTGCTGCCGACCGGGGCCCGCTTGTGGCGCGACGCCGAGCTGCGGCGCCTTCGCTACGTCACCCTGGTCAGCCGGGACGCGGTGGCGAGCGTCGAGCTGATCCCGGTCGAACCCGCTCAGGCCAGCCGCCTCGCCAGCCAGCCGATCCCGCAACGCGGGGTCTTCGGGATCCGCGCTTTCCCGCGCCTCACCCCCCTCGAGCTGGAGATCCGTGCCGGCCTCGGGGCGAGCGGCAAGGATCCCAGCTAAGAATCGATCATCGACTCTTTGCACACGAAGCCATGGGCTGGCTTGATCTCGCCATCACCGCCGGTTTCCGATACCATCGACAGGTTCCCCAGCGAGGTGCTGACGCATGTCCGAGCCGTTTCAACCCAGGGAGTTCCGCGGTTCCGAACGTAGCGCGCTGAGCGGTCCCGTTCGCCTGCGCTTCGGCTCGGAAGAGGAGCTGGCGGGAGAGGCGACGGACATCTCGCTCGGCGGCATCTTCGTGGCTTCGAGCCGCCCGCAGCCGGTCGGCACCATCCTGCGTTTCGCGATCGACCTGCCTGCGGCCGAGGCGCCGATCTCCGGGTTCGGGGAGGTGGTGTGGATCCGCGTCCGTGACGAGGCGCGGGACCGCCCGGCCGGCATGGGGATCCAGTTCCGCTACCTCGACGGCGAGGGCGAGGAGCAGCTCAAGGAGCACTTGGTGCGCCATCAAGCCGAGCTCCTCCGGTTGGCCGCCGAGCTGCCGCCGTTGGCGGCGGAACCGGCGGATCTCGGCGACCTCGATGCCACCGTGCGGGCGCCGGCCGGCCTCGGCGCTGCCCCCGCGTGGCCCGTGCCGCCGGCCGGGGACCGGCCCTTTGCCGTCGCCGATCCTTTCCTCGATCTGCCGTCACCGGCAGCGCCGCAGCTCGCGTCGGGCTTCGCGCCTGCCGCGGCCCCCGAGCCGCCGCGCGCTGCTCCGTCGAGCCCAGCGACCCTCTCAAGCGCAGCTGCACCGGCAACGAGCGTCCCGAGCTTCGGTCTGCGCCAGCCGCCGGCCAGCCCGGACGACACGGCGACGGCGCGGCGCCAGGCGCCGGCGAAAGGCCGGCGCCTCTGGGTCTACGGCGGTCTCGCCGCCCTGCTGGCGGTGGTCGCTGGGCTCGGCTGGGCCTTCCTGGGCAGGGGCGAAGCGCCACGGGCGAGCGCTCGGCCGCGCAAGCCGGTGGCGAGCCGGCCGACCGCTGCGCCGCTGGCGACGCCTCCCGCCACGACCCCTACCACCCCGGAAGAGGCCAGTGGCGAGGAGCCCTCCGCCCCGGCGGCAGTCGCCGAGTCGACAGGCGCAGCGCCGGCGGCCAGCGCGCCCCAGCTGCCCCCGGCTGGTCAGCTGCTCGGCATCCGCTGGTCGACCGCTGACGGACGCACGGTGGTCGTGCTGGAGACGGACGGTGACCTGGCAGCGAGCCGGATCACCACCGAGGCGCTAGGCGACGTCCAGCCGCGCCAGGTGCTCAAGATCTCGGGGCTCGACGCTCGTGCCGTGGCCGCGAGCCAGACGGTGGCGAGCGCTGAGCTGCGGCGGATCCGCGTCGGCGACCACCCGGATCTCGGGCAGATCTTCGTCGTCTTCGATCTGGCCGACTCTCGGGTGGACCTGCTGGGCGTGGTGAGCGACGGCAAGACCGTCGAGGCCACCCTGGGCCGCCGCTAGCCCACCTGGCCCCGCTCAGGAGCGCCGGGTCAGCACGTAGTCGGGGGCGTACTCGAGGGCCTCGCGCACTGCCGAGGGCGGGAAGCTCGCCAGGGCGCTGCGCGCCTGCTCGGCGTGGCCGAGGGCGATCTCAGCCACCTCGTCGAGGGTGCCTTCGCGGTGCACCAGCTCGAGGATGCGCTCGGCTCCCACCCGCTCGAAGCCGCGGTCGTCGAGCACGGCCTCGACGTCCGCCCGCTCGCGGGCGCTCACCCGCGGCATCAGCAGCAGCAGGGGCAGCGTCAGCTTGCCTTCCTTGAGGTCGGAGAGCACCGGCTTGCCCACCTCGGATTGCTGGCCGCGAAAGTCGAGCAGGTCGTCGACCAGCTGGAAGCAAAGGCCGAGCTGGCGGCCGTAGCGCTCGAGCGCTGCCCCGGCCTCGGGGCGTACCGGCTGGATCAGGCTCGGGATGTGGCAGGCGGCGCCGAAGAGGTGGGCCGTCTTGCGGTCGATGATGTCGAAGTACTCGTCGACCGTCAGGTCCTTGGCGCCCAGGCGTTCCAGCACCAGCAGCTCGCCCTCGGTCATCGCCAGGGTGGCGGCGCAGAGCTTGCGGATCACCTCCACCCGGCCGTGGTTGAGCGCCATCTGCATCGAGCGGGTGTAGATCCAGTCCCCCAGCAGCACCGTGCGATGGTTGTCCCACAGCTGGTGGAGGGCCGGCCGGCCGCGGCGCAGCGGCGCCGAGTCGATGATGTCGTCGTGGATCAGGGTGGCGGTATGAATCAGCTCGACGACGGCGGCGTAGGTGATCTCCTCCTCACCGTCATGGCCGAGCAGGCGCGCTACCAGCAGCAACAGCGCCGGGCGCACCCGCTTGCCGCCGCCATCACCGATGTAGCGCCCAGCCTCGGCGATGAACGGCACGTCCGAGCCCAGCTCGCGGCGGAAGAGCTCTTCGGTCGCCGCCAGCTTGTCGGCGACCAGCGCCAGGAAGCGGCTGGGATGGGCCGCCTGGGCGGGCAGCTCGGCGGCGGCGACGGGGGCGTTGGCTTTCAAACGGGTCTCTCCGCGGTGCTGGCTCACAGCCCCTTCACGGGGTCGAACGGCTCGATCCTCTCCAGGAGACCGTCCCGGAAGCGGTAGACCTTGCCGGCCTCGAAGTACCACCAGGCTGCCTCGAGGTGGTCCGGGTACTCGGTCTGCTCGATCTTGTCGGGCTGCCCCATCTCGAGGTGAACGCGGCGTTGGTCCTCGGTGCGGATGGTGGCGAGAAAGGCCCGCAGCTCGCTGACGAACTTGACGTTCTTCACCACCAGGGCGCTCACCACCGGCGAGCCTTGCTTGATCTTCTGGCTGATGTCGTGTCGCTCGAGCACCCGCAGGTGCTCGCCACCGGCGTGGCGGACGGCCACCCCCACCACCAGCTCGAAGTGGTTGTAGTAGCGGCTCCAGGGCCACTCGAGGTTGTACTCGCCGCGCTCGTTGGTGAGCCCGGACAGGCGCCGCAGGTCCTTCTGGGTGCGGCCCAGCTTGCGGATGTCGAAGAAGCTGCGCGAGGCTTCGAGCACCACCTGCAGGTCGGGGATCGGCTGGCCGGCGGCGTCGGTCACCAGGCCGGTGAGGAGCACCTTCTGCCCCTCGTCGTAGACGCCGGCGGCGGCCGGCAGCGCCAGCAGCAAGGCGGCGCAGGCCGGCACGACCAGCGCCCGGGCCAGACGGCGGGCCCAGGGGCGCGGGGCCGAGGAAGTCCAGGTCATCCTCATCCTCGGTAGTTGGTGAAGGTGAGGGGAACATCGAGGTCGAGGGCCTTGAGGGCGGCGATCACCTTCTGCAGGTCGTCGCGGTTCTTGCCCGAGACCCGCACGCTATCGCCCTGGATCGCGCCCTGGACCTTCATCTTGAGCTTCTTGATCTCGGCCACGATCTGCTTCGCCGTCTCGATGGGGATGCCTTGCTGGAACGTCAGCTCCTGGCGCACCCGGCCGCCCTTCGCGGGCTCCACCTTGCCGTAGCGCACGGACTTCAGATCGATGCCGCGGCGCACCAGCTTGGTCTTCACCACCTCGAGCGACTGCTCGACGTTGAAGTCGTCGGCCGCCTCGATGACGATCGCCTCGCCTTCCTGGCGCACCTCGGCCTGGGCCTTGCGGAGGTCGAAGCGGGTGGCAACCTCCTTCTCCGCTTGCGCGAAGGCGTTGCGGACCTCCTGTTGGTCCACTTTGGAGACGATGTCGAAGGATTGGTCTGCCATGGGAGGTGCCTAAGCCGCCGGGCATTATATCGAAGGCTCGCCGTGGCTCCGGGACTGGTCAGGGCTCGGGGCTGGCCTGCCACTCGATGTTGGCGGGTGGCGTAAAGAGGGCGGTGTCGGCCAGAGGCCGGTAGCTCGACAGCGTGAAGCGGGTGCGGTTGCCGTCGCGGTCGAGGTACTCGACGCCGGACATCAGGCGCACCTTTGGGTCGACGGTGATCCAGGCTTCCTTGATCTCCTGGATCTCCTGCAGCGGCACCAGGTGGATGCGCTGTTGGCCGCCGGCGAGCGGCTCGAGGGTGGCGCGGTAGCGGGTCTTGAGCTCGGCGACCGGCAGCAGCAGGAGGTCGAGGCCTGGCTCCTGGCGGCGATCGAGGACTTGCTGCACCCCCGTCTTGTCCTCCGGGTTCCACGAATGGGCGAGGTTGCCGCAGACCAGGAAGACCTTCGGATAGGGCTCGGTGTAGTCCCAGCGCAGGCAGTCGGGCAGCGAGATGGCGAGCCGGCCGCGCTCGGTCTCGCCTTGAGAAAAGCCCGCCGGCACGAAGCTGTGCTCGAACTCGGCGAGGCGGGGACCGTCGCTCGCCAGGCTGCCGCGGACCCCCTCGAGAGCGGCCCAAGGCTCCTCGGCCGCCGCGCTGGGTCCGGCCAGAGTGACGGCGGCCAGCGTGACGGCGGCCAGAGTGACGGTGCGCCAGGGTCGCGGCATGGCGGTCAATGGCGGAAGTGCCGGCGGCCGGTGAAGAGCATCGCCATGCCGTGCTCGTCGGCGGCGGCGATCACCTCGTCGTCCCGCTTCGAGCCGCCCGGTTGGACCACCGCCGTGACCCCGGCTGCGGCCAGCACGTCGAGCCCGTCGCGGAAGGGGAAGAAGGCGTCCGAGGCGGCGACCGTGCCGGCGAGCGGCGACTGTGCCTTCTCGACGGCGATGCGGCAGGAGTCGACGCGGCTCATCTGGCCGGCGCCGATGCCCACCGTGGCGTCCTGGTGGGCGATCACGATGGCGTTCGACTTGGTGGCTCGCGCCACCTCCCAGGCGAGCTCCAGGGCCCGCCGCTCCTCCGGGCTCGGGGCGCGGCGGGTGGGGCAGGTCCAGGCGCTGGCGTCGCTGGGCTCGCCGTCGGGGCGCACCTCGTGCGGCGGTGCGTCGCGCCGGCGTGACGGGCGGCGTTGGTGACCTACGGGGGCGGGAGGGCCCACAGCTCGACGGCCCCGGCCGCCAGCTGGTACGGCGGACAGGCGAGCACCCGCAGATTGGGCTTGCGCCGCAGCTTGGCGAGCGCCGCGTCGCTGAAACCCGGCGCCAGCAGCACCTCCACGAAGAGCTCGCTCATCGCCTCGGCGAGGGCGAGGTCCACCTCGCGGTTGACGGCGATCACCGAGCCGAAGGCCGATACCGGGTCGCAGGCCAGGGCGTTGCCGTAGGCCGTCACCAGGTCGGTGCCGCGCCCGACGCCGCAGGGGTTGTTGTGCTTGACGATCACCACCGCCGGATCGACGAAGAGGGCCACGGTCTTGCGCGCCGCATCGGCGTCGAGGAGGTTGTTGTAGGAAAGCTCCTTGCCGTTGAGCTGGCTGAAGCCGCCGAACACTCCGGCGCCCCCCACCTCGCGGTAGAGAGCGGCCTCCTGATGGGGGTTCTCGCCGTAGCGGGGCACCAGCTCGCGCACCATCGCTGCCGCGCGGCGCTCCGGGAACAGGCCAGCACCCTCGTTCTGAGCCGCCAGCCAGTCGGCGATCGCGCCGTCGTAGCTGTGGGTGAGGGCGAAGGCCTTGGCCGCCCAGCGGCGGCGCAGCGCCTCGGGCACGGCGCCGTGCTCCTTGAGCGCGGCGAGGAGCTCGGGATAGTCGTCCGGGTCGACCAGCACGGTGCAGTTGGCGTGGTTCTTCGCCGCCGCGCGCAGCATGCAGGGTCCGCCGATGTCGATCTGCTCGATCACCTCGTCGTAGGTCGCGCCGGGCCTGGCGGCCGTCTCGCGGAACGGGTAGAGGTTGACCACCACCAAGTCGATCACCGGGATGCCGTGCTCGGTGAGCTGGGCGCGGTGGCCCTCCTTGCGGCGGTCGGCCAGGATGCCGGCGTGCACCCGCGGGTGGAGCGTCTTCACTCGGCCATCGAGGATCTCGGGGAAGCCCGTCAGCACCGAGACGCCGAGCACCGGCACCCCCGCTTCTTCGAGATGGCGCCGGGTACCGCCGGTCGAGATGATCTCGGTGCCCAGCTCGGAGAGCTCCCGCGCGAAAGCTGCCAGACCTCTCTTGTCGGAGACGGAGACGAGCGCGCAGCGCGGCAAGCTCATGGGACTTCCTCCTGGGTTGGCCCCGGCGAGATGGGGCGGGTGCGGGCGGAGTCGGCGGTGCCCACGGTTCAGGGCGCCGGTGCGGCGCGCGGCAGGACGAGCACGCGATCCGGCTCGGCTTGCGTGCTGCGCCGCTCGTCGCCGCCGCCGGCCGTGATCCAGATCCAGCGCAGCACGGCGGCCACATCGGTCACCGCGTGGCTGAAGGCCAGGGATGATACACCGAAGGCCGTGGAGCGATCGTCGAAAGCGGCGATGCCGCCGTGGTAGCCGATGCGGGCGTACTCGCGGCTGAGCGCCGGGTAGAGGCGGCGGCCGCGGGCCAGGGCGCGGCGTACCACCGAGCCGGTGTCGCTGCTGCTCGCGGCGTCGAAGCCGTAGAAGACGAGAGGGAAGCGTGGCACCGCCGAGTCCACGTAGCGCAGGTAGTCACCGAAGTAGCTGGCCTCGCGCGGGTCGTCGTCGGCGGCGTTCAGGGGCATGTTGGCGTCGGCCACGAAGTGGGAGACCACGCCCAGCTGGCGGACGATCTCGGCAAAGGAGCGGTGGGCCCGGATCGCCTGGACCGCCACCTCGACCTCTTGGTGGACCACGCGGTCGAGGCTGCCGCGGCCGTCGCGGTTCTTCATGTGGCGCAGCCCGTCCTGGTCGCGCAGCGGGTCGCGGACGCCGGCCGCCAGGTCCCGCTCGTGCTTGCGGATCTGCCGGGCAAGGTCCGGTGGCGCCAGTTTGGCCGCTTCCTTGGCGATCGTCGTCTGCGTCGCCGGCGACCAGCCCCAAGCCGGGGCGGCAGAGCCGGCGACGAGCGCGAGCACGGCGACCCACGTTTGGGCTTTCCACGGCATGCCCGTATTCTAAGCGGGAGCCGTGTCTTTTCTGGAGAGCTATTTCGTGACCAGACCGCAGCGCCGCGCCACCTCTCACCTCGACACCCTGGGGAAGGTCTGCCCGCTGCCGATCCTGTTGGCCGTTAAGGAGATGCTCAGCCTGGCGAAAGGCGACGTCTTGGAGCTGGTGGGCGACGATCCCGCCCTCCTCGACGACATCCCGATCTTCTGCTTCCGCGCCGGCCACCGGCTCCTCGGCCTCGAAGAGGAGGACGACGGCACCATCCGCTGCTGGATCGAGAAGGTCCGCGTCGAGGCCGAGGAGCCTGCCTAGCCTGCGGCACCATCGTGCGTGGCCTCCACCGCTTGACGCACCGCGGCCAGAGCTGCTAAAAATCTCGTCTTCGGTCGCCGCCCGGCGCCCGCGCTTTGCAGCAGACCCCGCTCTTTGCCTAGGTAGCTCAGTTGGTAGAGCACGTGACTGAAAATCACGGTGTCGCTGGTTCGATTCCGGCCCTAGGCACCATCAACCGCACAACTTAGACAGCTTTCGCTGGCGGGGCCGTTGCCGTGCCCGCGGTTCCACCGCGCCCCGCGGTTTCCACCGCGCCCCGCGGTTTCCACCGGGCCCCGCGGTTTCCACCGCGCCCGCGGTTCCACCGTGCCCGCGGTTCCACCGCGCCCGTGGTTCCACCGCGCCCCGCGGTTTCCACCGCGCCCCGCGGTTTCCACCGCGGGCTATTGAAGGTGGGTGACCCCTCCAATGGCCCAGGGTGGGAACCCTGGGTAGGGTGGGAACCCTGGGCAGGGCGGCAACCCCGGGGCAGGTTAGG
>WBZL01001386.1_pt1 | contig 14021 bp, 12 predicted proteins | sample 5204291 | NCBI WGS metagenome assembly WBZL01 (sample SAMN12344345, study PRJNA552823) | activated sludge metagenome | biome: Activated sludge suspended growth; feature: Nitrification reactor; material: Wastewater; isolation source: activated sludge from nitrification reactor of wastewater...
ACCCGATCCCCGTCCAGGTGATCATCACCCCGGGCGGGCCAGAACTGGCCGGCCACGGACCCCTAAGCCCGCTGCATGCCGAGCAGCTGTGCGACGGGGCACCCCGCATCAACCTCGAGGTGCCCGCCCCGACCCTGTCCTACGCCCCCGGCGTGGCGCTGGTCAAATACGTCAAGGCCCGTGACCGGCACTGCCGCTTCAAAGGCTGCCGCCGCGCCGCGATGCACTGCGACCTCGACCACACCATCGAATACCCGCACGGCCCGACCTGCGCCTGCAATCTCCACTGTTTGTGTCGGTATCACCACCGGCTCAAAACCCACACCGCCTGGCAAGTACGCCGCAACCCCGACGGATCACTGACCTGGACCAGCCCCCGCGGCCACCAATACCGCAGCGAACTCGAAGACCCATAGGCACCACGGGCAGCGGGTTGCCATGAACACCAACGTCACCTCGATCCCAGTCCCCCAAGAACTGAGCGGCAGAATGGAGACTAGTTAGCGCCCGTAGCTCAACGGATAGAGCAACCGGTTTCTACCCGGTCGGTTGGGGGTTCGAATCCCTCCGGGCGCGCTGCTGTGGGGGGAATCGGGACAGATGCGGGATTTGCATCGAACGTGACGACAGTTCTGACGACAGTCGACGGCTCAACTACTTCTCTTCCGACCGAACACGTTCGAAACCGCCTCGCTCGCCTTGACAGCGTCGGGGTCGTAGAGATGCGCGTAGAGGTCGCTGGTGGTCGCCAACCGGCGGTGGCCGAGAATCTTGGACAACGACGCCATGCTGACCTCAGAAGCCGCGATGGTGGCGAACACGTGGCGCAACTCATGGAACGAGTGGCGATAACCGGCCTTCTCTGCAATCTGCCGCAGATCCTTGCGGAGATTCCTCGGATCCTGTGGCGTTCCGACGATCGTGGGAAACACGAGGTCATAGTCCTGCCACAGCGCCCCTGCCTTCAGCCTCTGTGCTGCCACCCTCGCGCTCTGGGCACGAAGAGCACCGACCGCCTCCGGCTGCATATGGACGAGGCGCGCATCTCCATTCTTGGTCCTGTCCCCGAGGACGACTTGGCCATTCATGTTGATTGTGGTGGTCCGGCTCAACCGCCAGCGGCCAGCGTCTAGGTCGAAGTCAGACCACTTCGCACCCAGCGCCTCTCCGATTCGGCATCCGGTGTAGACGAGCAGAACCAGTAGCTCGTGGAGCTCGGTCCCGGAGGCTTCGAGCAGGAGTGCAGCGACTTCGTCCAGCGTTGCGTGATCCTTCGCCTTAGGCCGCGCCACGTCAGGCAGTCGGGCGGCTGTCGCAATGTTGCTGCGAAGGTACCTCGACCGCACGGCCTCACTCAACAGAGCGGAGATCGCGTTGCGCAGACCGCGCAGGCTCGACAGGCTGAGCCCGCGGCTGGCCGCCTCGTCGAGTACGGACTCAATGTCGGTCACCGTGAGTCGACCCAGCTTGCGACGGCCAAGCACAGGCAGCACGTACGTTTCCAAACGACGCTTGTACTCCCGGACGGTGGACTCCCGGCGGCCCTTGATAGCGGGACCGGCGAGCCACGTCTGCGCGTACTCGCCCAGCGAGATGCCTCTGTCGAGGACGGTCTCCCCCGTCTCCTTGCGGGTGACCATCTCGCGCAGCTGCTTCCGGGCGGCGGCCTCGGTCTTGGCGTAGGCACTGCGACGCTTGCCTGTCACCGGATCGGTCATGCGGATCTCCCAACGCCCGTCCTTACGCCGAGAAATGGTGCCATCTCCCGGCCCACGTACCTGGCGACCTCGGGCCGTCATGACTACTCCCTTCCTTGTGCTTTGACGGCGGCCTTCGCTGCCTGAATCCGGCGGTACGCGGTGCGCTTGCTCAAGCCGTATCTCCTCATCAGTTCCCTTTCGATCTGGGAGGTCCCCTGCCCCTCATCTCTCATGCGCTGGACTTCGCGAATCTGTTGCTGGATCTGAGCGCGCGGTCTCCGCACGATGAGCCGTCCGTGCTCCTCAAGTGCGACCTCAAGCGAGAACTGACTCGCTGCGACCTCGACTGCTTCGTACCTTGCCTCGAACTCGCTCTCCTCCCCGAGCAGACGGATGAGCGGCGCGATCCCGCCCAGTCCGAATCGGCGAACGGCATCTATGACAACAGCGTCTGAAGGAAGACGCCGCGCTTCAGGAGGCAGGCTCCCCTCAAGAACCTCGCATTCGAAGGCCCTGACGACGGGAGCCCCACTCTCCGCGACCACGGTGGCTTGGGCCTGGAACCTGGGACCAGCCCAGCGCACGTACAACTCCTCCACCCGCGCCACCGTCGGCCCATAAGCGATCTCAGTGGGCTGATTCCAGATGCTCTCACGCGAAGGTGTCATAGCTAGATGCTAATGGCACTATTTAGTTAATGTCACTACGTGTTGCCATGGTTCCATGAAAACCGCTACGAACCGCACCGGTCCTTCACTGCCCCCGGCGTCACTCACAGTCCGTCTGGCACGGCAGCGCCACCCAGCCGTTGGGCGCAACCGCATCTATGACGCCATAGCAAGCGGGACACTCAGCGGCATCCGCGTCGGAAAGCGCCTCGCCATCCCGGTTGACGAACTGGACGAATGGGTCGCTGCCGGTGCACCCACCAACTCGCCAGACATGACGAAGGGGAACCCCCGATGAAGATCGCCGGAGAACCGCACCCATCCGGCCGGGTGGCAGGTCTGTCTGTGCAAGACGAGAACATGCTCAAATCTGCGGGGATCTCCCCGGACGTGATCCGCGAACGTGGATACAAGACGCTCATGCGGACAAACACCGACGACGGCCCTCGCAACTCGCTGAAGCAGCTGGGATTCAGCCCGCGCCTGTACTCTGACGATGCTCGATTCCCAGGGCTGCTGATCCCACTCTTCGGGCCGCGCGGTCAACACGTGGGATCGCAATATCGGCCAAAGCGGCCCCGCAAGGACAAGCGCGGTCGCGAGCGCAAGTACGAAATGCCCGTGGGCCGACCCGCCGTCCTCGACGTACACCCGAGAAACCGCGACCTCGTCGTCGACCCCTCTGTGCGTCTCTGGATAACGGAGGGCGTCAAGAAGGGGGACTGTCTCACGTCGTGTGGCGAGTGCGTTGTCACGATCTCAGGGGTCTTCAATTGGCGGAACAAGCACGGGACCCTGGGCGACTGGGAGGACATTCCCCTGCGCGGCCGCCAAGTGATCATCGCCTTTGATGCCGATGCGCGAACCAATCGCAACGTGGCGCGGGCCATGCGTCGTTTGGGTGCCTGGCTGCGCTCGCGAGGGGCCAAGGTTCTGTATCTCGTGTGTCCAGAAATTGACGACGACCCAAAGACGGGAGTAGACGATTTCCTTGCTGCCGGGGGAACGATCGAACAGCTCCTTGCAGAGGCAACTAGGACTGCGCCCGATCCTGACCTAGGCGACGCTTCTCTGACCGAGTCCCGTCTCGCCGAGCGAGTTGCCGACGAACGTTTGCGTGGGTCATGGCGGTTTTGCCAACAACTGGGTGGGTGGCTCTTGTACGAGGACGGGGTATGGGTTCCACGGCCATCTGAAGAGGTAGTGGAAGAGGTCCGCCAATACCTCAAGCAGTTGCACCACGACGAGTTGGAGGCAGGAAGCGACGCCCACAGGCTTCAGCAGTTGGCTCGTACTCACACGCGGTCGAGGATCGAGGCCATTACGAGCCTTTGTCGCGGCATGGACGAAATCCTCACCGACCCACTCGCATTCGACGAAGATCCATGGCTGCTCTGCGCGGGCAACGGCGTCATCGACTTGCGTACCGGCGATCTACTGGATCACGATCCGGAGTTGTTGATGCTTCGGAAGACCCATGTCAGATACGTCAAGGGCGCTGAGCATGACGACTGGACGCAGGCCCTGCGTGCGTTTCCGGACGAAGACACTCGCGCCTGGGCCCAAGTTGTGCTGGGTACCGGAGCCGTTGGACTCCCGGCGACTACTGACGAGATGTACCTCTGGCTAGGGCAAGGTGCAAACGGGAAGACAACCGTTATCGGGGCCTGTCGTACCGCGCTTGGTGGCTACGCCAGAGTGGTTTCTGCCAACCTGCTCGGGGGTTCAACTCCCGGGCATCCCACGGTCAAGATGGAGTTGTTCGGCCTCCGGCTAGCAGTGGTCGAAGAACTCCAAGAGGGTCACCTACTCGACGAGGCGAGGGTCAAGGAGATCACCGGTACGTTCGAAATCACTGCTTACAAGATGCGGCAGGATCCCATAACCTTCGCGCCGTCTCACACTCTCGTCGTGTCCTCGAATCACACCCCGAAGGTCAAGGGCACGGACTTCGGCATCTGGCGACGTCTCGTGGCCGTACCATTCCCATTCACCTTCGCTGACACTTCCGCCGATCCTGGACTGCGTGAGCGACTTCGCAGCGGGCCAGCACAACAGGAGGCCGTACTAGCCTGGATCGTGGAAGGTGCCACGAAGTACTGGGAGGCCGGGCAGCAGTTGCCTCCGCACACCGCAGCGGTGACGGAGCGGACGAGCGAATGGCGCGAAGACGCGGACACCCTGCTCGCGTGGATCACATCGTTCTTCACATATGATCCGGCAGGGGAGATCGAGACTGAGGAACTTCTTTCGGACTTCAATCTCTACTTGGACAAGTCAGGATCGTCATACTCCTGGTCGGTAAAGACATTCGTTGATCGACTCAAAGTTCACGATGTCCTACAAAGCCACGGGGTGAAAGTAGCGAGGAGCCGCAAGGCGCACCGCAGATCTACCGTGTTCGGCCTGAGGCGGTTGCAGCCGGGTGATCCAGGCTGGGATCGGTGAATTGGAGGGGTCTGGAGGGTTGCCTTCATCTCCCTTCAGGAGGGAAATCCAGCGTTCATCAGACCAGACCTCCACACCCCTCCAACAACTCGTCCAGTGAGCTGAGTCCGAATCCTCGATACCCTTCGGCCACACGGAAGCGAGGCCACGAAGTTCTCGTTCTCCACGGCACGCGTTGGCTGGATCGAGACCCTTCGGCTACCTTGCGCCAGACTAGGATCGCCCTTAGCGTAGCAGAGCCCGAGCACGAGTTCACTCAACCTCAGTTGCCTCGACAGAAAAACGCCGCGCTTTCGAAGTGGCATCGCCCAAACGGGCATGGTCTACGCATTACGAGATTCGATCAGGGGTTGCACCGGGGTGTTCCGGGATGCGCCGGTGTGCTCAAATCACGGCTTCATGTGCAGCAACATGCGGGGGTTGTGCAGCCCGGTTGCTGCCAGGAAACAGGGCTAGCCGTCCATTCTGTAGGCCAGACTAGCGACACGCTTGAGGGCGGTCGGAACGAACAGTCTGCCTGGGCACAGATCGTGCCGTTCCGTCCGCCCGAACGGTTCGTGACAACCCGCTCTGGGGACAGCGAGGGGGCAACCGTGTCACTCCTCGATGGGAACGTGACCCCTCGACGATTGCACTTCAACCAGCATCAGCTCCCTTGGTCGAACAGGAGCGCCGTTGATCTCGTCTTGGCTCTCGTCGGCCAAGACGTAGTAACAGCCGGGTTGGGTCTCTGGGCAGTATCCGACCACAGCGTTGATCCTATGGAGTTGCGACAGCCAACGGTTCAGTCGTGCTTCATCTCGGGGATTGAGAGCGACCCCGGCATTCCTGCGCCCGAGGAGACGAAGCATACGAAGGGGCCATTCATTCAGGTGTCCCGTACGCACCTTCCAAGGGACTTCGTTGGTGTATCGCGGGTTCCGCTTGCCATACCCTGCACGATGCAGAGCGAGCGTCACCCCCGGCCTTGAGACAGATTCACCAGTCAGAAGACCGACCACTTCGGCAATCTGGCCGTGAGTCAATCCCATCTCCGCTAAGCGAATCAATTTGTGGTTATCGGGTAGCTTCCGCGCTGGCACTGGGACCACCTTCCTAGAAGTCTCGCGTCACCTCTGATAACCGTCACTGGCGAAGGATTCTGCCTTTGGATCGAGAGTGTCCCCCGAAAGGGCTATGCGCCTCGTGTTTCGTCAACCGCCGTTTCCGGCCGGACGAGCAGGGTTCTCCGAACCGACCGAGGTCGGACTGCGATGTCGAGTCGGCTGGCTACCCACGCATGCCAGGATTCGATCAAGGGCAGAACCGCGAACTCAGTCCGTTCCAGAGCGGAAGACACGAGTGTCCTAGTCAGGTGTTTTGGACTGACCGTGCTTTGAGTTGGTTGCTTGAATGGGTCTGTGAGCGACAATGCTGGCGGAGACTTGACTCGCCGCGCGCTGGAAGCGACTGGTGGGGTACTTGGTGGAGCGGCGGGTCTTGCGGCAGGGGACCCCACGATGGGTCTGGTCCCCGCCGCCTTGGGCACCTTCGTGGGAGGCACAGTCGGCGATGTCCTTGCACGGAAGCTGTCCGGTGATGAGAAGCGACGCTTGCATGACCTCCTACGAGAAACCAGGGCCCGCGTTCAGGACTTGCTTGACGAAGGCTCTGTGCTGCGCAGTGATGGCTTCCTCAAGGAGGATCCCAAAGGCAGGTCGAGGGCGAAGGAACTGACCGAAGCCGTCATGTTCGCGGCTCAGCGATGCTACGAGGAACGAAAACTGCCGCACATCGCGAACTTGTTGGCGGCCTCTGCCTTCTCTCCTCAGGTGGATGCGCCCACCCTCAACTGGGCTTTGAAACAGGCAGAGGACTTGACCTGGATTCAGTTCGTGCTGCTTGCTTTGGTCGGGTCACACGACTACGCGCTTCCAGACGAGGAAGTCGGCGCTCAGCGCGGGTCTTGGGCCTCCTGGGGAGTGCACAAGCAGTTGGGCAATTTGGGCTATGGGCAACGGGAACTGCTCGGCGCGTCTAGGTCCACACCCGTGCACGGTCTCACAAGCCCCGATTCCAGCATGCCCAATCTCAGGTTGAGCAACGGAGGGAAGCTCCTCTTCAACCTGCTGGCTCTCGCCGAGGTTTCGGCCGCCGACATGCGCGACGTTCTGGCGAAGTTCGATGAAGAGCCTGCGACTGCTTGAACTGTGGATTGGGGGGTGTGACACTCGACCCCGAATTCGCCATGACCCATCGGATATGCGATCCGATCACCTGATGCTCGCGACCGAGAAGGAAGCGCGAGTCTCACGGAATCTCACCGACCGGCCCGGCGGAAGGCGCGCCTTCTCCGCAATCGTGGCCGGTGCAGCGCGCTCGGCGCTCCGTCCTTGGCCAGGTCACATCTGGCTAGTCCGCATCGCGGAGGATCTTGACTATCTCGTCGTGCAACCTCAGGTCGTCGGGTGACAGGCCCTCAAGGACCTCGTGAAGGGTCACTGCCGACTGCCGAATCTCTCTGGTCTTCGCTCGTGTGATGAACAGGCGGGCGTAATCGGCCGCTTCCCGATCCACCGTCCGCTTCCAGTGGGAGTCCTTCTCGTTGGCGTACCAGGCGGACGGCCCGAACTTGATCTGGAGTTGATCCTCACCGAAGTCGGCCTCTACGGGCAGGTCTCGCGCCAAGAGGCTGAGATTCACCGTCCAGCGGTAGTTACCGACGTAGCGGGCGCTCACCTGGCTCACGAAACCGTCACCGAGTGTGGTGTTCAGTTGCCTCTTCAGGTAGTGGTCGCCGTAGTTGGTCAGCCGATGCTTGACGCGCATGAGCAGTTCGCGACCCTCGCCGAAGCGTTCACGCGCTTGTTCCGCGACATCGTTTGCGAACCGCTCCGAGGCCGGACTGTGTTGCTGCTCGGCGTATCGCCCCGCTTCACCTGTGGCACACATCGCAACGACGAAGTCGAGCACCTGCTGGTCTTCCATGGGGCCTCTCCCCTTGACGAACTTGCGGTACATCTGGTCGATGAATGAGTGGGGTTCGGGATGTTTGCGTTGATACTGGCTGTCACTGCTGACCACCTGCCACAGCCGATCCAGCAGCACGCGGTAGGTGACCACTGAGGCTTCCTCCCACCCCTGAGTCTGACGCGCGCTGTCGTGGTCTTGACACAACAGCACGACAGCGCCTCGCCTGCCGTCGCGCCGGCTGTGGCTGAGGTAGCCGGCGTAGTTGTGACCGTGGCCGTCGGAGGTGTAGTAGTTCTCGACCACGATCACGGATTCGTCATTCATGAGGACCAGGTCGGCGATGTCTGGTGCCTCCTGTGCGCCCCGTGAGGTGTTCACTTCCCGCAAGACGGTGTAGTCCGTCACCGCGAATTGCACGGAGTCGGGTAGGCCGCGATTCACCTCTTCGATGAAGATGCTCACGAACCGGTCTTCGAGATGATGAGTCCCCTGCGTGTCCAGCAACCAGCCGAAGACATTCGACAACTGCTTCTCGTGGGTTCCGTGATGCATCACGTCGAAGACGTTGAACTGCACCTCGGCGGATCTGCCCAATGTAGGTAGCAACACTGTCGCTAGGTCTGCCAACTCTACTCCCGTACCGCATCAGAATCGGAGATGAGACACGTTAGCGATTTGTCGTGGTAGTTGGTCGATCGGAGCGAAGGAGGTGCGCCGCCTCCCCGCCAAATCAGCCCCGAAGGACCGAGTTCTAACCCTCGCTCACAGGGACCGTGATCTTGAATTGCGTGTAGGTGGGACTGTCCAGATTTCCTTCGAAGCGAAGCTTGCCGCCAGGTGTCCCGTTGGACACATAGGCCGACTCAGTGGCGAACGTACGCGGTGCCAGCTCAAGAGAACCACTGGAGGTGGCGACCTTCACCTGACGGCCCTGCGGAGTCACGTATCCCTGTGGATACACGGTTGCGTCGTACTTGGACTTATTGCGTACCACGTAGGTCACCACTAGGTCGCCGTTATTGGTCTCGTATGAAGTCTGTGCTTCAATTCGGACGCCTCCGCTGCGGCCTGAGCCGCTCTGCGCCAGGATCCGAGGTTCTAGGGGTCCGCCTGGTTCTGAATTCCACGTCACCAACTTGCCGTCGGGGCTGTACTGAAAGTCCCGGTACACGGTGGTTGCTTCTGCCACTTCTTCCTCTGTCGCGTCTTCGGCGAGTCCAGATGTCGTGATTGTGACTTCGTCAGCCGTGACTTCCAGTTGGTCGGGTTCTGGTAGAGCGTTGGCGGCTTCATCGGCCAAGGAACTGTTGATCTGGTGTTCGGCATAGAGGTAAGCAGGCGAGTCAGCCACCGCAACCTCAAGCATCGCCTCCATCTCCGCCGGGTCGTGTCCCGCAAAGGGGGTGAAGTAGTCCGTCAAGACTTGCTCGGAGTCGATTCCTTCAGGGGTTTCCACCGCCGTGGACTCCTGACCCGACGAACCGCATCCCCCCAACAGAGCCACAGCGGCAAGCCCAAGCCCCGCGATTGCAGACATTCCACGTATTCTCATGATTCCTCCTCCGTGATCTTCTTCCATTCACCCTTGATGGCGGGAACGACCATCAACGTCTGGTAACCAGCCTCGAAGTAGGCGATTCCGCCCCACTGCTCACCTGAGTTCGTTCGGGGCACAACGATCCATCCAGGAGTTGCTCGCTCGGGGAAGGTTTCAACGTATGAGGGTTGCGCACGGACATCGCGGATTCTCTCGCTGCCTTTGGAGGCATAGCCCTGGGGCTGAACCATCTGCCCTCGTGCGCCGACCACCCGAAAGGTCACCTCGAATTGCCCGCCTGCTGTCACGTAGCCGGTCTGCAACGCGACCGTGTAACTGTCTGCCGTTGCTCGCTGTCCGATGCCCCCCACGAGTTCAGCTAAGGGGGTGCCATCGACATCCCAACTGATGAGGCGGCCCATCTGGTCAAAGGCGAAGCCGGTCAGGTTGGCGTAGTCGCTGTTCGTCGATGCACGCGTCTCCCATTCGACACGATCCGGATCAAGCACCGCTGCCGACACGCTTCTCTGCGACTCCGAACGTCGAGCGGCCTGCATCATCAACTTCTGATGACGTGCGAAGATCGCGGCTGGTGAATCCACTACCGAACTTGCGAGGGCTTCGTCATAGCCGCCTCGTGTGCCTCGCGCGAGACCATCGAAGTATGTCCTCAGATTCGCAGTGCGTTGGGCTGCGGCAGGGTCCTCCGTCTGACTGACCACTGGAGGTACCGGCTGGCCCTGCGCACAACCCGCGACTGGCGCTGCCAGGAGAGAAGACGCCAGGACTACTCGGACTGCGGAATCGCCCAGTCGCATTGCTCATCCCCCTACAACTCGAGACTAACAGTCATGGCGGCGGGAGAGACGACTGAAGGCTTGACCAGCAGCGGCTAACAGCGTTTAGCGCCACAACCGAGGACGCGAGACGTACCCGTTCCCAAGTGACGCGGTCTGCACTCAACTCTCCTGCCTCACGCGCCTGCCCTGCTCACGGGTGTTGGAGTTCCTGCCAGCGCAAAACCCCAGGCGTCGCCTGGCATTTCTACGAGTTCTCGTAGCTCATTTGCAGCAATGGCTGCGCCTTGTCCAGATCAGCTCCGTTGCGCAGATGCAGTTCCAGGTCGCCGGTGCCGAAGTGGCCGATCTTCCTCACATCCCGACTGAAGCCCTTTTCAAGCTGAATCGAGTCCGGATTGACCTTCAGGAAGACCAACAGCTCCTCGCTGTTCGGATGGACCTCGACGCACGCGAAGTTCTTGATCCGGCGGTACGCGAAGTACAACTTTCTCGTGGTTATGGTCACGTCATCGCCCAGAGCCATGAGCGCGCTGTCCAGATCCGCGTAGAGCGACGCCAAGTGATCGGGGGCTTTGGCCAAGAGTTCGGTCACCGTGGCGTACTTCGCCGGATGGCCTCCGCCACCTGAGGTTCCACCACCTGAAGGACTAGCCGTGCCAGCTGTTGAAGCCACTAGGTCGAGAGCTAGGAACTCGCCCGCGAAGTCGCGGTAACGGACCAGTTCGATAGATCGGCCCATCTGCAAGATCGCGTGTTCGTCGTAGCGGGTGAAGTCGCTGGCTACACACACGAGGCGAGGCGCGGTCCAATCGAGGTCCTCCGCAGCTGCGGCTCCCATTTTGTGTTGAACGAGCATGGCGAAGTCGCCCCGATGGTCCATCAACCAGTCCAGATAGAACAGGCCCTGGTTGATCACGTTCTCGTTCATCGACCGCTTGTATTCAAAGATGACGGGACTGCCGTTCTCGTCGATTCCGAGGCTGTCGATCCTGCCGCCATGCTTCGCGCCTGTGGAATACTCGGTCGCGACAAACTGAACCCCGAACAGCGTCTCCATGTTCGCTTCGATGACCGTCTGTAACGCCTTCTCCAACGCGACGGAGCCGCCGGCCATCTCCGTTGCCAACCCGTTGCTGAGTCTAAACAGTTTGAGGTCGCTCACTGGACCGGTTCTCCTTCCTTCGCGACGACCGTGTCATAGAGCCCGTAGTGGCGCAGACCCTCATGGCTCTCAATACCCGTGTACGAAAGCGAAGAGTCCTCGTACCTCCGGAACGCAAAGACCGCCTGATTCATGTGAGTGCTGTTGAAGACGTTCAGGGACACAAGCAAGTTGAAGTCGTCCACAGTCAGGCCTGTCACTGTCTTGAATAGGTCCGGTTCCAACTTGGTGATGACGTCCTTGAGCGTGTTCTCGCGGTAGTCCGTGAGGTACATGAACGCCGGGATTCTGGTGGCGAATTTGATGAGCTTCTCCTGGATCATCTTGCGCTTGGACTTGTACTCCTTCTCCTCGGCAGTCAGTTCCTTCTTCTCCTTGGCGCTGATGTCATCGCCTTTGGCCTTCTTGGCTGCCTTGAGCTGTTCGCTCTTGTTGACGACCGTCTCGAAGATGTCACTTCCCAGCGCGCGGAAGCCCTCGATTCGCATGATCGCGTCGAGCGCTTCTTGGTTGGACATGATCCGTTTCAGGGTGTCGTTGTCCACGTTCACCAGCAGCGCCGACTCCCACTTGCGGGCCAGCAGAGTTGCCGATGTCCCGGCCATGGCGATGTCCAGAATCCCTCCGGCGTCAACTTGAGTCATGTGGGATCCGTCGTAGGCCAGCACGGGCAGGAAGTTCACCAGGTCCTTGACGGCATCTTCGGGGTTGGATGCCTCCGGGGACAGCCCTGCGCCGTACTCGGCGATCTGGCGCAGGGCCCTTGTTGGGGCGAAGTCGAACACGAAGCACACCGGCTTGAGGACCTGTTGCTCATTGGGGGCATCACCGTTGGGGTTCGTGATCGACCAGGGCGACTGCACGCGGAATGCCGACTGGAAGTAGGTCTCTGGCGACTTCAGGTTCCGGAGCATGAGGATCGCCGACCACTGCGGCACCGTTACCCCCGTGGTGAGTTTTCCGCATGACAACGTGATGGTCTTCGTGTCGTGCCCATTGCCGATCGCCTGCCGCACGGGCGGGAGTGCCGCCAGGCCAACACCAGCGCCCGGACCGGCAACTGTCAGCACCTTGTAGTCGTGGAAGAAGACGTTGTGTTTCTCTGCGAGCAGGTTGGCTATCGCGTGGCATGAGGCCACTGTGGGCAGGAACCAGAACGAGTGGTTGAGGTACGGCAGCAAGCGCACGTCCGAGTACGGGAACGGCGGCTTTCGTGCCCCGAGTTTCAGGTTGTCCACTTGAGTGGCCGCGTAGGATCCGCGAATGATGTCCAGCCACTTCTGGACCTCGTTCGCATGAGTGAACGTGGCCGCGGGTCCGTCACCTGTCGCCCCGAAGAACTCGTTCAGGTCGAATTCGTCGAACTCGCCCTGGCTCGCGATCGCGAGTAGTTCGTCTGGCATCTGGTAAGTCATCAGTCGCATCTCGGGGAGCGCGACGTAGGGGTTGCCCAGTTCAGGGTGGCGTTCTGGCCACTCGCTCTTGGCGCGCTGCTCGTCGGTGTAGGTCCAGTTGAATATCTGCTCCTCGATGAACTCACCCGTGGCGAGCGCTTTGAAGGGAGTACCAGACAAGTACAGATACGCCTTCGTAGTGATCGGCAGGAAGTCCTTCTCATGTTCACCGAGTACATCTAGGTCTTCGTTGAACGCGTCCAGGTCCGGCGTGAAGGCGGCCTTCAGTTCCTTCTTCGCCTCGGCTTCGTCCTCACCCTCGAACAACTCCTTCGCGTTGTCCCGCCATGCGCCGAAGTGATACTCATCGAAAACGACCAGGTCCCAGTTGGTCTCGTGCAGCCAGGCGTTTCTTGCCTTGATGTTGCCCGCCTTGTCTCTGCCCAGCAGGTCCTGAAACGACCCGAAGTACACCAAGGGACGACTCAAGTCCGCCGTCGTCGGATCGGTATCGGCAGCCCGCGACAGGTACTGCCACCCGTCGAAGTCCGCGTGCGACTCTACATCGTGCTGCCAGGCATCCTCAACCGCAGGTTTGAACGTGACGACAAGGATCTTCTTGGCCCCCAGCTTCCGTGCCAATTGGTACGTGGCGAACGTCTTGCCGAACCGCATCTTCGCGTTCCACAAGAAGCGTGGGACGGCGTGCATGTCCTCCTGCCAGATCGAGTGGAAGTAGGCGTGCGTCTTGGTCACGGCAGCGGCCTGCTCGGGACGCATGCAGAACGTCTCGTGATGAGTGCCGGTCAGCGTAAGACCTGCCCGTAGTTCCGTTATGGCTGTGAGGACATCCTCCGGAGAGCACACCATCCATTCCAGACCCGCACTCTGGAAGCCCTTCTTCAGAAGCCTTGCCCTCACGTCGTGGTCGGAGAACAGACTGCCATTGACTCGCTCAGCCAGTTCATCGACGTGGATCGTGTAGTTGGCAATCTTGGCTGTCTTCAACTGCTGCGCAACTCGCGTCTTCACACCCTGGGTCGTCTGCCCGATCTTCATTTGACCTTTGTGGGCCTCGTCATCGATCGAGTAGGCGTAAATCCGCAGACGGAAATCCGGCTTCTCAGGGAAGAGGGCATCCTCTGGCCTATTCATCGACCAGTTCCATCGGCCGGATCGTCGACTCAATCAGGGCGATCTCATCATCGGTCAAACCGTACTTGTCGTAGAGGTCTTGGTCAGTCCACGTCTGGTCCCAACTCTGCATCGGTACCCACGAGTACATGCCACGGAAGACATCTTGGCTCGGCTTGCGGAGTGAGACCAGAAAGCGGGCGAACCGCGTTCTCAGGTACGACTC
>WBZL01003616.1_pt1 | contig 14020 bp, 11 predicted proteins | sample 5204291 | NCBI WGS metagenome assembly WBZL01 (sample SAMN12344345, study PRJNA552823) | activated sludge metagenome | biome: Activated sludge suspended growth; feature: Nitrification reactor; material: Wastewater; isolation source: activated sludge from nitrification reactor of wastewater...
GCCTCGTTGCGGTCACCGTCGAGCGAGGTCTCGGCCCCTCGCAGGCGCTCGACCCCATCGATGGTGAACTTTCGGCCGGGAGACATCTCGATTCGAGCCCCCATGCGCTGGAGGAACAGGGCCAGCTCGATCACCTCGGGCTCGGTGGCCGCACCGCGCAGCACCGTTCGCCCCTCGGCCAGCACCGCGCTGAGCAGCACGGTCTCGGTGGCACCGACGCTCGGATAGGGCAATTCGATCTTCGCCCCCCGCAGGCGTGCGGCCTTGGCCTTGATCCCGTCGTCGGTCACCTCGATCTCCGCGCCCAGCGCCCTCAGAGCATCGACGTGGAAGTCGACGGGCCGACGACCGATCTGGTCTCCACCTACGAAGGGGACGAACGCTTCCCCGTTGCGGTGTAGCAACGGGCCCAGCAGCAGGATCGGAATACGGTTGAGGCCGCTGAATGACAGCGGCACCTCGGTGGTGACGCCGTCGTGGGGTTCGACCGTGATGGTGCCCGCCACCTGGTCGTGGTCCACCCCCACGCCCAGGGATCGCAGGATCTCAGTGGTGATGGCGACGTCGCCGACCTCGGGAACCCGCTTGATGGTGCTGGGACCCTCGCCCAGTACCGCAGCCACCATGTGCTTGGTGACGGCGTTCTTGGACCCGCGCACGAACACGTCCCCCCGCAGAGGACCCGACGGCGTGACCTTCCAAGCACCTACAACCATGGGGCAAGGCTAGGAGGTAGGACGGGACCAGAGCTCCCACACCCACGACCAACACCACATTTCCTTGTGGGTCTTGGCCAGATCCCGGCGGTTCTTCCACCTTCGCCCGTAGGCCTTCGGGTGCCACTCGTGGAACTGGACAAGAACGTGGTCGATGCGTTCGAGCCAGCCGGTTTCGGCCAGCCGGTCGAGCAGGTCGTACTCGCCACCCTCGATATTGACCTTGAGCACGTCGACGTGGGTGATACCCAGCTCGTCGAAGACCGCCACCACGTCTCGGATCTGGATCTCGGCTGTTTCACCTTGCCCGCCGTAGATGGTCGACCCCGCGTCGGACAGGTGCATCTCTGCGGTGGTGTCCGAAGCGCCGAGGCCATAGGGCAGAACGTGGAACCGCTCGTTGGTGCCGGGTCCTTCGAGAAGTTTGGCGACGGCTGGAGGCGCCGGTTCGAAGGCGTAGATGTTGGGTTCGTAGCGATCCCAGATGCCCTGGGACCACTCGGCCACATGGGCCCCGACGTCCACCACCACGCTCGAGTGATCCAGGGGGAAATCGGTACGGAGCTCGGGTGTGAGGACGCTGGCAACCAGGAACTCCACGAACGGGGTCCGGTAGTAGTTCTGGTCGAGCAGGTGGCGCACGCCCGGCGGAAGGTAGGGGTGCTTCCGGCGGCGATAGACAGTGCGCGGCGTCAGCACTGCCCGCTTGACCTGATACAGCGTTGGCATCTCGCCCATCCTCGCCGAACCTCGTGTTGGGCCGCGGAACCTATCAGTCCCCGACTCCTCAGATGCTGAACGGTGCCGGCATCACCAACGGGTCGGCGCCCCATAGCCTCTGGCCATGGCTGTTCCGCCCCGACGACAAGACCCTGGCATCCTCTCGGAGCCCATCGACCTCGATGGTCCGGCCCGGCCTCGGCGACAGCATCCGGTGGTGGCGGCCAGGGCCGGGCTCGAGGTCAAGCAGCGGGGTACGCCCATCACCGGGACGGTGATCGGCGTGGTCAACGGGGTTCTCCAGGTCCGCGACCGCCGGGGATTCGAGCACCGCATGGCTCTGTTGCCGGGTGGGTTCGAGGTCGACGGCCGGGTTGTGACCCTGGTCCAACCCCGCGCCGCCGCCCCTGGCTCCCGACCGGCCGAGACGGCTCGCACTGCGTCGGGCTCGATCGCCGTTCCCAAAGCTCCGGCCCGAGTGGCCCGGGCCGGGAGGATCCTGGTCGAAGGCATTCACGACGCCGAACTGGTGGAGAAGGTCTGGGGCGATGACCTGCGGGTGGAGGGAGTGGTGGTCGAGCGCCTCGATGGGGCCGACCACCTCGACGAGGTGATCCGCGCCTTCGGGCCTCGGCCTGGCCGGCGGCTCGGAATCTTGTTGGACCACATGGTGGAAGGATCCAAGGAAGCCCGCCTGGCCGCCGGGGTCGCCGGACCTGACGTCCTGGTCACCGGGCATCCCTTCATAGACGTGTGGCAAGCGGTCAAGCCCGCGGTGGCCGGTCTGGCGGCATGGCCCGACGTGCCGCGCGGTGAACCGTGGAAGGAAGGCGTCCTGGCCCGCATCGGGTTCGGGGGCGAACCGTGGCAGTTCTGGAAGCAACTCCTGAGTCGGGTCGGCAGTTGGACCGATCTGGAGCCGCCCCTGATCGGGGCGGTCGAGGAACTGATCGACTTCGTGACCGAACCATCACCGGGCTGATCAGCTGAGCCTGGATCCGCCAGTTCCGCCGCTCCAGCTCGTCACACGGCCGAATGCCATTGGTGACCTCACAGATCGTCCGGCTCGGGGTCGTCCATCGCTTCGAAACGGGCCGGGCTGACCATTCGCACCACGCCCAGCGCCGCCACCATGGCCACTCCCGACGCCGCGGTGACCACACCCATACCGGCCCAGTCGGCCAGCGGGCCCTGGATGGTGGCCCCGATCGGGTACACCACCCCCAAGGCCAAGAAGTAGAAGCTGAGCACCCGGGCCCGCAGGGCAGCGGGAGCCCGCAACTGGACGACGGTACCGATCCCCGACAGCACCGACATGTAGGCCGCGCCCACACCGACGATTGCCACGGTTGCCCACAGCGAGCTCGGCGACAGCCCGTATGCAGCCAGCAGGATCGCCAGAACACCCAGGCTGACAATCAACATCCGGTATCGCCCGAACCTCTCGGCCAGCACCGGTAGGGCTAGGGCGCCCAGCACCGCTCCCACCCCCTGCGCGGTCACCAACCTGGCGGTGAGAGCGGCATCACCGTCGAAGTGGACTCGGGCCATGGCCGGTACCAGGGCGATGAAGGGAGAAGCCGTGAGCGCCACGATCGAGATGAACACGATGGCCGATCGGACCCCGGGCACCGACCAGGCCGTCACCGCCCCGACCCGGATGCGGGTCCACAGCGGATCTTCGTCGGTTGGGCGCGGGGCCGGGGTCAGGCGCAAGGCCCGCAGGGCCAAGAGCATCACCGCGAACGACGCGGCGTTGACCGCGAACGCGCTGGCATAGGAACCGAGGCCGATGGCCAACCCGGCCAGGGCCGGCCCGACCACCCGGCCCATGTTCCATTGAGCCTGGCTCAGCGACATGGCTGCCAGCAGGTCTTCGCCCGGTACCAGGTCCGGCAGCATGGCCGAATAGGCCGGGAAGCCGAGCCCGGCCACGCACCCGGCGGCGAAGACCACCACCGCCAACAAGGGCGGTGAAATCTGATCGGCGGCGGCCAACACGGCTAGGGCTCCAGCCGCGACCATCTGGGCCGCGGTCATGGCCAGCAACAGGCGACGACGGTCGAGGCGGTCGGCCAGTGCGCCTCCGATCGGCCCCAGCAGCCCCATGGGCAAGAAGCCGGCTGCGGCCACCAGGGCCGTCCAACCGGCCTGGTCGGTTCGCAGCGCCACCAGATCTCCGACCGCAACCGTTTCCATCCAGGTTCCGACGTTGGAGATCAGACCGGCCCACCACACCAGGGCGTAGTTGCGGTGACCGAGGGGCGCCAGGGACGCTCGCCAACCTCGACGTCGCTGCGAGGGCGCGGTCACGATGTTCGGGGCGACCCGAAGGGCACTGCCGCCTCGCGCCGGCTCGGAACCAGGCCCACCCCGTGGGCCGCGGCCGCTGCCGCCCGGGCTGCCGAGCGGTCGCTCCAGGTTCGAAGCGGTGGCTGACGCGCCGCGCTGCGGGCCAGGGCGAAGCGAGCCAGCGCGGCCAGACCCATGCCCAGAGCCACCAGCCAGGTCGCGGCTGTACGCACGTCGGGAGCGGAGATCGTCACCACCGCCAAGGCCACCGCATAGGCCAGGGCCCCGGCTACCGCCTGGCGCTTGGCCAACCTCGCCGGGCCGTAAACCAGGACCGTCTCGTCGACCCCGTCCGGAGGAGAGAACCGATCGCCTCCGCCGCTGACGCTGATCCGGCTGACACCAGGTCCGCCGACGGTCACCGCTCGTTCCGGGGGGGCCTCCATCAATCCGGCCGCGACGCTGAGGGCATCGGACCACGGGACCACGAGCGGTCCTTCGGCTCGGCGGGGCGCGGCCGATGCCACGGCCATGCCTCCGGGGGCGGCCAGGATGCAGAGCCCGTTGCGGGGGTCAGGGCCGTGAAGCTGCACCATGGCGCCCTGGGGGAACCAGGACAGAGGTGTTCCCACCAATTCCAACACGGCGTCGCTTCGTCCGGCGTCGCCCGCGATTCGCACACCCAAGGCCGCGGGGCGCAGCGACCGCCGGAGCCACACCGGGGTCACCGCCACAGGTCGCGATGGCCGGGCCAGAACCTGACGCTGGTATCGCCATCGGCGTCGGGCCAACAGGCCGGGAACGGTGCTGGCCAACCCGACCCCGACCAAGGCGATCAGCACCGGCGGCACCGTGGCCGGTTCTTCCAGCATGAGCTGGCATCGACAATCGCCGACCAGTCGGGCCTGGTAGCGGGTGCCGATGGCGTCGGATCCGGCCCGGCGCAACGCCTCTCGGGCGATCATCCACCGCCGGGTGCTCTGGTACTCGACCATCTCGGCGGTGTCGTCACCCACGTGGGCACCGACGGTGACCAGGACCGGAACCCCCGAGTTCCAGTCCCCCCGGGATCCTCCCGCACGACCCTGGACCACCAAGATGAGGGCGAGGGCGACCACCATCAGGACCGCCAGGATCATCTGGGACCCGCCCGGACGCCGAGTGAGTATCCGCTGAGACCAAGTCGAACGGTCCCCGGGGTTGGGCACTGCGGGCTCAGCCACGGGACCTCACATTGGGATCGAAGTCACCGGCCCCTGCCCGGAGGGGACGCAGGCTGCGATGAACCCTCATGGCATCGGCCGAGGACAGCTCGGCCAGTCCCACCCGAGCATCGACCACGGCTCGGGTGGCGGGCTCGACGATCGAACGCCCCGCCGGGGTGAGGGCGGCCAGGGTGGTTCGACGGTCGGTTGGGTGGGGCTGACGTTCGATGTAGCCCTGGCCTTCCAGACGGTCGACCAGGTTGGTGACGCTGGCTTGGTGAAGCATCAGACGCTCCCCCATCTTGCCCAGCGGAAGGCGTCCCTCCCGGCTGAAGTGGAGCAGGATCAGCACCTCATAGCGGGCGAAGGAGAGGTCCCAGGGCCTCAGGGCCTCATCGACCCGGGCCAGCAGGATCTGTTGGGCCCGCATGATGGAGGTGGCCGCCTGCATGGCCTCCACCTGATCCCATCGAAGCTCCCATTGGCGGCCGGCCTCCTCGATGGGGTCGAACGGGAGCGGACGGCGCATGGCCAGGGAGGCTAACGCTCCCGGACCGCCCAATGGTCGGTCGACAAATAGTTTGATCTCCAAGTATTCTGGGTTGGTGAGCTCCACCTCCGCCGAACCCGCCCAAACCGCCCTCCACCGACCGGTGAACCCGGTGAGGTTCGTCACCGCCGCCAGCCTGTTCGACGGCCACGACGCGTCGATCAACATCATGCGGCGAATCCTCCAAAGCCAAGGCGTCGAGGTGATCCACCTCGGCCACAACCGTTCGGTCGACGAGGTGGTCGACGCCGCCGTGCAAGAAGACGTCCACGGCGTGGCCGTCAGCTCCTACCAGGGCGGCCACAACGAGTACTTCCGCTACCTGATCGACCGTCTCGATGCCCGGGGTGCCGGCCACGTCAAGGTGTTCGGCGGTGGCGGCGGCGTGATCATCCCCAGCGAGATCGCCGCGTTGCAGGCCTACGGCGTGTCTCGGATCTTCTCGCCTGAGGACGGCCAAACCCTGGGCCTACCGGCCATGGTCAACCAACTGGTCGCCGACTGCGACCACGACCTGGCCGACCGCGTGCCAGCAGACCTCACCGCCCTGATGGGAGGTGACCACACCGCCCTGGCCCGGGTGATCACCGCCATCGAAGCGGGCCGCCTACCCGAAACCCTCCTGAACGAGTTGAGGGCCACGGCCGCGGCCCGCGCCGTTCCGGTGCTCGGGATCACCGGAACCGGTGGCTCGGGCAAGTCCTCGCTCACCGACGAACTGATCGGACGATTCCGCCTCGACTACGAGGACAAGCTGTCCATCGCCGTCATCGCCGTTGACCCCACCCGCCGCAAGGGAGGCGGAGCCCTTCTCGGCGACCGCATCCGCATGAACGCCATCCATGGCGGATCCGTCTACTTCCGGTCCTTGGCCACCCGCACCGCCACCACCGTGCCGCCCGACCTGAACGACATGATCGCCGCCGTCAAGGCCGCCGGGGCAGATCTGGTCATCGTGGAGACCCCCGGGATCGGCCAAGGCGACGCCGCCGTCGTGGACCACGTCGACCGGTCCCTCTACGTGATGACACCGGAGTTCGGAGCCGCCAGCCAGCTCGAGAAAATCGACATGCTCGACCATGCCGACCTGGTGGCGATCAACAAGTTCGACCGGCGGGGAGGGGCCGATGCCCGGCGAGACGTGGCCCGCCAGCTCCTACGAAACCGCGAGGACTTCGGTGCCTCACCCGAGGACATGCCGGTGTTCGGAACGGTTGCGTCACGGTTCAACGACGACGGCGTGACCGCCCTCTACCAGGAGCTGCGCACCCTCCTGGTGCCCCACGGGCTCCCCGCCCACCCGATGACCGCAGGCCTGGCTCCGGTCACGGTGCGGGTCTCCTCGGCTGACACCGCCGTGGTACCGGCGGCGCGCAGTCGGTACCTGGCCGATGTGGCCGACACGGTTCGTGACCACCACCTCCAGGTGAACGTCCAAGCCGACGTTGCCCGCCAGCTACAACAGGTCCGCGCCGTTCGAGCGATGCTCGGCGAACAGCCCAACGGCACCGAGGTAGACCGGCTGGGCGGCCTGGAAGCCGACCTGGATCACCGCCTCCATCCCCAAGCCCGGGCCCTGCTGGCGGACTGGCCCGCCACCATCGCCGCCTACACCGGCACCGGCACCGAGGCCGACCAGTCGAATCCCGCCCATCCAACACTGCACAAAGCCTCCCTGTCGGGCACCCCCGTACCCCGGGTGGCCCTCCCCCGACTGCACGACCACGGCGACCTGCTGCGCTTCTTGTGGCTGGAGAACCTCCCGGGCCGCTTCCCGTTCACGGCTGGGGTGTTCCCGTTCAAACGGGACAACGAACGACCGGCCCGCATGTTCGCTGGCGAGGGCGACGCCTTCCGCACCAACAAGCGGTTCCATCTGCTGTCGGCAGGCCAGCCCGCCACTCGGCTTTCCACCGCCTTCGATTCGGTGACCCTTTACGGCTTCGACCCCGACGAACGCCCCGACATCTACGGCAAGGTCGGCAACGCCGGGGTGTCCATCGCCACCCTCGAAGACATGAAGGTGCTCTTCGAGGGGTTTGACCTGTGCGACCCCACCACCTCGGTGTCGATGACCATCAACGGACCGGCCCCGACCATCTTGGCCATGTTCTTGAACACCGCCGTCGATCAACGGCTCGACGCCTTCGAAGCCATCGAGGGAAGATCTCCGACCGCCGAGGAAGCTGGCGAAGTCCGGTCCTGGGTGCTGGCCAACGTCCGCGGCACCGTCCAAGCCGACATTCTCAAAGAGGACCAGGGCCAGAACACCTGCATCTTCTCCACCGAGTTCGCCCTCGGGATGATGGCCGACATGCAGGAGTGGTTCATCGACCACCAGGTCCGCAACTTCTACTCGGTGTCGATCTCGGGCTACCACATCGCCGAAGCCGGCGCGAACCCGATCACCCAGCTGGCCTTCACATTGGCCAATGGGTTCACCTACGTGGAGGCCTACCTGGCTCGGGGCATGGACGTGGACGACTTCGCCCCAAACTTCTCGTTCTTCTTCTCCAACGGCATGGACCCCGAGTACACCGTGCTGGGACGGGTGGCCCGACGGATCTGGGCGGTGGCCATGAGGGACCGCTACGGCGCCAACGAGCGCAGCCAGAAGCTCAAGTACCACGTGCAGACCTCGGGCCGTTCCCTCCACGCCCAGGAGATGGACTTCAACGACATCCGCACCACCCTCCAAGCCCTCATCGCCATCTACGACAACTGCAACAGCCTCCACACCAACGCCTACGACGAGGCGGTGACCACCCCCACCGACGAGTCGGTGCGCCGGGCTCTGGCCATCCAACTGATCATCAACGAGGAGTGGGGCCTGGCCCTCAACGAGAACCCCAACCAGGGCTCCTATGTGATCGAGGAGCTGACCGACCTGGTCGAAGCCGCGGTGTTGGCGGAGTTCGACCGGCTGGCCGAACGAGGCGGTGTGCTCGGGGCCATGGAGACCGGCTACCAGCGGGGCCGGATCCAAGACGAATCCCACGACTACGAGATCCGCAAGCACGAAGGCACCCTGCCGATCATCGGGGTCAACACCTTCACCCGGGCCGCCGACGCCCCCGGCGACCGCTCAACCGAGGACTCGATGGCAACCGATGGTCCCCCCGTGGCCTTGGCCCGCTCCACCGAGGAGGAGAAGCGCTCCCAGCTCGACCGCTTGGAACGGTTCCACGTCGACCACAGCGCCGAGGCCACCGCAGCGCTTACCCGACTGCGAGAGGCGGCACTGGCCGGAGAGAACCTGTTCGCGGTGCTCATGGATGCCACCCGCAGCGCCAGCCTCGGCCAGATCACCCACGCCCTCTTCGAAGTTGGAGGCCGATACCGCCGAAACGTGTGAGGCGGACCTCGGCGATAGCTTGACCCGATGGGTCGAGACATCCCCCTCGGGCGCATCGCCGGCATCAAGGTCGGCATGAACGTGAGCGTCCTGCTCATCGCCGGCCTCAACGCTTGGGTGCTGGCCGATAACAACTTCCCCATCCAGGTTCCGGGTTTGACCACCACCGACTACTGGGTGGCGGGCGTAGTGGCCGCGCTGGCGTTCTTCGTCTCGCTGCTCGTGCACGAGATGGGCCATGCCTTGGTGGCCCGGGAGGAAGGCATCGGGGTGAAGGGCATAAGCCTGTGGTTGCTGGGCGGAGTGGCCCGCCTCGAGTCGTCACCGCAAACCCCCCGTGCCGAGTTCCGCATCGCCGTCGTCGGCCCCCTGGCCAGCGCCGCCTGCGGCGCCTTCCTGATCTCGGTCGCCTACGTTCTGCCCGACACCGGGCGGTGGGACCTGGCCGGCACCGCGTCGGCGTGGCTCGGGGTACTCAACTTGATATTGGCCGGCTTCAACCTCCTGCCGGCTGCCCCCCTGGACGGGGGCACGGTTCTCAGCGCCCTCATCTGGTGGCGCACCGGAAGCCAAAGCGCCGGCAAGGTCTGGGCCGCCCGCAGCGGGGTGGCCGTGGGCCTCGGACTGGCGTGGTACGGCCTGGGGGACCTGCGGGCCGAGGACAGCGACGGGTTCGGCATCTGGATCCTGGCCGTCGGCGGGTTCATCGCCATGAACGCCTGGCAGGCCCTGCGCTCGGCGCCGCTGTACTCGTTGCTGGAGGGGGTGCGGGTGAGCAACGCCATGTACGCCAACCCGCCTACCGCCCGTGCCGAAGACACCGTCGCCGACTTCTTGCGCACCCTGCCGCGCGACACCCACCACCAGGCCTACCCGGTGATCGCCGACCACGGTCGGGTGGTGGGGCTGTTGACGGCCAACGCCATCCGGGCCGTCCCCGCCGAAAAGTGGGAGGCCCTACGCAACTCCGACCTGGCCTTCCCGCTCAACCGTCTCACCGTGGTTCGGGCCGATGAGCCCCTCTTGACGGCCGTGCAGCGCATAGACAGCGGAGACATCAGGACCGGGCTGGTGGTGGACGACCACGGTCGAACGATCGGCACCGTCGACGCCCGTGCCCTATATGACACCGCCGAGACCCGACGGGGCCAACTCGCCCCCTCCGGCAGGGGCTGACACCGGCACTAGGTTTCGGACCCATGTCCGACACCACCGCTGCACTGCCCACCTACCACCGCCAAGGAGACGTCGCCATCGTCACCCTCGACGACGGCAAGGCCAACGTGATCTCAACTGCGGTGGTCGACGCCCTCAACGCCCACATGGACCGGGTGGAGACCGAGGGAGCCCGGGCGCTGGTGATCGTCGGACGCCCCGGGAAGTTCAGCGCTGGATTCGACCTGAGCGAGATGACGGCCAACGTCGAATCCATGCGGGCCCTGGTGGTCCACGGCGCCCGGTGGCTGATGCGGCTGTACGGGTTCGGCGTGCCGACGGTGGCGGCCTGCACCGGGCACGCCCTGGCCGCCGGAGCGTTGACCTTGTTGAGCTGCGACGTGCGGATCGGTGCCGATGTCCCGGCCAAGATCGGCCTCAACGAGGTGGCCATCGGCATGGCCCTCCCCAAGTTCGCGGTGGAACTGGCCCGTGAACGGGTCCCGGCCCACGAGTTGGGCGAGGCCACGCTCGGAGCCCGGGTGTACGACCCGGCCGGGGCCGTGGCCGCCGGTTACCTGGATCGGGTGGTGGCCGAAGCCGACCTGGTGGATGCCGCCGTCGCCGAAGCCGAACGACTGGGGGCGTTGCGCACCGGCGCCTACGCCCTGACCAAGCTCAACTTGAGGGGTGCTCTCATCGAGCAGCAGCTGGCCACGGTCAAGGCCGACATGGACACGGTGGACATGCCCAAGGTCTGAGCCCCGATCCGCCGAACGGGTTGGGCCGATCAGGCCGGGCGGGTCAGGATCCGCATGGATCCGACCGCACGTCGTTCCACGAACCCGTCCTGGAGGGACCTCACGTAGATCTCGTAGGGCGGGCGGCCACCATCGGCAGGATCGGGGAACACGTCGTGGATGCACAACGTGCCACCCGGTGCCACCTTCGGTGTCCACAGCTCGTAGTCCCGGTGGGCCGGTTCCGAACCGTGACCGCCGTCTATGAACAACAACGCCAGCGGTGTCGACCAGAACCGTCCGACGGTGGGCGAGTCCCCGACGACGGCCACCACCGATCCCTCCAGCCCGGCGTCGAACACGGTCCGACGGAACCGGGGCAAGGTGTCCATGCGCCCCACCTCGGTATCGACCAGGTCCGGTTCGTGCCACTCCCATCCGGCCTGGTTCTCCTCCGACCCCCGATGGTGGTCCAAGGCGAACAGCACCACACCGGCAGCCTGAGCTGCCGCCCCCAACCACACCGAGGACTTGCCGCAGTACGAACCGATCTCCAGCAGCGGGGCGTCTGGCACCGCGGCGGTGGCTTCCATCGCCGCGACCCACAGGGAGTCGCCCTCATCTGTAGGCATGAAACCTCGGGCTCCGACCGCCGCCAGGCGGACGCCGACGGCCATGTCCGTCTCGGGGTCAGGAAGGATCTGGTCGGTCACGAGCCGAGACGCTATCTACGGCCCGCCCCGTCACCGCAGTCGGGGATGGGGACGACACCGAGGAGCATGCCCAGACCGGCCTCCCACGGAGGCACCCACTCGTCCACGAAGATCACCGTCCACGTGCCGGCCAGGTGCTTCGAGTAAGAGATCTGGTTGGTGGCCAGGTACCACTCCAGGTTGGCCACGTTGTTGGCCAGCTTGTTGTCCAAGACATAGGTGGATGGCTGCTCGACCAGCATCGTGCACTCGAGGTCGTCGAAGCGGGGAACCGCGAACGACGAAGCCTTGATCCGGCCACCGGACTGGTAGGTGATCTGGGTTCCGGCCAGGTCGGTCACCACGTACTCGACGTCGTTCTCCTCCAGCAGCCGGATCACGTCGTCGGTCCCAGGTGCGGCAAGAAAGCGAACGTCGGTGCCACTGACCTCGTTCATGCCCGAGATGCCCCACGACGTGGAAGCGGCGGCCAGCACCGCGACCACCAGGGCCACCGCGGCCGGTGGCACGGCCCGGGGAGACGGCACCAGGCCGGCCAGCAGCAGGGCCATGGCCGGGAGCATGGGGTACAGGTAGCGAGGGTCGGCCCCGACCGTTCCCGTGTTGTTGGCCAACGGGTACAAGATCAAGTATCCGATCACCATCACCGCTGGCAGGCTGGCTCCCGTGGATGGATGGCGACTGAGAGCCACCGCCACCGCGGCCAACAACACGATCACGGCCACGAACCGGGCCATGGGCACGAGGGTGCGGTCCGGGTCCCACGGGGTCTCGAGCCCGAGGAGGACGGCCAGCTTGGCGATGCCCTCGCCGAACCGTCCAGGAGCATCGGATCCGAGGCTGGCGGGTTGGCGCAGCGAACTGAAGGCGTGGATCACGTTCCACACGATCCAGGGTGCAGCACCGATGACCGCCCCCACCAGAACCCGGGTCCAGTGATCGAGCCGTCCAGCATCGCGAAACAGCACCCAAGCCAACGCCGGCAGCCCCACCAGCAAGAGCAGCGGGCTGACCCACCAACCGACACCCAGGGCCACGCCCAAGCCCACGAGTTCGCGACGGGTGAGGGCCTCTCGGGCCGGGTCGACGCGGCCAGCGTGGTGGAGGTGATGGTCCAGTCGGGCCACCAGCCAAACGATCAGCGCCGCGGCCACGATGGCCGCCCCGTAGAAGCCGCGTTCCTTGGTCGACTGCCACACCCCGCCAGCCGGACCCAGCCACAACAGGATCGGGGCGGCTAGCTGGCCGGCCCGCGTCGGCACCACCCGCCGGGCCGCTCCCCACACCAGCAGGCACGCCACCAGGTGCAGCACCACCGGCACGATCTTGAGCTGAAGGGTCCCGCTCCCGAACAGCTGGTGTACGACAGCGACCAGGGCGGTCTCGGGGGTCCCGCCGTAGGGCTGCCCCGGGAAGAACACCGATGGTTCACGAAAGAAGCTGTGGGCGGCCAGTCCGGCGGCAGCTTCGTCCAGGTCGATGTATCCCAGTGGCCCGGTGAGAAGGTTCCATCGCTGCACGATGCCGATCACGAAGGCCACGCCCAAGATGGCGACCTCGACCAACGTCGGGGCTGGACCCAGCTCCCGCGGAGGACGGTCGGTGGGATAGCCGATCCCCTTCCCCGTCGCCCGAGCGGCGCGCGCCAAGACCTCCTGTTCGAGCCCCTGGGGTGGTGTGGTGATCGTCACGGTGCCTGCGTCCCCTCCGCGCCGTCGCCGATCAGCCGTTCATCGGGGTCTTCTGAGCGTGGGTGAGGGCCTCGGCCGCTTCCAGCTCCTCGATGTCCTCGTCGTAGGGGGTGTGATGGTGCGGGCCGAACATGATCTTGTCCAAGAACATGTACTTGAGCACCCACAGCACACCGAATCCGGCGATGTTGGCGAGCTGGACGGCGAAGGGGTTGCCGTGGCGGAGCTCGGGGACGGTCGGGTCCTTGGTGGCCGTCGCCACCAGCACCACGAAGAGCGTGGACAGACCCAGTCCGGCGATGGTGAACAGCCAGAACGGCAGAACCTCACGGCGCATGTGGGCTCGGCCCCGTTTCCCCCACACCCAGTACTTGTTGAGGAGAAAGGCCGGGACCGACACCACCGACACCGCCACCACGTTGGACACGCCTGAGCGCCACTCCAAGACGTGCAGCATCAGAGCCAGCAGGAGCTGGGTGGCGACGACGCCGAACCCAGATGTTGCCACGTAGCGGATGGCCCGCCGGCCCGGCTCACTGCGGGCATGGGCGTAGAGGGCGGAGGGACTCAGGTTCACGAAGACCCGATCGTAGGCTGAGACGACGGTCACCCCACAGTCATCGGCCGATCGGCGGCCCGAGTGAAGCCCCGGTGACCACTGCTCTAGCCTGCCCGGCGACCGGCGACCACCGCCCGGCACACACCACCAGGGGGAAGTTCTCCGTTGTCGATGCAACCTGCCCGAACCTTCTACCGCACCGCGCTCGCCACCGTGGCGGCTGCGGGGATCTTGTTGATCCCAGGGTGCAGCGACGATGCATCCACCGACACCTCGGACACCGGCTCGAATCGTTCGACCACATCCTCCTCCACCACCCAAGCG
>WBZL01003617.1_pt1 | contig 14015 bp, 13 predicted proteins | sample 5204291 | NCBI WGS metagenome assembly WBZL01 (sample SAMN12344345, study PRJNA552823) | activated sludge metagenome | biome: Activated sludge suspended growth; feature: Nitrification reactor; material: Wastewater; isolation source: activated sludge from nitrification reactor of wastewater...
GCCGCGCCGGCGGGCTCGCTGCCGGCCTTGGCCGTCGACTGGAACTGCGCCGTGAAGGCCTTGACGCCGGCCTCGAGCGCATCGGTATCGACGTTGCCGGTCTCCTTCACCGAGGCGAGGAGGTCGGTGTGGCGGTTGCGGAACCACTCGAGGAGCTCGGCCTCGAAGCGCTGCACGTCGGAGATCTCGATGCCGTCGAGGAAGCCTCGGGTGCCGGCGAACAGCACCACGACCTGCTCCTGCACGGGCACCGGCTGGCCCACACCCTGCTTGAGGAGCTCGGTGAGGCGGTAGCCACGGTCGAGCTGGGCCTTCGACACGGCGTCGAGGTCGGAACCGAAGGCCGCGAACGCCTCGAGCTCACGGAACTGCTGCAGGTCGCTCTTGAGCGTGCCGACGGCCGCCTTCATCGCCTTGATCTGAGCGGCCGAGCCCACGCGGGACACCGAGATGCCGACGTCCACGGCCGGACGGATACCGGACTTGAACAGGTCGTCCTGAAGGAAGATCTGGCCGTCGGTGATCGAGATCACGTTCGTCGGGATGTAGGCCGAGACGTCGCCGGCCTTGGTCTCGATGATCGGCAGCGCCGTGAGCGAGCCGGCGCCGAGGGCGTCGGACAGCTTGGCGGCACGCTCCAGGAGACGGGAGTGCAGGTAGAACACGTCGCCCGGGTAGGCCTCGCGCCCCGGCGGGCGGCGGAGAAGGAGCGACACCTGGCGGTACGCCTCGGCCTGCTTGGACAGGTCGTCGTACACGATGAGGCCGTGATCGCCGTGTTCCATCCAGTGCTGACCCATGGCGCAACCGGTGTAGGGGGCGAGGTACTTGAACGGTGCCGGGTCGGAGGCCGGGGCGACCACGACGACGGTGTACGCCATGGCCCCGGCGGCCTCGAGGCGGGCCACGGTCTGCGCGACGGTCGAGGCCTTCTGCCCGATCGCCACGTAGATGCACTTCACGCCCAGACCCTTCTGGTTCATGATGGCGTCGATGGCGACCGTGGTCTTGCCGGTCTTGCGGTCGCCGATGATCAGCTCACGCTGACCACGACCGACGGGGATGAGCGAGTCGATCGACTTGATGCCGGTCTGCATGGGCTCGCCCACCGGCTGGCGACCGATGATGCCGGGCGCCTGGACCTCGACGCGGCGCTCCTGGACGTTGCTCAGCGGACCCTTGCCGTCGATGGGCTCGCCCATCGTGTTGACGACCCGACCGAGGAGGCCATCGCCGACGGGCACGGAGAGGATCTGGCCGGTGGCCTTCACCGTCTGGCCCTCTTCGATGTCGTCGACCTCACCGAGGACCACGGCGCCGATCGAGTCCTCGTCCAAGTTGAGCGCGAGGCCCAGGATGCCCGACTCGAACTCGAGGATCTCGTTGACGGTGGCGGCGGGCAGGCCCGACACGCGGGCGATGCCGTCGCCGACCTCGATCACCCGGCCGACCTGCCCGACGGTGAGGTCGGGGGCGAACCCCTCGAGGTTCTTCTGGATCGCCGCCGTGATGTCTGCGGTGTTGATGGTCAGTTCAGCCATGTCTGGGACTCTCTTCGAGGTTCGTTCGGCTCTGGCGAGTGATGACGGACGGGAAGCACACCGGCAGATGGTCTCTGCCGAGCGTGACGGATCAGAACGCCTCGCGAAGTTGCGTGAGGCGGGAGCGGACGGAACCGTCGAGCAGCGTGTCACCGATCTGGGTGACGATGCCGCCGATGACGGTCGGGTCGATGACGTTGCGGATCGTGACGTCGAGCTGGGTCTGTGCCTTGAGCGCAGCGGCCAGTCGGGCCTTCTGGTCATCGCTCAGCGGCACGGCCGAGCGCACCTCGGCCACTGCCTCGCCGCGGGCCCCGGCCGACTGCGAGACGAACTCGTCGACGATGGCCGCGAGTTGGCCCACGCGGCCGTTGGCGACGAGCAGCGTCACGACCGAAACGGTCGTCGTGGTCGCCTTCCCGCCCAGCAGATCCTCGATGATCGAGGTCCGCCGCTCCAGCGGAATCGACGCGTCGGCGAGCGTTGCACGCAGTTCGTCGTTGGCGCCCAGGGCTCGGGCGACCCGGAACAGTTCGTCTTCGACGACCCGGGCGATGCCCTCGGCGCGCGCCACCGACGCGATCGCCGAGGCGTAGGCGGTGATGGAAGATTCGCTCATGTGCCTCTCCGGCCTCAGTTGGTCGCGCCGACCTGGCGGATGTACGCCTCGATCAGGTCCTGGTGGGTTGCGTCATCGAGGTTCGAGTGCACGACCTGCTCGGCGGCGCCGAGCGCCAGCCGGGACAGCTCACCGGCAAGATCGCTCTCGGCCTGGCGACGGGCGGCCACGAACTCGCCTGCGGCACGTTCGCGAAGCGCCACGGCCTCGGCCTCGGCACGGGTGACCGTGTCGGACTCGAGCCGGGCTGCGGCGTCGCGGGCCTCGGCGACGATCCGAGCGGCCTCGGCGTCGGAGTCGGCGAGCGCCGCCTTCACGCCGTCCCGCTTCGATTCGGCGTCGACCCGATCGGCCTCCGCCGCGTCGAGCTCTGCGGCGATGCGCTCCGGCCGAGCGGCCATCGCCGCCGAGATCGCCGGCCACGCCTTCTTGTAGAGCAGCCCGAAGACGATCAGGAAGGCAATCGTGCCCCAGATCACCTCGTTGATGTCGTGGGGAAGCCAGAAGTGGTTGCCCTCTTCGGCAAGGAGTAGTGCGTTCATGTGCGTTTCCTCCCTCAGCCCCGGCTCGCCGAGCGCACGTGCTCGTCGACCACCGACTGGTTGGCCGCGACGTCGAGGTCGCGCTGGACGACCTTGCCGGCAGCGGCGACAGCGATCGACCCGACCTGCGGGCGGAGTCCGTCGAGCGCCGTGGTGCGAGCCGCGTCGAGATCGGCAAGCGCCGCCTGCCGCTCGGCGGCGACATCGTCCTCCGCCGCGCGGATGATCTCGGCCCGGCGGGCCTCACCCGCCTGGCGGGCCGCGTCGACGATGCGGGACGCCTCGGCGCGGGCCTCGGCCAAGGTCGCGTCGTAGTCGCGCCGAACCTGCTCGGCCTCGACGCGGGCCCGCTCGGCGGACTCGGCGTCGTTGCGCATCTGGTCCTCGCGGCGACGCATCGCCTGGCGAATCGGGGGCAAGCACACCGCATACATGAGGATCAGCAGCAGGAAGAAGGCGATCGCACCCCAGACCAGCTCCGGCGTGTCCGGAATGACGGGGTTGACCACTTCCTTGGCTTCACCTCCCTCGGAGGCGATGAGGCTCAGCAATGCGAGCATGGGGACTCCTGGTGACGTGTCGGGACGGAACGGGACCTCGCGCTGCTGCCGGCGCCGTGGCGCCGGCAGCTCGCGACGATCACACGAACTTGAGGAGGATGAAGACGACGAAGCCGATGAGGGCGAGGGCCTCGGTGAAGGCGATGCCGAGGAACATCGTGGTCTGGACCTGGCCAGCCGACTCGGGCTGGCGCGCCATGGCCTGCACGGCCTGGCCGACGAGGTAGCCGATGCCGATGCCCGGGCCGATGGCGCCGAGGCCGTACGCCATGCCGGCGCCGCTCGCGCCGGCGATGCCCTTGGCCTCTTCCGCGCTGTATGCCTCGCCGGTCTGCTGGGCAACCGTGTGAACGATGTGCGTAAGCGTGCTGCTCATGGTGGTGTTGTTTCTCCTGTGAGGTCCGGCGGGTGCGCCACCGGATTGTGATGTCAGGTCGGCTCGTTCACCCCGGCGGGTGGACGATGTGCGGCGGGTGCCGCGTGGATCAGTGATGCGGGTGCAGGGCGCCGCCGATGTACACGGCGGTCAGCAGGGTGAAGATGTACGCCTGCAGGAACGCGACCAGCAACTCGAAGCCGGTGAAGGCGATGAGCATGAAGAACGAGAACGGCGCGGCGACCACCAGCGGCGACAGGCTCCACAGCGTGGCGGTCAGCACCGAGAACGTCACGAGCAAGATGTGCCCGGCGAGCGAGTTGGCGAACAACCGGACCGCCAGCGAGAAGGGGCGAACCAGGAATGTCGAGATGAACTCGATCGGCGTCACGAGCAGGTAAAGCGCCTTCGGCACGCCCGGCGGGAACAGCGATGCCTTGAGGTAGCCGAGGCCGTTGTGCTTGAGACCGACGCCGATGAACACGAACCACGTGAGCACCGCGAGCAGCACCGGGTTGGCCATGCGGGCGTTGGCACCGAAGTGCGACGTGGGGATGATGCCGAACAGGTTGCCCACGAAAATGAACAGGAACATCGAGATGAGCAGCGGGAGGTACGGCAGGCCGTCGGGCCCGATCGCCTGGCCGATCACCTGCTTCTCGATGAACTCGATGGAGGTCTCGGCGAGGTTCTGCGCGCCGCGGGGCACGAGCGACTTCTTGGCGCTCCCGCCGGCGACCAGGAACCAGATGACCGGCACGGCCATGGCGATCAGCGAGATGAGCGCAACCTTGTTGAACGCGAACGGGGTCCCCTCGCCGAAGGCGGCGGGCCACTGCACCATCTCCTCGATGCCGGGAAACTTCAATTCAGCGAACACATGCGCTCCTTGTGATTCCTGATGGGTCGGGTTACGCGGCCGAGCGGGCGGCGGAACCGTCGATCTGGTCGGTGGACGGGGGTGCGGGCTTGAGGCCCGGGAAGGCGAGGGAGCCCGACACGAAGCGGAGCTCCCAGAACAGCAGGCCCAGGTGGGTGACGATCAGCGCGAGGCCGAGCGGAACGAGCTCGACCCATGCGGCGTCCTTCACCACCATGACGGCAACGAAGATGAGGCCGAGACGCAGGAGATAGCCGAACATCGCGGCGCCTGCCATGAGGGCGAACGAGATGCGTCCGGTCACAGCGAGCAACCAGGCGGCGAGCAGGAAGTTCACCACGACGACCGCGCACGCGTAGGCCGCCGAGGCGACGCCGTTGACACCCCAATACGCGCCGAGAGCCACGACGACCGGCAGGAACCAGATCGCTCTCTTGGCCATGTCGACCGCGATCTGCAACGCGGGCGCAGGACCCTCCAACCGGGACATGAGGGCGTTCGTCTGAGCGGGTTCGACACTCACGCGGCGCGCTCCTCGGCGGTGGACCATGCCGTGGCGGCGGCAGCGCGGCGCTCGCCGTCGAGCCGGTCCATCTGCGAACGGTACCCGTAGTACAGCTTGATCGCAGCGCCCGAGATGCCCAGCACCGCGGCGACGATCAGCAGCCACGGACCCGTGCCGAGCCGACCGTCGAGCCACCACCCACCGAGCCCGAGGATCACCGGCGACAACACGAGCTCGAACGAGCCGTGTGAGTTGGCGAGGTGCGTGTTGAACTCGCGCTTGTGCTCAGCGTCCATCATGGCTTCCAGAGGGCGGGCGCCGCGCTCTGGCGCGGCGCTTGTGAACCGATGCGCAATCTACGAGAGGGCCCGGAGAGGCCGCAAATCCCTGAGACCTGTCACAGACGGACCGGGCGATCACTCGTCGACGCGCAATCCCCTACTCGGGGCCGTGCGCTGCCCGATCGATCGCTTCGACGATTCGATCGGTGTTGGCACGCGACTCGTACACGAGCCGGACGAGCCAGAAACGGAGGTAGCGGGCCAGCGAGTAGCGGACGAACAACGCGGCGCCGGCGATGATCAAGGCGATTCCGAGGAAGCTGCCGGTCGCGAGGAACGACTGCTGGTCGAGCGCATCGGCGGCTCCGCCGACCTGCACCCCGCCGACGATCGCGAGGGCCAGGCCCGCCACAGCGAGCACGATGCCGAGGATCAGTAGCCTGGACTCGTTCTCGGCGCCCGACGCCTTCACCTTCATCGAGTTGATCTCGGCTTGGAACTGCTCGACCCGTTCGGGTTGTTCGTTCATCTCGTTGCTCCTGTCCTCACGGCTTCTGGCCGCCCAGGTACGCGGCCGACAGCTCGTCCTCGATGTCCGCAGGTCGGCCAACACTGCGGACGAGGCCGTTCAACATGATCGCGGCATAGTCGGCGACGCCAAGCACCGTCCGGGCGAACTGCTCGATCACCAGAATCGAGACGCCGCTGCGGGCGATCTGCGCCACGATGCCATAGAGCTCCTCGACCACCAGCGGTGCGAGACCCATCGACAACTCGTCGAGGAAGAGCAACGCCGGGTTCGAGGCGAGTCCGCGCGCCATCGCGAGCATCTGCTGCTCGCCGCCCGACATGGTGCCGGCCAGCTGCTTGCGCCGCTCTCCCAGCCGCGGGAAGCGCTCGTAGGCGGTGGCCTCGACGTCTGCCAGCCTCGCTCCGCCGTAGGTCACCATCTGGAGGTTCTCGCGCACCGTCAGGTTGGGGAAGATCCCCCGACCCTCCGGGATCGTCACCACGCCGCGACGCACGAGCTCCTCGGGTGCGACGCCGGTGACGTCGCGGCCCGCCATCAACACCTTGCCGGCGGTCGGCTCGATCAGGCCACAGGCGACACCGAGCGTGGTCGTCTTGCCGGCGCCGTTCGGCCCGAGCAGCGCCACGACCGAGCCGGCGGGCACGGCGAGGTTCACGCCGTGCAGTACCTCGATCGATCCGTAGCCCGCACGCACTCCCGACAGCTCGAGCAGGGGCGGCGCGGCGCTTGTGTCGATGGGCGTCATCGGCTCCCCGATCCCAGGTAGGCGTCGAGAACCGTCTGATTCTGCTGCACCTGGTCGGGGGTTCCCGACGCGATGATGCGGCCGAAGTCGAGCACGTAGATCATCGAGCACACCGACATCACCAGCGGAACGTCGTGCTCGACCAGCAGCACGGCCAACCCTGCTGCGGTGAGCTCGGCGATGAGCGACGCGAGCGACGCGGTTTCGGCGTCGTCGAGGCCCGAGGCCGGCTCGTCGAGCAGCAAGACCTTCGGTCGGATCGCCAGCGCTCGTCCGAGCTCGACGAGCCGAGCCTGTCCCGTGGGCAGTTCGCCGACTCGCGCCTCCGCGACATCCATGAGACCCAGCCGTTCGAGGATCAGCGAGACCTCGTCGTCACGGTCCAGGTCGGCGCCCCCGGCGAGCAGTTGCGGACCGGCCGGCGTCGTGCGGGCCCACGACTCGCGAATCTCGGCGCCCACGACGATGTTGTCGCGCACCGACATCGACGAGAAGACCTCGAGCCGCTGGAACGTGCGCCCGATCCCGAGCCGGGCGCGGCGGTGGGTCGAGAGCGACGAGATGTCGCGCCCACCGAGGGTCACGGTTCCACCGGAGGGTGTGAGCACACCGCAGATCATGTTGAACGTCGTGGTCTTGCCGGCGCCGTTCGGGCCGATCAGCCCCGTGGCCGCGCCGCCCTCGACGGCCAGGTCGACGTCGGACACCGCGACGTTGCCGCCGAAGCGCATGGTCAACCCGCGTGTTTCAAGGAGCGCCACGCAGCACCCCCTCGGTCAGGCCGAGCACGCGCTCGGCCTCGATTGCGTCGGATCGGTCGAGCGGCCGGTCGATCCCGACCAGGTCGGGAGACGGCTGCGGCGCGGGACCCCTGTGGGGGAACTGCCCGTGGATCACCATGACGCCGCGAGCGACCGCGCCGCACGCGATCAGCATCCACAGCACGCGCATGCCGTTGGACGCGGTCAGCGTCTCCCAATCGATCGCGCCCGTCACGACGATCGACGCAATGGCGAACGCGCCTGCCGCCGACGCGCGGCCGCCCGGGATGGGCCGCAGCAAGATCGGCACCGCCGGGATCACGCCGAACACCATCACGGCGAGCACCGCGACGAAGGTCCACTTGTTGATCGTGCCGGACCGGGCGAGCACCCATGCGAGCGCCGGACCACCGACGGCGAGGCTCAGCGCCGGCCGCGACTCGGCCACCGGCCGGTAGGTATCGGCAATGTCGGTCGCCGCGCCGCTCGGGTTGGCGCCGAGGCCGATCCCGATGAAGCCCGGAGCGACCTTCTGCAGATCGACCACCGCGATCTTGACGAACTCGAAGATGCCGACCGCGTTGCTGGCGAACAGCACATCACCGAGTTTGTTGATCACGCCCAGGAGCAGCCCGCCGAACAGCACGCCCGACACGGCGCCGACGCCGCCGACCACCGCGAGCATGGTGACGTTCATCGAGGCCAGCAGTTCGAAGTCGCTGTTGGCGACCGACCGATTGACGAGCGCTCCCGACAACCCGGCGATCGCCGCGGACAGTGCGAACACGGCGATCTTGGTTCGTGTGAGGTCGAGCCCCAACGTCGCGCACGCCACCGGCGAGTCCTTCATTGCCGTGAGCCGCCGACCGAACGACGAGCCCCGCAGCCAGATCACAAACACGCCGACCGCAGCAAAGACGATGGCGAGCAGCGTGATCTGCGCCTGGTTGGTGCGGAACGTCGCGAACCCGAGATCGAGCCCAGGAACGGCCACCTGATCCCCCGGCATCAGGCGGGTCTGCTTGAACACCATGCGCGTCATGAACAGCGAGAAGGCAGCGGTGCCCAAGGCCAGGTAGAGACCGGTCAGGCGTAGCGCCGGGAGCGCGACCAGCCCGCCGACCACTGCGGACACCGCGATCGCGACGATGAGCCCGGCGACCGTGTGCCCGTCGTCGCCGATCCACGACATGATCAGCGCGCCCACGCCGAAGAACGACATCTGCGCGAGCGAGATCTGCCCGGCCATGCCCGTCAGCGGGACCAGCGAGAGGGCGACCAACGCGAACGACAGCGCGGTCACGAGGCCGGCCCTGTCGGGATCGGCACCGATCAGGTCGGTCGCCGCGACCACGGCCACCACGAACCCGAGCGCACCCCACGCCGCGGTGCGCAACGACGGAAGCCGCCAGGACTCACGTACCCGTTTCGCCGCCCCGGCGCGCAGCCGCTCCGACGGGAGGAAAAGCATGGCGAAGAACAGCAGCACCGGCGACACGGCGTATTGCAGGTCGGCCAGGCTGAACCAGCCGATGTTCACCCCGATGAGCTTGGTAGCGGCGAGCGATTGCCCGATGCCGAGCACGAGCGCCCCGACGAAGGTCATCGGAAGGCTGCGCAGGCGGCCCACCACGGCCGCGGCGTAGGCATTCACGACGAGCAACGTCAACTGCACCTGGTTGAGGCCGCGCTCGGGTGCGACCAGCACGCCGGACACCGCCGCGAGCGAGAACCCGAGCGCCCACGAGAACATCGCGAGCCGGTGCGGCTTCGCACCGTTCAACCGCACCAGGTTGCGGTCGTCCACGACCGCGCGCATCGCCACGCCCAGCCGCGTCCGGAACAGCAGCAGGCGCAGACCGATCGCCACAGCGAGGGCGACGCACACGGTCACGATCTGGTGGCCCGTCACTGTGGTGTCGCCGAAACGGAACTTCTCCCACGACGTGCCGACCAGGAACTTCTCGGGGTCGCTCGACACCGATGGCCACTGCCACACCGCAAGACCGACCAGCGCGAGCAGCAGGCTGACCGTGACCACCACCTTGACGACCTCGGATGCACCGTCGAGGCGTCGCATCACGCCTCGTTCGACGACCACGCCGAACGCCGGTGCGGCAAACAGCACCACGAAGATCAGTCCGAGCCAGACGGGCCAGCCCCATCCGCCGAAATCGGTCGAGGCGGTCGCCTGGCGGTACAGATAGGCCGCCAGCATGCCGATCGCGCCGTGCGCGAAGTTGAACGTGCCCGTGGTGGTGTAGGTGACCACGAGGCCGCTCGCGGCGATCGCATAGATCGCCGCGAGCGAGATCCCGGTGAGGATGATCGTCAGCACGCCGACGTCACCACGGGGACGAGACGAGGGAGGTCCCGCATGTGAGCGAACTCAGCCGACGGTGTCGTCGCGGCTGGGATCGACCTTGCCTTCGCCGAAGTCGCCGGACAACGTCTGCAACTCGCCGGTGCACGAGAACCCGTCACCATCGTCGGCGTCGGAGTCCAGCTCGGGGAACTTGCGCACCCACTTGCCGTTCTTGATGCCCACGAACATCGAACAGGTGGGGGGCTTGTTCTCGCCGGGGTTCGCCTCGGCGTGGAGACCGCCACCGTCCCACGAGGTGACCTTGCGCCCTTCGGCAAGGACGCATTCCCGAGTGATCTCGCCCGAATCCTCGGCGCACTGCTTCGCCGATTGGGCGAAGAGCAGCATCGCCGAGAACGACTGCGCCGTGAGGCTCGTGACTCGGCCCTCGGGGTTGTACTGCTTCATCACGTCGACCAGCTTCTGTGTCGCCGGGAACTCATCAGCCTCTTCGTAGGGATGCGAGGCGATCCGTACGAGCACGTCGCGATCGGTCGCGCCGATTCCCTCGAGTACCTGGGCGTCGTACTGGTTCGCGTCGGCGAACACGACGGCGTCGACATCCGCTGCGTCGAGCGCCTGGACGAACTTGGCGAAGTTCTTCTCCTCGCCCGCGTAGTACACGAGCCCGGCCTTCTGATCCTTCACCTGCGTCGCCATCAGGTTGAAGTCGGGGGTCAGGGCGTCGTAGCTGATCTTGGTGACCTTGCCGAACTTCTTGGTCGCCTCGGCCACGCCGACCACCTGGTCGGCCACCATCTCGATCGCGGGGAGCGTGCCGTACATCACCGCCAGGTGCTTGGCGCCCTCGGGGTAGAGCTTCGCGAGTTCGAGCAGCCAGCCGTCGGGCTTCTCGTGCGCCGTATTGGGAACCGGCTGCACCTGGCCGTTCGCCTCGGCGAAGTCGGACGACACCGCGAAGCCGGCGAAGGCGATGAGCTTGCACTTGTGGAAGTCGGCGCCGTCCTTGCCGCTGAAGGCGAGGTTGTCCTGGGTCCACCCGCCGCCGACCAAGGCGAAGGTCTCGGAACACGACTTCGCGACGGCCGCTTCGACTTCGAGCACCTTGCCGTCGACGTCGACGGCCTCGAGCGGCACGCCGGCCACCCCGCCCTGGTCGTTGCACCACTTCACGAACGCGTTGGCCGAATCCCAGAAGAACGAGTTGAGGCCGGGACGGAACGTCGAGTTCCGGTCGTTTGCGATGCCGATGCGCAACGTGTCGGGGCTTCCGCCCGCCTCCGCCGCGGCGACCTTGGCGGTGCCCTTGCCGCACGGCGAATCCAGCGAGCCGAACTTCTGATCCGCATCGCCGCCGGAGGTGCCCCCATCGGCCGGTTTCGACGACTCCGCCGCGGTCGTGCGACCCGCCGAGTCCTTGTCGGCGCGTGATGCACAGCCGGTCATGAAGAGTGCTGCCGCCACGGCGAGCGCTAGTGCGCGTCGCATCATCCAAGCCCCCTTGTCAGAGTGGACCGCCATACAAACACGCCCCGCCATCGCGTGCAAGCGTTTCGGTTATCGTTTCTGACGGGTCGTCAGAAACGCCGCACAGGAGGCACCGTGCTCGATCGTGTGATTCGCAACGCATCTCTCGTCGACGGAACCGGGGCGCCAGCGCGGCCCGCGTCGATCGGAGTGAAAGACGGCAGGATCGCCGCGGTCTACGACGCGGACGAGTCACCCGAGGCGGCCGAGGTCATCGACGCCGGCGGCCACGTGGTGTGCCCCGGGTTCATCGATCCGCACACCCACTACGACGCGCAGATCCTGTGGGACCCGGCGGCATCGCCGTCGAACCTGCACGGGGTCACCACCGTCATCGCCGGCAACTGCGGCTTCACCCTCGCTCCGCTGGCGCCGGGCGACGGCGACTACACGCGGCGCATGATGGCCCGGGTCGAGGGCATGCCGCTGCCTGCCCTCGAGGCCGGAGTCGACGGCAAGTGGGATTCCTTCGCCGAATACCTGGCCCGCCTCGACGGCAACCTCGGCGTGAACGCCGGCTTCCTCGTGGGCCACTGCGCCATCCGCCGCCGCGTGATGGGGACCGCTGCGGTAGGCAACGAGCCGACCCAGACACAGCTCGACGAGATGGTCGCGCTGCTCCGCACGTCGATCGAGGCCGGCGGCCTCGGCTTCTCGACCACCCTCGCCCGCACACACTCCGACGGCGACGGTCAGCCCGTCGCCTCGCGGTGGGCGACCCGCGCCGAGCTCCTCGCGCTGGCGGGCGAGGTGTCGCGCCACGAGGGCACCAGCCTCGAATACGCCTCCGACGGCTGCCTCGACGGCTTCAGCGACGACGACGTGGAGTTCATGATCGAGTTCGCCCGCGCCGGCCAGCGGCCCCTCAACTGGAACGTGCTCACGATCGATTCGCACGAGCCGGCCCGCTACCGCAATCAGCTCGAGGCAATGGACCGCTGCCGCGAGGCCGGAACTCGCGTGGTCGCGCTCACCATGCCGATCATCGTCGGCATGAACATGAGCTTCCTGACCTTCTGCGCGCTCAACCTCATGCCCGACTGGGGGCCGATCCTCGGGCTGCCCCTCGTGGCGCGCAAGGCATGCTTGCGCGACCCCGAAGTCCGAGCCTTGATGCAGGCCCGAGCCGCTTCTCCCGAGGTCGGCGTGTTCGGCCGGCTCACCGGTTGGGGCGGGTACGTGATCGGCGACACCTACAGCGAGGCGAACGCCGGGCTCACCGGCCGCCGGATCGACGACATCGCCGCCGAGCGAGGCATCGAACCCTTCGATGCGCTCCTCGACGTGGTGCTCGCGGACGATCTGCGAACCGTGCTGTGGCCGGGCGCCACCGACGACGACGACGCCTCGTGGGACCTCCGGGCCGAGGCGTGGGAGCACCCGTCGGTGATGATCGGCGGCTCCGATGCCGGCGCCCATCTCGACCGCATGGCCGGCGCCCCCTACCCCACCCAGTGGATCGGCGACTGCGTGCGCGGCCGCCGGCTCACGACGCTCGAACGAGCCGTGAACCACATGACCGATGTGCCGGCCCGCCTGTTCGGCCTGCGCGACCGCGGCCGAATCGCCGAGGGCTACCACGCCGATCTGGTGATCTTCGATCCCGCCACGGTCGACGCCGGCCCCGTCGAGATGGTCAACGATCTCCCCGGCGACACCGGCCGGCTGGTCTCGCGTGCGGTCGGCGTGGACCGGGTGCTCGTGGGCGGCGTCGACATCGTGATCGACGGCCGGGAGACCGGCGCTCGGCCCGGCCAGGTCATCCGCTCGGGAGCCGACACCTACACCGCGGACCTCGTCTGAGTCGGAGGGCCTGCCGACGGTCGGTCCTCCTCGGACCCACCGTCGGACCCACCCGTCGGTGACCCCGCCGGGTTCGACGCGCCCGGGATCGGGCCGCGACGTCGCCGCGACGAGCGACGCTCGCGGCGCCGGTCGAACCACGGCGTCACGATCGTGAACCCGAGCAGCGCGAGCGCAGCGAGCGCCACGGGCACCATCAGGGTCGATCGGCCCGTGATCGCCGGGTAGAGCGCGAAGACCGACAGCAGCGCCGTCCACGCCCACAGGATCACCACCGAGCGCCGGTGGCCGTGGCCGAGACGCATGAGGCGATGATGCACGTGGTCCTTGTCGGCGGTCGCGACCCCCGAGCGGCGGGTCGTCCGCCGGAGGATGGCGAAGACCATGTCGATCAGCGGCACGCCGAGGATGAGCAGCGGAATCACCAGCGGGGCGAAGAAGAACCACGACTGCCCCGTGAAGCTGTCGTCGCTCTGCCCGCCGACAGCGATCGTGGACGACGCCATCATCAGGCCGAGCAGCAACGCACCCGTGTCGCCCATGAAGGTCCGCGCCGGGTGCACATTCCACGGCAGGAACCCCACGCACACGCCGAGGGTCACCACCGCGAGCAGCGGCCCGGCGTTGCCGGCGAAGAGAGCGCCTGCCGAGTCGAGCTTCACGGAGTAGAGCAGGAAGGCCCCCGATGCGATCGCCATCACGCCCGCCGCGAGCCCATCGAGCCCGTCGATGATGTTGACCGCGTTCGCCATCGTCACCACCCAGACGACCGTGACCAGGGCAGCGAGGTCGGGCGACAGCACGGTGAAGCCGATGAAGGGCAGCGGCAGGTTGAAGATCGTGACGCCGCCGAGCGACAGCACCGACCCGGCGAGCACCATGCCCGCGAGCTTCGCCGGGGCCGAGACCTCGCGGACGTCGTCGATGATGCCGGTCCCGAAGATGATCGTCGCCGCCACCACGACCGCGGCGACGTTGCCCGAGGCCTCGAATGCGGCACGGAACTGACCCAGCATC
>WBZL01003618.1_pt1 | contig 14015 bp, 17 predicted proteins | sample 5204291 | NCBI WGS metagenome assembly WBZL01 (sample SAMN12344345, study PRJNA552823) | activated sludge metagenome | biome: Activated sludge suspended growth; feature: Nitrification reactor; material: Wastewater; isolation source: activated sludge from nitrification reactor of wastewater...
AGCACTGAATCGTCCCGTGCTCGTGATCGGGGAACGCGGGACTGGCAAGGAACTGGTTGCGGAGCGCCTCCATCGTCTCAGCCCGCGCTGGGATGGCCCGTTTATCACAATGAATTGCGCAGCTTTGACCGAAACACTGATTGAGGCAGAGCTTTTTGGCCACGAAGCCGGTGCGTTTACCGGAGCGACAAAGGCTCGTGAGGGGCGCTTCGAGGAAGCCGACGGGGGGACACTGTTTCTTGATGAACTGGCGACACTGTCGGCGGCAGCGCAGGAACGGCTTTTGCGCGTCGTAGAATATGGTGAAGTGACGCGTATCGGGTCGAACCGCCAGATTCGTGTGGACGTGCGGATTGTTGCCGCGACCAATGAGCACCTCCCAGCGCTTGTGGAAAAGGGCCGCTTCCGGGCTGACCTGTTGGACAGGCTGGCGTTTGAAGTGGTCACGCTGCCTCCACTCAGAGCTCGCGAAGGAGACATCGAAGTCCTTGCCGACCATTTCGGCAGACGGATGGCGTCCGAAATGGAATGGCCGCGATGGCCTGGCTTTACGGCACAGGCGTTGTCTCAGATGAAATCATATGACTGGCCGGGAAATGTCCGCGAATTGCGAAACGTGATCGAGCGCGCGGTCTATCGCTGGGATGATTCCGATGCGGCCGTTGACGAAATCGAATTTGATCCCTTTGTGTCTCCGTGGAGGCCACAGGCGCCGGCGACACGTGTGAGTGATTTGGGTGACGGGCAATCGGCGGATGCTCCTCAACCTGCGTCAAAAGGCCCTGCACCAGCAGTTGACGAGCCTCTGGAGATTGGTGATCTCCGCAGCGCCGTGCTGGCGCACGAACGCAAGTTGCTGGAAGCCGCGCTGGCGCATCACCGCCACAATCAGCGTGCGACCGCAAAGGCTTTGAACCTGAGCTACGATCAGTTGAGGCATTGCCTCAAGCGGCACGGGCTATTGGGCTGAGTCCCGTTCCTCTGCGCCCAAACCGTGCTTCAGGAGCATGGGCACGTTGGCAGCTGCAAACAGGATGGTCATGATGGTGACTCCCCAGACCTTGATCGTCAGCCAAGTGTCGAACCCCACGCTCCGCCGCAGCAGCTCGTTCACAATGGCCATCGCAGCAAAGAACCAGGCCCAGTTTCGAGAGAGCAGCAACCAACCTTGATCGCTCAGCCCGTCATAGCCATGTTCCAGCACTGCCTTGAGCAGTGCACGGCCCCGAAACAGTCCGCCAAAAAGCAGGCAGGACAGCAGCGCATAAATGATTGTCGGCTTGATCTGGATGAACTGGGGATCATGCAGATATAGCGTCAGCCCTCCAAACACGAGGACAAGGATCGCGGAAAGCCACATCATTGCGGAGACGCGACCAAGCTTCCACTTTGAAATCAGGACAGCGGCGGTGATCGCGATCATGAAAATCGCCGTTCCTCCCAACACGCCGAAAATCTTGTATCCCCCGAAAAAGAGTATGAGCGGCCCATAGTCGAGCGCGGCCGGGAGCCAGCCGGGTGCGGGCGATCTCGGATTTTCCGTCATGCCCTTGCTCCTGCGATGATCTGCGCCATGTCCTTCGCATCGAATGGCCGCAGGTCTTCCAGTGTTTCTCCCACGCCAACAGCATGAATTGGCAGGCCGAACTTTTCTGCGGCTGCAACCAGCACTCCTCCGCGCGCCGTGCCATCAAGCTTTGTCATGACCAATCCCGTTACGCCTGCCACTTCTTTGAATATCTCGATCTGGCTTAATGCATTCTGACCGGTGGTTGCATCCAGCACGAGCACCACATTGTGCGGGGATGCCGGGTTGATGCGCCCAAGCACCCTGCGAATCTTTGCAAGCTCGTCCATCAGCTCGCGCTTGTTCTGGAGGCGGCCAGCCGTGTCGACGATCAGGACGTCAATTCCGGTTGCGGTTGCTTTCTTGACCGCATCGAACACGATTCCGGCAGCATCCCCGCCTTCAGGCCCGCTCACGATTGGGATCCCCAGGCGCTCTGCCCAGACCTTCAGCTGCCCAATGGCTGCAGCGCGGAATGTGTCGCCTGCGGCCAGCATGACACCATAGTCCTGTTCCAGAAACAGGTGCGCCAGCTTGGCTATCGTGGTCGTCTTGCCCGATCCGTTGACACCAATGACGAGAATGACCTGTGGTCTGGGAAAGGCATCGATCTCTATGGGGACCGCAACCGGCGCAAGGACTCGCGATATTTCCTCAGCAAGAACCTCTCTGACGCCGGATTCATCAATTCCGCGTTCGTAGCGGCTGTCTGCGAGGCGAGCGCGGACTGCGGCTGCAGTTGCGGGGCCAAGATCCGAAACGATCAGGGCTTCCTCAATCTCATCCAGCGTCGCAGTGTCGAGCTTCGACTTTGTCACAAGTCCGGTAAGGTTTTCCGTCAGACGTTCAGACGTCTTGCGAAAGCCGCCAAGCAGCTTCTTATGCCATGGGGTGTCACTCACGCTGGAATGCCCGCCAGCGTTTTTCCGTCTGAAGCCGTAATCAGCGTTTCAATCATCGTGCCGCGCATATTGCCGCTCGCCATCATTTGATCAAGGGAGACGCGCGCAAAATTGGGCGCATGGCCCGTTCGGCCATCGAGTTCGACAAGGACATTTTGACGTGTGCCGACAAGAGTTGCCAGCCAGCGGGCCTTTCGCGCCCCAGCTGCTGACCTGAGCTGCTCCGCTCGCTCCTTGATGATGGGACGCGCGACAAGCGGCATCCGCGCCGCCGCAGTGCCGGGCCGCGGCGAAAAGGGGAAAATGTGGCCAAAGACAATGTCGCAATCCTCAAGAAGCTGGAGGCTGTTCTGAAACATCGCATCGGTTTCCGTTGGGAAGCCGGCAATGATGTCTGCACCAATCGCGATTTCGGGCCGTTTCGCCTTGAGCCGTTCAACCAGCGCAACTGACTCGGCACGCGAATGTCGTCTTTTCATTCGCTTGAGGATCAAATCGTCCCCCGATTGCAGAGAAAGATGCACGTGCGGCATGACCCTTGGTTCGTGCGCGATGATCTCTTCAAGGCGAGGGTCTATTTCGATGGAATCAAGCGACGACAGGCGGAGGCGGGGAAGATCGGGTACATATTTCAAGATCCGTTCCACCAGACCTCCGAGTGTCTGCCGTCCCGGCAAGTCGGGGCCATAGCTTGTCAGGTCCACGCCCGTGAGGATGACTTCCTGCTGCCCCCGGTCAACTGCGGTCCGAATGGCGTCAATTACGGCGCCTGCTGCGATTGAACGACTTCGGCCTCGGCCCTGTGGGATAATGCAGAAGGTACAATCATGATCGCAGCCATTCTGAACTTCGACAAAGGCGCGCGCATGATCCGCGCCTGATACGGCAGGGCCAGCGTTTGCCCCACGCTTTGCAAGGTTGCCAACAACTTCCGAAACTTCGGGCATTGCGCCAAATGTTGCCGCACTGGTTTCGGCTGCGCATCCGGTGACAATGATCCGGGCATCTGGACGTCGCCTCGCAGCCTGCCGGATGGCCTGCCGCGCCTGACGTTCCGCTTCCTGTGTGACGGCGCAGGAATTGATGACCACAATATTGGCCTGGCCAGCCATCCGGTCACGAATTGCTTCGCCTTCCGCCAGGTTGAGGCGGCAGCCAAAATTGATGACTTCCACGCTCAACCGAAATTGTCCCAGTCCGCTTCGCCCGTATAGACATGCGTGGCCGGGCCGGTCATCCGGATTGCAGCTCCTTCTTCCCAGGCGATTTCAAGATCGCCGCCCGGCAGTGTCACACGAACCGGGGACTTCGAGAGCCCGGCACGAATTGCCGCCACGGCCGTTGCGCAGGCCCCCGTGCCGCATGCCCGCGTGATCCCGACGCCCCGTTCCCAGACCCGAAGCTTGAGATGGTTCGGACCGGCAAGGCTGGCGACATTGACGTTGACGCGTTCGGGAAACAGGGGGTCGTTCTCGATCGTCGGGCCGAGTGTTTCAAGGTCTATAACATCGCAATCCGGCACGAAGAATATGACATGCGGATTCCCGACATTGACGGCCGCAGGCCGCTCAAGGGTCTCCCAGCCAACGGGCATGCTTCGCGTGTCCATTGGCATTGCCAATGGGATGGAATCCCAATCGAACAAGGGCGGTTGCAACAAGACGGTTGCGCTTGCCTCACCGGGTGTCGTTTGAAGAATTCCGCCAAGCGTCTCGATGGTTGCCGGTCTCCCGAGAAGCAGGGCAATACAGCGGGTGGCATTGCCGCAGGCTTCCACTTCGCTTCCGTCCGCATTGAAAATGCGCATTTTGACATCGGCAGCCTGAGAAGGCTCAAGGATGATAAGCTGGTCGAAGCCGATGCCCGTGCGTCTGTCCGCGATGGCATGAGCGCGCTGCGGCGTCATGACGACGGGAACGTCGCGTGCATCGATCACGACAAAATCATTGCCAAGGCCGTGCATCTTGTGGAACCGAGTTTTCATAACGCAGTCGCGTTTAGCCCATGCGGGCCCAAAGTGCGAACCCGGAAAGTTCAGGCCTGTCTGCGAAGACCTTCGTTAAATGGAGCAGCGGTTTTTTCCGCCGGTTCAGCCTCTTGCACTTCCGCTCTCGTTGACGGCAGCAGGTTACGTTCGGCGAGCAGAGCGCGGGTCTGCCCAATGGGCATGGGTTTACCGAAATGCCAGCCTTGACCCTTGTGACAGCCAAGCTGGCGCAGACGCTGCTCAATAGCGCCGTCTTCGATTCCCTCGGCAGTTACGGAGAGGCCGAGGCTGTCGCCCAGGCGCGTGATGGCATTGACGATTGCGGCACTTTCCGGATTGTCGAGGATCGAAACGACGAAGCTCTTGTCGATCTTGATGCGATCGAAGGGAAGTGCGCGAAGATGTGCCAAAGAGCTGTACCCGGTTCCAAAATCATCAAGCGCAAGCCGGATTCCCTGATTCTTGAGGCTTCCGACGATCGATTGAGCCAGAGCCAGATTTTCGAACAGCGACGTTTCCGTAATCTCGATTTCGAGGCGGTTTGCGGGGTAGCCCGTTTCAACAAGCAGCTTGACGATTTTCTGGGCCAGCCAGGGGTCCTTCAGCTGCGCTGGAGAAATGTTGACGGATACAACCAGCGACGGATCCCAGCCTTTCGCTTCGAGAAGTGCCTGGCGCATGACCGAAATCGAAAGGTCGGCAATCATGCCGGTTTCTTCGGCGATCGGAATGAACTGGTCGGGCAAGATGATGCCGCGCGATGGATGGTCCCAGCGCGCAAGCATCTCGAACCCGCTCAACCGCCCGGTCGTAAGGTCAATGAGTTGTTCGAAGTAGGGAACGAATTCACCACGCGGAATGCCATTGCGCATCCCGCTTTCAGTGTCGTTACGCTGTTGAAGCGCAAGTTCCATAGAGGTGTCGAACCATGCCGAGCGATTTCGTCCCTGATGCTTTGCGGCATACATGGCAATATCCGCGCGACGCATCAGCGCATCGATATCGCTCCCATCCCCGGTCGCATGAGCGATGCCGAGCGAACCACTGATGTGCGTGAAGATGCCATCTGCATCAAACGGTTGCGATAGCCGGGTCACAATCTGATCCGCGATCCGGTCAACAGTTTCCGGATTTGCCAGATCATACATGAAACAACAGGCGAATTCATCGCCTCCCAATCTTGCGGCGAGCGAATTGGGCGGCATGAGCTTTGCAATTTCACCGGCAACGGCGCGAAGCAGCGCATCGCCGACGGCATGCCCATGCATGTCGTTCACATTCTTGAAGTGATCCAGATCAAGCAGCAGCATGGCGACGGCCTTGTCGCGCCTTGCTGCCTTTTCAAGCATTTCCGCGCCATTCTCGATCAGCGAACGCCGGTTGTGGAAGCCCGTGAGCGGATCCCGAAGAGCAAGCGTGCGGGCGTGTTCCTCGGCTGCCTTGCGTTCTTCGATCTCGTTCGAAAGATCGTTGTAACGGCGCCAGCCGAAAAGAATCAGCGCGATATTGAGAATGAGGGCAATCGTGAGTGTCCGATCGCTGCCGCCGCCGACGCCACTGATCATGTCGATGGTTGTGGTCAGCGCAGAGGTGCCCGTGCCCACGAACATGATGATCGCGGCAATGACCACGGCCCCGGTGAAGATGTCCTTCTGGGCGGCGCGCGCTGCGGTATCGCCCGCTGCTTCATCGCGCATGAGCATCATTCGCACTGTCGTCTGGCCCCCAGTGTGAGTTTCTGGATGTTCAGACTAATTCGGGTGAATGAAGAAGGGGTTAAGGTCAGTTGAGCCGGCATTCGATTGACCTTTGCGCGCAACTTCGCTAGGCGCGCGCCAGCTTTACAAGCGGAAAGCAGTATTTGGCCGCCCAAGGGCGACGCTGGCCGACGAGGTTTCGTCCGCCGGCGCTTTGTGTTTTGGGCCTGTTGAGAACGGAGCGAACGGATGTTCGAAAGTTTGAGCGATCGGTTGGGCGGGGTCTTTGACCGGCTGCGTGGCCGCGGTGCGCTCAACGAATCCGACGTGCGCGAGGCTATGCGCGAAGTGCGGATTGCACTCCTCGAGGCCGATGTCGCCCTTCCGGTCGTGCGCTCATTCATTGACAGCGTGACCGACAAGGCAGTCGGCCAGTCCGTCCTGAAGTCGATTACTCCCGGCCAGCAGGTCGTCAAGATCGTGAACGATGCGCTGGTTGAGATGCTCGGCAGCGAAGCGGCAGATCTTGATCTTGCCGTGACACCTCCCGCGATTGTGATGATGGTTGGCCTTCAGGGTTCGGGCAAGACCACGACCACAGCCAAGATTGCAAAGAAGCTATCGGAAAAGGACCGCAAGAAGGTTCTGATGGCATCGCTTGACGTCAATCGGCCAGCCGCGCAGGAACAGCTTGCGGTGCTGGGTTCGCAAATCGGCGTGGCGACGCTTCCGATCGTTTCGGGCCAACAGCCGGTTGATATTGCCAAGCGTGCGATGCAGGCCGCGAAACTTCAGGGTTTTGATGTCCTGATGCTCGACACTGCCGGGCGGCTTCATGTCGATGCCCAGCTGATGGACGAAATGAAGGCCGTTGCGCAGGTTTCCACACCCGCCGAAATCCTTTTGGTTGTTGATGCCTTGACGGGGCAAGACGCCGTCAATGTTGCCAAGTCCTTTGGAGAGCAGGTCGCGCTGAGCGGTGTTGTGCTGACCCGAATGGATGGCGATGCGCGGGGTGGCGCCGCCCTTTCGATGCGGGCGGTCACCGGCAAGCCGATCAAGTTTGTCGGAACGGGCGAAAAGCTGGATGGGCTGGACGTATTTCATCCCGAACGGGTCGCGGGCCGCATCCTTGGCATGGGAGACGTTGTAAGCCTGGTTGAACGGGCTGCAGAAACAATTCAGCAGGATGAGGCTGAAGCGCTTGCCGCAAAGATGGCCAAGGGTCAGTTCGATATGAACGATCTTCGGGCTCAATTGGGGCAAATGCGACGGATGGGCGGCATGGGCGCATTGATGGGCATGATGCCTGGCATGAAAAAGGCGCAGGCGGCCATGGCCCAATCCGGAATTGACGACCGAATCCTTATTCGCATGGATGCCATGATCGGTTCCATGACGCCAAAGGAGCGAGCGAAGCCGGAACTGGTCAATGCCAAGCGCAAAATCCGCATTGCCAACGGCTCCGGAACCACAGTTCAAGAAGTGAACAAGCTCCTCAAGATGCATCAGGAAATGAGCACGGCCATGAAGCGGCTTCGCAAGATGGGCGGAATCAAGGGGCTGGGCGCATTGCTGGGCAAGGGCGGAGGACTTGGCGGTTTGATGGGTGGTGGCGCACCGGGGGGCATTCCGGGGCTGCCGCCAGGCATGTTCAAGAGATAATTTCAATTCAACACAAGGAAGTAATCATATGGCAGTTTCTATTCGTTTGTCGCGTGGCGGTTCCAAGAAGCGTCCCTATTACCGCATCGTCGTGGCCGATGCCCGTAGCCCGCGAGATGGCAATTTCATTGAAAAGATTGGCACCTACAATCCGCTTCTTGCGAAGGACGACGCCAAGCGCGTAACGCTCGACACCGACCGCGCCAAGCATTGGCTGGGCGTTGGAGCACAGCCGACCGACCGTGTTGCTCGCTTCCTTGACGCAGCAGGTCTGCGTGAGCGCGCAGCGCGCAATAGCCCGAACAAGGGCAAGCCCGGTGAAAAGGCTCTTGAGCGCCTTGAAGAGCAGGCCAAGAAGGCTCAGGAAGCTGCCGAGGCTGCTGCAGCCGCCGCCGCAGCCCCAGAGCCTGAAGTAGCTGAAGTCGCGACGGATGCAGAAGAGGCCCCTGTCGCAGAAGCCGCAGCTGAAGAGGCGCCAGCCGCAGCAGAGGCAGCCGAGGAACAGGCCGAGGGTTAAGTCTTGGCCCATCGCCCCGTCACACTTGCCGTCGTCATCGGCGCGCATGGGGTGACGGGCGAGGTGCGACTGAAACTTTTTGCCGAGGCGCTTGAGAGCCTGACGTCGCACAAGAGTTTCAACGGTGGTGCATTGACGCTCAAAAGTCTGCGGCACGGCAGCAATGGCGCGATTGCGCGTTTTGTCGAAGTGTCGGACCGCAATGCAGCCGAAGCGCTACGTGGCGTCGAACTCACTGTCCCGCGCGAAGCCCTTCCGCCGCTGGGCGAGGACGAATATTATCACGCCGACCTGATCGGTCTTCCCTGTGTTTCAACCGAAGGCGAAGATCTGGGAAAATGCGTTGCCGTCGAAAATTTCGGCGCGGGTGATGTGCTTGAGATCGAGCGGCCGGATGGAAAGCGCTTCATGGTGCCGATGAAGGCGGAGGCGGTTCCCGAATGGGGCGAACGCATCGTGATTGACGCGGTGTTCGCAGCTTAGTATATACAGGATGTATATACGGAGAAGAGCAATGAGCAAGGAGTACCGCGCCAAGATTTTCAGATCGGGAAATTCGCTGGCGTTGCGCTTGCCGAAGGAGCTTGGCCTGAAAGACGGCGCAAAGATGATTCTGCGAGAGGAGCAGAGCAAGTTCACCTTCGAAGCGGAGCCGGCGACGGAGCGCAAGATTGATTTGACCGGAATTTACGGCTCGATTCCGGGGCTTGTGCGCCAGCCCTTTGAACACAAGGATTTGGACTGGAGCGACGAAAGAGTGAAGCGTGGTTGAGCCTGCCTATTTGCTCGACGCGAATATCTGCATTTATCTTCTTGAAGGCAAATCGGAACTGGCAGCAGCGCGGGTGTCAGCTTGCCCCGTCGGGCAGCTTGTAACGTCTGCAGTGGTTTATGCCGAGGTGATGATCGGTGCCCGGCGGCTTGATCGGGTCGATCCGGCATTGGCATTTTTTGCCCAGGTTCCGGTCTTACCGTTCGATGCCGCTGCTGGGGATGCCTATTCGCATTTGCCTTTCAGGCGTGGCAGTTACGACCGCCTCATCGCTGCGCACGCAATGGCGCTTGGGCTGACGGTTGTAACAAGTAACAATGCGGACTTCGCCAATGTGCCCGGGCTGCAGGTTGAGAATTGGACGGTGTGATGGCGGCAGCGCTTGCTCGTGTCGTCGAGATTGCATCCGAGATTTCGGGCAAGCCGATTGAGTGGCTAACGCCGCAATCGGCAATTGATCAGGATTTGGGGGTTTCAGGCGATGATGTCGAAGATCTCGCGGAAGCGCTGGCAGCCGAATTTGGCGAGGACGTGTGGCACTGGCCGTGGCAGCGCTTTGCTTGTCTCGATGAAGGTGTGTCGCTCTTGTTTCCGCTTATTCTTCTTTGGCAATTGATATCGTGGCCGTTTCGTGGGACCTTTTCATACCCAAGCCACTATGAACGATTGGAACTTGGTCATATCGCGGCCGTCATTGAAAACGGCAGTTGGTTCGATCCATGACCTTCCATGCGCAAATCCTGACACTCTATCCGGAAATGTTTCCCGGTCCGCTTGGCGTCTCCATTGCCGGTCGGGCGTTGGGAGAAGGGATCTGGTCCTGCACTCCGATCCAGATCCGCGATTTTGCCACAGACAAGCATGGCACTGTTGATGATACGCCGGCCGGTGGTGGGGCAGGGATGGTGTTGCGGGTCGATGTTCTTGCCGCCGCTGTCGATCATGCCCTTGCAGCCCAGCCCGAAGCTCCGATCCTCGCGATGACGCCGCGTGGGGCGCCGATCACCCAGGCCCGCATCCGGGAACTTGCTGCCGGCCCGGGCGTCACGATCCTGTGCGGCCGTTTCGAGGGCTTCGACGAACGGATATTCGAGGCGCGCCCCATTGAAGAAGTGTCGATGGGAGACATTATTCTCTCGGGCGGAGAGCCCGCTGCGCTCATGCTTCTCGACGCTTGCATTCGCCTGCTTCCCGGCGTAATGGGCGCGGCTTCAAGCGGTTTCGAAGAGTCTTTTGAAAACGGACTCTTGGAATATCCGCACTATACCCGACCTGCTGAGTGGGAAGGGCGCATGGTTCCCGAAGTGCTGCGATCGGGGGATCATGCGAAGATTGCCGCCTGGCGAAAGCAAAGGGCGGAGGATGATACACGGTTACGCAGGCCGGATCTTTGGGAGCGCCACGAGGGTGCTCGGATTCAGCCTGCCTCTGGCGCGCGGCGGAAGACTAAGAAGGACAAGTGAGGCAATGAACCTCATTCAGACGATCGAAGCGGAACAGATCGCAAAATTGACCGCAAGCAAGAAGATTCCGGACTTCCGTCCCGGCGACACGTTGAAGGTTGGCGTGCGCGTCGTTGAAGGCGAACGGACCCGTGTCCAGAACTATGAAGGCGTTTGCATCGCGCGCTCGAACAAGGGCATGGGATCGAATTTCACGGTCCGCAAGATTTCGTTCGGCGAAGGCGTTGAGCGTGTTTTTCCGCTCTATTCGCCCAACATCGATTCAATCGAAGTCGTTCGCAAGGGCGCTGTCCGCCGTGCAAAGCTCTATTATCTGCGCGGGCGTCGCGGAAAATCGGCGCGCATTGCCGAACGTCGCGATCATATTACCACTACGATCGAGAAAACGGGCCAGGAGGCCTGATCCCGCTCGTTTGACCAAACGAAACGCCGAAAGGGCCGGGATCCACACAGGGTTCCGGCCCTTTCTTTTGATCTGAAGACTGAAGGAAGAAATGATGGGCTATCGTGTTGTAGTTGCAGGCGCCACCGGCAATGTGGGCCGTGAAATGCTGAACATCCTCGCCGAGCGGGAGTTTCCCATTGACGAGATTGCTGTGCTCGCATCGTCACGGTCAACCGGCGACGAGATCGAATTCGGCGACACGGGCCGCAAACTGCGAGTCCAGAACATCGAGCATTTCGATTGGGCCGGCTGGGACATCGCATTGTTTGCCATCGGGTCGGAAGCAACAAAGAAATATGCCCCCATTGCAGCGGCGGCAGGATGCGTCGTGATCGACAATAGCTCGCTGTATCGGATGGATCCGGATGTGCCGCTTATCGTGCCGGAAGTGAACCCGGATGCGATCGACGGGTACAAGGCGCGCAATATCATCGCCAACCCCAATTGCTCCACCGCGCAAATGGTGGTGGCCTTGAAGCCGCTTCATGACGAAGCCAAGATCACGCGTGTCGTCGTGGCGACGTATCAATCGGTTTCCGGTGCCGGCAAGGAAGGCATGGATGAACTGTTCGAACAGTCGCGCAACATCTTTGTCGGCGATCCGGCCGAGCCCAAGAAGTTCACCAAGCAGATCGCCTTCAACGTGATCCCGCATATCGACAGCTTCCTTGATGATGGTTTCACCAAGGAAGAATGGAAGATGGTTGTTGAAACCAAGAAGATCCTCGATCCAAAAATCAAGGTCGTTGCAACCTGCGTGCGTGTGCCCGTGTTTGTGGGGCATTCCGAAGCGCTTCACGTCGAATTCGAGAACGAGATTTCGGCAAAGAAGGCCCAGTCCATTCTGCGCGAAGCGCCCGGCGTCATGCTCGTCGATAAACGCGAAAACGCTGGATACGTCACGCCTGTCGAGTGCGTCGGGGACTATGCGACCTTCGTAAGCCGCGTCCGTGAGGATCCGACGGTTGAGAATGGGCTTGCGCTCTGGTGTGTCTCAGACAACCTTCGCAAGGGTGCTGCGCTGAATGCTGTCCAAATCGCTGAGCTTCTGGGAAGGCGGCACCTGAAGAAGGGGTGAGCGGTCAGGCTGGTTTGAGGATGTTGAGCGGATCGCCGGTCAACCGGGAGTTTGTCATGGCCATGCATGATGTGACAGGCGGCTGCCAGTGCGGCGCCATACGTTACACAGTTTCGGATCCGTTGCCGCCTGCCTATGCGTGCCATTGCGGTGAGTGCAAGAAGCAATCGGCCAGCGCCTTTTCAATGTCGATCGCGATCGGTTTCGATCGGTTGAAGGTGGCAGGCCAGCCAGTGTTTCATGAAAGCCGAGCCTATAGCGGAGCCCGTAAACTTGCCTATTTCTGCGGTAAATGCGGTACACGGCTCTGGCATCGATCGGCAGAGGACAGTGACATGATCACGCTCAAAGTCGGCACGCTCGATGATGCTGTCACCATATCGCCGCGCGGGCATTTGTGGGTATCGAAAAAGCAGCCGTGGATTGTTATTCCCGAGGGAGTTTCAGCATTTGAAACCCAACCGGAAGATGTTCGCGCGTGGCGGGAAAATCTAGTGTAGGAGTTAGGTCGCACTATGCCGAAAATGACCGGAGGCTGCCAATGTGGACGAATCCGCTATGCAGTCGAGATTGCGGACTTCGACGCATATCTTTGCCACTGCCGCATGTGCCAGCGTGCAACGGGCGGTGTATCCACTGCCTTCAAGAATGTGCCGCGTGACAAGCAGGCCTGGATGACGGAACCGGATCGTTACGCCAGCTCGCCCTTTGCCAACAGGCTGTTTTGTCGAACGTGCGGGACGCCGCTTGGGTTCGAATATCATGACAGCCCCAATCGTGATCTGACGGTCGGCAGTTTCGATGATCCGTCGCAGTTCTTTCCGACAAGCAATTTTGGTGTGGAAAGTCGTCACGATGCCTGGAACGATACCGGAAACTTGCCATCGCAACGCTGCGATGACTATGAGCCGCTCGTCAAACGGTGGAAAAGCGCGGGAAAACCCATGCCATGATCCAATGTTTGACAGCAAGGGATGGCACGCGCCTTGCCTGGCGCGAAATGGGCACCGGCCGGCCGTTGATTCTCATTCACGGATTTATCAGCGACGCGGTGGCAAACTGGATCACCTATGGCACTGCCGAACGGCTCGCCAACGCTGGGTTTCGCTGCATCATGCCGGATTTGCGCGCGCATGGGGCAAGCGACAAGCCACATGATCCCGCGGCATACCCGGCCGACGTTCTCGCGGATGATCAGAGCCTGCTCTTGGATCATCTCGGGATCAGCGACTTCGATCTGGCTGGGTATTCGCTGGGTGCCCGTACGGCGGCTCGCCTCATGGTGCGGGGCGTCCGGCCCGGCCGGGCAATTCTTGCTGGCATGGGCATCGAAGGGTTGATGAATACAGGCCATCGCCGCGACCATTTTCGTCATACGCTGCGCAATATTGGCCATCATGCAAAAGGTTCGCCCGAATGGATGGCAGAAGCGTTTCTCAAGACGACCGGCGGCGACCCGGTTGCACTTGACCTCATCCTTGACACATTTGTGGATACGCCTCGTGCGGAACTGGAGCAGCTGGACGTGCAGATTGGGATCATCTGCGGTCAGGACGATCAGGACAACGGGTCTGCGGCTGCGCTGGCCGAAGCATTGCCGCACGGGCAGCTGGTGACCATTCCCGGTAATCACATGAGCGCGGTCACCAAGCCTGAGTTTGGGCAAGCGATCCTGGAGTTCTTGCAAAAAGGCCGATGAAGCGATGCTCCATCGGCCTCCTTACGCCCCCCGGGTAGAAACGGGTAAGTTGGAACAGGATTTGTGCGGACGACTTAGGCGACCTGCGCCAGACCTTCGCCCTCGTCGGCTTCGCGCAGCACATAGCCCCGGCCCCAGACGGTTTCGATGTAATTTTCACCGCCACAAGCCAAAGCCAGCTTCTTGCGCAGCTTGCAGATGAAAACGTCAATGATCTTGAGTT
>WBZL01003620.1_pt1 | contig 14005 bp, 24 predicted proteins | sample 5204291 | NCBI WGS metagenome assembly WBZL01 (sample SAMN12344345, study PRJNA552823) | activated sludge metagenome | biome: Activated sludge suspended growth; feature: Nitrification reactor; material: Wastewater; isolation source: activated sludge from nitrification reactor of wastewater...
CCGTGATATGCTGTGAAATTCTCGCCCATTGCCTGATTCAAAACGTTCATCATCGTCTCCTGTAAACTATGCTGCGGACTTCAACCATTGCGGCACACGCATCGCCACACGTGGCGCATACGCCTTGCTCTCGCTCGCACCGTCGTGCAGTTCATCCATCTCAAACTTGCGCACGTGGCTGATCAATTGCTCGCTCATGTGCGCCGCTACTTTCTCTTTTGCCTGGATGGTGTCCCATACCTCTTGCATCTGCGGCGTGAGGCTGGCGTAAATCTCGACCGGGCGATCCTGCAAGAATCGATAGCTGCGCCGAATCGCCTGATACCACTCTTCCCACGAGTAGCGCACCGTCACCCAGTATTGCTTGCTTGCGTTCTGGAAGTTCATACCGAATCCGGCAATATCTGGCTTCGTCACGAGTACCCGATATTTGCCGTCTTGGAACGCTTCGATCATTTCCGCTTTGCGCTCTGGCGAGTCGCTACCCTTCACCTCGACGCTATCCGGTATCAATGCGTGAGCCATTGCGCTTTCATCTTCCAGGTACGTCCACACGATCCACTGGTCGCTGTCGGCGTTGACACGTGCGGCGGCAGCTTCACATCGAATGTCGATGGTCTTGCGGAGTAGAGACAAGAAATCCTTGATGCCGGTGAATCCGGTGAATGCCAGCCGGTCATCTGGGATGTAGGTGTACTCCAACCATTCCGGCGTCACGCTCAGCGGCGGCAGAATGTATCCGTCATCGTCATAACCAAGATCGGATGGGCGGCGAATCGACATTGCCCAAGACGCCATCCAGCGATAAAACGGCTCTTCGGCATGATGGCGCAGCCGCCATTCCTGACCGCCCGCATTGCTGCCCTTGCGCCGCATCCGCACGCCGGCAAATTCCACGTAATGCTCGATGTTGGCGTTGATGAAGAACATCGCTTGCATTTCGGCGGCGGTGTTGATGCCGAGGAATTCCGCATGGTTGCCAATCTCTACCAGATCATTCGGTGCCGGTGTCGCCGTGCAACATAGGCGATACGGTGTAGCCTGAAACATCTCTGTCAAGCGCCGGCGAGTCTTGCCGTCGATGGCCTTGAGAATGCTTGACTCGTCCAGAACGACAGCGCCGAATTCAGATGCGTCGAAGCGTTCGATCATCTCGTAGTTGGTAATCCACAGCAGATGGTCGCCAGTTACCTGCTCCTGGCTGCGCACGTAGCGCACTTCCAGCCCTAGCATCGGTGCCATGCGTGCCGTCTGTCGTGCCACCGAAAGCGGAGCTACAAATAGCGTGCGCTTGCCGGTGAGTCTCGCCCACTCCAGACTGATGAACGTCTTGCCAAGCCCAGTATCGGCAAACACAGCCGCCCGACCCTTGCCGCACGCCCATTTCACAATGTCCCGCTGAAACGGCTTTAGCAGCGGATGCACGTCGCCGGCATCGATGGTGATTCCCTTCGTTCCGACGAGTATCCGTTTCGACTGTATGAATTCCTCGTAGTTCGTCATCCGTTCATCTCCTGGACATTCGCTATCAGTTCACTAACTGGAAACATCATAACACAAAGTTAACTGCTAGTCAACACCGAAAGCAAACCTAATTCAGCTCCTGTCGTATCGTTTCGATGTCGTAAAATCTGGCATGTACCTTGTCGAATCCGAGGCGCACCATGCCGACGTTGCCTTGCTTGTTCTTGCCGATGTTGACCAACGCCACGCCTTCTCTGTCCTGCGGATCGCATTTAACCGACTCGCCACGATTGATGTAATGCTCTGGGCGCATGATGAGCATTGACACGTCGGATTCCGCTTCGCCGCTGTACTGCATGTCGGATGGCGTCGGCCACTTGTCAGCCCTGCTCTCAACTTCCTTCGTCAACTGCGCCAACTCTATCCACGGGAAACCCGGCTTAAGCGTGCGCCCGATGCCCTTGACGCCTTCCGCTGCACTCTGGATTTCTTCCAGCTTGCTACCCTTGCCGGTTACGCCGATGAGAGACAGATAATCATGCCCTGCCAGTCGTATCGGCTTCTGTGCATTGAGCATGGCGCATCGGTAGTACATCGACTCAACGGTGATTCGTGACGAGCCGTCAATCATCATGGGCAGCGTATCCAGCACGGCAAGCGCATCGTCAACACACGCCCATTCTGCGGGCGATGCCTGGTTGCCCTGTATCCGGTTCACATCCACCTGCGCCATTGTGCAGGCGAGGGACAGCACCGCTTTGTCGGTCGTATCGTCTGCGGTAAACATGACAACCTGCCCATTGTCGCCGCTCTTGGCTATCTCCATCGCACGGTGCAAAAATATCTGTTTCCAGAGTGACGTTTTGCCCTGCGAGGGTCTGCCGGCAATCGTGATGAGCGAGCCGTTGACCATGCGGAACATTTTGTCGAGCGACTTGAATCCGGTTGGCACGCCGTATGTCGTTTTGCCCGCCCGCACATCTGCCAGTTGCGTGCGCAGTCTGCCCGTCACCGTGGAAATTTCCTCTACATCCGTGGCGCTGCGGTTCGCCCGTGACAGCTTCGCCAGCAGGTCAGCCGCCACCACGTCGGCCCGTGCGTCACTGTCCCGGCTCGCCTTGTCCGCTTCATCGCAATACTGCCGAATGCGGTACAGGTCTGCGGCGTTGTTTATCTCGCCAACGTACCGATACAGCACGTCGATTCCTTCCGGCGCTATGCGTGCCTGCAACTTGCCAAGCCAGTCGAAGTCAAAGCCCTGCGTGCGGAGTCCGGCATCCAGAGCGCCCGCCGACAACGTTTCGGACGGAGAACGCATCAGCCGGCACATCTCAGAGTACGCCATCGCAGCCGGCCCGCCGATGATGAGGCGCACCGTGTCAGGCTCCAACCGGCCCGCTACCAGTGGCACAGCATCACTGTTGAACCATAGATTGCCGACAAGATGCTCCGCTGCCGTCTGCGCTCGTGCGAATGTTTCATCAGGCATAGGTGTAATCCTTCATCCGTAGATATGTAATGCCGCTCGTATCAAATTCGTCTGTCTCAAGCTCGCCAACCTTGAAGCGTCCTATTTCTGCCATCAGTTGATTGATGGTTGGTCGCTGCCCGTTCTTGCCTCGCCAATCGTTCTTCCACCATTGCCACAACTGGCGCAGGTGATCAATGTTGTATCCCTCTGCCTCTAACTTGCCGACATTCTGCGCCACCTGTCCCCGCTGATTCTTCGTCAGTAGTTTGTAATCCCACCCGATAGTGATGCAGAACGCTTCAAACATTTTCTGATGCTCTGTCGGTTCTTTTGTTTTGCCAACATCAGCAGAAACAGGGGATGTATTTTTCTCTTTCTTTCTTTCTTTCTTTCTATTATCTTTAATGGGTGTAGTTGTAGTCTGGAGAGGGATACCACTTTTGGTATCCACGTCAATACCACCGCTAGTATCCACGTCGATACCACTTTTGGTATCCATGGTGATACTACCCGTGCTATTTTGCATGGTATCCACGTGGATACCACCGAAGCCGTTACCGATAGGCTTTGCGGAGTCCCATTCCTCGAAATACTTATTGAATGCCCAGGTTGGCGGCTTGCGCTTGCCATTGTCGGATTTGGCGATGACGTTGCGATCCTCTAGCCTGCGCAGCACATCGGGAATATTCGAGCGGCTAATGCTTGTGCCGGCGCTCCAATCGTTCAGGCTGATGGCGAATTCCTTGCGCTGGAAACCGTATGTCATGCGCAACAGGTACAGCAAGCAGCGCAACTCACGCCCGGTAAAGTCTGTTATAGCCAACTGTTCAAGTATTGCGTTATGGATGCGGCTATAATTGCCGTTCTCTACCTGAATCTCTGCGCCCGCTGTCGCCATTAGATTGCCCTGCCCTTACGCTGCCATCTTCTTGGCACGCAATATGTCATCCAACTTTGCAATATGGTATAGGTGCGTGAACGGACGCCAGTAGTACATACCTGATGCGCCGTGCCTGTTTGACTCGTGGCTCATCTGTTCCCGCATCTTCGTTATCTCTGCGCCAAACAGCCCGGTCGGGCACTCCTTCGGAGCATTGCGCTGCAATACATCATCCTGCGATGTCTGGCTATTCGTGTGGAGAAACAAAACCCACACCGGAATATCGGTAACATCAGCAACCCGGCAGTAGTCGTCAAAGTGCCGCTTGTCGATGCCGGTAACGAAATAGCCGCCGATGCCGTACCAACTAAACCGTGTCTTGTGCTTCGCCTCGAACCACTTGAAGTCGCCGTTACGAATGCCGAGGATGTCCGGCACGATCAATTGTGACGATGTGCTACCATGCGCCATAAAAAGCCGTGGCCCCTTGCCGTTGTCTATTTCCTTCTCGTAGGCTGGCAAAACGTGCCATCCTCGGCTGCGCAGCCATTGCGCTATGATGCTCTCGCCTAGCTGCCCTTGCCGCAAGTTGTTCTCAAAGCTCGACATTTGCGCACCATCCGAAGCGTGCAAACTCATTGACAAACCGCTCTTGATTTACGCCGATGTATACAATTGCCTGCCCTTGCAACGGTGCGCCTGGTGTGCCGTCAGGCTTCCAGAAACGCACACGGCCACGAGGAAAGGCAACAGCGGACGCCTCGCTTACTAGCTCCTGAAACCATGCCGTTTCGGTGGCGTTATTCACGAGTACGATAGCCTCCCGAACGTCGTATTGCTGCACATGCTGGATTAGCTTCGCCGTGAATTGCCCGATAAGATCGCCGGCATAAGGTGGATTCATCCACACTTTGCCTTCCCATTCCTGATCTAACCCGTTCGTTTCTGCCGTGTAGTATTTCGCCGCCTGTACTGTCTTGTTGGCAATGTCAGACGATGCCGGATCAAGATCGATGGTTCCCATTACGGCACGGGCGGCAGCGATGTACTCAGCCGGCGTGTACCATTCGTTATTGCCAGAGTTGTTGGCAACGTGCGGACGCTTGACGATTGCTATTTCCTCGTCATCTTCGACACGCAAAACCTCCTCTGTGCCGAATTCATCCAGCATGACAAATGTTCGTGTCGGCGCAGGAATGTATTCGGTGTCGTCGCATTCTTCATCATCGGCTGGCGTCCATGTCGGCACGGTGGAATCAAACATCGTCGGCGCTGGTTCTGGCTTCGGTTGTTGCTGTGCCGGGTATTGTTTCCCATCCTTGCCGGTGACATGTTCAGGTGATAAATATTTATCACCTGAGTTCCTAAGCACATTATGAATGGTTGGCTGCGTCACGCCGACAACACTAGCAATTTGCCGTTGCGACATCCCATCGTTTGCCATCTCGACAATAACTGCTTCCCGTTGCTCTTTGCTGAGGTGCCGGCGCAGCACGTTTAGGCTGCGGGCGTGGTTGCGCTTTTGTTCCTCAGTCAATCCGCTGCGGATCATTTTGGGATAGTCCGGCAGATTGACGCCATCGCTGCGCAGTTCGTGCCATGCCTTGATGCGGTGATGCCCGTCTAGCACTTCGCCGTGTTCGTCTACTTCCACCGGCACCAGCACGCCACGCTCGGCAATGTCTGCCTTGAGTGATTCATACTCTATCGGTGTCAGTTCCGGCATTACTTGGTATTTCACTGTTGGCTATTCCTTTTCCGTCTAAATTCCTCACGGTTACATTGACAGGTAAAAAAAACACACTCAGCGCCGTTCATCCCGGTTGAGAGCCGTCTACACGTCGGGCGTCTTATTGCCGTTGTGCTTCGTGGATGAACGGCGCTGAGTGCGCCGAAACAACTATGGCGGGCAATAAAAAACACCCGATGCGTAATAGACGGCTCTCATTCGTCTGCCATCTAGTTTACTACAGGTTGCACGCATTGTCAATCACTCAGCCGATATTGTTATACAGCCAGTTAACCGGCGCATGGTGGCTAGCGAACAACTCGCCTGCATCCTTGATACCATCGGGATAGGTGGCTATCCTGGCACGGGCCAGCGTGGAGCGCACGAGAAGCGCCCCGTTGCGCCCTGCTTCGTCGTTGTCATAGAGGATGACGATATTCGGCACGCCAGCGAACAGCGTAGCCCACTGCGCCCGCCATGTGCCAGCGCCGCCCGTGCTGCTGATGGCGTTGTAGCCCACCTGCGAGAGGAGCATAGCGTCAATCTCGCCTTCGCAAATGACGACTTCTCGGCTAGTCCACAGCACGTCGGCGTTGAAGATGCCGACACGGGAGCCGGCCACGCCAAAATATTTCGGCGGGATGCCTGGGCAATGTTTGGCGATTTCGTCATCTGTCCAGTCTGGATGATTCGCCTTGAGTCGGGAGAATTCCCGTTCGTATGCGTCTTGCGCCTGGCTGATGCGTTCGGGAGTGTTTCGCAATTTGACGCCAAACGGCACGTTCCGATAGATGGCGGGTATCGTGTATGTTTGCCGTTTGTCGTCCCAACCTAGCAGGAACCTGTCAATAGTGGCATCGGTAAGGCCTCGCTGCGTCCAGTACCATCGGCGGGCGGCCGGCATCGTGTCGTGCCAGTATTGCACCGCCGCCATGCTGATGCTGACTGCCGGTTTCGGCGGCTTTGGCTTGTTGGTGACGGCTGGCAACTGCTTGATGTCCAGCCCGCCGAGCAGGTCAACGACTTCGGTAAAGTGAACGGACGGGTTGTAACTCGTGCCGTGGATGCAATAGCCAACGAAGTCCAGCACGTCGCCGCCGATGCCTGCGCCATAGTCCCACCAACTGCCGTCATCGTAGATGTGGACTGAGGGAGTATCCTCAGCCCGCCACGGCGCACGAATTTTGTGTTTGACTATCTGCTGTCCCGTCATGCGCTCCACAACTGACTGTAGCGGATTCGCCGCCTTGATGGTGTCAACGTCGATACTCACGCCGGCACCTCCTGCGCATCCTCAAGCGCCAAAATGTGCCGTGCCACCCGCCGCAGCGTTTCCAGTTCATCGCCGCCGTAGAACGTTCCGGCTTCCTTGCCGTCGATGCGCAGTACGGCTTTCCATGTGTGGAAGTCTTCCATCTTGACGGAAACGCCGATGCGCTGCCCTTTGCGCTTGCCCATAGTTGCCCGTTCCTTTGTTACTTAAGCCAGTAAATCCAACAGTCTTTGTCGTTACGCATATCGTCTTGATTCAGACGAAATCCTCGTTTCGTGTCCGCTTGATTTCGTGGTGCGGTGCGCTTATCTCCCCTCGACTTTCGCAACCATTGAAAATTTGCCGCCTTATATACCGTTCCGCTGTGCCGGGTCGTGTCACTCCACGACACAACCAGTCGAGGCGTCTTGGCGTCTGGATACTCAAGCAACCAGTCGGAACGGATGCGGCGCAACGTTTGCCCGATAGCGCAGCTCGCCGTATGAGGGATGTTCTGATGCAGGTAGAGACGGGCGAATTCGAGCAATTCGTCACTCGGCACGCCAGCCAACGGCGCTGACATCATCGGATAGGCGTAGGTGATTACGCCATCGACAACGCCATCTATTAGAACGGCATAGTTTATCTGTCGGCCCGTGCGTGTCCTGTGGAGGTAGTGGAAATTCTCCAGAGCATAGCGGGCTTGTGCCGTTTCGATGCGTTCAACTGCAACCCTCTTGCGTAGCGGCAATGTTTTTTCTGGCACAAATAGCGATGCCTGCCCGATCATGTTTGCCCGTTCCTTTTGACTAGATGCTGTCTGCCTGTCGTTGTTCCTTCAGCCGCTCATGCGCCACGTCAAGCGCACGGCGGATAGCTGCCAGGTCGTCATTCGTTGCCCTGATGCCGTTCCTGTCCACGCCAACCATGTCGAGGATTCCCCGCCGCTGCAACGAACGAATGAGCAGCAGCAGGTTCTCAAGCGCCGTTTTGCCGGACAGCACGACAGCCGTGTCGTCCTCGATACGCTGTACGTGCCGGTGATACTCTTTGTCATTCAGTCGGGTAGTTGTCGGTTCGGTTGCTAAGTTCTGCACGGTCGATACGATCCTTCATCGAATGGTAGTTGCTGACTGCGTTGTCGATGCCCCATGCCGCAAGCGTGGCAAGTCCGGCACCGATTGCCGATAGCCAGAACAGCCAGAGGGCGTCAATTGAGTCAAGTTGCGGGTAGGCGTACAGGATAGCCACGGTCGGCGGTGCGAAGATGGCGGCGGTTCCGGTGGCGTAGGCTTCCAGTCTGCGAAGTTTGCGCCCGATGATGAGAGGCCACGGGAACCAGTGGAGCGCAAAGATAGCCAGGGCTGAGAAGGTGAAACAGATGAATTGCAAAATTGGGTATATAGCCATCGGTCACAAATTCCGCTAATTGTGTTAAGCTAGTACACAGAGGGTCATAGATGACACCTCGGCACCAGCCCAGTGCCAACGAGACACGCCGTAAATGTTCGCCCGTTCCAAGTGCCGCAGGTTGCCCGCCTGCGGCATACTACTTTCGGAGGATGCGCTTTGCGTCGTTGATGCTGCGGGCGAGGGAGAGCCGCAAATTGCCGGAACTAGCCAGCATGAGAAACGCACCGTCAGGCGAGTCAATCACGACTGCATCAGACGGTGCGTTTTTTGTTGCGTGGATGATGGCAAGTGCGTCGAGTTCGGGAGTGGTGGTAGTGGTCATGTGGCCGGCACCTTGTATTCTGCGAGCAGGTCATCGAGGGAAATGCCAAGCACAGCCGACAATGCCGCCGCCGTGTCTACTGCCGGTCGCCGTTCGTCTGCTTCGAGCAGGCTGATGAACGGCTTGCTGACGGGTGCGCCGTGCGCCGTCACTGCCTCGGCCAAATCGCCCTGCGTCATTTCGAGCCGCTCCCGTGCCGCTCGTACCTGTTGCCCAGTTGTCATTTTCTGCATGTGTTCTCCTGTAGTTGTTTCGGTAACTATCAGTAATACACTAGCACAAAACGGGGTAAATTGTCAATGATGAATTTGCTGTCAGTGAAACCAATAACTAGGAGGTGCCGCCCTATGTACAATGGAGACATGAGCACATATTATGCCGAAAAGTTCTACACCATCAGGCGGCGACGGCACGAGCGGAGATTGCCCGCCTGCGCCAGCGATACGACAACGAAGCCGACAGAGACAAGCGCCGGAAGCGAATGCAGCAGGTGTCGGCTATCGGGCTGGCAATGCTGGACGAGCCGCCACACGTAGCGAATGCGTGGCTACGGCGCAACGTGCGGCTATGGTGCAAGGATGGGCGCATCGTCGTCGTGGACTGGCTTTAACGACGTTGCGAGCCGAGTATCAGCATACCCAACCCGCAAAGTAGACATTCAAGACTTTGCCTATTGACAGTCTCTTTTTTTCTGCTATAATGTAACTATCGGTAAACAGAACGGGCAATCGTGAACGGGAAGGACAACCATGAGTTTTGCGAAACGGGCACTCGAAAATATGACGGAGTTTGACGAGGTGGAAGTCATCGAGAATGACGCATTCACGGCATGGCAGGTAGCGAGTGATGACGACATTCACTGGCTTGATGCGTACCTGACTCCGAACGATGGTGCGCTGTTTGCAACGCTCCGTCTCGAAGCGGACATCCACGGCGAAGAATACGCCATCGAGGATGATTACGACTGGATTCGACGGGGCTGCTAATTCCAAACCGGGGTGCGCATGGTACACGCACAAGGAGATTGATGATGGCGAAGGCAAAGCAGATTTACAGTGAGGGGAAGCAGGTCTACATCAAGGACGAGAACGACGAGATTGTTGACGGGTACATGGTGCGTGGCAGCGTGACGGAAGTCCGGCAGAAGCACGGCAACCGCCAGTATCTTCGCCATATCATCACCGTGACATGGGCAGAGGATGACAACTTCGGCAACGAATACGGGACGTGGTTTGACGAGGTTCGCCCTTCCACATGGAGCAATTCGGCAGAAGCGATCCGTGAGTGCATCAAACAGTTTGATGAGTGCGCTTACATGATGACGCAGCGCATCAGCGGAGAAGAACTAGCACGACTTCCGTTTGCAGCGCATGTTACCGATGACGGTGAACCGGCTTTCTAACCCCACAACGCAGGGGTGCGGCTGCGATACCAACGCACAGGAGATGATGATGGCGAACACACTAGCGGCGAAGATTGCGAAGGCATCGACTGACGTTGGCGGGCGGCTCAAAGCCGACAAGACCAACACGCAGGATCGCTACAACTACATCAGCGCCGACAAGATTCTGGCAGAGTGCGGACAGGCGTTGGCGGCGCAGGGCGTGGCGGTGATTCCGTCAATGACTGACGCCGAGGTCAACATCGGTGAAACGGCAGGCGGGAAGCGGCGCTTTGATGCTCGTGTATCGTTTGTGATGACGGTCACGGATGGCGAGGCGGAACAGGCTCAGCCGTGGTTTGGATTCGGCGCAGACTACACGACGCCCGACAAGGCGGTCTACAAGGCGGTCACATCCGGTCACAAGTATTTCTTGTCCAAGTTGCTGATGATTGGCGAAGGCAACGAAGACGGCGAACACGAAGCGGCGCCAGAGGCACCGACACCACAGCAGGCACAGCGCCAGGCGAACGGCAACGGCGCACCGAAGCCGGTACCGCAGCAGGCGCCGGCACCGCAGGATGACGCCGACAAGCCCAGTGACAAGCAACAGAAGGCGCTCCACGCTAAGGGAATGGACTTGTACGGGTCGAAAGAACTATGGACTATCAAGCGGGGAGAGTTGGTCAAGGCGGTGACGAAGGGGCGCAGCGAGTCGGCAAGCGACTTGACGAAAGCCGAGATGAAAAAGCTGCTCGACGGGCTTGACGCCAAAATCAAGGAACGTGACGCACTGGACGAAGTTCCCGAAGGCAACCCGTTTGACGACGTGCCGGAAATGGCATTCTAGCATTCACCTGCTGGCGCATTCGTGACGCTTGTCTATGCGACGGAGCAGCCGAATGTAGACGATGCGCCGGCAGGATACAGGAGGACAGGACACATGACAGAGGAACACACGCAGTACACAGTAAGCGGGTTGCTCATTGAGAATGAACTGTTGCGGGAGCGGGTCGAAGCGTTGCGCAAGACTGCGGACGGTTTCACCGATGCAAGCAACAACCACTGGGACAGCCAGAACCGGCGCATCAAGGAACTCGAAGCGACAGTGGCACGGCTTGAGGCTGACAATCGCCGGCTGCGCAAGTTGGATGCGATGCCGCTGGATGCAATCGAACGCTATCACGCATACACGCATTACGATGTACATGCAGCGAATGACGCCGGGTACACGACGCAGCAATTTGATATGGATGATGCCGCAATAGGTGCATGGCTGGAAGTGGTGACGCATGACTGAGCGCAACTGGGATGACGAATACAACGCACTGCCGTTTGAAACACGCTTCATCACGTCAATGATATTGATGCAGCATCGTCGCCGTGACTTGCTGGCAGAACGGGCAAGGGCAAAGAAGCAATACGACGAAACGTGCCGAGTCATCGACAACATGCTCGCCCGCATTGACAAAGAACTTGCGAGGTGTTCGCATGACTGAGCGCATCAACGCATTTCTGCGCAGCGAAGCGGCATTGCTAACACTACTGGCAATGGCGCTTATCTCGCAGACTCCGCATACTGCCGTTCTATTCCACAGGCTATCACCTGCGGTAGATGGCCCGGCGAATCTGGCGACGTGGTTGCACGCAGTCGCATACGCCATCGCACTTGAATTCGCAACGTTGGTGTTCGTCGTGCGTGGGCAGCGCAAACTCGCATGGCTGTTTGCTGGAGTGTCAATTGCGGTGAACTTGCTCTACTACGCCATCGGAGAAATCACGCCGATCTACGTACTGTCTGCGCTAATGGTTTCGGTTGCGTTGCCATCCTCCATTGCGTTTTATTCGCACAGCGTTGCGGAACATGCAGGCGCAAAAGACGCCGCAGAAACGCCGCAAGATGATGCGCAGGACGTGGATACTACCGATGCAGAAACGGCGCAAACAGGCGGCACCAGCACGGCGCAATTGCCATACGTACCGGCACCAGCGCAGCCACGCAAGCGCACGGCGAAACGGCGCAAACCTGCCAAGCTCACGCCAGAGCAGAGGCGGGCGCAGATAGCAGAATCAGGTATCGACAACGCCGCAGAAGTGGCGGCGCAATACAACGTCAGTATGCGCACGGCGCAAGCGGACATCGCAGCGACTCGTAACGCAATGATGCAGACGAACGGTGCAACAGGAGATTGAACACATGAACGTGTATGACGCAATCAGGGACTATTTACTCAACTCTATGTACAGTGAATTGGGCAACGATTCACGGCTGATACTCGGCAAGTTGCTTATTGCTTACGACGCACTTGCGCCGACGCCGGAGATGTGGGCGCAATATCCGTGGGCGCAGTGGTACACAATTGACGCTAACGGCGCATCAATATTCAGTGCAGATGAGCCATTTGTACCGACATTTAGCGAGCGCCCAAATGCGTTTTGGGACGTAAACGGAAAGCTTCACATTGGGCAACGTAGCATTCTATTGCCCCTCGGCATTGACTGGCGGCTTTGCAAGTGGCAGCGCCCGGAGGTGACAGCATGAACAAGCAACACACCGCATGGAGTATCGTTTTCGCACTCGTCATCCTGGCTGCACTCATGGCACTGCCGGCCCGTGCGCAGGACATGGGCGGCGCAACGTCGAGTACACTGTATCTGCCGCAAGTGGAACGCAACTTCGTGATGTGGTTTACCGACGCAGAGTTGGAGGATGCAATGCGCCGGGATGGGTACGACGTTGAGCAGGCGTCCATGCACACCGTATGCACGTTGGACGCAAGCGCAACTCCACCGGATGATTTGCGTTACAGTAGTTGCGAACAGTATTACGTTGACGGTGTGGCGACGGAAGGCACGCAGCACTACATCTGGTGGCTGCGCCTGAACGATGGCGAGGTGCATGGTGTGGAGGTGGGCGGGACGATGGTCAGCGCAAGCGCAAACGATGCGCCGTGCTATGTTGAGGATGATGGGGAGGTGGCTTGTGGGTAAGAAGCAAGAGCAGGACTTGCGCATTATGGAGCAGGTTCACAGTAGCCTACTCGACACCATTGCTTTGCGTGACGCAGAGATCGAAGTGCTACGGGAAAAGCTACGGGAGATGGTTGCCGAGCGTGACGCCGAGATTGCGCAACTCAATGCGCAGGTGGCAGAGTTGCAGGCGTGGAAAGATGCCGTGCCGGTGGATGCGATTACCGAAATCTGGTACTCGGCTTATGCTCGCACAGGCGGCAACGATGACAGCCGAACAGTCGCCAAGTGGTTTGCTAGTATCGGAGTCGTCACAAGCGACTAGCGCACCAACAATAGACGTGCCGACCGGAGCCTCGAACTCACAGTCGGCACTAGCACAGCGGCGGGAATAGCGCCGAGGCTACACGCATCGTAGCACACGCATTCCCGCCGCACCAAGCAGGCGGGATTTTGTTTTGGAGGACACATGCAATATCAGCGACGACGGGTTGACTATATCAGCGACGAGTCGAAACAGGCGGCAGCACGGTCGCCAGTTGTGCGATGGACTGGGGCAGCGTTCGCCGTTGTGTTGGTCGGCATGTTCGCATCGCTGGCGGCATGGTTCATGCTGGCAGTTGCCGGTAGCGAGTTGCGCCATGTGGCAATGGGTGCGGGTGCGGTGTTCGCCTGCGGTGCGTTGGGGATTCAATTTTTTGCACTGCGGTGGCTGGTGAACCGATGAAGCGCAACGAGTCATACGTCAGCGCAGCCGAGCCGACAGCACCGGCACCGGCAACCCGGCCCGCACCAACAGTCGAGTTGGTCAGCGGCAAGGTACTCGACAACTTGTGGGGTGGCGTGGGTGTAGCGGTGGCACTCAGCGCCGGCTATGCCCTCGTCCGTATCGCACTCGCCAACCTGGGCATGATGCCGCTACCTACGCTTGTCGATGTCGCCTGGGCAGTGGTTGCGTTCGTGCTAGTCGGCGCGCTTGCGTTCGGTGTGCTCACAGCATGGCGTGCCAGTCTGGACGAGCGAGAACGGCAAGGAGAACTAGACACGCTGAGGGACAACGAAGCGGCGATGTTGGCAGACATTGACGAGATGGCACAGGAGATAGCGGAGTACCGCAAGCTGT
>WBZL01003621.1_pt1 | contig 14000 bp, 12 predicted proteins | sample 5204291 | NCBI WGS metagenome assembly WBZL01 (sample SAMN12344345, study PRJNA552823) | activated sludge metagenome | biome: Activated sludge suspended growth; feature: Nitrification reactor; material: Wastewater; isolation source: activated sludge from nitrification reactor of wastewater...
TTCACCTACCGTCGCCCAGCGCAAGCCAATTTGCGCTGCCGCATAATAGGAAATCCCCAGGACAACGATTTTTAGAAGGTAAAAGGTGTAACTGCGTATTGTTGCGTTCATGCCATGATTGATCTTTATGGATGATACCGCAGAATGGGGCACAGCGTCAGGTAAAACGGAGATATTGGCGGCAAATTACCGGCCATCGTCTGCCGTTCAGACCGCCTGAAGAGATGAATCTGGTTATTTTTTAGTGAGTGGAGATGGGAGGTCGCCTCGTTTTATGTGTAAGAAAACAATACCTGGATTGTTTGGTCTGGCCGCTGATCGATAAGGCGATATGCATCGGCAGCCGCGGCAATGGAAAAACGGTGCGTGATCAGGTCGGCTGGGTGGCAATGGGCCAACTGCTCCCAGGCAACTTGCAACCGCCGCGCAGATGTCCAACGGCCGTGCCAACGTGGTGCCAGGTGGCTAACCTGGCTGCTAATAACCTGCATGTGGCTGCGATGAAAGTGACCGCCCAACTGCACGTTCACCGGTTTACTGCCATACCACGAACCAATCACCAATCGCCCGCCAAAACCCACGACAGCAATGGCCTGATCCAGCGCCGCCGGATGACCAGATAGCTCATAGGCCAGATCCGCGCCGATAAAAACGCCAGCCTGCTGGAGTTCGTCGTGTAATTGGGCCTGGGCCGCGGGTTCGGCGGGATCCAACGAAAGGTGCGCGCCCAACCGGCTCGACCATTGCCGCCGCAGCGGGTATCGATCCAGCGTCACCAGACGGGCGAGCGGCAGTTGGGCCAACAGCGCCGTTGTGAGTAGTCCTACAATGCCCTGCCCAAACACCACCACCTGTTCGCCGATGACCGGAGAGCCGTCCATGACAAAAGAGACGGCCGTTTCCATATTAGGCAGGAAAACGGCCGTTTCCGGCGCCACCCCATCCGGCACAGGCAGTACATCCTTCGGGGCAGCCAAAAAGTGGCTTTCGTGCGGATGAAAAGCAAATACCAGGCGATTTTTCCACCCGGCGTCCACGCCGCGCCCGCAGGCAATCACCCGGCCCACAGCCGCGTAGCCATACTTCAGTGGATAGGCAAACGCGCCGTCCAAAGCGCTAATTGTGGCGTCCAAGGGGATATCTGCCGGCATCTGGCCGCGATAGACCAGCATCTCCGTGCCCGGGCTGATAGCTGACACCAGGGTCTCAACCAGCAGCTGGCCTTCATGCGGCTCTGGAATCTGCTCTTCGTGAACGTCGATGGTGTAAGGCGCGGGAAAAATGACGGCGTGGCGGTTCACGTTTCCTGCCAGTCTACGTCGGCTACCAGGACAATATCCTGGCCGAAGGTGTGGTATTGTGGCTGACGCAAATGGGGTGACAGGCGACTGTTGTGCCATACCACGCTTTCCACGGCATGCAATCCGCCAACCAATACCGGGGCAATGGTCACCACGACACGATCGACCAGATGCAAATCCAGAAAACTGGTGATCACCCGCGCGCCGCCTTCCACCATCACGCTGCGCACACCGAGATCGGTTAATTGGGCCAGCAGTGCGGGCAGGTTAACGCGGTTACGGCCGTCAACAGGCAGCGTCAGCACCGTCAGCCCGGCCGCTTCCAATTCCTGCCGCCGCGCCAAATCCGCCTGCGGGGTAGCGGCAATCCAGGGGGCACGGTCGGGATGGCGGCTGATTTTTGCCGCGAGAGGAAAACGCAAACAACTGTCTAATACGATTGGCTGCGGATTCTTACCGGCAGTAAGCCGCACGGTGAGCTGGGGATCATCGGCCAGAATGGTGTTGATGCCCACCAAAATGGCATCGTGCTGCGCGCGCAGTTGGTGGCAAAGTACAAGCGATTGCGGTCCGCTGAGGGCCATGGATTGGCCTCGATGGTGGGTAATGGAACCATCCAGGCTTTGGGCATAACTCAGGGTAATGAAGGGACGGCCGTTGCGCGGCGGTTCAGGTTTTAGATTGGTTTGCACCAGCGCAGCCGCCCCATTGCTGCCATTTTTGCTGCCGTGTTCCAAATTTAGCAGGTGGCGCATCCGCTGAACCTTAGTCTGAAGGTAGGTTCGGTTTTCCGAGGTGATTTTGGTTGTTAGCGGAACTCGCGTGGTAACGGCAATACCCTGACGCACCAAACTCTCGATTTTGTCCGGATTGTTGGTCAACAAGCGCACACTGCGCACATCAAGGTCTCTGAGGATAAGGCCAGCGATGGTGTAATCACGGCCGTCTGCCTGATGACCCAACATCAAATTGGCGTCAACCGTGTCATATCCTTCATCTTGCAAGTTATAGGCGCGCAGCTTTTCCAGCAAGCCAATGCCGCGTCCTTCCTGACGCAGATAAACGATCACCCCGGCGCCGTTTTCGGCGATGAGCTGCATGGCACGTTGAAGCTGCGGGCCACAATCGCAGCGCAAGGAACCAAGCACATCGCCGGTAAAACATTCGGAATGAACCCGCACCAGCACATTTTCCCGGTTGGACACGTCGCCGATGATCAATGCCAGATGTTCTTTTTGATCCTGATTGCTGGCGTACAGGCAAAGTTGAAACTGACCTGTGTCAGTGGGAATACGCGCGCAAGCTTCTTTGTGAATGGTAACTTGTGTCATAACCTGTCCTGTTAAACTGACGGTTAGAGACCGTGTTAAGGTTGAGCGACGCCGCCGCGAGCATTACCCGGATCAACCAGGTCCTTAAACTCAGCCAGCGGGGTATCATGACGAATGCGCAAGCGTGACCATTCGAACCGGTCGTCGAAGCCGTGCCATTTGCCGCCTTGGGTAGTAACCGCGCCCCAATACCCCAGTTCCTCTAACATAGCCATCGTTGTCGCGTCATAACGGCCGGATGGGTAACAAAAATATCGCGGCGTATAGCCGAGGTGAGCGGCGAGGGTTTCTTGGGAGCCCAATATCTGCCAGATGAGGAAATCGCGGTTCTGGCCGGTGAGGTCGGGGTGATTTTTAGAATGGGACTCCATACGCATTCCGGCGGCAGCCATTTCTTCGATATTATCCCAACTGAGATAGCCAGCCTGCCCCTGATCGACATAGTCGGTGATAATAAAAAAAGTGCCTGTAAAGCCATATTCCTGCAAAACAGGGAACGCGTTTTGGTAATTGTCCAGGTAACCATCGTCGAAGGTGAGGATGACGGGTTTATCGGGCAGGGTAGATTTGTTGACGATGGCCAGGGATAGATCGTAAAAATCGATAGGCGTAAAGCCATTTTCAGCCAAATAGGCCATTTGCTGGCGGAACATCTCTGGTTCTGTGGAGAGGTCGCGGCGGTAAATGTCGGCGTCGTCTGGCGGGGTACTGACATAGTGGTACATGAGGATGGGAACCTGGAGCGTCCAACTGTAGGCGGCCTGGGGTGTGGGCAGTGGTTCCGGCGGACCGGGAATAAGGCGGGCGGAAGCAAGCGTAGGTTCGGGCGAATCGGGCGCAGGGGATGGGGACACGGCCGTTGCGCTTGCTGGCGGCGCGGCGATAGTCGGCGTAGGCGGGAGGGTCGCGGGGGCAGAGAGGATCATGGTCGGCGGGGCGGGAAGAACGGCCGTTTCAGTTGCCGCCGCCGTGGGTAAAGATAAGGTAGGAGGAACGGCCGTGTCTGGGGCAGCGGCAGCAACGGCTACGCTGTCGGCAGCATCGGTTGGGGTTTGACAAGCCGCCAACAGCAGCACTGCCGCCAACAACAAGAAAACCAGAGGCAAAACAGGTAACCTTCTGCCGACTGCGGCAAAGATTTTAGGAATACCAGATATGATCATAGCTGCTAACCATAACTGAGTGACAGATGAGCGTCAAGACGATCCCCTACACCGTCAAGCAAACATTAAGCATTGAAAGGCAGCGGGCACGACATATACTTTCTCTATCCCTGGTAGGCAGGTGTATGCCCTTTTGATATACTGCTGTGGACAACCGTTGTAATTAGGAAGACCCAATTTGACTGCAAATCTTGAAGAATCAGAATTGATCGAGCTGGCAAAGCACGACAACGAGGCCTTTGGCGTGTTGTACGAGCGGTATCACGGCCGTATCTACAATTATGTCTACTACCGCACCGGTAATGTAGCCGATGCCGAAGATTTAACAGCGCGCATATTTGTCCGGGCGATGCGCCACATCGGCACCTACGAAGACAAAGGTCTGCCATTTTCGGCCTGGCTGTACCGCATCGCCCACAATTTGGTCGCCAACTGGCATAGAGATCGCAGCCGCCGGCCTTTAATCGCGCTAGACGACATCGCCCAATGGCACGTTGGCGAAGCCGATCCCGAATTCACCGCCCAATTAAGCGAAGACAAAGAAGCGCTGCTGCAAGCGATTCGTCGTTTACCCGCAGAACGGCAAGAGATGCTCATTTTGAAATTTGTTGAACGCCTATCGAACGCCGAAATTGGCAGCATCATGGGGCGCAGTGAAGGGGCAATCAAGTCGCTTTACCACCGCACCCTGCTTTCCTTACGGGATGAGTTCAAAGATCAACACCCCCAGCCGGCCAAACGGCGTTCTTTGTTTGCCCGTGCGCGGCAATAAAGACTCCATTCGGCGTTCCAACCGAGCGCCAGCCACCAGCGCAAGAAAGATTACTATTTGCATTGTGCCCTGTTTTGGTTGTAAAATTTTGCAATTATTCAGAAAAATCTTAATTAAATATAAAATTAGGTATGGTTGATTGCTGCTGATAGGGGATTATGCTAGAATGCTGCCGCCTTTGTAAGGGTTGCCATCATGGGCATGGCAGCAAACGATAGCAATAACTCGGTGTGGGGACGCACGCCACCATTAGTAAGCACAACAGGAGAGAATCTGTTGAATAAAACGGAATCGCTGAGGAACTGGCTTGTTATTCTGGCACTCCTGATCGTTACTGGTATTGTCACGGCCGTGTGGCCTTTGTTAGATCTGGGCGTATCCATTGGTTTTGGGCCTACCCGCCCACCCGTAGAACAACCAACGGTTTCCTTCCCCGTGCCGGCGTTTCTACCCGCGCGGTTGGGGACAGAAATTGTATTAAACAGCACCGAACTATTCCTGGCTTTTATCGGGATGCTCGTTTTTGCCCTGGTCAGCATTGTTGTGGTTGGTTTTATTCTTTCCTTTTTGGTGCGTCAACTAGAAAAATCGGCAACGGCCGTAGCCAACAGCGACACCTACCAAAACCACGTCGCGGCGCTGGACAAACGCGAACAAGAAAAAATCAAAGCTGTTCGCGAAAGCCACGCTGCTCCCCATACACCCAAAGAACACATTTATCATCTTGACCCGATCAGTCTTTCTCTGATCGTTTTGTTCTTCGTCGCCCTACTTGGTACTCTCATCTACTCCGAACTCGCCCCCACAGGCCAATTTGTGCTGTTTGGGCAAACCTTCAACTCAAGCCTACCAATTCTCATCATTCTTTTTGCCATCACTATTCCCCTTTTGGTCTGGCGCGCGCGCCGTGAACATCTCTTAGCCATTCCCGCAAAAGATTCTGCCGCCATTCCCTGGGACTTCATCGCCGTCTTGGTGACTGGCCTACTGATAGTCGGAGTTGGTCTTGGCTTTATGCTCTTCATCAACAACGTCGGTTAGCTCCTTTTTCTATCCTAACAGCTCAAACCGACTCGACTTTTTTTCATAATTCAACAGGCAAAAAACGGTTTCTCACAACCATTATTGTCGCATGTATCAAGAGTAAATTAGCCGAATGGGCGACTTATTTTGTTTGCCTATTCACCAATAACGCAGGAAAACACATATGGGTAAAGCAAAACATTACATCGCTGTGACGGTTCTAATCATCGCAACCACCCTTGTCCTCCGATTCTTTGTCTTAGGGCCGCTGTACAGACTGCCAATGGCAGCCAGCAAAGAAGCCGGGCCGATTGACGTCATGTTCGACGCACATTTCTGGTTGATTTCCTTCTTGTTCGCCCTGATCATGGTCTTCATGCTTTATGCCGTCGTTGTCTTTAGGCGCAAACCTGGCGACGACGAAATGGGGCCATATGTACATGGCAATACCGGCCTGGAAATCGCCTGGACCATCCTCCCCACCGTCATCGTCATCGGCTTTGGCGTTTGGGGTGCGGTCACGCTGAACGAATTAACCACGCCCAATCCCCAAGAGATGACCATTCGCGTCTGGGGTCAGCAGTGGGCCTGGCTGTTCGAATACCCAGAACAAGGAAATGTCACCACGCCAGACCTGGTCCTGCCATTAAACCAGCCGATAGTTCTGGAAATGGAATCTCGTGATGTGCTGCACTCCTTCTGGATTCCTGAGTTTCGCGTTAAGCAAGATTTGCTGCCTGGCCGGAAAACATACCTGCGCTTTACACCCACCGAGCCGGGCGATTATGAAGTGCGCTGCGCCGAAATCTGCGGCCTGCAGCACGCGGTGATGATTGCCCAGGTACATGTTTTGGACGAAGCAGGCTTTGCCGCCTGGGCTGATGAGCGCATGGCGGCGCCAGCTTATGCCGACATGACTCCGGTTGAACGCGGGCAGGTCTGGTACACCGAATTTGGCTGTAATGCCTGCCATAGTGTTGATGGCACAGCGCTGGCTGGCCCCACGTGGCAGGGAATGTACAATCATGAAGCGCAGCTAGCCGATGGCACTACCGCTACCGTTGACGATGCGTACATTCGTGAATCCATCATCAACCCCAATCTGAAAATTGTGGCCGGCTTTGCGGCCAACATCATGCCGCAAGATTTTGAAACAAGAATGGCGGAAAAGGAAACGGCCGTGCTCGCCAGTGAAGGCGTTCAACTCGACATCATCGCCGACATCATCGCCTACATACAAACCATCGAATAATCAGGGCCACTCTGCCGGTTCTGGAGGATGTTTATGAGAACATTAGGAATCATTATCAACTCTGCTTACGTTCGCGGCCTCATTGGTCAGGCGATCTTCACTTTTGCAGGTATCGGCCTAGTCGGCGGCATCCGCTCCGCCATGGGGTTGGAAACAAACGTTGAGCCAGGTGTCGTCCTGGGCGCTATCCTGGGCGTCATCGGCTTTCTCTTATTTGCCGGCGTACTGACCGACTGGCTCAAATGGATTGCCGGCAAAAAGACACCCCTGCGCCACGGCGTGCCCGAAGGCAAACCAGGTTGGTCCCGCTACTTAAACGTAGACGTCAACCACAAAGTTATCGGCATTCAATATGGCTATACAAGTATCCTGGTTTTGCTTGTCGGCGGTATCTTTGCCCTCGTCTTCCGGCTAGAATTGGCCCAGCCAGGCATTCAATTCTTAGATGCCAAAACCTACAATACCCTTTTTAGCGCGCACGGTATCGTTATGATTGCCAGCATCTTGCTAGGCGTGGGCGCGATGACCAACTATTTGGTCCCCCTGATGATTGGCGCATCCGACATGGCCTTCCCCCGTCTGAACGCCTTCAGCTATTGGGTGGGTATTCCGGCCGTTGTTCTCATTCTTTCCGGCATGGTTGTCGGCGGTTGGGACACCGGGTGGGTCGGCTATCCGCCGCTCAGCCTGCGCGCGCCGTTGGGAGTTGTACTCTTTTTGATGGGCTTTTACCTGAATGGGCTTTCTTCCATCGCCAGCTCCATTAACTTGCTGGTCACCGTATCGTTCATGCGTGCCAAAGGCATGACGCCTTTCCGGATGCCCATTTTTGTGTGGGCGGCCATTGCCACATCCCTGATCCAATTCACTGCCACCCAAACCGTCGGCGTAGCCCTAACCCTGAACGTCATGGAACGTGTTGCCGGATTGACCTTCTTCAATCCCACAAACGGCGGTGACCCCATTTTGTATCAGCACCTTTTCTGGTTTTACTCCCACCCCGTGGTTTACGTATTCGTGCTACCCGGACTGGGCGTTATCAGCGAACTCCTGCCGGTCTTCTCCCGTAAACCGCTCTTCGGCTACAAATGGATCGCTCTTTCCAGTTTAGGCATCGCCTTCGTTGGGTTCCTGGTTTGGGCCCACCACATGTTCACCTCCGGCATGAACGATGCGCTGCGAATCCCCTTCATGATGGCGACGATGTTTGTGGCCATCCCGACAGGCGTGAAATTTTTTAGCTGGGTGGCCACAATGTGGGAAGGTAAACTCTCGTTTGAAACACCCATGCTGTTTGTTCTCGGCGCTATTTCGGTCTTCCTGATTGGCGGCGTAACCGGCCCAATTTTGGGCACCATTCCCACTGACTTGCACCTGCACGACAGTTATTGGGTCGTTGGTCATTTCCATGCGACGATGTTTGGTGGATTTATTTTTCCCTTCTTTGCCGCCATCTATTATTGGTTCCCCAAAATCACCGGGCGCATGTATAAAGAATCTCTGGGCAAACTGCACTTCTGGCTCATGGTTCCCGGCTTTTGGGTGATGAGCCTGGGACAAATGCAAATCGGCCTCTTGGGCATGCGGCGTCGCATCGCTGACTACGAAGCAGTTTTGGGCGTTCAGGGCACACAGGTACTCATCACCATTGCCGCTTTGGTAATTGGCTGGTCGGTTTTAATCATGGTGTACAATCTGGTCAGCAGTGCGCGGTCAAAAGAAATGGCCGTCACAAATCCGTGGGGATCTCGTTCGCCAGAATGGCAAATCCCCTATCCTGTACCCGAATTTAATTATGACGTGCCCTTCGAGGTTGTTGGCGACCCCTATGATTATGGGTTAGACGGATCCGAATATGTGCACACGCAAACGGCGCCTGTGCCATCCGGTGACTAATGCCGACTATTGGCGTTCAGGTGTCTAAATCTACGAGGAGAATGTAGCGTGGACGAACAAAAGAAAGCTGCCTTTAGACAGGGCAATATCGTGGTTTTATTACTGGCAGTCCTGACCATTGCGGAGTTTGCGATTGCCATTAAGAGCGGATCGACCGTTTTCCTGTTCATCATCGCCCTGATCAAAGCGGCCATCATCGTGCAGGTATTTATGCATGTGTCCCGTTTGTGGCGTGAGGAGAGTCATTGATGAGTGCTTATACAAAAGCCCAGCCGGGAAGCCATCACGAAGCGCATGACGAAGATCGCGCACACGAGTTACCTTACGCAACTCAGGTTAGAGCAAATCGTTTAGGTCTCTGGCTGTTTTTTATATCCGAGTTTTTCTTATTCGGCGCTTTGCTGATCACTCGATTTTATCTATGGAATGTGCCGGGCGTAGGACAGACACGGCCGGAATTGAGCCAAGAATTAGGTCTGATTACTACCAGCATTCTGTTGCTGAGCAGCTTTTTTGTCTATCGCGGCGAAACGGCGATGACATATGGCGACCGCAAGACGTTTACTCAATCTTACCTGCTGGCGGCGCTGTTGGGGCTTCTTTTCTTTGTGGGCGTGGTAGTCATGGAATGGAACTTGTTTGGCCTGACGCTGAACATGTTTGGCATCGAGTGGTTCGGTCATCTTAAACCATCGGATGGTGTGCATGGCGGTGTGTTTTACATGATGACCGGAATGCATGCGCTGCATGTGATTAGCGGCGTGGGACTGCTGTTGATTGCGTGGTATCGGGGACGTAAAGGCGAGTATTCCGTAGAGCGTCACTGGGGCGTTGAAGGCATTGCGCTATATTGGCATTACGTCGATATTGTCTGGATTTTCTTCTACCCGGCTTTGTATCTGATCGGCAAAGCGGTTTAATGAAGAGGCTGCTGGAGGGTGATTGGCTCTAGTCAATCGCTGCGAAAACCATGGATCCTGTCCTTAAAGCCGTTCTAACATCCTGGAACTGGCGATTAGAGATTATTTTAGTCCTGGCTTTGGCCGGGACTGTTTATATACGGGGGTGGCGACATTTGCGCCGCCGGACACGGGGCCGGCAACGGCCGTATCGCCCCGGACAACCCTGGCCCCTATCCGCTACCTGGCGGCTGATTTCCTATCTTGTGGGGCTGTTCTTCATCGCTATTGCCCTCATGTCTCCCATCGACGTGATGGGCGGGCAGCTCTTCTTTATGCACATGGTCCAGCACCTGCTGCTGATCATGATCGCCCCGCCTCTTTTGCTCATCGCCAACCCCATGGCCGTCATGTTGTGGGGGCTGCCAGATCGCCTGCGGCGGCCAGTCGGCCAGGGTTTTAGCCGGGCGCTGCACCGAGATTCAGGCTCGCGCAAGCTGCTGCGCACGATCACCTCACCTGGCATCGTCTGGCTGCTGTGGGTCATCGTAATTGTCGGCTGGCACGATCCCAATATGTACAACTGGGCGCTGCGCAGCGATTTCGTCCATGACTTGGAACATATTTCCTTTTTCCTGGTGAGCATGGCCTATTGGTGGCACGTCACTGGCGCCGGACCGCGCATTCATAAGCAGTTTGGCCTGTTAGGGCGCATCATCTTTGTCCTGGCCGCCATACCGCCCAACATGATGACCGGCGTCGTTCTGGCCTTTGCCGATAACCCAATCTACGCTTATTATCTGGACATTCCCCGGATTTGGAACATCAGCGTGATGACTGATCAGCGTATCAGCGGGGTTATTATGTGGATTCCGGGCAGCATGATGTACATCATCGCTGCCCTGGTGCTCATTTCTCAACTTTTAGGGCAGGAAGAGCGCAAACCCAATCTGCCGGAAAAAGTATGGGCTACAGACGAGGCTTTGCTTGCCCCGGGCCTTAAAAAATAACGTCTGGCAGTTCGGTTTTCTGAGCCATTCCTTCCGAGCCATTTCTGAGGGAGCCAACATCGTTGGTTTGATACCATGAAACAATTACAACTCCTGGCGCGTGCCTTATTTAGTCGCAAATGGTGGTGGGTTACCATTTTGGTTTTGCTGTTGATGGCTGTTTTTTTGCGGCTGAGTGTCTGGCAAATGGATCGGCTGCAAGAGCGCAGAGCGGCTAATGCCATCCTGGAACAGGCTTTGGCCGCGCCACCGCTGCCATTAACGGCCGTTTCCCTCCCCGCCAATCCCCAATCTCTGGAAAACTACAATGTTCTGGTTTCCGGCAGCTATGATTTTGATAACCAGGTGGCGCTTATTGTGCAAAACTGGAACGGGCAGGCCGGCATTCATCTCATCGCTCCTCTGGTAGCGGCAGATGGGCAAACGGCCGTGCTCATCGATCGTGGCTGGATTCCCGACAGTCAGGCCGACCCGTCCGCGTGGTCACAATACGACCAGCCCGGTCCAATCACCATCTCCGGCTATGTAGCCCTCTCCCAAACGATTTCGCGCCTGGGCGAAAACGCCATTCCCGATACGGCACAGCAGCAGTGGTATCGCGTGGACGTCGCCGCCATTCAGGCGCAAATGCCCTATACCCTGCTGCCTGTTTATGTTATCGAATCGCCGCCGGAAAGCGGCGACACCGGGCTGCCTTACCACACAGCGCGAGAAGTCGATTTATCCGAAGGTCCGCATCTGAGTTATGCCATTCAGTGGATTTTTTTCGCGCTGCTGTTGGGCGGCGGCTATTTAATTTATGTTAACAAAAGCCTTACTAAACAATCACCGTCCTCCTAAGCGGCGTCTTTTTGCGTGGCTGGTATTCGCTTTTCTACTGTGGGGCGCAGCCGCACGGGCAGCCTCGGCGCACGGCGGCGGCACCGTCCACATTGCCGGCGAAGTGGCCGGCCCATACCGGGTAACGGTCTGGGTGGCCCCAAACGAGGTGGAGGCAGGCAAAAAGCTCCATTTCACGGTGGCCGTTGTGCGCCCGGAAAACAATCAGCCAGTGCTGGATGCCCAGGTGATGCTGCAAGTAACGGCCGTCGACGACAATACGGCCGTACTCTCTGGTCCCGCCACCACCCAACAAGCCGTCAACAAACTTTTCTATGAGGCCGATTTCGACGCGCCAATTACTCCCGGCGAGTACCAGGTGCAAACCCGGGTGAGCGGCAGCGAGGGCGAGGGCGAGGTCCTGTTTGTGTTACCCATCAAACCAGCTTCGGGCAGCAATTTTCTGGTCATTGGTCTGGTTGGGTTAGTGGTCATCGGCGGGTTGGGTCTTTTTCTAAGTCAACGGCGCGAAAGCGGTAAGCGCGCAGATTAACATCGGCTATAAATCGCGAGGCTTTTTGGTGGCAGAACGGTGACGCACTGCTATAATCTGCGCGGTGGGAGCTGCTTACCAGATGCTTTGCTGTACGGAAACGGCCGTCAGCGCTCTGCTAATCTTTAGCAATTTAAGCGATGAAAAGGTGGCTTGAACATGCAAAAAAGCACAACCCTTGATCTAAAAGAAGGCTGGTCGACTCTAGGTCTGCTGATTTTGCTGGTTGCCATCGCTGCGATAGCCATTATGCAGGCTGAACTCACAGCCGGCACCCACATTCTGCCCATCATCAGCACGCTTGCCATTGTCACCGGCCTGCTGCTGGCCAAAAGTCGTTTCTCCGCCAATACCGCCCATTTATTCGCCGTGGTGTACGGTCTATTCATGGTTTTTTACCTGGTCGGGACGACACTTCCCCTGGAACTTTCCTGGCACGAGCGCGTGCTGAACATGATTGCCCGGCAGGCCGATTGGTTCCAGAAAGCTTTTGGCGGTGGAACCAGTCGGGATGGGTTGGTGTTTGTGGTGCAAACGGCCGTTGTCTTTTGGCTTCTGGGTTATACGGCCGCATGGTATACCTTCCGCAAACCACGCATCTGGCGCGCCATCATCCCCACCGGCCTCGTGCTGCTCAGTGTGGTCTACTACTATTATGGCCCTAAGCCGCTGCTGCTCTATTTGGCGATTTATCTGGTCGTGGCTCTGGTGTTTATTGCCCGCACATACCTGGTTGCCCAAGAAGAAATCTGGCAGGCGGCTTCCGTGCGTTACGAACAAGGCATTCGTTCTAATTTTATTCGCGCCGGATTTTTAGCGGCGTTGATTTTGTTGATTGTGTCCTATCCGCTGCCCAAATTGGCGGCCAGCACGGCCGTAAACGAAGCTCTCAGCGGCACACGCGGTCCCTGGCGCGATTTCCAGGAAACCTGGACCCGGCTTTTCTCCGCGCTGCGCGCCTATGGCACAGCCACCAGCGACCCCTACCAGGAAACAATGGCCCTCGGCGGCCCGCGCTCGGTAGGCAACGATCTGGTCATGGACGTCTACGTGACCGATCCGCTGCCCAATTTATATTGGCGCGCCATTGCCATGGACACCTACGAAGATGGCGCATGGTCGGTGGCCGATGGGGAAACGGCGCTCCATTTCCCGGATGATGGCATGTTGCCCACCCCGCCCCTGGCGGCGCGAGAAACCATCACCCAGACGGTGGTTAACTTTTTACCCAATTCCAGCTTTTTATACGCCGCCCCGGAAGTCATCGGTTCCAATCGCCAGATGTTTGTCGATTCCACGCTGGATGAAGATGGCAACGAGTTAGTAACGGCCGTGCGGTCCCGGTTTGTTTTGCGCCAGGGTGACCAGTATCAGGTCGCTTCCAGCATTTCCACGGCCGATGTGGACAGTTTGCGACGTACGGCTACCGATTATCCGCAATGGGTTTTGGACAGCTACTTACAAGTCCCCAACGAAATTACCCCGGAAACATTGGCCCTAGCCTCGTCATTAACGGCCGGTTACGACAATGTGTATGACAAGGCAACGGCCGTGCAAAACTACCTGCGCGAATCCATCACCTACGACGACCAGATCGACGCGCCGCCGCCAGACTCAGAACCGATTCATTACACCTTATTTGTCAGTCAAAAAGCGTACTGCACTTACTACGCCTCCGCCATGGCCATCATGCTGCGCTCGCAAGGCATCCCGGCGCGCATCGTTAACGGATATGTGCAAGGCGATTATGACGAGACAACACGCTCCTACCGCGTGCGCGCCAGCAACGCCCACACCTGGGTAGAAGTTTATTTCCCCGCCTATGGCTGGATCCAATTCGAGCCGACGGCCAGCATTCCTGTGCTGGTGCGGCAGGAATCAGTAGAAGCCGCCCAGACCGACACGGCCGAAGACCCGCTGGCCAGCGGACTAGGCAATCTCGCGCCACAATTGGATGATCCCACACTGGACATTGAGCGTG
>WBZL01003622.1_pt1 | contig 13997 bp, 10 predicted proteins | sample 5204291 | NCBI WGS metagenome assembly WBZL01 (sample SAMN12344345, study PRJNA552823) | activated sludge metagenome | biome: Activated sludge suspended growth; feature: Nitrification reactor; material: Wastewater; isolation source: activated sludge from nitrification reactor of wastewater...
CTTCTTCTGTCGCGCGGACGCGGGAATAGCTCAGTGGTAGAGCATCGCCTTGCCAAGGCGAGGGTCGCGGGTTCAAATCCCGTTTCCCGCTCCAATTTTCTCAAGCACTTGCACAACACTCTCCGACGGTTCCACTCTCATTGTGATAGTTTTGTGATATCTGAGGGTGAACGCGCTCCAGAATCAACACTCCCTCTCTCAAACTCTCCGGTGAGTGATGCGCGTAGCGCTGCGTCATCGCTGCGCTCTTGTGTCCCAGTAATCGTTGCACCTTGTACAGATCGACTCCTGCTTGCGCGAGACGTGTGGCAAACGTATGCCGCAGGTCATGAAAGCGCACGTCGATCAACTGGGCTTTCTTCGCCGCGAGTCTGAATGATCGCGTGAGATTCCGAGCATCGACTAATGTTGCCGCCGCGCTGCTGAATACGAACGATCCCTTCGCCTGCATGGTCGCTTTTCTGCGAAGCAATTCGACGAGGCGGCCATTCAAGGGGACGGTCCGCTTCTCGCCATTCTTGCTTCGCATGACCACCAAGACCTGCCGGATGAGGTCCACAGCCTGCCATTGCAAGTTGAGAATCTCGCCCCGTCGCATGCCGGTGTTCAACGCAAAGACGATCATGTCTTGAAGCCAAGGTGCCGAATTCGCCAAGAGCCGTCCTTCTTCCTCCGAAGAAATCCAGCGGTCTCGCTCATTACGAACTGGTTCCATGCAAACTCGCTGCATGGGATTGTCCCGGCACCATTCCCATTCTCGAATGGCGACATTGAAGCTATGGCGTACCAAGCCTAACTCTTTGTTGACCGTTGCAGGTTTTGCCGTCTCGCGTCTCTTCGCTTTATAGGCTGCGAGGAGCTTCGGTGTGATCTCCGCGAGCGTGAGGGGACCAAATGCCTCTCGCAGATGCGCGAGGCATTGCTCGTCCCGCTGACGGCTGGCCGGGGCCTTCGTGATTGATCGCTCTTTTAAATATCGATCCATCATGTCGTTGAACGTATGGTCCTTGGCTTCCAACGTGTCAAAGAATCGGCCCTCGACAATCTTCACCCGTATTTTGCCGAGAATAGCCTCAGCAAGGCGCCTGTCTGTTGTTCCCGTGGACCGTCGTACCTGCTCGCCCTGATGAATGAACGTCATCCACCACACTTTATTGCGTCTAAATAGCCCCATCTGAATCCTCCTTACGGATGAGGCTTGACTGAATGGTTTCCCCGTACCGGGAAGTATAGACCTCGCGTTTTGAGGCTTCAATGAGGTGGTCAAGGCCTCGGGCATCGTGGCGAGTCGGCAACGGGAACGGCTTGCCGGGGCTGGTTTCAAAGCTTTTCAGCCAGGCCTGGATGACCTCAGGTTCAAAGCGGACGAGGCCGTGAATGCGACGGCAGGGAATCTTCTTCTGTGAGACCCAGAGATAGAGTGTGGATTCTTTGATATTGAGCCAAGCTGAGAGTTCTTTGACGGTGAGCATGTGCAGATACACCGGGGGAGTCTTGCGACACCCCCAGTCCCCCTAACATGGGCTGTCCGCGTTCCCGCCGGCAGACCGGTGAAACCGATTGGGTGGTTTGAGCAAGTTCCGGTGTCGGTCTTTCCACCTGGAGATGCCCCTGACAATTTCTTCCAGTAGCCATTCTTCCCCTCCAGGGGTGGCACAAATGACCGCCAGCATCGGCGTCAGGGTGTTGCTCACCCATCGTTTCACGTTTTGCAGGGTCTGCACCTGCTTACCCTGAGCCAATCGCCCCTTCTGAAATCCCTCCGTCAGGAGGGCGTACCACTCCAAGACTGGAGCCCGGTAGCGTTCTTCATCCTCTGTCTCTTTGGTAATCTGTCGGAAATCCACATAGGACCGGAGTAAACCAACCACTAACTCCTTCCAGTCAGCTTCCTCCAAACTCGCCAACGCTCTTGCACATTGCTCAGCCCGATCCTTCTTGAGCTCTAGTTCCCATCGGACTCCATAGTCCTCCCAGTTTTCTTGCCCCTTGCTTTGGAGTTCGAGCCGTTTGTCGTAAATACGCAAAAGGGTCTGACTCTGCGGACTCCCGAAGTACATCGTTTCGCCCATTGTGGCCCCTGTCCCATGCGTCAGGTTCGAGACGATATGCCGGACCTGTGCCGCTCGGGTCACGCACTGACCGGAAGCAACGGCCTCCCGAATCGTTGCAACCGACACCGTTCCCGCTCGGTCATCCAGCGCACAATCAATCCGCGTCACATGGCCTTGCTGCTTATGCACCCACTTGAGCAGGGTTCGGATCTGATCCAGTGTCAGGGCGGACGCGAGGCCGCCCGACAGATCCACATGGATTTCATTCGGACGACGAGGGGCATTCGTACCCAGTTTGCCGACTCCACGCTGGCCGTCTACCCGCATCCATGACAAGGGATACCCTCGGAAGCCACCCTTGGCCTTGCTCCAATCTCCGCCCAATACCCGCATGGTCTCTTGAGGGTTACTGGCTAAGACCGTGAAGGCCAGCCAATCAATGGAGAGCGTGAAGCCAGAATCCATGGAATCTATCGAACTCCTGTACGGAGCGCTGTGGGTAGCGCCCCCGTGTTACCAAGACGGGGGCCATTCCGCTCCGCCCCGCAGCCTTGCGGCATGCGGCGCGGACCGGCTTTGCCTCCTAGTGGTGTGACGGGTAGCACTGTTCTCAGCGTCCTTCCTGGGTGGGTCGAACAAGCTTCTGCCGTACTGCCCCAAAGGCCTTTTCGCCTACTTCTCGCGCTACGATCTTGATCGCCTCGGCTTTGCCATCCATCACCATGCTCATGAGGACTGCCCCGCGCACATACTTGGAGACAGTCGTTCCTTCCTCTGTCGCGCACTTCTCAATCAATTTTCGTTCTTGTTCGGTGACCTTGAACTGCAGCGTTTCGGTCTTAGTGTCGTCGGGCTTCATGGCGCCTCCATTCGTAAAATATAATATATACTGTAATGCAATAAGAAGGTAAAGCACGAATACGCTGTAATCATTCAGATAGGGGACACGGGCAGCGCCCCTATTTCACGAACATTTGGGTGCAGGCCCATGATGGGCCAGGAGGCATGCTATGGGAGAGCGGCAGAAGTTTTCAGCGGAGGGCAAGCGTGAGATAGTCACGATGGCTGACTCTCAGGGTCGTCCTGGATTTATATTCTGGCTGGTGGTGAGGTACTCGGAAATGTCCGGCAGGTCCGCCAGCATGGGGAGAGAGCCGGGGCACGAGAGTCGCTCCTGAGACAGGAGTCTGCGGTGAGACCGTTGCTCAGTTCTCCGCATGCTGGAGAGCCTCGAATGCCGTGGCGACTCTCAGCTGATTTTCCCGTGATAGCTGATCCAGATCAACCTTTTTGCCATGTTTGGTCACCAATGAAGCGGAAGAAGTTTCGCCAAGTTCCGCTGCCATCATGACGTGGTCCACTTCTTCTCCATCAATGAGGGGGAGCAAGCGGGCGATGGTCGGAGGGATATTGAAATTAGCGTACACAATCAAAACCGAGACTTGGCTGGGAGCGAGCGTCACATTCGCGGTCGCAGTCGAAGAGGCAAAACTCCCACTTGAGGCGCCGCTCGTGACCGTCACCATGGGGCTAGAGGTCGTTGGTACATGAACTTGCACTGTGAATAATGTCGGCACGGGGATATTGTTGGCAGTGAGCACGACTGGAACCAGGTTGCCAGTTCCGACCGGGAGTGTCACATCCGGCGTCGTGGCGGACCCGATCGGGACCGGCGGCATGGCCACACCGGCAATCGAGGCAATACGCAAGCTCGGCGCGCTGATAAGCGGGGGCACACTGGCAACCGTCACCCCAGTCGGCGCCCCCGGCGAGAGACCGGGCGTACTCGTTCCGGTGAAAGACAACGTGTTGGCCTCGACCCGGATACGGCCACTGTTCGACAAATTATAAAAACACGACGGCTGGATGCCAGGAGTGGCCTGTAGGGTTCCCGCACCGAGAATCTGTGGGGCCACTAATCGGATCGCCCCGCCGCTTCCACTTCCGGCAACCGTATTAAACGAGCAATTAGCACCGAGCATTCCTCCTTTGCCACCGTTTGCCGTCACCGCTCCGCTGATGGTGATTTGGGTTGAAGACGCAATCACAATCGCGCCGCCCCCGCCGCCACCAGACCCACCAGCTATCGTCTGTCCCGACGTAGAATTTGCACGGGTTCCTCCTCCTCCGGACCCGCCGAAGAGTGGGACGAGCGATACAAAGGACAGATCGGCTCCATAGGTGCCATGTCCCTGTGGAGCATTGTTGCACGTGCTGGAGCCACATCCCGGCCCTCCGCCTGGCCCTTGCCCAGTCGTTCCCGAGTCATTGGTACCTCGCTGCCCTCCATTGCCTCCTGAAAATCCGCCAGGGCCACCGAGGGCACCAAGATTTAATGTGGGACCACTGGTGGATTGAGGCACTCCATCAAACCCATTCACACTCACGGTTCCGGCAATCGTGACATCGCCTGAGGCCAACAGGGTCACCCGCGTGTTGCTAGCATTCGGGGTAAAGGTGAGGGTGACACCGGCGGGGATGTTCACAGTCGTGTAATTCAAGACCCCGTCCGGCGGCAAGGCGATGGCAGTATTGGAGGTCGGGGTCAGAGCGCCCAACACTCCCGTGCTGCCGCTGTTGAACGGCACTTGTGCCAGGGCAGATGGACTTCCGACCAATCCCCAGACAAGGCAAGATAGAGCAAGGGTGATACCGCGTAGACAGCCAGTCATAATCGACTCCTTGTGGTCAGTCATCTCAACACATGAACAACAATCCTGACGGACATCTCTTATGGCAACAGCACGCTACCCTTCGCCACACCGAACGACGGACCGGTATGGGGACCGTCGAGGAGGACGCTCCCCATGGTCACACTCGATGACGAACCCGTTGACGGCCCATGGCGAAATACACTTCCCTTTGCGACCGCAGATGACGATTGCGCGGGTGTGACGGTCACCGTCACGGCTCCACTGGTTGCCGTGCCACCGAGCGTGTCAACTGAGAAGGTATAGGCTTGTAGTGGCGCAGAAGCCGGGACCGTCACATTCATGATGATTTCCTGCGGGTTATTCCCTTGCACCACTGTAGCCGTAAGATTGGACGGGGCGAACGTGATGGCAGGAGTATTCCCCAGATTAAATCCCCCGACCACAAGCTGAACCGTACTCCCTTGCGGGACCCTATCCGGCATCACGTTCACAATGACGGGTGGAATCAGCACGGTGAACGCCAAGGAACTGATGGCGGTCCCATTCGTATTCGTCACCGTAACAGGGCCCGTGGATGCGCCAACCGGCACATTCACGACCAGACTCGTCCCCGTCGCCGAAAGGACGGTGCCTGCGACACCGTTGAACGACACCTGATTGCTCGAAGGCGGAGCAGTAAAGCCAAAGCCGTGAATGGTCACAGCGGTGTTCACACGTGCGCTGCCAGGTGCGACGGCAAACATCCCCACTCCGACGCCGCTCGTCGTGAATCGTTGAATGCTGAGGAGGTTGCCGACCTCATCGTAGGTGTAGACCGCAACCTGTCCTTGACCATCGATCACTCCGGCCAGCCGACCCAGCTCATCGTAAAAATATTGGGCAGTGTCGGCGGGTAAGGCCGTCGGCATCCAAAGACTCGCGCAGAGTAGAGTCATCAGGCCAAATCTCGTCGCACTAAATGTACGGAATCTGTTCATTCCACTGACCTCAACACACCCGTTCAAAGTGAGCCAGACTATAGAGAACATTTCTGGCACCAGCTTTGGCCTAATACGACATCCTGAGCGTAACAGGTACTGGCCCCATCGAGATACCTCAGGTGTCGTACGTCTCCCTGCGGCGTCGCGCTGATAATTTTCCTATCGGTTCAGCGCGTCCGTGCACCTCTGAAGCCGATACAGGTGGTCGTATATATACGTCGTTGTCTGATGCTTCGCATCCGTCACGGAGAGGAGATTGCCATTGGGATCATAGGTGAAGCGCGTCAGCCCCTGCCGGGCGTCGGCGATTTCCGTCATGCGATTCAAGCCATCATAGCGAAATTGCGTGACGAGCCCACGGGGGTCAGTGAGTGAGAAGAGACGCGAGACCACGTCATACGTCCGCTGCGTCTGATTCCCCAACGGATCCGTCGTTGTGAGGAGATTACCATGGGCATCGTAGACGAAGGTCGTCGGCGGCTCGGTCGCAATCGGGCCTTGGACGCTGATCGGTTGGCCGAAGCTGTTATAGCTCATCGTCGTCACCTGGTTCAGCGGATCTTTCACCGTCAGCAAGTTTCCATTAGCCGGATCGTAGGTGAACTCGGTGACCTGATTGAGGGCGTCGGTGACTGTAGTAGCTATGTCCGTCACGCTTTTCATCACATATTCTGACTGTTCTTATTTTTCCCCTCCCGCCCAAAAAGCAGAGTGCGATTCTCAACGAAAGCTGGTTTGACGACCCTGCCTCTCCATTCTTTGTCAAAACCCGGAAGAGTCTTGGCAAATACGTGTGACACTTGCTCAAAGCCTTTCATTTCCTCATGGATGGTATAAGTCATTTTCTCTGCCCCTTTCTTAACCTCCACGTCAAAACAAACCAGATCGACCGTAACAAGATCTCGCTTGTAACCCTGAATTTCCACAATCTCGTCCCAGGAAATTCGTATCGGTGGTTCGTTGCCATGAACGAGTGACACGCCCAAGTCGTCTACTACGAGACGTGTTATCGATCGCACTTTCCTGGCACACAACCAGCGGTACATCCTCTGCCAAAATGATATAGCCACTGTTTAGCTAATCCTTTGTGTAAATGTGATCACGGCCCAAAGAGAGAATTGTAGAACGAATTCCCTAGAACCCTCCCTCCGGCACCGCCGGCTGCCGCTCCGGCTACACCGCCGACAATCGTACCCGCCACAGGAGTGACAAAGCTTCCGCCCACGACGCCGGCGGTACCGCCGGCGATGCTTCCCAATATTCCAAAACTGGCAGACATGAGCGCCTTGAATGGCCTACAAGATGTTGATACCTGATACGCATCCACAGCCACCGATGCCGCGAGCAAGGCTCCCCCTCCATATTTAAACACTTGGCCCAAAGCATTGGCGCCCGGATTGCTAATGTTGGCATGACCAGTTGAAGCTGGATTTGGCCCGAGACTAGGCCTCATCGCTTCAAGCGGATACCGGACCAGTGGTGGAGTTTTCGATCGAGCAGCGGCTTTTGCAGCACTACGTCCTGCGCTATCATTTTGATCGAGCGGCCCTACAACTGTATCGTACTCTGCCCTTACAATTCCTGCATCACCCAGTTGCTGCCCCACAAAGATACCCGTGTCAATGGCCGCATTCGACGCCATGCTTGAACCACCATCACACTTGTCTAGACCGTATGCATCACTCCAATACACAGGATTATTCTCAACATATGCGTAAAGGTTGATTCCCCCACCAAACCCTATTGGATCTCGCGATAGGAATCTGCCCCGTGCAGAGCTGTAATATCTTGTACGGTAAAATAAGAGTCCTTCTGCATCATTTTCCCGCCCTGTGAATTGCAGCGCGTTCCCCGAACTGCCCGCCACCATCGTTTTTCCAAACGGCTCATAGGTGTAGGTCGTTGAGGACGTGCCCTGCGTCGTGCTCAGCGCCAAACTGCTGCCGAGGGCATCGGTGTGGTAATGCTCGTTGCCGATGACCGATTGCCGGATGAACGGCTCGTCGATATTTAGACTGCGCAGATAAGTGGCGCCGACCGCCCCACCGCCGATCTCGGCGGCGATATCGTTGCCATCGTACAAGAACTGAGTTGCGGACCCGTTGATCGTTTTGCTCATCCGCCGTCCCAGCGGATCATAATTAAAGCTGGCCGTGGCCCCACCGCTGAGACCGATCAACCGATTCCGCGCATCCCAGGTGTAGGTATTCACGCCATCATTGGTCAGATTGCCGTTCTGGTCGTAGGTCAACGTGGCTCCGGAAAATTGCGTCTGCTCATTAGCCGCATCGTAGGTCGCCGAGGCCACGGCTTGTGGCACCACACTCGCGGGGCCATTCGCTCGGGTCAGACTGGTGCGATTCCCGGCGGCATCGTAGGTATAGACCAACGCCTCGATCAGTCCGTTGGGTCCATTGTGGGTGATGGCCGTTACCCGCGACGCGAGATCGTAGGCATAGCTGGTGCTCGTGCCGTTGGGATAGGTCAGACTCGTACGCCGGTTCGCGGCGTCGTAGCCCAGCCCGACGACCACGCTGCTTTGCGTTACCTGAGTCAGGCGTGACGCCGCGTCGTAGCCGTAGGTCACTGGTTGCTGCCCGTTTGCCGTCAGCTGCGTCCGTCGGCCGAGCCCGTCATACTGATACGAGACGACGCCCTGCCCCGTGATTTCCCGTACCAGCCGATCCACCACGTCATAGGTAAACGCGATCGTCCCGACGCCGAGGGCGGTATCTCGGGCGTTCACCAGCCGCCCCACCGCGTCATAGGTGAACGTGGTCGTCGCGTCGGGATAGGTCGCCTGTGTCCGGCGGTTCAGCGCATCGTATTGGAACGTCGTCTGTTGATTCTTGCGGTCGGTGAACTGACTGAGGTTCCCCGCTGGGTCGTAAGCATAGGTCTCGGTGCGACTCAGCGCATCCTTCCGTGTCTTCAATCGATCCATGTGGTCGTAGGTGTACGTCGTCGTCTGCTGCTTTGCATCGGTCACGGTCAGCAGATTGCCATTGGGATCATAGGTGAAGCGCGTCAGCCCCCGCCGGGCGTCGGCGATGTCGGTCACGCGGTTGAGACTGTCATACCGGAACTGCGTGACGAGTCCACGAGGATCGGTGAGGCTGAGCAGCCGACTGACGACATCGTAGGTCCGTTGCGTCTGATTCCCCAACGGATCCGTCGTCGTGAGGAGATTGCCATGGACATCGTAGGCAAAGGTGGTCGGTGGTTCGGTGGCGATGGGACCTTGGACTGACGTGGGCTGGCCAACGTTGTTGTACCCGATCGTCGTCACCTGGTTCAGCGGATCTTTCACCGTCAGCAAGTTTCCATTGGCCGGATCGTAGGTGAATTCGGTGATCTGATTGAGCGCATCGGTGATCTTTGTCACCCGGTTGAATACCGCGTCGTATATGAAGCGGGTTTCGTGCAACGCAGGATCGACGACCTTGGTCACGTTGCCTGCCGCGTCGTAGTCGAAGGCCGTGATCCGACCCAAGGGATCGGTGGAGGTGACGACTTGATTGGCCGCATTGCGCTGTACCGTACTGCTCTGACCCAGCGCATCGGTGACGCTGGTCCGATAGCCGCGGCCGTTGAAGCGTGTCGTCGTCACATGGCCGCGCGGGTCCACGACGGTCGTCGCCGTGATCGTCCCGCCGGTGACGGTATAGCCTGCTTGGAAATTTTCCCAGGAATCGACCGTCGGACAAGGTACAAACGGCAAGGTGACTGAGACGACGTTTCCCGTCAGATTGGTACAGCCGCCGCCGCTTGACCCTGCGCCGGTCAGCCGATACCGAAATCGATACTCACTGCCGTCGGCTTGAAGTTGCCGCAACACACGGCCGCTAGGACCATAGAAGTTCTGGAGGAACACCAGGCCGGTGGGATCGGAGATCGTCGTCAGCCGATTCGCGCCGTCGTACGTGTAGCGAGTGGTATCCCCTTCCGGATCGGTGACAGTCGCCAGATTGCCAGCTGCATCGTAGGCATAGACGATTGCTCGCCCAAGAGGATCGGTGACCCGTGTGATGCGATTCAAGGCGTCGTAGGCGAAGGTCAGTTGGCGGCCATCCGGTCCGGTGATCGCCGTGATCCGCTGGCCGCTCCACAGATTGGTGAGCGTGTTTTGGTTCCGATCGATCTGTTGGGTTAGTCCACGCGTGAGTGGGTTCACCGAGGCGCCGAACACCCACCGTGCCCCATCTTTCCAGCGCAGCGTGGGAATGCCACCGGGCTCCGTCAACACCACTCCCTGCATGAGTCCATCGGTCGTATTGCGAAACGTTCCGTCCGGTTGCTGCGTGAACGCAAATCGACGGCCGTCGCCCATGCGTACGATGCGCTGGTTCCCTTGGATCAGGACGGCCATTTGTGCTGCATGCGTCGTGCCTCGCCCGAACGGGCCCGTCGCAGTGCCGTTGGTCTGGTACGTCCTGGTGAGTGCGATCGGCAGACGGCCGGGGAGCACGAGATCCGTTTTCGTGATCATCAAGAGGCCAGTCGCCAAATCCACCGGATCGCCGGCTGTATCCCCACCCGCGCTCGGGGCACCTCCGCCGAAATAGAATTGGCGTGCCGTTTCTAAGATCGCGGCCATATTGATTCCGCAGCAGAAGCGTGGCTGCCCATAGGACTTGCCGGTGGCGGGATCGATGTCGGGCATGATCCGGCTGCCGTCGGGCGACACCGTGCCGGTCCCGTACTGCGCCCACTGATTGGGCCGGGAACCGTCCGGCGCTTCGTCGAAATACCAGAGTTCGGCCTGCGCACCAGGCGGCAGATCGAGATCGTTCGGGAGCGTCACAGGAATCGGTTCAGACGGGGTGCCGCCCCCGACTTTGTCGAAGTAGTCCATATAAGCGGCTCCGGCGACACGATCGGCGGGAGGCGGGGGAACCGGAAGGCGGTCCATCGGCACGCGGCGCACGGACATCTGGGTGTTGGGCTGGCCATCCCAGCCGATGATCTGTGCCCCGGCGGGAATGCGCAGTTGGAAGCCCGGCAAGTCCGGATCAGTGACGAGGCGTTCGACGGCACTATTGGCAATATTCACCAATCCCGTCGTCTTCTGGAAATGCAAATAGGGAGTGTACCTGAGCGCATTGGCTTGGCCGGCGACGATGGTGACGGTGAGGGGAATCGCCGGCAGGCTCTTGCCCGGCGCGGACGCCGGCGTCCCATCGATCAGCAGGAGCTGATTGGCGCCGACCGGAGGATTCTGCAGGAGAAAGTTCCCGCCTTCATCGGTGCTGACCTGCGCGAGGCCTAATTTGATCAGCGCTCCCTCTACCGGTTGGGCCTCTTCATCCAGGATCTGACCGGACAAGGTGGTCAACCCGGTGGCCAACACGTGCACGCTCACCGTCACGGACCGTGGCGTTGCCACACCATCAACCGCACTCGTGGCGGTTATTGTAATGGGATAGGTCCCGGCCGGTGTCGTTCCACCGGTGGTCAATGTGAGCAGGGTGGCCTGGCCGGACGCCAGCGCACCTGATGAGAACTGTGCGGTCATTCCTGCCGGAAGATTCGCCACAGCCAGTGCGGCAAGCGTACTGAATCCATTCGTGCCGGTGAGGGCAACTGAGAAGGAAGCTTGGCCAAAGGCTGGAATTGTGAGCGGAGTAGGCAAGGCTGATACCGTAAAATCGGCGGCCACGAGGGTAAAGCTCTGCATACTCGTCGCTGTACCTTGTGGGGTGGCGACAGAGACCAGGCCGCTCGCGGAGCCGGTTGGGACTGTGACGACGAGGGAAGTCCCGGCGCTGTTGACCGATGAGGCAATCACCGGCGTCCCGCCCATAGTTACTTGGTTACTCGCTAACGTGGGACTGAATCTGCCCGTAAGCGTCACGACGGTTCCGATCGGCCCACTGGCTGGCGAGAAGCTTGTAATACTCGGCGGTCCAGGTGACACGGTCACGGTGCTGGTCGCATTCGTGCCGTTCAGCGAGGCCGTGATGTCCGCCTGTCCGAGCGCGACCGCCGTAACGGCAATGGGGGCACTGAGTTGAGTAGCCGGCACTGTGATGCTACTCGACACAGTGGCCACTGCGGGAGTGCTGGACGCCAGCGTCACCACTGTGTCGGTCGTTTGTACCGCGTCGAGTGTGACAGCCAGGGTCCCGGTGCTGCCCAGAACCATCGACAGCGTCGCCGGTTGAAGACTCGTGATGGTTGGGGCCGGGAGCACGGTAAAGCTGGCCGCGCTGGTGGCCGTGCCGGCAAGAGTCTGCACTGCGAGGGGACCGGTCGTGGCCGTGGGTGGGACGACCGCTATCAGCGTCGTCGGGCTGGTCCCCGTAAACGTGGCCGGGATGCCGTTGAAGATGACGGTCTGGACATTGATGAAATTCGTGCCGGTGATCGTTACAGATGTCCCCGGCTGGCCGCTGGTCGGGGTGAAGCCGATAATGGTGGGCAAGGCGGGGCTCACGGTGACTTGGCTAGCCGCACTCCCGCCATTGAGCGTCGCGGTTACGGTTGTCGAACCGGCAGCAATGGCCGTCACGGTGATGGGGACAGTGGTTTGGGCGGCTGTGAAAGAGACAGACGTTGGCACCGTGGCAACCGCGGGATTCGCGCTGCTCACGGTCACTGTGCCGGCGGCAGTGGGCGCTGGCGCTAAGGTGGCGGTCAACGTGCCGGTCGTGCCGGCCGCGAGATTCAACGGATTCGGCGTCATGGCCGTGGGCTGAGATCCGGCACCGGTATCCAAGACACTGATCGTGAGAAAACTGCCGGGCGCGCTCGTGAGGCGGACTTCGAGTGTATTGTTCGTGTGCAAGGCGACGGGCCGGTCGATCACCGCGACGTTTTGCCCGAAATCGCTCGGGCCAGCGACCTGCACGCCGTTCAATTTGATGGTCGCGGACGAGATCCGTTTGGTGCCGTCGGCCTGGCCGTTCACGATATGGATCGTATAGGGCGCGGTCGTGCCGGCGGGCAATATGAAGGTATCGGAGAATTGGTTCGGCGGCCCGGCGGTTCGGGTGTATGTGATTGGTCCGAATAGGGTCGTCTGAGCCTGCAGGACGCCGCTCCCCAAGTCCGACAGACTCATCGCAAGTAGGGCCGTAAGAAGCGTGGTCACGATCGCGCGGCGTCTCATCGACCCTTCCTACGGTGGCGGCCCATTGGCGCGGCACGAACCGGCTCGCTCGAATGACTACGTATGAAGACCGTGAACGTATACAAGAATGTTACTGTCTTGCCAATACGGACATATGGCCCTAGTGACGCCTAATCCCAGGATTTCCTGGCGGATAATTGCCAGCAGAGTCACGGTGGGAGGTGGCGAGATTCGACGTGTCAGGTATCACGATCGACAAGATCGCCGCAGAACTGGGAATCGAGGGTGAAGCTTCTGAGGCCATGGCGCCGTGCGTTTCGTCGGCAATCTGGGTAGGCCTTGACGGGCCATGGATGCTCCCGTTGTGACGCGCTGCGCCAGTTCAGATGACGAGGGTGACGGAGGAGCGAGATGATTTTTATAGAATGTCTACGTACTTCGCGAGGGCGTCACGGCGTCACAATGAAGTATCGGTTGATCTCCCGGTGCCGTACGCGGTTCCCGTCCGACCGATGTGTAATTGGTACGGGACTCGCCTCGTGGAGATGACAGCTGAGCCACATGATCGGCTTGGCAGCGAGGCGAATCGGTTCATTGGTTGAATAAATGATCGGGCACTGTTGACAGACTGTGTCCCACAACAGATCAGTAGTCCTTCTTGAACTGCTCGGGCATGCCACTCAATCTCTGTGAGCCAGTCTGCATCAGTAATGGCAGCGTAATTCACGACCGTCTCGGATCCGTACGAGCAAGGAACGGCCATGGCGTATCACTCACCAGAAGACCAACCTGCGCGATCAGGATGGAGTGCGAAACAACAATCCAGACATGCTTATTCCCAATCTGTCTCAGGGAAGGGGTTCACCCCATGAGCGTGTGTTAGATTTGTGCTAAAACTTGTCAGGAAGTACCAAACTCGCCAGAACCTATCGAATCAATAGACAGCGCCTAAACTAAGCCACTATCAGGTAAAATCGGGGAAACCATGGCTCAATCAAGCCCTTGCAAAGTTTCTCTTTTCTGAATTGCCAAGGCGAGGGTCGCGGGTTCAAATCCCGTTTCCCGCTCCATTTTTTTCTACTCTTACCCGTTCTTGCCCGCTCATCAGGCTGTGTTCAGGCAATGTGCATGACAGACCTTGAGCGGTCAGCCTCTCGTCAACGCTCTCTTTTTCAGAGTCGCATTCGTACGCCATATCTGAGACACCGATTTTCCATAACGAAGAAATATCTGTAGT
>WBZL01003624.1_pt1 | contig 13996 bp, 14 predicted proteins | sample 5204291 | NCBI WGS metagenome assembly WBZL01 (sample SAMN12344345, study PRJNA552823) | activated sludge metagenome | biome: Activated sludge suspended growth; feature: Nitrification reactor; material: Wastewater; isolation source: activated sludge from nitrification reactor of wastewater...
GCTGGCCGGTCAGAAACCTGCTGAGGGGGTGGTCAACGATGGCAGCCTGCTGCTGGCCACCCAGATCGCGCTACTCTTCCTGTGTCCGCTGATCATGGCCTATTGGTATGCGCCGGTACTCGCCGGCTGGCATGGTTTGCCGCCGGCCAAGGCGCTCTTCTTCAGTTTCGTCGCCTGCCTGCGCAACTGGCGCGCCTTTCTGGTTTATTCATTGGCCATCGCGGTGGTCGCGACATTGCTACCCGGGCTTTTCATCGGCATTCTGGCGACCCTGCTGCCCGGCAGCGCCGCGCTGCTGGCGGTGGTGATGACGGTATTGCTGATCCTCGTTCTTGCACCAACGCTGTTTGCCAGCTTTTATATCAGTTACCGCGATGTTTTCGTCACCATTGAAGACCATGCCTGATCGCCCCGGCGACCGGCCCCTGGGAATTTTTGGTGGCACTTTTGACCCGGTTCATTACGGTCACCTGCGTCTTGCCGAAGAGGCCGCCGAGGGTCTCGATCTTGCCGGCGTGCGCTGGATTCCCGCCGGTCAGCCGGCGCTGCGCAGCCGGCCGCACGTGAACGCGCGACAGCGCCTGGCGATGGTGCGCCTGGCGACTGCCGACAACCCGCGCTTCTCGGTCGATGCCGCCGAGGTCGAAGCGGATCGGCCAAGTTACACCGTGCCAACCCTGGAACGCTTGCGCCAGGTCGATCAGTGCGGGAGGCAACGGCCACTGGTGCTGCTGGTAGGTGCCGACGCCTTTGCCGGCCTGCCCGGTTGGCATCGCTGGCGGTCGTTGTTCGATCTGGCGCACCTCGCGGTTGCACAGCGTCCTGGGTTTCCGATCGATGGTGCCTGCCTGCCGGCCGATCTGGCGAGCTGCTATCACGACCGCTTCTCGGCCAGCCCGGCAGCACTGGCCGAATCGCCTGCCGGACGTATCGTCACCTTCACAATGAGCCAGTTGGCAATCTCGGCGACACAGATTCGCGGCCTGCTGACCAAAGGCCACAGTTCCCGCTACTTGCTGCCCGACGAAGTCATCGCTTATATTCAAACTGAACACCTTTACCCGGAGTGCTGATTTGCCCATACCATTGCCCCAACTGGAAAAACTCGTCGTCGATGCGCTCGAAGACATCAAGGGCCGTGATATCGAGGTCATCGATACCCGTCGCCTGACCGCACTCTTCGACCGCATGGTCATTGCCTGTGGCGACTCGAACCGTCAGGTGAAATCGCTGGCCCAGAACGTTCAGGACAAGGTCCGTGCCGCCGGCGGGCAGGTCCTCTCCTGCGAAGGCGAGGCCGTTGGCGAGTGGGTGCTGATCGATCTCGGCGACATCATCGTGCATGTCATGCAACCGGCGGTTCGCAGCTATTACAAGCTGGAAGAATTGTGGGGTGGCAAGGGACCTTTGCGCGTGCAACGGATCGCCGTCGAGACTGCGCTTACCGGTGAGGAATGAAACTCGCCATCCTCGCGGTCGGCCACAAACCGCCCGCATGGGTGGCCCAGGGGTGCGCCGAGTACGTCAAGCGCATGCCGCGCGAATTGCCTCTGTCGATCGTCGAAGTCAAACCGGAACCGCGGGGATCGAAAAGTCGCGAACAATTGCTCGCCGCCGAGAAGGTCCGCCTGCTGACCGCCCTGCAGGGTTATCAGCGAATGGTCATCCTTGACGAGCGTGGCGTTGATCTGCCAACGCTGCAGCTCGCCGATCGCCTCGCCCGCTGGATGCATTCCGGAGGCGCGACAGCCTTCGTCATCGGTGGTGCCGATGGCATCGACGAAGCCTTGAAACGACAGGCCGACGAAGCGATCCGTTTGTCGAGCCTGACCCTGCCACATGCCCTGGCGCGGCTGATTCTTTGCGAACAGCTTTATCGCGCGATCAGCATCGTCCGCAATCATCCTTACCATAGGGAGGGTTGATGTCCGTCGAGATGCCGTATCTACGCCTGCATCTGGCTTCGCGCAGCCCACGTCGGTGCGAGCTGCTGACGCAAATCGGCGTTGCTTTCGATCCCATCGTGCCACGCAATGCACCCCGTGAAGACCCCGCCCTGGACGAAACACCGCTGCCCGGCGAGAACCCGACAAGCTACGTCGAGCGTATCGCTCGCAGCAAGGCGGAACACGGCGGTCGTGTGGTCCGTTGGCGAAAACTCTCTCCGCAACCGGTTCTGGCCGCGGACACCACGGTCGAACTGGCCGGCAAACTGATCGGCAAACCGCGTGACGCCGAGGATGCCAGGCGTATCCTGAAGCGCCTTTCCGGCCATACGCATCGAGTCCTGACGGCAGTAGCCATCGCCTGCGGGGAGGGCATCGAACTGGCCCTGTCGATCAGCGAGGTGCGCTTTCGCCTTCTCGATGATGACGAGATTGGTCACTATGTCGCCAGCGGTGAACCGATGGACAAGGCCGGCGCTTACGGCATCCAGGGGCGTGCCGGCATGTTCATCGAGTATCTGGCCGGCAGCTACAGCGGCGTGATGGGTCTGCCGCTGTGCGAAACGGCACAGTTGCTGAAACGCTTCGGTTTCAGACTGTAAGCAACGCTTTTCGAAGATCGGGAATACCGCCCATGGGCAGCAGCGGCAGCGAATATGACGACATCGGTGCGCAGGTGTTCGCCGAGCAGATCGCCATGATCTACCGGCTGACGCCACATACGCTGGCGATGTCGATGATCGGTTCGACGCTGATCCTGCTCGTGCTCTGGCCGTCGGCGCCGCACGCGCTGTTGCTGGGCTGGTACGCACTGCATCATCTCGTGGCCCTGTTCCGCTATCTGCTGATCCGGGCGTATCGGCAAGCCCGACCGACGGTGGCCGCAGCGCCGCTCTGGGCCAGGCGGTTCGTCATCGGCACCTGCGCCGCAGGACTGATCTGGGCAACCGTCGGCAGCGTCCTGTTTCCGACAGACGGCCATCCGATGCAGTTTTTCATCGGCATGTATCTGGTTGGCGTTGCGGCCACCGGCATGTTCTCCCTGGCTGCCTATTTCCGGTCATTCGTGCCACTGGCCGGGTTGACCCTCGTGTCCATGGGCTTGTGGCTGATGTTTTCCGGCAATACCGGCCTGCAGATTACCGGAGCAGTTACTTTTCTATTCGTGTACATCACTTTCTCGAACGCCCGCCGTTTCGAAAAAATGACCATCGATGCCATCCGCCTGCGTCTCGATCTGCATCGAGCCAAGGAGGCTGCCGAGGCCGCGAGCCAGGCCAAGTCGCAGTTTCTGGCCACCATGAGCCATGAAATCCGCACGCCGATGAATGGCGTGCTCGGCACCGCCGAACTGCTGCTCGCCACACCGCTGTCGGAGCAGCAGCGCAGTCTTCTCGATACCCTCTACCGCTCTGGCCAGGGCTTGCTGGGGGTGATCAACGACATCCTCGACTTTTCCAAGATCGAGGCGGGCAAACTGGAACTTCGGGCCGAAGACTTCAACCTGCGCGCCCTGCTCGCTGATCTGGTCGATGGATTCGGCGCCACTGCCGGCAGCAAGGGTCTGGCCCTCTCCGCGCAGGTCGCCAACGATGTCCCCGGCAGCGTGCATGGCGATGCGCTGCGCCTGCGTCAGGTGCTGACCAATCTGGTCGGAAACGCGATCAAGTTTACTGAATCGGGAGGGGTTTCGGTGTCGGTCGAACGCCTTGGTGAGCAACGCTTGCGCTTTTCCGTACGGGATAGCGGCATCGGTTTGGCCGAAGAAGAGCAGAGGCATATTTTCGACGCCTTTGCCCAGGCTGATCTTTCGCACACGCGTCGCTACGGTGGTACCGGGCTAGGCCTGGCAATCTCCCGGCAGATCGTCACCTTGATGGCCGGCACGATGGGTGTCGACAGTACACCGGGCAAGGGATCGACCTTCTGGTTCGAGGTGCCGTTCCAGGCTGCCCAGCAAAACCCGACCAACACGGCAGCACGGATGCCCGCTGCAACCGTCGAACGGCGTTTGTCCGGGCAGGTGCTGCTGGTTGAAGACAACGCCGTCAACCGGTTAGTCGCGCAGGCGTTTCTCGAAGCTCTCGGATTGCAGGTCAGTCTGGCTGAAAACGGACTGCAGGCGGTTGAGAGAAACACCGCGCAGCGCTTTGATCTGATCCTGATGGACTGCCAGATGCCGGAACTCGACGGTTTCGAAGCAACCCGCCGGATCCGGGCTCACGAACGAGCGCTGGGCACCCGCGAGCAGAGTGGCATCCCGATCATCGCCCTGACGGCCAACGCCTTTGAAGATGACCGCGAACGCTGCTTCAGTACCGGCATGAACGATTTCATCGCCAAACCGTTCAAGCAGGCCGAACTGTATTCGGTCCTCGCGCGCTGGCTGTGAGGAGTTGCTTGGTTGTTCCGCACACTTCCCGCCAGCCACATTCTGTCGTATCCCCAGGCGATCGATCGGCTGGGAATGTGAAACATGTCCTGATTGGGGAAGGGAAACAGCTCGGTGCGCATTCTGCTGGTTGAAGACGATATCTTGCTTGGAGACGGCATTCGTGCCGGTCTCAAGCTGGCCGATTACGCGGTCGACTGGGTGCGTGATCCGGACGCGGCACGTCTGGCGCTGCTCGACCATGCCTATCAGGCCTGCGTTCTCGACCTCGGCTTGCCAAAGCGCGACGGATTGTCGGTCCTCAAGGACTTGCGGCACAGTGGCAACCCGTTGCCGGTGTTGATCCTCACCGCTCGCGACAGCAGCGCCGACAAGATCGCCGGGCTCGACGCCGGGGCCGATGACTACCTGACCAAGCCCTTCGATCTCCTCGAGCTGCAGGCGCGCTTGCGAGCGTTGATACGCCGTGCCAGCGGCGCTTCGGCGCCAACGCTGGAGCACGCTGGTGTGGTGCTCGACCCGGCCAGCAAGCGGGTGACTCGCGATGGCCAACCGGTGGTCCTGTCGGCTCGCGAATATACCCTGTTGCATGACCTGCTCAGCCACAAGCAGCACATTCGCACGCGCAGTCAGCTCGAAGAAAGTCTGTACGCCTGGGGTGAAGAAACCGGCAGCAACACCGTCGAAGTTTACATTTACCACCTGCGCAAAAAACTTGGCACCCACTTCATCCGCACCGTTCGCGGTCTCGGCTACTGCCTGGGCGACACCAACTGATGCCGCGGCTCCCCCCGGCGCGCCAGGCCAGTCACTGCGCTGGCGCCTGCTGCGCGCGGTCTTTGCCACCGCCCTCCTGGTTTGGGGACTGGTCGCCATCTTCAGCCATGATCAGGCCCGCCATGAAGCCGGGGAATTGACACAACGGACACAGCGACGACATCCTGCTCGCTGTCGCCGATGACGGGCCGGGTGTTTCGCCGGAGGATTTGCCACGGCTTGTCGCACGCTTTTATCGCGGTCGCGAGGTCAGTACCGAAGGCAGTGGGCTTGCAGTGGGCTTGGATTGGCCATCGTCCAGCACATCGCTGAATTGCACTCGGCTCGCTTTGAGGTCGAGAATCTGGTCGGCGGCGGTTTCGAGGCGCGCCGGCGCTGGATCGGGTCGGCAAAGGTCTAGTGAGGCTTCGCCTCAGACCGACTCTTGATCCCTATGTTGTTTTAGTTCTTTCGACCAGGCACCAGGCAATCGGATACGGGCATCGTTGGCGTCCCCACGGGGATTCGAACCCCGGTACCTACCGTGAAAGGGTAGTGTCCTGGGCCTCTAGACGATGGGGACCCGGAACTCTTTCGGCTTGTGGTGGAGGTACGCGGGATCGAACCGCGGACCTCTTGCATGCCATGCAAGCGCTCTCCCAGCTGAGCTATACCCCCGCCCGAAAGAAGGCGGGATTATAGGGAGTCGGCACCCTGCTGTAAAGCGCTGCGTCATTCGCGATGGCCAGATGGCCCGTAGTGATGGACAGCAGTCTGTTATATCGGCCATAATCGCTCGATCCGTTTACTGTATCCGCCATGAAGTTCCTTTTCGATCTTTTCCCGGTCATCCTTTTCTTTATCGCCTACAAGGTTTTCGACATCTACGTCGCAACCGGGGTAGCCATGGTTGCGAGCTTCGCGCAGATTGGCTGGCTATGGTTCAAGGGTCGCAAGATTGACACCATGCTTTGGGTGAGCCTGGTGGTGATCATGGTTTTTGGCGGCATGACCCTGATCCTGCAGGACGAAACCTTCATCAAGTGGAAGCCGACGGTGCTCTATTGGACCTTTGCAGCGACACTGCTCGGAGGCACGCTGTTCTTCAGGAAGAACCTGATGCGGGCGTTGCTCAGCGAACAGATGGAACTGCCGGAGGCGGCCTGGAGCAAACTCAACTGGTCATGGGTCGGTTTCTTCATTTTCATGGGGATCGCTAACCTTGTCGTGGCTTTCAACTTTTCGACAGACGACTGGGTCAACTTCAAACTGTTTGGTGCGACCGGACTGATGCTGGTTTTTGTGGTCATTCAGGGGTTGATGCTGTCGAAGTACATCGAGGAGACTAAATGATGTTCTACGCCATCGTTGGCGAAGACCGTCCGGACTCACTGGCCGACCGTCTCGCTGCCCGGCCGGCTCATCTCGAGCGTCTCAAGGCGCTGCAGGATGACGGTCGCTTGCTGCTGGCGGGTCCCTTTCCTGCCATCGATTCTCCCGATCCTGGGCCAGCCGGTTTCTCCGGCAGCCTGATCGTTGCCGAGTTCGCTTCGCTTGAAGCGGCCCAAGCCTGGGCTGACGCCGACCCTTACGTCGCCAGCGGGGTCTACACGACCGTAACCGTCAAGCCGTTCAAGAAAGCCCTGCCGGCGTGACCGACGCGCCCGCCGCCGGTGCTGCTGCCAGCGTTGTCACGATCATTCAGCAACGACTCACAGCGCTGTCGCCGATTCGCCTGGAAGTGATCGACGACTCGGCCCGGCATGCCGGGCATGCCGGTGCGCAGGGTGGGGGAGGCCACTATCGCCTGCTGATCGTCTCGGATGCTTTCGCAGAGCTCGCCCGTCTGGCACGTCATCGCCTGGTGCATGCCGCGCTTGATGACCTGATGCCGATCCGGGTTCATGCCTTGAGCATCCAGGCGCTGACCCCTGCAGAATATTCGGCGATGACCTCGACGACTTCCTGAGCACACCCGTTTTACTTCAACCCCAACCAACTCAACCCAACCGAAGGAAAATCAGACATGCACAAGCTTTCCCGACTCGCCAGCGCGTTGCTGCTCGGTGCGCTTATCTCGTTCCCGGCGGCAGCCCAGAAGGCTGCCAGCGGCGCGGTGGCCACCGTCAACGGCGTCGCCATTCCTCAGACCGTCGCCAACGCCTTTGTCGCTGAACAGAAAGCTCAGGGCGCCCCCGATACTCCCGAGTTGAAGAACGCGGTTCGTGAAGAACTGATCCGTCGCGAGCTGCTGGTCCAGGAAGCGAAGAAGCTGAACCTTGACAAGCAACCCGATGTATCGGCGCAAGCCGATCTGGCCAGGCAGGCGATCTTCATCCGCGCTTTCGTTCAGGATTTTGTCAAGAAGCACCCGATTAGCGACCAAGATCTCAAGGCTGCATACGACAAGATGAAGACCCAGATGGGCAATACCGAGTACAAGGTCCGTCACATCCTGGTTGAACAGGAAGACGAAGCCAAAACCATCATCGCCAATCTGAAGAAGGGTGCCAAGTTCGACGAGTTGGCCAAGCAGTCCAAGGATCCTGGCTCCAAGGACAAAGGCGGCGACCTTGGCTGGAACAGCACGGCCAGTTACGTGAAGCCGTTTGGCGATGCGGTTGGCAGTCTGAGCAAGGGCAAGTACACCGAAACCCCGGTCAAGACCGATTTCGGTTATCACGTGATCCTGCTTGAGGACAGCCGTCCGCTGACTGCCCCCCCGTTTGACCAGATCAAGCCGCAACTGGCGCAGCGCCTGCAACAGGAGCAGATCCAGAGATATGTGAATGATCTGCGTGCCAAGGCAAAAGTCCAGTAGCAGTCTTTCCCTACGGAAGGGCGCCGGAAGTCCGGCGCTTCGCCACGCTGAGGCGAGTCAGTCTACCCCGTCCTTCTCGTCATGAAACCGGATCAGATTGCGTCCCGCCTGTTTGGCCTGATACATTCCGGTATCGGCCCGCTTGAGAAGGTCGTCCAGGTTGACGACATGATCGAGAAACAGCGTCACGCCGATGCTCGCCGTGCAATGATGTTCGATTCTCGTGTTCGTTGTTCCTTCGCACCGGATGGTCAGCAGGTAGGGTTCCGATAACCTGATACGGATTTTTTCTGCAACGATCGCGGCCTGCGTACTCGATTCAATCCTATCCGTATGCAGATCACTCAGTATCACGACAAACTCATCGCCGCCGAAACGCGCCACGGTGTCTGCCGCGCGAACGCAGGTTTTCAGTCGATGCGCCGCTTCGATCAGCAGTAAATCGCCCACTGCATGGCCATGCCGGTCATTCAACGGCTTGAAGTTGTCGAGATCGATGAACATCAACGCGCCATAACAGGCACTGCGCTTGCTGGCTGCCATGGTCTGCTGCAGACGGTCGTTGAGCAGCAGGCGATTGGGCAGTTGGGTGAGTGCGTCATAGAAAGCCAGATGGTGGATTTTTTCTTCGGCGGCCCTGCGCTCGGTGACGTCATGGGAAACGACGACCACGCGTTTGATGCGGCCTGCATTGTCCCTGATGGCCCCACCACGAGATTCGATCAGGCGAGTGCCGCCGTCGGCCGTCACAAAGCGAAATTCGAGATGGTGCCCGATCCCCGTGGCAACGGTCGCATGAAAAGCCCCGACGACTCGTTCACGGTCGGCCGGATGGATGTCTTCGAATGAGGAAGTGCCGCAAAGATTCCGGTTGCCGAGCAGGCGCGCATAGGACGGGCTGTTGTATACCCGTCGCCCTTCGATGTCGAGAACCGCCACGAAGCCTTCGAGGTTCTCGGTGATCAGGCGGAAGAACGCCTCCTGCTCGCGCAAGGCATTTTCCGCTTCCTTGCTCCGGGTGATGTCTTCATGGACCACCACGACGCCCTCGCAGGGCGCAAGCATCGGATCAACGCGCATGCGAAACCAGCGTGCCCGATCCGGAGCGTTGCAGGAATATTCGTGGCTGAAATGCGGCTGAATCCTGGTCAGCACCGCCTCGATCCCCGCCCAGGCCAGCAAGGCCTCGTCTCCACCCGGCTGTCCGGCAGCAGCCATGCAGACGCTTCGATAGCTGATACCCACGGAGTCTGTCGCCAGACCTGGCGCTCCGTTTTCCTCGGCGAAGCGTTGCCACGCCCGGTTAACCGAAACGATGACGCCCTGACTATCCAGAACGGCGAGATTCTCGGTCAGCGAATTGAGAATGGTGCGAGTGAAGGCCTCACTTTCCAGCAGCGCTTGTTCTCGCGTTGCAAGTTGCTTGCGGTAGTTCTCGGCCGCCCTGCGTAACTGTTCCCGATGCAGCAGATTGCGGATACGCCGGCGGGTAATCTCTGCGATGATCGGCGGGGTGAAGACGGTGTCGGCAGGACCCGGGACCGGCCCGGTACGCGCTGTCCCGGCCTCGCCAAGGGCGGTCACGAAGATCATCGGAATGTCCTGCAGTCGGGGGTCGGCCTTGAGCCGCCGGCAGGTCTCGTAACCGTCCATTTCCGACATCATGATATCGATCAGGATCATGTCGGGGGGGGATTCGGCGGCCATCGCCAGCCCCTGTGCGCCGGAACCCGCAAACTGCAACTCGAATTCCGGAGCCAGTGTGGCCCGCAGCGTCAGCAGATTGGCCGGCCGGTTATCGATGACCAAAATCCGTGGCATCGGGTCGCTCATGGTGTGGTTGTCCTTTCACCCGTGCGCTACAGGGATCTTTCGCCGACAGTCCGGCCAGGATATCCCGCAGCATCCTGCTGCTGCCATGACCCTCACTTCAGTAGTCATCACAAAGATTTAACATCCTAAATTATAGCCAATATGGCGCCAGTGTCGGATCGGCGTGCTGGTCTGGCCATCCGCCCGCCGCCAAGATGATGATGCCGCTGTTCAATCCATTGCCGGGATCTGCTATGGTCGCGTCCATGCCGACCATCCTCTCCATCGCCGGACTCTGCAAGACTTACGCCACCGGCTTCCAGGCGCTCAAGGAAATCAGTCTGGATATTCGCCGTGGCGAGATCTTCGCCTTGCTGGGTCCCAATGGCGCAGGAAAAACCACCCTGATCAGCATCATCTGCGGGATCGTCAATGCCAGCGCAGGAACGGTGCGGGTAGACGGTCACGACATTGTCACCGACTACCGGGTAGCGCGCGCAAAGATCGGTCTGGTCCCGCAGGAACTGACCACCGATGCCTTCGAATCGGTCTGGGCGACGGTTTCCTTTAGCCGTGGCCTCTTCGGCAAGCGCGCGAATCCGGCCTACATCGAAAAGATACTCCGCGAACTCTCCCTGTGGGACAAGAAGGACAACAAGATCATCACCCTCTCGGGCGGCATGAAGCGTCGCCTGCTGATCGCCAAGGCGCTGTCGCACGAACCACAGATTCTGTTTCTCGACGAGCCAACCGCCGGGGTCGATGTCAACCTGCGGCGTGACATGTGGCAACTGGTGCGCTCGCTCAAAGCCACCGGGGTGACCATCATCCTGACCACCCATTACATCGACGAGGCCGAAGAGATGGCTGACCGGATCGGGGTGATCAGCAAGGGCGAGATCATTCTGGTGGAAGACAAGGTTGAACTGATGCGCAAGCTGGGCAGAAAACAGATGACTCTGCAACTGCAGAATCCACTCGCTGGCATCCCGCCCGGACTCGATGCCTACCCGCTGGAACTGTCAAGCGATGGCAGCGAACTGACCTATACCTACGATACGCAAGGCGAACGAACCGGCATCGTTGCGCTGCTCAGGGATCTCAATGACGCCGCCATCGTCTTCAAGGATCTGCACACCACCCAGAGTTCGCTCGAAGACATCTTCGTCAGCCTGGTGAAGGAGGCAAAATGAACCTGCCGGCCATGCGTGCGATTTACCTCTTCGAGATGGCGCGTACCCGACGCACGCTGCTGCAGAGCATTGTCTCGCCGGTGATCTCGACCTCCCTGTATTTCGTCGTCTTCGGCGCGGCGATCGGTTCGCGCATTCCCGAGATCGACGGCATCAGCTATGGTGCTTTCATCGTGCCGGGGCTGATCATGTTGTCGCTATTGACGCAGAGCGTTTCCAACGCTTCATTCGGGATCTATTTTCCAAAATTCACGGGAACGATCTACGAGTTGCTGTCGGCGCCGGTTTCCTATCTCGAGATCGCGACCAGTTATGTCGGCGCAGCCGCCAGCAAGTCGATCGTCCTTGGCCTGGTGATCCTCGCGACAGCCCGCCTGTTCGTCCCGATCCAGGTCGCACATCCCTTCTGGATGATCCTTTTCCTGGTGCTCACGGCGGTCACTTTCAGTCTTTTCGGTTTCATCATCGGCATCTGGGCCGATAATTTCGAGAAGCTGCAACTGGTGCCGTTGCTGATCATTACCCCCTTGACATTCCTGGGCGGCAGCTTCTACTCGATCCATATCCTGCCACCGATCTGGCAGACGGTCACTCTGTTCAACCCCGTGGTCTATCTGGTCAGCGGTTTTCGCTGGAGTTTTTACGATCTTGCTGACGTGAGCGTCGGCATCAGTCTTGCCATGACGCTGCTGTTCCTGGCGACATTACTGGCGATGGTGGCCTGGATCTTCAAGACCGGTTACCGGCTCAAGACTTAATGTGAAAGTCGCGTCAGCAACTCACGAATCTCCCCTCCCCCTCGCGGGGGCGCAGGCGGGGTTTCGCAAAGCACTGCTCCGCGCCGCCGCAGCCGGCCCGCGATGCAGCGCGGGCCGTGGGACGAGCCGGGGGGTGAGATGGGAAATTCGCGGAGCATACTCTGCGCCCATCGAACGATTCCGGCGTGCCAGCCGGAATGCGCCCTGCAAGGGAGGGAAACGGTCATGACTTTCATGATCGGAGGTGTCTGGAAAAGTCATGACCGTTAGCCGGGTCTTCTCCCTCTTCGTTGAGGAAATCGCGATGACGCCTGACGTGTGCAGTGCTTATTTTCTGCGAAATTCGGCGACCGACGTTGACGACCCTAATTTAATGACCGAAACTTGCCCGTAAACAGCCGGCCGGCAAGGCCGGGTCCGAAGTCAGACTTGCCGATGGGAGATTGAGCAATGGCACTCTATGCGTTTGATGGCACTTGGAACGAAGACGAGGAAGACGAAGCCAGGGACAGCAACGTCGTCCGCTTCCGCGATGCCTACCAAGGCAACCTCTATTACCTCGAGGGGGTCGGCACTCGCCTCGGATTCATTGGCAAGGTATTGGGCGGTGTCGCCGGAGCTGGCGGCAAACTGCGGATTCGCGAGGCGCTCGAGGCGCTTGAAAAGAACTTTGCCACTGGCGACCGGACGATCGACATCGTCGGATTCAGTCGGGGTTCGGCGCTGGCGGTGCACTTCGCCAACGAGGTCAAGGAGAACTTTCCGGAGGTTCGCATCCGCTTTCTGGGTATTTGGGATCTGGTCGCCTCGTTCGGCATTCCCGGCAATCCGATCAACCTCGGCTGGCACCTGACCCTCCCGGATAACGTCGAGAAATGCTGTCACGCGCTGGCGCTCGACGAACGCCGGGAGAACTTTCGGCCGACGCGGATCAAATGCGCTGACGGCAGCGTGCCGCCGCGCGAAACGCTCAGGGAGGTCTGGTTTCGTGGAGTACACTCCGACGTCGGCGGCGGCCAGAGCGTCGGGCTGTCACATATCTCGCTGTGCTGGATGATCCGGCAGGCGGAAGCCGCGGGGCTGTCCTTCGACGCCCAGAAGCTGGCCGGTTATGCATCGCAATGCGATGCGACGGCGCCGATCTCGAAGAATTTCGATCCGCAGCTTGATCCGGCGCGCCGGATAGAAGCAACCGACCTGATCCATTACACGGTGTCGGCGCGGCCCGATGCCAGCCGCCTGGTGCACAACAACCCTCCCCCCGGCAACCCGATCGAAACAGCCTGAACGGCAACTGCCGGGCAGTGCGGCTGACTGACGCACCGGCATGAGATCCGATTGGGCCGCCTCGGCAAACAGGCCGGGCGGCCGGTAGCGTGCCTGCAGTGTCCTGCCGGCACGATGGCGGCAGAGGCGGTGTTGCGTCTTGCGACAGACCCAGGAGAACCCGATGAACGGCAGCGGCGCTCGCAATACCCACAGGATCGATCCGGAACACTTCACGGCCGGTGTCAACGGCTACTCGTTCGACGTGGCGCTGGACCTCGCCAGGCTGAGTAAGCAGGCTTACCGGTCGGCACAGGAGTTTGCCAGTGGCCTGAACGCGCAGGCAGGCGAAGCGTGGGTTTTCGACTCGCAGGCGGACTTCGTTGCCGACGACGGGATCGGCACGCAAGCCTTCATCGTCGCCGCAGCGAATGGCACCGGGTTGCTGGTCTTCCGGGGTTCCGAACAACAGTTGAACGACTGGCTGGTGAACTTCAACACCCGCCGCAGCGATGGTCCGGGCGGCTTCGTACACCGGGGATTCCGGGACGCACTCGAGGCCGTATGGACGCCCATCCGCGCCCAGCTGGCAAAACGTGCGGTTCGTGATCTCTGGATCAGCGGCCACAGTCTTGGTGGTGCGTTGGCGGTGCTGGCAGCGGCGCGTTGCGTGCTCGGCGACTCGTCCACCGGCGAGGGGCTGCCCGAAAGCGGGCTGAGGGTGCGTGGCGTCTACACTTACGGCCAGCCGCGGGTCGGCGACTGGCAATTCGCCGCCGCCTACGAAGACGCGCTGGGTCTGAAGACCTTCCGTTTCGTCAATCGCGACGATGTCGTCCCGCGCGTGCCGCTGGCGAGCACGGGTTTTCGTCACGTCGGCCGCCGCTTCTACTTCGATCACCGGGGGGTGCTCGAGGAGCGCGACCGCGCCGCCGACCTGATCGGCCCAAGGGTCGAGGCAGCCCTCAGTCAGCTTGGGGACAACAAGGACGTCAAGCCCTTCTCGCCGATCGCCGATCACGATATCGCCACATACATCAAACTGCTCGCAA
>WBZL01003625.1_pt1 | contig 13994 bp, 15 predicted proteins | sample 5204291 | NCBI WGS metagenome assembly WBZL01 (sample SAMN12344345, study PRJNA552823) | activated sludge metagenome | biome: Activated sludge suspended growth; feature: Nitrification reactor; material: Wastewater; isolation source: activated sludge from nitrification reactor of wastewater...
CCTGACCAGCCACCGCCTCCAGACCAGCCACCACCCGACCAACCACCGCCTCTCCAACCGCCAAAGCCACCACGGGAAACATAAGTGCCACCTGCGCCGGGAAAAATTCCTCCCAAAATAATTATAATGATGAGTATAAGAATAATTGCGCCAATAAGACCTGAGTTGTCTTTATTTCGGTTCTTATATCCTTTTGGAGCTTTATACTCACCTGCGGCCGCTTTGATGATTTCATTGGTTCCATCATCAATCCCTTGATAAAAATTACCTTCTTTAAAACGAGGCGTAATAAAATTATCAATGATGCTTTTTGCCGTAATATCGGGTATGGCCCCTTCAAGACCATAGCCGGTTTCTATTCTTACCCGCCGGTCATCTTTGGCTACCAACAACACTACGCCATTATTGTTTCCTTTATTTCCCACGCCCCATCTACGCAGTATTTGCAGCGCCACTTCTTCTACAGAATAATTGCCGGTTGATGAAATGATCACAACTGCAATTTGATTGGAGCTGGTATCATCATAAGCTACTAGTTTATTTTCCAGTGCATTTATTTCTTCCTGCGATAATGTATTCGTAAAATCATTTACCAGCCGGGGAATAGCAGGCTTGGGCGGCACCACTGTATCAATTTGCGATTGTGCAGCGAAAGCCCAGAAAATAAAGAATATGGAAAAAAATTTTTTCATTGTATTACCTGCCAAGCACGATTTCATCGGGGAGTTCATTTTTATCAACCTCCCGGTTGTATGGGAAATTTTTATGCAATGTTTCGCCCAGTTGAATAATACAGTTTATGATTCCTTCAGAAAATTTAGCAACACTGAACTTGTCCATTATTTCATTTACAGCATCATTCCAATATGCTTCACCGGCGGCCTTAAAAATTCCCTCATCGCCAAAAATGGCCAGTTTTTTATCTGTTGTAGCTACATAAATAAGCACCCCGTTGCGATGCTCAGTTTTTTGCATTTTCAGTTTGTAAAAAATTCTGGCAGCACGGGTAAGCGGATCTGTCTTTTTGCATTTTGACTCAATGTATAATCTGATTTCGCCACTGGTCATTTTCTCAGCATGGCGAATAGCCTTGACAAAGGCATGGTGCTCTTCATCAGTAAAGAATTTATTTTTCTTTCTGAACAGATTAAACATCAGTTTGAAATTATGTTACTTAATATTAAACTGGATGTCCGGGTTCTTTTCTGATCCGGGGTCTGATTTGTAAAATGCTTTTTCAGAAAATCCAAAAATCCCAGCAATCATATTGTTTGGGAAGCGTTTTACATTCAAATTATAGGATTCTACCACCTTATTAAAATCCTGACGGGCTACATTGATTCTGTTTTCGGTGCCCTCAATTTGTGCCTGAAAATCCTGAAACGCTTTGGTTGATTTAATATCAGGATAGTTTTCTACATATCCCATCAGATTTGAGAATGCACCTCTCATTTGCCCCTGAGCCTGCTGAAATTTATCCATGCTTGCCTGATCGTCCACATTAACAGTAACCTGACCCAACTTGGCTCTGGCTTCTATCACATCCTTAAGCAAAGATTTTTCAAAATTGGCTGAGGCCTCAACGGTTTTAACTACGCTGCTGTATAAATCAGTTCTACGCTGATAATTGGTTTCAACATTGCTCCAGGCTTTCTTTACTGACTGTGAGCCGGTCACTAACTTATTGTAACCATTGCAACCCCATACAAAAAAGATGAGTACGACTGCACCAACAATTAATAAAGTAAGATTACGGGTTCCTTTCATTTTTTCAAGTTTTGATGAAGTAATAAAATTAAGAATTAGTAAGCTGAAAGAATTTGTTTTTTCGGTGAATAGAAAAAAGAAAACGGCAAATCAATTCGAGAACAAAAAATCTATCCTTTCATATATCGAATGTCAACCATTTAAAATAGCTTATTCCACTTTGCGAATGCAAACGAAATGATATTCGTCAACTTTCTGTACATTATAAAAAGCACCTGTGTACCAGTATTTTGATACTGCCTGTGTGGCATTGGCTTCTGTTGAAGTCCAGATAGTTCCTCTTTCTTCTACATTAAATTTATCTTTAAACGCATAAATCGCATCCGATTCGTCTTTTGAAGGCAAGTACCAATCTTCTTTGCCGCCGGCTTTTGATTCTTTACAAAGTTTTGCAGCATAGGGTTTTCCTTCAAACCCGGAATTATTGCCTACAAAAGCTACGATAGCAGCAGTATTTGTAGCACCATTAGATTCACTCTTGGCGGCATTTGCAGTTACTTCTTCATTATAACCACCCCAGGTAATTTTTCCCTTAGCGGTCATATCCAATACTTCATATTTTTTTCCATTGTGTTCAATTGGAATAATTTTTTGAGCATCAACAGCAATGACTGTTGTGGTAAACACTACGATAGACGCAAATAATTTTTTCATAATTAAAGGTTTGGAAATAAAATTAATAAAAAAATCAAGACTGTACAGCAGCAATACCGGGCAAAGTTTTTCCTTCAAAATACTCCAGCATAGCACCGCCTCCGGTGGATACATAGCTTACTTTATCGGCAAAGCCAAATTGGTTTACAGCCGCAACAGAATCGCCACCACCTACCAATGAAAAAGAACCTTGCTGTGTAGCTGCAGCTACAGCTGTTGCTATCATTTTGGTGCCGTTTTGAAATGCTGGCATTTCAAAAACACCCATTGGACCATTCCATAAAATGGTTTTTGAATTTTTAATTACTTCCGCAAACTGCGCCTCAGCATCTTTTCCGATGTCTAAACCCATCCAACCTGCAGGAATATGATTGCTTGGCGTTGTTGCTGTTTGAGCATCAGCAGCAAATTTGTCGGCAACAATAGAATCTACAGGTAAATGTATATTTACATTTTTAGCAGCAGCTTTTCCCAATATTTCTAATGCAGTATCTATTCGGTCGGTTTCGCATAATGAATTTCCGATTTCTCCGCCTTTTGCTTTTATAAAAGTATATGCCATGCCCCCACCTATGATAATATCGGTTGCCTTCTCAAGAAGATTTTCAATGATTAATATTTTATCGCTCACTTTGGCACCACCTATAATGGCAGTAAAGGGTTTTTCTGATTGATGCAATACTTTCTCAGCGCTTGCCACTTCGCCCTCCATCAACAAGCCAAACATTCTTTTTTCTGCAGGGAAAAATTTTGCAATTATGGCAGTAGAAGCATGAGCCCGGTGTGCAGTACCAAAAGCATCATTTACCCACACATCGCCCAGTTTGGAAAGTTTTTCTGCAAACTTTTCATCGCCTTTTTCTTCTTCATTATAAAAGCGAAGATTTTCTAAAAGCAACACTTCACCTTTTCGCAACATATTTTCGGTAAGAAATGCCTGCTCACCGATACAGTCATTTGCAAAAAAAACTTTTGTTCCGCCCAACAACTCGCTCAAATGCGGAACCAGGTGTTTAAGGGAATATTTTTCTGATGATCCGTCTTTGGGCCTCCCCAAATGACTCATCAGAATTACTTTGCCTCCATCGGCAATAATTTTTTTGATGGTGGGTACAGCAGCCCTCATTCGGGTATCATCAGTAATTTCAAATTTTTCATTCAGCGGAACGTTAAAGTCAACCCTTATCAATGCTCTTTGATTGCTGAAATTATAAGCTGAAAATTTTGACATAAATAATTTTTAGTTTCAAATGTTTTAAACAAAAATGCCCCGTATTGCAAGTATGCAGTTGCGGGGCAAAATTATTATTTCAGGATTATTATTTGCTGATAAGTTTAGCGAAATAATGGACGGTACGCACTAATTGGCTTACATAGCTCATCTCATTATCGTACCAGCTAACGGTTTTTACCAATTGCTTATCTCCCATAGTTTGCACCTTGGTTTGTGTAGCATCAAACAATGAACCGTAATGAATACCAATAATATCACTGCTCACAATTTCATCCTCGGTATAGCCAAAACTTTCGTTGCTGGCGGCTTTCATGGCTGCATTGATTTCTTCAACGGTTACGGTTTTATTTAAAATAGAATATAATTCTGTCAAACTTCCGGTAATGGTAGGTACACGTTGTGCGCCGCCATCTAATTTACCTTTGAGATTAGGCAATACCAATCCGATTGCTTTTGCAGCACCGGTACTATTGGGAACAATATTTGCAGCAGCGGCTCTTGCTCTGCGCAAATCTCCTTTAGGGTGCGGAGCATCTAATGTATTTTGATCATTGGTATAAGCATGTATGGTGCTCATTAACCCGGTTACAATGCCGTATTTTTCATCTAACACTTGTGCCATAGGAGCCAGACAGTTGGTAGTGCAAGAAGCACAGGAAATAATAGTTTCAGTGCCATCCAGCAATTGATGATTTACATTGAATACAATGGTTTTCAAATCTCCCGTTGCCGGTGCCGAAATGACTACTCTTTTGGCTCCCGCAGTAATATGTGCTGCAGCTTTATCCTTATCTGTAAAGAATCCGGTACATTCCAGTACTACATCTACATCATGTGCTTTCCAGGGTATATCGGCCGGATTTTTTTGTGCATATACTTTTATATCATCACCATTTACCACTACAGAGTTTTCTGTAGCTTTTACTTCTGCATCAAAGCGACCTTGTGCACTATCGTACTTCAACAAGTGGGCTAAAACTTTGGGACTGGTAAGGTCATTGACAGCCACTACATCAATTCCTTCCATTTTATAAATCTGGCGATAAACCAGGCGGCCAATGCGGCCAAAACCATTGATGGCAACTTTTACAGTACTCATTTTAGACAGGTATTTAACGTTTAAAATAAATTGAGAGTGCAAAGGTAATGAAAGTGTGGCGGGTAAAAGGGAGTTGATTTTTGGGGTGGAAACTAAATAAGCATGGATTGTTGTCTTAGGTTGTAAATAGAATAGAAAATATTCACTTATTCAATTGAACAATTTAGACAAAAAGTAATGAAAATAAAAAAACATGCCCCCATCGCATTTGATTTACACAAAGCCTCTGCATCCGCTCTCGCGGCTGCCCGGCTTTTTTATTTTTCACCTTATGCAGATAAATCTGCAACGGCTCAAAATAAAAAAGCCTCTCAGCGAATGCTGAAAAGCTTTGTAGCCCGTACGGGATTCGAACCCGTATCACCACCGTGAAAGGGTGGTGTCCTAGCCCTTAGACGAACGGGCCGTTACCCTTTTATGAACGGGCGGCAAAGATAGCAGTGAGAAATTTGTCCGCCAAATGATTTTTGAACTAGTTTTCAACGGCAATATTCCTAACTTTTAATCCGTTAATTTGTATCTGAATTATAATTTTCAATATTGCCAATTAAATTGACCTTATGCAAAAACTGTTTTTAATTCTATGTACTTACTTTTTGTTTGCGGCTTGTCAAAAAGACAATGATGAAACACCTCCCCCACCCCCACCCGAGCCCAGTAAAACAGAATTGAATGTAGCTTATGGCACAGACCCAAAACAAACCTATGATGCTTATTTGCCGGCAGGAAGAAAAACCACAACTACCAAAGTAATTATTTATATACATGGTGGCGGATGGTCGGGCGGAGATAAAACCGAAATGACGCCTTATGTAGATACTTTAAAGAAAAGAATGCCTGATTGGGCAGTTTTTAATATTAATTACCGATTAGCAACCGGTGCACCCAATCTTTTTCCCACACAGGAAATGGATGTAAAAAAGGCTATCGAATTCATTTATTCCAAAAGAAGTGAATATGGCATCAGCGACAAATTTGTTTTACTAGGCGCCAGTGCAGGTGGTCATTTATCTTGCTTATATGCTTATAAATACAATACACCTGTAAAAATAAAGGCGGTTGTAGATTTTTTTGGGCCAACAGATTTGGTTGATATGTTTAACAATCCTGCAAATTTTCTGGTACCTTTTCAACTCATGAGTGTAACAGGGGGCACGCCTACTTCTGTACCCACTATATATGCTGAAGCAAATCCCTTAAATTATATAACCGCACAAAGCCCGCCCACCATCATATTACATGGCGGTGTCGATATTGTTGTGCTGCCGTCACAATCAGTTTTATTAAAAAATAAACTGAGCAGTTTTGGAGTTACCAATCAATATGTTTTCTATCCATCCGAAAATCATGGATGGGGTGGCGCAACGATGACCGATTCATTTGACAAAATATCTGCCTTTTTGAATGCCAACGTGAACTAATTAATCAATTTTATATTTTCAAAAGCATCCGAGTAGTGTAACGGATGCTTTTTTCATTACCTTGAACTTATGAATACACATGTGCCTCTTGCAGAACGCATCAGACCCCATACCTTGGATGAATTGGCCGGACAAGAACATTTGGCAGGCAATGGAAGTATATTGCGAAAAGCTATTGCAAATGGGAAAGTGCCCTCTCTTATTTTTTGGGGGCCGCCAGGTACAGGCAAAACTACACTAGCAAATATCATAGCACATTCACTTCAAGTTCCCTTTTTCCAACTAAGCGCCATCAGTGCAGGTGTAAAAGAAGTAAGAGAGGTCATCGAACAAGCAAAAACAAAACCCGGCTCTATTTTATTCATTGATGAAATACATCGTTTTAACAAAGGCCAACAAGATGCGCTGCTGGGTGCAGTAGAAAAAGGTGTCATAACCCTAATAGGCGCAACTACTGAAAATCCATCTTTTGAAGTAAACAGCGCCTTACTCAGCAGATGTCAGGTTTATGTTTTAAAGCCATTGGACAATGATGCACTCACAGGATTATTGCATGCTGCATTGCAAAAAGATGAAATACTGAAAAATAAAAAAATTCAGATTAAAGAAACAGCAGCATTGCTCAATATTTCCGGTGGCGATGCCAGAATGTTATTGAATTTGTTTGAAATTGTAATTGATGCTTCGGGCAAAGATGTCATCATTACCGATAAATTGGTGCTTGAAACCGCACAAAAGAAAATGGCACTGTACGACAAAAGCGGTGAGCAACATTACGATATTATTTCAGCCTTTATAAAATCCATACGCGGCAGCGACCCCAATGCCGCTGTGTACTGGCTCGCCAGAATGATTGAAGGCGGTGAAGATGTAAAATTTATTGCACGTAGAATGGTGATTTTAGCCAGCGAAGATATTGGCAATGCCAACCCTACCGCATTGGTGCTGGCCAATACCTGCTTTGATGCGGTTCATAAAATCGGTTACCCTGAATCGAGAATTATTCTTTCTCAATGCGCAACCTACCTGGCCTCATCACCCAAAAGTAATGCAGCTATTGTTGCCATTAATGAAGCACAGCAAGCCGTGAAAAAATACGGCGACTTGCCTGTACCTATGCATATTCGCAACGCTCCTACCGGTATGATGAAAGATTTGGGATACGGGAAGGGATATGAATATGCCCACAACTTCTTTAATAATTTTTCATCGCAGGAGTATCTGCCCGAAAAAATTTCGGGAACAAAATTTTACAATCCCGGCAACAATGCGAGAGAGGAAGATATTAGAAAATTTTTAAAGACACTATGGAAAGAAAAATATCATTATTGATTCTTCGGGTCAAATAATAATGGGAAAAACCGTCCTTCCATTTTATTTCCTTTGGGTATTATAGGTACACCTTCCAATAATGGCTCATCAGCATCAGAAACCACTCCATCGGCAAACACATTTAGCACTAATGCCCTTCTTGGTTTTGATGAAGCATTAGCACCTGATCCATGCAAGGTTAATGAATGATGAAAAATAGCTTCGCCTGCCTTTACTGTTGCAAATACCGGCTTTTGGAATTGCTGTTTTTGATTCTCATCCAAAAAATCTTCAATTCGATTGAAAGTTCCTGCAATTTCAGGTTTGGGCAACAATCCCCATCGATGACTTTCGGAAACATATTGCAGACAACCGTTTTCCAAAGTAGCATCATCTAATGCACACCAGCAAGTAAGATGCGCTATTGGTTTTGTTCTGGTCCAGTAAGAATAATCCTGATGCCAGGCTACTACACCTCCTTGTTTGGGCGGTTTCCAAAAAATCTGATCGTGCCAGAATCGAACGGGTACATTGCCCAATAATTGACTTGCGGCCATTACAAATCGGGGATTCCACAAAACATCATGCAAGGCAGGTGCAATACGCCATGCACCTAATGCATGAAAAAGTATGGTGTTGGGATCGGTGGATTCATTAGAGTGAAATTCATAAAACAGGTGATGCCCCGGATGCATGGGATCTGCAATTTCTTCCAGTGCTTTTCTTATGGCATCCATCTGCTGTTCATCCAACATCTTTACACCCGAAAGAAAGCCATTTTCACGAAATGATTGGACTTGTTCATTACTCAATTTGCAAGGTTCCCACTCTTTTGCAGATTGTGGCCAGACAAACAAATTACTAATCAATTGGTGAATAGTACTCAAATCCTTTTGCATAGCCGGCAGTTTGATTTAAAGTTATGCATTTCATTTTCATGTCAGTCAAAACCCTATTTTTATTTTTCAAATTCAAAATGTATGTGGTCTGTAAAAAAATTTGAAAATCTTGGTCCGCATGAATTGTATGCCATTTTGCAACTTCGCAATATTGTTTTTGCTGTAGAGCAAAACTGTGTATATCAGGATATGGATAATAAAGATCAGGCCTCCTATCATTTAATGTACTGGCAAAATGAACAATTATTAGCTTATTCAAGAATAATACCACCGGGCATTGCTTTTACAGAACCCAGTATAGGCCGAGTAGTAACAGCACCAAAAACCAGACGCACAGGACTGGGCAAGATGTTGATGGAAAAATCAATTGAACAACTGTATTTATTATATCCGCAACAAAATATCCGTATTGGCGCTCAATGTTACCTCCGAAAATTTTATGCAGATTTCGGATTTAGAGAGCAAGGCAATATTTATTTAGAAGATGGTATTGAACATATTGAAATGGTAAAATTTTACAGTTGGTAACGTAGAATCCCTTAGCGTTATCTCCATTTATTACTTACAAAAAGAAAAATTTCAGTCGAACATTCTTCTATAACATTTTTCTGTTTCTATTTTGTGCTGGTAACCAATAGATCGAAAAACCAGAAATCCGATATCAATGAGAACAAGTTTACACCTTGTACGGCTGTCCGTACTTATCTTTTTTCTCTCTTTATTTTCAATTCATACCAGCGCACAATCAATCAGCTCTGCAAATGGAAAATTAGAATTAGGAATTGGCTTAGGTCCTATGTTTTTCCTCGGAGATTTGGGAGGTAGTGCAGGGGTTGGAAAAACTTTTATTAAAGACCTAGACCTTCCACTTACAAAACTTTCAAAAAGTGCTTATTTAAATTTTTATCCTACAGAATGGGTGGGACTGCGCATTTCAGGCACAATGGGCTTTGTAGAGGGCAATGATGCCGAAGCTCCTGCAAAAGGTGGTGATGAAGAAGATCGCAAATACAGAAATTTAAGTTTCCAATCAAAAATCAATGAAGCTTATGCTGCACTGGAATTTTATCCCACTGTTTTTTTTGAAAAATATGATGGATTGCAGGGAAAACTTCGCCCTTATGTTTTAGGTGGCGCCGGTATCTATCATTTTAATCCAAAAGCAAAAGATAATAATGGGAATCTGGTTGCACTGGCACCATTGAAATTAGAAGGGCAGGGCTTTGCCGAATATCCTGAGAGCAAACCTTACAAACTGACACAGAAAAATCTAATGATTGGATTTGGTTTCAAATACTATCTCAAAGAGAATATGTATATCGGATTAGAAATTCTGCATCGCAAATTATTTACGGATTATGTTGACGACGTAAGTCACAACTATTATATTGATCCTATACATTTTGACAGCTATTTATCGCCGGCAGATGCAGTTACTGCCAGAAGTTTATATTATCGTGGCATTTATACTTTTCCAACTACCAGACCTTATCAGGAATTTGCACAACGAGGCGATCCAAAACAAAATGACGCTTACTTCTCCAGTATGTTGCGTTTTGGCTGGAGATTGGGTAAATCAGATGCCCGATTAAAACAATTGAAATGTCCCGTATTCTATTAAAAAAAAATCAAACCACTATGAAACCATTTTTTAACATTGGAAAAATGCGAGTAATCACCTTTATCCTTGCCGGTGGACTTTTAATAACACAGTCGTTGCTGGCAAACAACAGGCCCGCTGAGGACAAGCCATTGAAAAAGAATAAGGCCAAGACTGCTAAATCCAAAAATTTTGGCAGCTTAAACAACAACTCAGTAAAAATTTATCCCGACATATTAAAAAGGGAAATGCATGTCATTTCAAAAGAGGATAAAGAACAACTTGATTTTTTTGTATTTGATGTACAAGGCACTTTAGTACAGCATCACAAATTGAATACTAAAGACCATTATAAAATTGCAGGATTGGCAAGGGGCAAATACATCTACCGTGCTTTTAGTGGAGATATTGAAACGGCTTCAGGCCAGTTTGAAATTCGTTGAAAAATCTTTTTATCAAATTGCCTTAGTGCTGCAGAGAGCTTAATAAAATCTGATACCTGGTTGCAAAAACCTGATCCGTTCTCTATTGGTACTCTCATTGTATTAAAATTTTATTAACCACTCTCTGCTCACGGGCAACTTACTTCAAGCGTTCTTTTTCACGTCATAAATAAGAAAACCCTTAACATTATTGCCAATATTAATCTTAATAATGACAATGATAAGCAGGAAAATTGTAAAAATCCAGATCCGGTGAAAAACCCAGTATTCCTGGCTGCCGAAAAAGATTTTTGCCTTATTAAGCTTCAAATTTTGTGACAATCACTTCCTGCTTTTTGTTTAGGATTTTCAGTTTTTTAGCAAAATGTTGATTCTCGGTTTAAAAAAAATCGCCGTTTGACGGTTTTATAATCAAAAACTGTCATATATTAGTCCTGCAAAGGGAGACCTGAAACCCAAAAACAGGGGCGAATGCCGAAAAGCCATATGAGTAGGCCCAACCAAAATCAACTTTATAACATGTCACAAAATTCATCAAATCCAGTTGCCGGACTTCACAAGTCAAAAATGTATTCTTTAATATTAGCAGGGCTTGCCTTGGTTTCATTGCTACTTCCATGGATCACAGTTAGTGCCAGAGGTTTTGGAGTGGGCTATTCTCATAACGGTTTTGGCGGATGGGGATATCTTGCTCTTTTAGGAGTTGCAGCGGCTATTGCATCATGCTTTATGGGTGATAAAACGAAAGCTTATGATGATATGAGTAAAAAAGTCGCACTTGGAGGCTTTGGCGCTATTGCCGGTGGGGCAGTTATTTACCTTATCAGAATAATTTCCGTAGGTGGTGCATACGGAATTAAGCCTTCACCTGGCTTTGGTTTGTTTATTGGATTGGCTGCCGGTGCTATTGGCCTACTGCTCTTATTAGGTATTATTAAACCACCAAAATCAATTGATGAGAAAGTAGATAAATTAAGCTAAAAAATAAAACATATTTTATAAAAAAGTCCCACAGAATATGTGGGCTTTTTTATGTACAATAAGTAAAAATTGAATTATCCTCAATTATCAAAACAATCCCCATTCGTCTTCAAACTCATCTCTTTCAAAAGTGCTCACCCAGTATTTGAAGAGTAACTTGAACTTATCTATTTCTTCTCTTATTACCATTCCATGGGCTTCTTCAATAAATCCTTCTGCAATTTTTATAAGTATTGAAGATTGAATGGACTGGGCATACATGCGGATAAGGCAGGCATTTTCCATTCGCATCATATAAAGCCCCGCTTCAGAGCTTCTGATTTTTACAGCAACCATGTGCGCATCGCTCAGCAACATTCCCTTCATGTCATCCCTATAATCTGCATCCAACTCACTTTCAATTGCATCATCATTTTCGTCTGCTTTTTTTAAACCCATATCACCCACTGCGCCTTTCAATAAAATCATAACCTGCTTCCATTGCTCTTACATAGCTTTGGCAGCATCTCTTGTAGGCCTAGGTTTCCATTCTTCGCCCTCATTGTCATCCTCAAAAAATTGATCATCCCAATCGGGCATTCCACTTAAATTATCGAGTGACATATTTCAAATTTTATAATTCCGCTTTCAAAAACTGACCTGTATAGCTATTCTTTACTTTCACTAATTGCTCCGGCGTTCCTTCAAATAGTATGAGACCTCCCCCATCACCGCCCTCGGGGCCCAAATCAATGATATGATCGGCCACCTTTATCACATCCAAATTATGCTCTATTACCAATACCGTATTGCCTCGGTCAACCAACTTCTGTAACACCTTGAGCAATTGCTGTATATCCTCAAAATGCAAACCGGTAGTGGGCTCGTCTAATATATAAAAAGTTTTGCCGGTATCTTTTTTGACAAGCTCGGTTGAGAGTTTCACTCTTTGCGCCTCGCCCCCACTCAATGTTACAGCCGATTGGCCCAGTGTGATGTAGCCTAAACCTACTTCTTCCAACACTTTTATTTTGCGATATAAATAAGGAACATTTTGAAAAAAAGAAACCGCTTCTTCCACCGTCATGGCCAATACATCGGCAATTGATTTTCCTTTGTATCGTATTTCCAATGTTTCCCTGTTATACCTTTTGCCATTGCATTTTTCGCACAATACATATACATCAGGCAAAAAATTCATTTCAATAACCCGCATACCGCCACCTTCACACACTTCGCATCTTCCGCTTTTTACATTAAATGAAAACCTCCCGGCATTGTAACCTCTTATTTTCGCTTCAGGTATAGCAGCAAACAAGGTTCTGATCTCAGTAAAAAATCCACAATAGGTTGCCGGATTGCTTCGCGGTGTGCGACCTATGGGGCTTTGATCTATTTCTATTACTTTATCAATATGCTCCAGTCCTTTTATTGATTTGTAAGCCAATGGATTCATTTTTGAACCATACGCATGTTTGGAAAGAATGGGATACAATGTTTCGTTTATAAGCGTGGATTTTCCGCTGCCGCTTACACCCGTTACACAAATAAATTTTCCAAGCGGAAATTTTACATCTACCTTTTGCAAATTGTTTCCACTCGCACCTTTTATTTCCAGCAATTTTCCATTGCCTGCTCTTCTTTCTTTGGGAACGGCTATTTTACGGTGTCCGTTTAGATAAGCAGCCGTTATCGTTTCTAATTTTAAAATATCAGCAGGAGTTCCCTGCGCTACAATTTTTCCGCCGTGATAACCGGCCCTGGGACCAATATCCACCAAATGATCTGCCGCCAACATAATGTCTTTATCATGCTCTACCACAATCACACTATTTCCTATATCTCTTAAATGTTGTAAGGCTTCAATTAAGCGATGATTATCCCGCTGATGAAGTCCAATGGAAGGTTCATCTAAAATATAAGTAATGCCTTGCAACTGTGAACCTATTTGTGTAGCCAGTCTTATACGTTGCGATTCGCCTCCGCTCAATGATTTTGAAGGCCTGAACAATGATAAATAAGTAAGTCCCACATTCAGCAAAAACTGCAACCGCTCTCTAATTTCTTTCAACACATCTTTGGCAATGGCTTTTTGTTTATTATCAAGCATCAGCTCTATACCATCAAACCATGCTGCCAGATTATCCAGATTCATATTACCCAGTTCGGCAATATTTCGTCCATTTATTTTAAAATGAAGGCTTTCTTTTTTTAATCGTTGTCCATTACAAGTATGGCAGGTTGCCAGCTCCATATATTTTTCTACCCACTCCCGCAAATAATCGGAACTACCTGATGATGTAAACCAGCGTTTCAGCATTGGAATGATGCCTTCATAACTTCCGCTATATACATTGGGCACCGTTTCATCGTCAGCATCAACCGTAAGCGCAGGATTAATTCCTTTGTCGCCATACAATAATAAATCAAGTTGACTGGCTGTTAAATCTTTTATAGGCTTGTCAAGATTAATTTTATTTTTCTTTGCAAAATCCACTACCTGATAAAATACACTGGCCTCCCGCTCTATACCCAAAGGGGCAATACCGCCTTCTTTCACCGATAAATTTTTATCGGGCAATACCAAATCCAGATTAATTGTATAA
>WBZL01003627.1_pt1 | contig 13991 bp, 9 predicted proteins | sample 5204291 | NCBI WGS metagenome assembly WBZL01 (sample SAMN12344345, study PRJNA552823) | activated sludge metagenome | biome: Activated sludge suspended growth; feature: Nitrification reactor; material: Wastewater; isolation source: activated sludge from nitrification reactor of wastewater treatment...
CTCGGGCGGGCGAGCTTCCAGTACCACTGGCGGAGCCGGGGCTACCGCTCCTACGACGACTTCCTCGCTACCCTGACCTCGCGGCGGCGGAAGCAGCTGCGGAAGGAGCGGGCGCGGGCGCTCGCCGAGATCGACGGGCTCACGTGGGTGTCGGGGGCCGATCTCGACGCGGAGGCGCTCGCCGCCCTCGATCGCTTCTATCGCCGCACGACCGCGGAGCACGGCGGCTCGGAGTACCTGCGGCCGGGGTTCTTCGGCGAGCTCGTGCGGGCGCTGCCGGAGCGGGTGCAGATGGTGCAGGCCCGGCGGGGCGGGGCGCTGGTCGCCGGGGCGCTCTTCCTCGAGACCCCGCAGGCGCTCTACGGCCGCTATTGGGGGGCGGACGAGGACATCGAATTCCTCCACTTCGAGGTCGCCTACTACGCGGGGATCGAGCGCTGCATCGCCCGCCAGATCCCCCTCTTCGAGGCGGGGGCGCAGGGGGAGCACAAGCTCCTGCGGGGCTTCGAGCCCTCGCCCACCCACTCGGCGCATTGGCTCCGCCACCCGGGGCTCCACGCGGCGGTCGCCCGCTTCGTCGAGGACGAGGCGGCGGCGGTCCGGCAGGCGATGCGAGAGCTGGAGACGGCCTCGCCCTACCGCTGCGGCGAGGGCGGGGGCGAGGGGGAGTGAGGGCCCAGGCGGCGCGCGCGCGCCGGATCCGCCGAAGATTCGCCACGCCCCGGGCGCGCGGGTAGCCTCCGTCGGCCAGGGCCGTGCTCTTTCCGACCTTCGACTTCCTGATCTTCATCATCCCGGTGCTCCTCTTCGCCTGGGCGTTCGCCCACGCGCCGAAGGTGCGGGTGCCGCTCCTGATCGCGGCCTCGTACTTCTTCTACATGGCGGGGCCGAAGACCGACCCGCTGCCGGCGCCCTGGTACTTCGCCGGGCTCCTCGCGCTCTCGACGGTCCTCGACTACGTGTGCTCGGCCCGGATCCACGCGCGGCGGGCGGACTTCGAGGGCGGCGATCCGGGGCGGAAGGCGAGCGCGGGGCGCGAGCGCAACCTCTGGCTGGGTCTGAGCCTGGTCGGCAACCTCGGCCTCCTCGGCTACTTCAAGTACACGAACTTCCTCCTCGAGGCGTTCAGCGACGTCGCGCGGGCGCTGGGGGCCGAGGTGGTGGTGCCGCACCTCGAGCTCATCCTGCCGGTCGGGATCTCGTTCTACACGTTCCAGACCCTCTCCTACACGATCGACGTGTGGCGGCGGCGCCTGACCCCGGAGCCGAGCTTCGCCAAGTTCGCCCTCTTCGTGGTCTTCTTCCCGCAGCTGGTGGCCGGGCCGATCGTCCGCGCGAGCGAGCTCCTGCCGCAATTCCACCGGCGGCCGGACCTCAGCGGCGAGCGCCTGACCGAGGGGCTCTTCCGGGTCTTCGTCGGCCTCTTCAAGAAGGTGATCCTGGGCGACTGGATCGCCTCGTCGTTCACCGACGCGGTCTTCGCCGGGCCGACCACCTACACGTCGATGGAGCTCCTGCTGGCGCTCTACGCGTTCACGCTCCAGCTCTACTGCGACTTCGCCGGCTACTCGGACATCGCCATCGGCGTGTCGAAGATGCTCGGCTACTCGATCCCGGAGAACTTCGACCGGCCCTACCAGTCGCGGAACCTCGGCGAGTTCTGGCGGCGCTGGCACATGACCCTCTCGAGCTGGCTCCGCGACTACCTCTTCTTCCCGCTCGGCGGCTCGAAGCTGGGGCCGATCCGTACGTACTTCAACCTCTGGCTGACCATGTTCCTGGTCGGCATGTGGCACGGGGCGAGCTGGAACTTCGTGATCTACGCGAACCTCCACGCGCTGGCGATGGTGTACAACCGCTGGAATCGGCTGCGGCCGAAGGGGCGGACGCCGCTCGGGGTGCTGGGCTTCGTGGCGGGGGCGGCGGCGCTCGCGGGGGTGATCGCGGCGCTCGGGGTCCACGTGCTCCACCTGGGGGGGGAGCCGGCGGCGATCCTGGCGGGGCTCGGCGCGCTCTTCTTCCTGCTGGTGTCGTGGCTGCCGGAGACCGGCACGGCCGGCAACACGGCGCTCCACGTGCTCCTCACCTTCCACTTCACGGTGCTCTCGCGGGTGTTCTTCCGCGCGGATGACCTGGAGACCAGCCGGCAGATGATCGCGGGGCTCCTCGCCTTCGACGGCCGCGGCCTCCGCGAGGGGCTCCTCTCGCCGTGGCTCTGGGCGGCGCTGATCGGCGGGATCGCCTACCACTTCACGCCGCGCCGCTGGGTCCACGAGGTCGGCTACGACCTCTTCCGGCGGATCCCGGGGGTGGTGCTCGGCGTCCTCTTCGCCGGCCTCATCCTCGGGATCATGAAGCTCATGTCGGGCGCGCCCAAGGCGTTCATCTACTTCCAGTTCTGAGCGAGCCCTCGACCATGGCGAACAAGCGGCCCGACAACGAAGCGAGCGACGGCCTCCTCGACGGCAACGAGGTGGTCCACGAGGTGCGCCTGGGCGGCGAGCGGGTGGACGACGGCCACTACCCGCGCGGGACCTTCCGCCGGACCGTGAGCGGGATGATCACGGTGGTGCTCCTGATGATCGCGACCTACGCGGTGCCGGGGCTCCACTGGGCGCAGCCGTGGACGCCGGGGGAGCCGGTGCCCTTCTGGAACCTGGTCGGGCGCGAGATCCTCGGCGAGGGCGCGGCGGCGGCGGTGGCGGACGACGAGACGCGGGCGCTGGCCGAGCTCGCGCGGGCCGAGGTCGAGGCCGAGGAGGCGGGCGACACGAGCGGGGGCGAGGAGGCGCCGCTGCCGCCGGAGCCGGCGGTGCGCGAGCCGGCGGCCGAGGACGAGCCGATCCCGGCGTACGAGGCCCACCCGGACGATCGCCTCAAGGTCGAGCGCCGCCTCGAGAACGCGGCCGCCCTCGACCCCTTCTACGCGGCGCTGACCCGCTCGGAGCTGCGGCTGCCGGGGGCGGTGACGCGGGCGATCCACTACGGCGACTCGGCGATCGGCAACGACGGGATCACGGGGGCGATCCGGGCGAAGATGCAGGCGCGCTTCGGCGACGCCGGCCACGGATTCCACCTCCTCGGCCAGCCGAACGCGAGCTACCGCCACCAGGGGGTGGTCTTCGTCGAGAAGGCGCGCTTCACCCTCTGCTTCATCATCCAGGGCTGCCGCCAGGACGGCCACTACGGCCTCGGCGGGACCACCTTCGAGTCGAGCGGTGGGGCGGAGGTGAAGATCGGCACGGCGACCAAGGGGGCGCAGGGGCGCCGGGCGTCGCGCTTCGAGGTCTGGTACGCGGGGGTCCCGCTCGGCGGGACCTTGCGGGCGCGGGTCGACGAGCTCGAGCCGGTGGAGATCGCGACCGCGGCGGGTGGCCTGGAGGACAGGTGGGAGGTGATCGAGGTGCCGGACGGGGAGCACTCGATCTCGCTGCGGGCGGCCGGCGGCGGCAAGGTGCGGGCCTACGGGGTGGTGCTCGAGCGCGACGTGCCGGGGGTGGTGTGGGACGAGCTCTCGCAGATCGGCGCGCTCACCCGGCGGATGCTCAACTTCGACCCTGAGCACATCCACCGCCAGATCGCCCGCCGCGACCCCGACCTCCTTGTGCTCATGTTCGGCGGCAACGACATGAACACCAAGGGGACGATGGCGAAGTACAAGAGCGAGATGACGGAGGTGATTCGGCTCCTCCGCGGCGGCAAGACGCCGCTCCCCTGCTTGATCATGGCGCCGCTCGACCACGGCGAGCGCGAGGGGCAGATGATCGTGACGCGCTCGATCGTGCCGCGCTTGGTGGACGCGCAGCGCGAGGTGGCGGCGGCCGAGGGCTGCGCGTTCTTCGACACCTACCAGGCGATGGGCGGCGAGGGGTCGATGGGGCGCTGGTTCCGGGCGACGCCGAAGCTCGGCTCGGGCGATCTCTCGCACCTGACTCACCACGGCCACAAGGTGGTGGGCGGGATGCTCTACCGGGCGCTGATGGTCGGCTACCGCGACTTCCGCGGGCGCGTGGCCGGGCAGCCGATGAAGGCGCTGGAGGCGATCGCCAGCGGGGAGGCGGCGGCGCCGTCGGGCGAGGGCGGGGAGGCGGACGCGGCGACGGAGGGCGCGACGGGCGCGGCCGTGGAGGCGCCGGAGGCGGGAGCGAGCGCTGCGGAGGTGGAGGAGGGCGTGGAGGCTACGGCGGCGGCGGGCAGGGCGGCGGGGGCAGCGGCGAGCGGCGGGGAGGCGGCAGCGGCGAGCGGCGGGGAGGCGGCGGCGGGCGGGGCGACGGCCGCGGAGCGCGACGAGGTCGCGCCTGCCGACGCGGCGGGGACGACCGGCTGAGGGCGCTCTCGCGGCGGCGGGCGCGAGCGCGAGCGGGCCGGCGCGCGCTCGCGTGACCGGCTCGCGTGGAGGATGTCCTTCGAGACAGGATTGTCAGGACGCGCCCGCTTCTGCGATCGTCGCCGGCGATGCAGGGCGCCCTCGACCGACTCCTCGAAGAGCTGGAAGCCTCCCACCACGTCGGCCGGGTCCGCCGGATGCTCGCGCTCGGCCGCGACGCGAAGGTGGACGCGGGCGCGCTGGCGCTGATGGACGCGCTCGGGGCGGGGGACGCCTACCAGCGGCGCCTGGCGGTCCACGCCCTCGCCACCCTCGGGGACGGCGGTCGCCTCCTCCGATTCGTCGAGGACGCGTCGGGGTCGATCCGGAGCCTCGCGTTCACGCTGGTGCCGGCGCTCTGCGACGACGCCCAGGCGCTTGAGGCGCTGAAGATGGCCTACGGGCTCCGTCGCGAGAAGGTGCTGGTGCAGGGGCTCTCCCGCCGGCGCCGTCGGCCGGTGATCGACCGCTTCCTCGATTGGCTGGTGGTCCAACCTGGATTCCACGACATCGTCGACCTCGTCCCCTATGCGACGAGCGAGGGGGTGCGCCGCCACCTCGGGCGGGCGCTGGCGCGGCCGAGCGCGATCTTCTGGGATCGGCTGGCGCGGGGCTGCCCGAAGGCGCTGGCCGAGATCTTCTGCGAGCGGCTGCGGGCCCTCGAGGCGCCGGCGCTCGACGAGCGCGGGCAGCCGGTGGCGCGTGAGCCCGATCCGGTGACGCGGCAGCTCATCGAGCGGCACACGGCGGCCATCGCCGAGGAGGCGCCGGACGAGGCGCTGGTGCTCCTCGACCTCCTGATCGAGCGCGGGATCCGGTCGCAGCTCGGGCGGGTGGTCCGCCTCGGGGCGCTCCGGCCGGCGGGGACGCTGGCGCTCGTCGAGCGCTGGGACCTGCGGGTGGGCGGCAGCCCCTTCGCCAGCTCGGCGGCGGAGCTCGACGAGGCGGCGCTCCGGCGGATCGTCCGGCGCGACCCGACGCTCCTGGGAGCGGCGATGTCGCTCGCGAAGACGCTGCCGGCGGCGAAGCTCGCGGCGGTCGCCGACGCCTGGTGCGAGACGGTGCGGGATCGGCCGACGTGGGGGATCTGCCTCATCGATCGGATCGCCGACCCGGTGCGGCGGATGGCCGCGTATCAGGTGTGGAGCGTCGCGGCCCGCGACCGCGACGGGGCGATCGGCCTCCACGTCGTGCAGGAGCTGCCGCCGGACCTGCGGGAGCGTGAGGGGCGGCGTCACCTCGGCGAGGTGATCGCGCTCGGGACGCGCCCCTTGCAGCGCCTCCCTTACGTTCGCTTCCTGCCCTGGGACGACGCCGACGCGGCGCTCCGGGCTTACCTCGGCTCGCCGGAGGCGGGGCTGCGGGGGCTCGCGCTGACGACGTTGCTGGCGATCCCGGGGCTGCGCCCGGCGGAGCCCGAGCTGGTCGATCGGGCGCTCGCGCTGGTGCTCGCCCGCAAGAACGAGCAGGACCCGGTGCGGCTGGTCATGCTGGAGGCGCTGGCGGCGTGGCCGCGGACGATCTGGCGAAAGGAGCATGTCCCCAAGATCAGCCAGATCGTCCGCGACGCGCTCGACGCCGGCGACCTCTCGCACGCGAGCGGGCGGGCGGCCGAGCGCCTGGTCCTGCGGACCTTCGGCCTCGATCCGGCGCGGGGGGCAGAGTGGCTGGGGACCCTGCTCCGCGAGCGCGGCGAGCTCTACGACGTGCGGGTCGGCGCTCACCTCGGCGACGAGGAGGTGCGGGCGGCCGCGCCGCACCTGCTGGCGATCGCTCGGTCGTGGGGGCAGCGCGAGCGGGTCTTCCAGGTGATCCAGCTCGCCGAGAGCCTGGGGGCCCGCCTGCCGCTGGTGGAGGGGCTCGCCGAGGTGCTGACGACGACGCTCCGCGAGACGCCGAGCGGCGGGGTGGCGGCGATGATCCTCGGCCTCTTCGCGGCCCACGATCGGCCGCGCTTCGAGGCGATGGTGGCGGGCGAGCTCCGCCGCTGGCTCGACCGCGGCTGGGTCGGCGAGGTGCTGGGCTTCGCCTCGCGGCGCGAGGGGAAGGGGAAGCGGCAGCCGCCGCTGCACCCGGAGCTCGGCGCGATGGTGGAGTCGATCGCCCGCGGTCGCGGCAGCGACGCGCAGGTGATCCAGGCGGTGACGCTCCTGCGGGTTCGGGACGTGGTCCGCTTCGATCGGATCCTCGGCGAGCTCCTGGCCGCCGATGCGAGCTACGTGTCGATCCCGGTGATCCTCTGGCACATCCACGAGCGCCGCCAGGATCTCCTCGGGCCCTATCTCCGCGCAGAGGCGATCCGCGGGCGCTTCGCCACCGGCAAGACCGCGTGGGTGCTGCCCTTCGAGCGCGGCTTCCACCGCTGGACGCCGGCGCAGAACCGGGCCTTCGCGGCGATCCTCGCCCGGGTGATCGGCGATAGCGAGCGCGACACGCCGACGGTGTGGCGCTGCCTGGCGGTCCACGCCGCCCTCGACGCGGTGACGATGGAGGGGCTCGCGGCGGCGGCCGAGGACCCGCGGGCGGCGGTGCAGGAGCGGGCGATCCGGGTGATGTCGCGCTGCGACGAGGGGCAGTGCGTGCCGACGCTCCTCCGCTGCCTGGAGGACGCGCGGGCTCGGGTGGCGATCTACTCGCTGCGCCGGGCGCTGCGAGGGATGCCGCCGACGCGGGCGCTGACGATCCTCGCGGGGGTGTCGATGCGCAAGGTGACGGTGGGCAAGGAGGTGGTGCGCCTCCTCGGCGAGCTCCGCTCCGACGCCGCCTACGCGCGCCTCATCGAGCTCGATGGCCAGGACCTCCACCGCGACGTGCGGATCGCGATGCTGCGGGCGCTCTGGGATCACCTCGACCGCGAGCCGACCTGGGGGGTCTTCGAGCGGGCGGTGACCGGCGCCGACTGGGTGATGGCGGCGCGGGTCGGCGACATCCCGGCCGATCGACTGACGGTGACCAGCGATCGCCGCCTCTCGGCCCTCCTCGCGCGGGTGCTCTTGCGGCCGGAGCCGGAGGCGCGGATCGAGCTCCTCCAGCGGGCGTGGGCGCTGGCGATCCGCGATCCGGAGCGGGCCTTCCTCGGCGCGATCGGGGGCCGCCTGCGCTCGCTCTTCGACGACGAGGTGCGGGCGGCGATGGTGGCGATCCTCCAGCGCTCGACCGAGGTGGACATCGAGGGCCTGCCGGGCCTCCTCGGCGGGCTCCTCGACGACCCGCGCTCGCTGCACACGGCGGTGTCGACGCTCCTCGGGATCTCGGTGCGGACGCGGGCGCTCTGGACCGCGGCGGCGCGGAGGGTCGAGCGGGTGCTCGCGGATGATCCTCGCCACGCCGTGATGCGGGTGCGTTGCGCGGCGGCGGCGATGGAGGCCCGTGAGCTCGCCGAGTACCTCGCGGGCCTGGCCGAGGCGGGGGCGATCGACGCCAACGTGCTCGCCGCCTGCGAGGCGATCGTCCAGGGGCTGAGGCTCGAGGACGTGGCGCGTTTCGCCGCGCGCCTGGAGCGGAGCAAGAGCGCGGCGGCGCGGCGGATCGCGCTCTGGGCGCTGGTCCGCGACGCGGGGCCCGGGCGGGGGTGGCAGGACGAGCGCCTCGCCGGGCTCGCCCGCTTCCAGGCCGATCCCTCACCCCTGGTCTCCGGGCCCGCGCTGGCGGTCTTCCCGCCGCGTGAGATGGTGAAGTGACGCGTGGCCGCGCCGGCGCGGCACTCCCTGTCCCCGGGGACAGGCATCAGTCGGCGAGGAGGGCCGCCATCAACGCGGCCTCGTCGGTGTCGACGTGGGCGCTGACGCCGTCCTCGCGGAGGTGGCGCTGGATCTGGAGGAGGCCGACGGCGCTGCGGACGAGGAGGGCCACGCGCTCGAAGCCGCCGAAGAGGCGGGGGCGGAGGCGCTTCATCGCCTCCTCGAAGGAGGCGTCGTTGCGGCCGCGGGCGGCGCGGATGTCGATGAAGAGGCGCGTGCCCTCGCGGCCGACGGCGTCGAAGGCGGCCGCGACGGCGCTCACCGAGCGCTCGAGGTCGGCGAGGTCGTCGATCGCCTCGGCGCTGCGGACGGCGATCACGAGGCGCCGGGTCGGGTCGTGGGTGACCTTGAAGTACGCGTCGTCGACGAGCGGGGGCGTCGGCACGCCGGCAGCGTAGGACAAGGGCGATCGCGCGGGCACCGCCGACGTCGGGTGGGGCTCAGGGGCGCGGCAGGCGTTGCCCGCGGGCCAGGTGGTCGACCCAGCCGAGGAGGGTGGGGAGCCGGTGCTCGCCGTGCATCGACGCGACGGCGGCGGCGGCGGCCTCGCGGTCGAGGCCGAGCGCGGTGACGAAGAGCGGGCGCTCGCTGCCGCCGCGGTGGACCTCCGCGGCGTCGGCCCCCACGAAGGCGGTCTTGGCGACGCCGACGATCGCCGGCGACGCGCCCTCGTCGGCGAGGCGGTCGTGGAGGCGGCGGCCGAGGCCGGGCCGCGCCCCGAGGTCGACGTAGCCGTCGACGACGATCGTGTGGACTGTCTCTCGAGACAGGTACCAGCGGACGATCGGCAGGATGCAAGGGAGCTCGCGGAGGTAGAAGGAGCCGGCCTCGTAGGGGGCGGCGTCGCCGAGGTGGAGGGTGAGCTCGTGGCGGGGCGTGGGGTCGCTCCAGCCGTCGGCGAGCGCCCCGGCGGCGCGGGCGGTCCCGTCGGCCAGGTAGTGGACGTCGGTGAAGAGGATGCCGCCTCCGCTCACCCGCAAACGGTAGCGCCGATGGCAGCGGCGTGGCAGGTGGGGGCGCGCGGCCGGTCCGAGGGCGGGCGAAAGCGTGTAGGATCGCCGCGATGGCCGGCCGCCTCGCCCCTTGCGCGCTCGCGCTCGCGTGCGCCTGCGCTCCGCCCGCGGGGGGACCGCCGGTGATCTCCCCGGAGCAAGGCACGCCGGTCGACGAGGGCTCGCGCGACCTCTCGCGCGGCGGCCGTGAGCGCGGCGTCGTCGAGTTCGCCCTCGCCGGCGTCACGGCCGCGACCTCGGTCACCCTCATCTCGCTCGGCGCCTACCAGCTCCACCGCGGCATCGAGATCCGCGACTACTGCGAGTCGCTCCCGATCGACGCCGACAAGTCGGTGTGCATCACCCCCAACGGCGACCCCTACGTGAACGCCGTCGTCTCCTCGACCCTCTCGTTCTTCTTCGCCGTGCCGATGACGGTCGCCAGCGGCTTCCTCGTCCGCCGGGGCCTGCGGATCCAGCGCGACTACAAGCGCGTCCGCGACGCCCGCTCCGCCCGCCTCCACACGACCCCCTGGGCGACCCCCCGCGGCGCCGGCCTCGGCTTCACGCTCCGCTTCTGAGAGGCGTGGTCGGGCTGCGGAGTCAACCCTCGCAGGACGTATGAGACCCGCGGCGCGCCTCTTCCTGGTGGAGGTCGCGTCCGCGGGTCGCCGGGGCCCGCGGTGGGGCTCAGATCTTCCGGCAGTCGGGCTGCGCCCGCCCGATGTGCGTGAGCACCAGGTGGTAGAGCTGCCCGTCGCGGCACCTCGCGGCCCCGGCCGCCGCCAGCAGGTAGAACTTCCACATCTTGTAGAAGCGGTCGTCGTACTTCGCGCCCCGCAGCTCGGGCCACGCGGCGTCGAAGTTCCGCCACCACGCCATGAGCGTGTGATCGTAGTCGGGGCCGATGTTCTGGAGGTCCTCGAGGACGAAGAGCCCCTCGATCGCCTTGCCGAGCTGGGCCGCCGACGGGGCGCAGGCGTTCGGGAAGATGTACTTCTCGATGAAGGGGATGCCGTGCTTTCGGCTCACGTTGTTGGCGATCGTGTGCACCAGCGCCACGCCCTCCGGGCGGAGGCAGCGGTGGATCACCTCCATCATCGTCCGGTGGTTCTTGTAGCCGACGTGCTCGGCCATGCCGATCGACACGACCGCGTCGTATTGGCCGTACATGTCGCGGTAGTCGCCGAGGATGAACTCCACCGAGAGGCCCTTCCACATCTCGCGGGCGAGGGCGACCTGCTCCTTGGAGACCGAGACGCCGCGGACCTTGCAGCCGTAGCGCTCGGCCGCGTAGGCCGCGAAGCCGCCCCAGCCGCAGCCGAGGTCGAGGACCTCCATGCCGGGCTTGAGGCCCACCTTGCGGGCGATGAGGTCGAGCTTGGCGAGCTGCGCCTCCTCCAGCGTCTTGGCGTCGCGCCAGTAGCCGCAGGTGTAGAGCATCCGCTTGTCGAGCATGCGCTCGTAGAGGTCGTTGCCGAGGTCGTAGTGGACCTCGGCGACCTCGTAGGCCCGCGCCTTGCTCTGCAGGTTGGAGACGGCGGCGCGGACCGGCAGGGCCCACATCCGCCAGTTGCCCTTGATCGTGTTCTTGAGGTTGGCGCGGAGGATCTTGTCGATGAATTGATCGAGCGCCGGCGTGTCCCACCACCCGTCCATGTACGACTCGCCGAGGCCCAGCGAGGCCTGCTGGAGGAGGCGCGGGTAGAAGCGCGGGTCGTGGACGGTGATGTCCCACGGCTCGGAGCCGCCGACGGTGACGCCGGCGCCGGCCAGGATCTCACGGACGATTCGTTCGGCCTTTTGGATGTTCATCGATGTCGCGGCGGACACTCGCGCGCGGGCGCCGGTGGGTCAAGTGCGTTCGCGCTTGCCTACCTCGTGGGTCGCCGGTCATGCCGGTCATGCCGGTCATGCCGGTCATGCCGGTCATTCCGGTCATGGGGCCGTCGCGGCGGCGGCGGCGGGCGCGGCGGGCTCGGCTCGGCTGCCGAGCGCGTCGGCCACGGCCGGGGCGGCGGGGGCGCGCTCGGCGGCCTCGAAGCCCTGCATGAGCGCGTCGGTGAGGGCCATGCCCATGCGCACGTAGCCGCGGCGCGTGAGGTGGATGTGGTCGCTCCGACCCATCGCCGGCTCGGCCATCGCCCAGAGGACCATCGACCCCTCGCCGCCCATGAAGGCGAGCGTGTCCCAGAAGGCGCAGCCCTTCTCGAGGGCGATCGCGCGCTGGGCGTCGACCAGCGCGGGGGTGCGGGGGCGCGGGCCGTAGGTGCCGCCGTCGAGCTTCTGCGGGAAGTCGCCAGGGCCGACGAGGAGGCAGCTCGCCTCGGGGGCGGCGCGCTTGAATCGATCGAGCACCTGCCGGAGGTCCGCCTTGTAGGCCTCGATCGACTGATCCTCGTCGAGCGACTCGTTGGTGCCGTAGGCGAGGACGTAGAGGTCGGGGTCGCGGCGGCGGATCGACTCGGCCCACACCGACTCGTCCCACTTGAGGTGGTTGGCGGCGCGGGTGCCGTTGATCCCGAGGGTGTCGATCACCACGCCCTTGGAGTCGTTCTCGACGGTCATGCCGTAGAGGCGGACCTCGCCCTTGCCGAGCGGGCGGATCTCGACCTCGTGCGGGCCGCCCTCGACCGTCTTCTCGAAGCGGCCGAGCTCGGGCGCCTTCGCCTTGGTGTCGACGGTCTTCACGACCTTGCCGTCGATCGCCACCGTGAACTTGCCGCCGCCGGGCTGGCGCAGGAAGTGGAGGTCGTAGCGGGTCTGGTGCGGCGCCTCGGAGGGCTTCCCGGTCGGCTTGACGCGGGTGACGTCGCGCTTCTTGGAGCTGCTGGTGGCGGCGCCGAGGAGGCCCCACATCCCGTCCTCGCGGGACTCCCTCTTCTGCGCGTGCTCGGTCTTCCAGCCCTTCGAGGTCTCGAGCTCGAAGGCGAGGAGGCGGTAGTACTTGTTGGTCTTGGCGAGGGCGACGAAGCCGGGGCCGCCGTCGCCGAAGCGCTCGCCGAGGTAGGAGCGGAGGTAGGTCGGGTAGATGTCGGCCGCGGTGTGGGAGGCGCCGTAGAGGAGGATTCGGACCTTGCCGTCGGGGTCGTCGCCGCTGCGGAGGCGGCGGAGGGCGCGGTAGAAGTGATCGAGGGGGGCGCCCTCGGTGTTCTCGAGGGGGACGAAGAGGCCGAGGAGGTCGCCGTCGATGAGGGGTGGGGCGGCCGGACCCCCGTCGCCGCCGGCCGATCCCGGCAAGGCGTCGAGGTTGCCGAGCGCCGGGTCCGGCGGCGGCAGGGTGGGGAGCTCGCGGGCGTACTCGCCGAAGTGCTCCTCGCGGCCGAGGACCGCCTTCTGGGCGGCGCTCCGGGCCTTGTGGGCCTCGTCGCTGAGGACGATCACCGGCGGGGGCGGGGGCGCGGGGGCCTCGGGGGCCGAGCTGGGCTCGGACTCGCCCTCGACCAGGAAGGGATGGCCCTCCTCGGGGCGCTCGGCCGCCGCACTCGGCACGCCGGCGCTGCCGCACCCCCCGAGGGGGCCGCAGCCGACCGCCAGCGCCGCCACGAAGCCTGCCAAGAGCGGCCGGCGGTGGGTCCTGACCTGCCTCCCACGCACGCTTCGAGAGTGGGCCCGCGGACCCAGGAGAGTCAAATTCGCGGCCGAAGGGTGGACCCGGCGGGGTTGGCGGCGGGAGAGGTCCCCCTGGCCTCGCTTCCGTGAAAGGTGTTACGGTTTCGTCACTGGATGCCCAGGTCCGAGGAGCGATGGGCGATCGCGCGCGAGCCGCACCACGAGGTGCCGCTCGTGCTCGCCTGCGACGAGGAGGGGGCGCTCGTGGGCGTCTCCACAGGAGGTGATCATGCGCACCTCCGCGCTCACGCCGCTCGCCATGCGGCGATCCTGAGCGAGGAGGCGGCCAGCGCCGGCGCGGCCGCGCGCGTCGGCCTCGCCCGGGCGTGTGAGGCCTTCGCGGCCTACCTGGCGGGCGAGCTCCGGGGCTTCGATCTGCCGCTGCGGCCGCTCGGCACCGAGTTCCAGCGGAGGGCGTGGGAGGTCCTGCGGCGGATCCCCTACGGCGCTACCTGGTCGTACGGCGAGCAGACGGCGGCCCTCGGCGCGGCGCAGGGGGCGGCGAGGGCGGTCGGCGCCGCGAACGGCAAGAACCCGCTGGCGATCGTGATCCCGTGCCACCGGGTGGTCGGCGGCGATGGCTCGCTCACCGGCTACGCGGGCGGCCTCGCGGTCAAGCGCTGGCTCCTCGCGCACGAGGGGGCGAGCGGCCAGAACCTTGAGCTCTGGGGGCGCGGATGAGCCGACCGGGCGGGCTCGGCGAGGTGGTGGGCGCATGGCTCCGCTTCGTCGCCGAGGTCGTCCGCTGCCTCTTCGTCGGCCCGCGCTTCTGGATCGAGACCCTGCGGACGATGGACGTGCTGATGCGGCGCTGCCTGATCCCGGTGGGGCTGGCGGTCGCGCCGGTGTCGGCCGTGATCTCGCTGCAGGGGGTGGCGGTGTTCCGGATGTTCGGCGCCGAGGGGCTCCTCTCGTCGATGCTGGCGACCGCGACCTTCCGTCAGTACAGCCCGGCGCTGGCGTCGGTGATGGTGGCGGCGCAGGCGGGGTCGTCGATCGCGGCGCGGATCGGGACAATGCAGGTGCGGGGGCAGATCGACGCGTTGGCGGTGATGTCGGTCGATCCGATCCGCTACGTGGTGGTGCCGGGCTTCGTCGCGTGCCTGGTGATCACGCCGCTCCTCAACGTCCTCACCACCGCGCTCGGGCTCGCCAGCGGCTGGCTCTTCGCGGTGCCGCTGGCGGGGGTCAACACCGGCGCGTTCACGGACAACCTCTACTCGCAGGTGACGATCGTCGACCTGTGGATCGGCCTCGGCAAGTGCACGCTCTTCGGCGGGG
>WBZL01003629.1_pt1 | contig 13987 bp, 28 predicted proteins | sample 5204291 | NCBI WGS metagenome assembly WBZL01 (sample SAMN12344345, study PRJNA552823) | activated sludge metagenome | biome: Activated sludge suspended growth; feature: Nitrification reactor; material: Wastewater; isolation source: activated sludge from nitrification reactor of wastewater...
CGCGGCCGACCCCAAGCTCTGCGCGAAGATCGCCATCGAAGCGGCCGACGCCTTGATAGCGGTGCTCGACGAGGGGAGTTGAGACGTGTCCTGCCCTGTCTGCAACATCACGCAATACGTATGTGTCAAGTGTAAGCAGGTGCGCGATGCGACTGACCCACACTGCCGTGCACCGGGCGGTTACGGTTTCATTTGCGGGCCGTGCTACGAACCTCCGTTCACCGCCATCGACAACGGCACCAGAGTGATTCGCAGCCCAAAGTGTTGACAAAGCACTTGGTTGTGTGCTAATCTTCACTCCGTCAGCAGGGCTGACCCAACCCAGGAGGCAGGCATGAACGCGAACGTCGAGATCAGCAACAAGCAGTACGCAGTGGCCGAGGCCATCGTCGAGTTCCTGCTCACGTTCACCAACGAGCCGGTCTACGACGAGGAGTCGTTCCTGACCGCCGATGTCCCGACCCCGGTCCGCCCCTGGGACCACGTGGCCCGCTACCTCGTGCGCGGCGTCAGCAAGAGCGACTGCGGCTGGGGCGTTACGCTTGTGCCTACGCGCACCGGCGTGCAGCTCACGCTGCACTGCCCCGGCGAGCACGGCACCGTGACCCACGTAGAGCGTGCGGCCGACGGCATCCGCTGGCTGCGCTACTACCTGGCCGACGACTTCCTGGTGCTGCGGTGAACTACGACGACCTGACCTGGCGCTGGCGCGAAGAGGTACTCCACGAGAAGCGATGCCAGTGGACTAGTATCGCCAGCGATGGCCGCGTCGCGCGCTGCATACTACCTCTGCACCTGGATGGTATGCACCTGCTTCACCTGAACGATGACGACAAGGACTGGCGCCAGCGCTGCCAACTCGAACCGTGATGCAGCGGTGAATGGCAAGGTCTAGCCAGCCGGTACCAGGCTGGCCGGCGCGGTGGTGGTCCGCGAGAGTGCGATGGCCCAGAGCCTCAGACGCACGTGTACCGTGTGGCGGTTCGAAACGCCGGGGCGATGAAGGGCCTAGCACCCACCAAACCGAGAACAGGGAGGAATGCATGCTGATCGCCAGAGCCGACATCAAGGCCCTGGGCATCAAGGTGCCCAGAGAGGTGATGGACAAGTGCCGCTCCAGGAACGTCGAGATCCACAGCTGGGGCGCCCCGTACGGCGCCGACTGCTGGATCGGCTGCCTGCACTGCTGGCCGCACATCGACAGCCCAGGCTTCAACGACGAGTACTTCTTGACCATGTCCGTGCACGGCGACGAGCAGCACATGGTCGGCGACGACCAGATGCCGCCCGAGGACGAGTCGTTCTTGACCCCTGGCGACATCTTCATCGTCGACCCAAGGCGCAAGCACTGGCTGGCTCCGGCGCACTGGCACAAGCCGAGTAGGCCGTGGGTCGGGCTGCAGTGGGGGATCCCCAGGGACAAGGCCCCGCAGTGCACGCGTGAGATCCTCAAGCTGCTCAAGGCACACTGGCTCACGGACGCGGACCCGAGGTACGCACCATGGAAGGAGGAGTAGTGGAGAGACCGATCACCCCGGCAGAGGCGGCCACCTACAAGGCCAAGAAGTTGCCCCAGGAGGTCCTGGAGGCGTGGAACAAACTGATCGCCCAGAACTTCGACGGCAAGGTGTCCCGCGTCCTGCAGGCGGACGCTGTGGCCGCGATCCAGCGGGCCACTGACTGTACGGGCGGCTTCATCGCCAGGGCCGGCTGGCTCGACATCGAGCCCATGTACGAGGCGGCCGGCTGGAGGGTCGAGTACGACAAGCCAGGATACAACGAGAGCTACCCGGCCACGTTCACGTTCAGCCCGAAGAAGCGGGGTGGGAAGTGAAGCTCACACCGCTCCTGCTTCTGCTGCTGGCCTTGCCGGCCCAGGCCGACGAGCTGTGTGCCAGGCTGATCGCCCGTCAGTTCGGCGCGGTCAACGTGGCCGACAACCGGCTGGCCAACCTGCGCTCGTCCGACTGGCATGACTGCCTGCAGGGCGACTCCAGCTGCTCCGACATGATCGAGCTGGTGACCGTGGCCGGCAACGCGCTGGTCTCGGTCTGCGTCGAGCGCAGCCAGTTCATGGAGAGCTGCACCAACGAGACCATGACCGTGCCCGAACAGGCCCAGGCCAGTCTGCTCAGGCAGCGTTGGACCAGGTCCTACCTGAGGATCGAAGAGATGCGAACCGCCATCACTGCCGTGGTCGGCGCCAGGTTCGACCGCAGCCTGGACTACTGCAGCATCAGAAGGGAAGAATGACCCGTGCGAAGACTGACTCTGACCGCCCTCATCCTGATCGCGCTCGCAACGCAGGCGCAGGCGCTGACGATCCTGTGCAACGGCGACAGCAACACGCAGGCCAACGGTGTGCCCGAACAGGAACGCTGGTGTGAACGTCTGGGCCCACTGCTCGGCGCGGACGCGATCAACCGCGGCGTCGGTGGCAGCGCCATCGTCAGCGACATCAAGCTGTCCACGTGGGGCACACCACTGTGGGGCGACTTCTACATCGACACCGAGATCGTCAACATCGACCCCTTCTGGTACTGGAGCCGAGGCAAGAGCGTGTACCTGGGCCGACCCACCTACCTGCCTCTGCCAAAGTTCGACATCGTGATCCTGGCCTGGGGCACGAACGACCTGAATGCGTACAAGTACACGCCGGCCAGGGTCATCAAGGCCATCAAGAGGGCACGCAGGAAGTTCCTGGCCTACGGTGCGGACGTGTACGTGGCCACGGTGCCGGCGATCTACGAGCCGGACGGCACCAAGTCCGTGACCATGGACCCTCCGATCCAGCAGCTGAACAAGAAGATCCGCGGCAACTTTCCCAAGAAGCACATCGAGTTCTACGACGGCTTCACATGGGCCGACTACAACGACCGGCTGCACCTGAACGCTCAGGGGCACGAGAAGCGTGCTGCCGCAGCGGTGGAGGCGCTCGCGCGATGACCTTTGACTATCTACCACAGCTGGCCGGGGTGGCCGTGTCAGCTGTGCTCGTGTGGATCCTCGTCTGGGCGGTCGCGTACACACTGGCGATCGTGACTGTCGTCGTGATCGCGGCCGGTTTCCTGGCCGACCAAGCGAAGCAGAAGTGGAGGGCGCTAGTGTTGGCTGGTCTACTGGTGCTGTCGTTCTCCGCCTGTGGCTCGGACGAGACCTGCTCGACCTACAGCTACGAGGAGTGCCGAGTGGTCAACGACATGGAGCGGCAGTGCCGCACGGTCGAGGAGCAGCAGTGCGTCGACGGTGACCCGTACTACTACGGACCCTGGGTCACGGTCTGCTACTACCCGTACTGCTACTGAGGTGAGCATGAGTGACTCACAGACGTTGCGAGCCGAGCTGGAGGCAGCCCGCAAGTTCGCCAAGAGGTACACAGCTCTGTGCGCGCGAGAGCTGCTGGAGCGCAACGAGACCGGCATCCTAGCCAACGGCCGTGTGCGCGAGCTGGCTCGCCTCTGCTCATATGCCGGCGTCAACGCGTTGCAGGTGGCCGAGAAGTTGGTCACCGACGAGGCGATCAGGATGGTGGCCCATCAGGTGGTGCAGGATGTGTGCCCTGTCTGCGACCTGAATGACAGGAGCAAGAGGTGCACCTGTTTCAACGCTCTGCGAGACCTGTGAATGGAGATCTCACCCGAGGGTCTGGACAGGACGCTGCAGCGCATCCTGGACACCAGGCGGGAGCTGACGGCCGCGGTGGGCAGACTCGCCGAGTTGGGTATCGACGCCAACCTGGGCACGCTGCTCTTCGAGAGGGAGGGCGTGACGCAGGCACAGCTGGCCGAGGAGATGCTGCGGCTGGAGAAGACGGCCGCGGCCATCGAGCGCGTGAGCAACGCGACCCACTTCCTGCGCTCGTACCGCAAGGCCTTCGGCGAGGGCCTCTCCAAGCGATAGCGTTTGCACCAGACCGGGGTTTTATGCAATAAGACCACGATGAGCTTTTGGCAGGTCGTTGGCCCACCGTTGCTGCTCTTGGACCTGGGTGTCGTGCTGTTGATCTGCCTCAGACTCTGGCAGCTGCATGAGGTGAGAGATGGACGAGGAACGCAAGAGTTGGCCGGTCACACCCCAGGACGTGCTGGCCTCGATCAGGCCGCTGAGCCGGGAGAGGGCGCGAGAGATGCGTGAGCAGGCGGCCGCGGACATGGACCAGGCCGTGCAGCAGGTCCAGGCCCAGATGCAGACGCACCCCACTCTGCCGCTCTACAAGTGCCTGGCTCGTGAGCTGTGGCGTTACCAGAACTGTGTGGGCAACCTGGTGGTCTCGCTCGTGGCCGACGAAGCGCACGAGCAGATCACACGGCTGGTCAGCCAGTACATGCCGAGCGGCAGTGGCTTCGACTCAGGCACCGAGCTGGACTTCGACAAGTCCACTCCGAACAAGCTGGTCTTCAACACCAGCTTCCACCACATGAACGAGCACGGCTACTACACCAGGTGGACCGAGCATCAGGTGGTCGCCACGCCCTGCTTCTGCTTCGACTTCTCGCTGCGAGTCACGGGTCGCGACCACAACGGCATCAAGGACTACATCTACGAGACCTTCCAGCATGCGCTCACCAGTCGTGTACCGGCAAGTGGCGTAAGCGTCATGGACGTAGCATGAGTACGGACAAGGAGAAGCTCGACGTCCTGGCCCGCAAAGCCAAGTGGAGTGAGGACGACGAAGAGTACGTCCTAGCTCTCGCCTACAGTGCGCTGTCAAAGGCTCCTGGGCCGACCGCCCTCGTACACCGTGACATGCACGAGGCGCTAGTTGAGCGGGCTAGGATGCAGGGCGCGCTGGCGGAGCTGGAGGCGTTCTCAGGCTTCCTCGACGAGTGCGATGATGGTGAGGACTGCATCGAGTACCTGCGCGACATGGTGCGGCGCCGCAACGCGCAGGCAGAGCGTCGACGCAGAGAGGTAGGCCATGGCCAAGGATGACCACTACGACCTGATCGGTGACCCGGCGACCAAGCTATCGATGCAAGGCTCCCAGGAGGCTCGCAGGCAGATCGAGCAGCTGCAGCAGGAGCTGGACGAGAACCTGACCTGTGCACGCACTCTGCGCAGGCAGCATGAGGCTGTGGTCAAGGTGCTCAAGGGTTACACGAAGTGCGGCCACGCCTGCGTCGAATGCAACTGCACCAAGGCGGCCAGGGACGCTCTCGACCTGCTCGGTGAGGACTACTGATGCCAGACAACTATGACCCGGAGTTCGTGGTCCACTTCGCCGGCTTCAGCTGCTTCAACAGCTGCCGCGACGGCTGGTACGAGGGTTACGACATCAACTCCAAGGACGAGAACGGCGTCTGCACCAAGACCACGCCGTGCCCTGTGTGCGGCCACCAGATGCCGGCCTCGATGAAGGCGGGCGAGTTCCGCAAGATGGTCGCCGAGCGCGACGCGGAGCGTGAGCGCACGGGCTTCAAGTTCTGGTTCGAGAAAGATGAGTAACGAACGTCTCCGCATGGCTCTCAGCAGGTTTGTGGTGTACCTAGACACACCTCAGGAGAGCAGACTGGCCGAGTTCGGTAGGGTGGTGTGCATGATCCTGACGCTGGCCATCCTGCCGGCTGCAATAGCGGTTCTTGTCTTGCGGCTCTTCGGTGTGAGCTGAGTGTGTCTTGCCAGAACGCGATCGACCTGGGTGACGGCCGTCGTGCCTGCCCTTGGACGAGAGAGGAAGAACGCATGGGAGTGAGCTGCACGGTCTACACGGGGCCGGTCGTGGTTGTCAGGCCACCAGAGACCTTCGAAGAGATCAAGGTGGTGCAGTGCGAGACCTGTGACCGCCGGCATACAGGAGAGGGCGGCTACTGCTCACGTGACGGTGGCAAGTTTGTGACCACGACCGTCGTGGTGAAGATGACGCCGAGCGACTGGGTGTACGAGCTGGAAGAGGAGAACGATTCCATCGACTACTTCTGCCGCGTGCCTGATGAGGGAGGGGTCGAGATCCCGGACGACGAGGTCTGGCTGACTCCGAACCAAGGCGGGTTGTCTTACTGCAAGTACATGGACGACCCGTGCCACGGCAGCTGGGGCAAGCCGAAGACCGACCCGTACCTGCTTACCTGGATCGAGGGCGACAAGCCGGTCAACAGCCCGGACGCCATGCTCAACGAGTTCCTGGCAGACGAGAAGGCTCAAGCCGCCATCGAGGCCTACCGCAAGGCCGGGGCCGAGGTCGAGATCAACTTCGTCACCATGGTCTGGTGCAGCTGATGGCCGAGTACTGGAGGGCACACCGCGCCAAGAGCCGCGCCGCCGGTGTGTGCGAGGTGTGCGGCGCAGCGAAGTGGTTGGGCACGAGTCGGCCTCTGTGCGAGTCGCACTTCCAAGGCGCACGAGCGCGGGCGGTACGTAGGCGGGAGCGCAAGCGTGCTCTCGGACAGTGTGTGGACTGTGTGGCACAAGTACACGGCGCAGCACGCTGCGACAGGTGTGCAGCGCGGAACGCCCGCACACTGGCCCGACGTCGGGAGGCCAGAAAGTGGTTGCCCGCTCTGGTGTCGCTGGAGGGGCACGGCGAGCGTGTGTGGGATGTTCGCCACGTGGCTGAGTGCTAGAGAAGGAGCAAGAATGAAATTCATCGTGACCATGAAGGATCCGGACGGCCTGGACATCGCCATCGACGACGCGATCCAGGAGGACGAGTCGTTGTTGGAGCTGGCCAAGGACGAGCAGAAGGCGGTCATCGCCACGCGCAAGCAGAACATGCGTGACGCCGCCCGGCGCTGGTTCGAGTACGGCGAGTACATCCGCGTCGAGATCGACACCGAGGACAACACCTGCAAGGTGCTGGAGCGAGCGTGAACCTGCCCGGTGTCGCCGTCGTACGCGGCGCAGATGGCCTGTCCTGTGTCGTAGTGGTGACCTCTGCCGCACCGGATGGTAGACCAGGGTGCTACTGGTCCTTGCACAAGCCTACAGGGGAGATGCTCTCTTATGGCCACAGCGCCGGGTGGCAGGGCTCCGGTCTGGCCAGCTTTCACACGGCCATGAAGAACGGCAAGGCTGCCGCCAAGCGGTGGATCACGAGGCAGTGGTTGGAGCTGCACAAGGACGAGGGGTAGGCATGGCGATCGTGTTCCCGGACTATCTCATGATGATGCGGCTCAAGGGTCGCGGGCACATCATGACCGGCTCCACGCTGATGGAGATCGGCAAGCAGAACTGGTGCGACGACGTACCCTTGGACAAGCTGATCGCCGACACTGCAGACCAGACCACGACCAAGAAGCTGAGAGCGATCCACAAGAAGGACCCCAACTCGTTCAAGATCGTCGACCACTACTACCGCAACGTGCTCGGCGTCAGCGATTACAAGTCGATCGATCCTGGCGTCGCCGACAGCGACTACAAGTACGACCTGAACTACGCTCTGCCTTGGGGTTGTGGTGACGACGTTGGTGTGGCTACGGGGCAGTTCGACATCGTCACCAACAGCGGCACAGGGGAGCACATCTTCAACCAGGCGCAGCTGTTCCAGTCCGTGCACGAGCTGACCAAGCCGGGCGGCATCATGACGCACGCTCTGCCGTGGACTGGTTGGTACAACCACGGCTTCTACAACTTCCAACCAACGGTGCTCTACGACTTGGCTGCGGCCAACGGGTACACGGTGCTCGACATGGTGCTCGGCGGTGCCGGTGTTGCAGCGGTCTTCGACATGAACGGCAAGGAGCGCTGGGACTATCTGATCACCGAGCTTGCTACGAGCCCTGACGGTACGTTCATGTTCGACGGCATGAAGGTTAGGCTGCACCACACCGTGATCGCGGCCGCTTTGCGCAAGGGAACCAAGGAGACGTCTTTCAAGATCCCCAACCAGGGCGCCTATGCGAAGGACATAAAGAAGCCGGCCAAGAAGGTGCGCATCAACATGGACAAGCGACTGCACCAGAAACTGTTCAAGGGGAAGCAATGAAAGCCGCTCTGTATTTCGACCTGCCCGATGACGGGCCCGAGTTCAAGCACGCCACCAAGGCGCCACTGTACTTGGGCGCCTTGCGAGCCGTCGCGGACGCTCTCCGCTCCCATCGCAAGTACGACGCCGAACCGTTCACCGAGGATGTCTTCTACGGCATCCTGCGTGACTACGAGATCGAGCTTGACAGTGAGTGACGACGACGCGCCCCTGGTTCGTGCGGTACGGAGGTTCGTGAGCGGTGACCCGGACCGGGACCCTGTCATCATCGACCGGGTCAGGTTGTTGCGCCTACTCGACCTCGCAGAGGAGGCGATCCGGCTGCGCGAAGCCATGGACGCAGCCAACGATTGCATCGGTGTATGGGTCGAGAAGGCGACCACTCTCCGCGCCGAGAACGAGAAGCTGCGCGCGGTGCGGGATGCGGCGATCGTGGTCACGCGGCGCAAGGAGATCGAGCACCTCACAGTGGATCTCCGCGCCGCCCTAGACGCTGCGAAGGAGAAGTGACGTGGATCGTGAACTGCAGTACGTCTACAGCGACAAGATCCCCGGCGACCCCGACAACTTCAACTGGGAAGTCCGGTTCGACAAGAGCAGGGAGGGGTACGTCGGCATCACCCAGTACGACGACGAGTTGTCACGCGTCCTGCTGTCACCGAGGCAGGTAGCGGCACTGCGGAAGTTCCTGCGGAGCAAGCCGTGAAGGTCCCGACGAAGAGGGAGTTGCAGAAGCTCGCGGTCGAGGCGCTGGGCGAGGGGGCGACCGTGCGGGTCGAAGAGTTCCCGTGGGAAACTCTCCCGTGGCAAGCAATGGCCGAAGGGCGCACGGCTGCGCACTTCGAGAATCACGAGACGCAGAGTGTCGCCAAGCGCGCCCTCGCCGCCGCCCTGCGCGCACTCGCGGAGGTGAAGCGTGACTGACCGCAAGACGCCGATGCAGAGGTACCGCGACGTTGCGGATCGTGAGCTGCTGCGGAGGGTGGCGGAGGAGGTACACGACGAGTGCGCCGATCGGTGGATCACCGAGGACTACTATGGCTACCCCGCTGATCTCGACCTGTGGGCCATCATCGACCGCGTCCTCGCCGCGCACGCCGCAGCCACCGAGAGCGAGTACGAGCGCGGCGTGCGCGAGGGGATTGCCGAGGCTGCGTGGGTTGCCGAGACGGGCGGCGGCTGCGCGATGACCGACGAGTCCCTGCTTGCCGAGTGGTGCCGTAAGTGCGGGGCTGCCATTCGTCGCGCCGGGGATGAACTGCTGCGCCGCACCCGCGCCAAGGACGCAGCCGCGCAGGAGGGGGAGTAGATGGACACCGACGACGCGGCCCTCGTGGCCGAGCTGCGAAGGAAGGTCGCTGTCGCCGCCGCGGGGATGCACGCGGAGCCACAGGACAGTCTCGCGCTCTACGTGCGCGTCGGCGATTGGCTGCGCCTGCTGGACCTCGCGGAGGAGGCGATCCGGCATGGCGATTGACGACGCGGCCCTCGTGGCCGAACTGCGGCGGCTGGATGGCTGCGCTGACCCGATGCCGTGGTGGGCTGATAGCGGTCCATGGGTGGGGACGCGCTTTGGTGTACTGCGCGCGAGCGGGGAGTCGATCACGGACGGACCGTTCCGTGAATTCGCACCCGACGTAGACAAGCACAATGCACAACTAGTCGCGACTATGCGTAACGCCCTCCCCCGCCTGCTGGACCTCGCCGAGGAGGCGATCCGGTTGCGCGGGGAGGTCGAGTTGGCGGTGAAGCAGATGGCAGAGTTCGCGGAACGATCCGAGGACGACAAGAACACGCTGCGCGCCGAGATCCAGAAGCTGTGCGCGGTCAGGGACGCCTTGGCCGAGGAGCGGGCCGCGCGCCGAGAGGCACACAAGGCGCGATACGGTGCGCGCGATCTCGATGCCCACAGGTTGTTTGCGGCAGCCGAGGAGTTGCGCGGCAAAGCATACGCCGCCCTCGACGCCGCGAAGGAGGGGTGAGGTGTGTGAAATCTGCCGTGGTGAAGGATGGGTTTGTGAGAGCCACCCGCAGTTGCCGTGGGGGGAAGGGCCGGGAATGTGCAAGTGCGACGCTGGTATCTTGTGTGTCTGTAGCGATGAACCGCGTGTTGGCTTGGATGTCGTGGTCGCGGACGACCCCGAGGCTGCGCTACGGGGGGTGCTCCCCTCGCCCGCGCCCGACGTGCAGGCGCAGATCGAGTGGCCCGACTGGTTGTCGCGCGAGCATCAGGCCATCGTGAAGATGGTCAAGGACGCGATGACGCGCGCGGAGGACGACATCCGCAACTCCGAAGATGCAAGCGGACTGCCTCGCACCGCAGCGGGCGAGCGCAACGTGTACGCAGGAGCAATCGTTCACGCGTTCAAGCGAGCGGGGTGGCTCCCCCCTGCGCAGATGCAGGCGCTTCGCGGCCAGATCGAGAGCGAGGTCTTGGAGGCGAGGAAATGGATTGAAGCGGCGCTGCACGCGGAGATCGTTGCGCTCAAGGCCGACGATCAGGCGCGGATCGACGCGGCGGTCGAGCGCGAGCGTGGTCGTGTCATCGGGATCTTCGTTGGCGAGTTGCAGAAGCTGCACGAGAAGACGGTCCTCGACTGCGGTGATAACTCGTGCCTGTTCGCGACTCGACGCGGCGGTATGCGCACAAACGGAGGCTGCCGTTGCATCGAGCGCCTACTGGACGCGGCGGTCGCACGGGAGCGGGAGGCTGCGGTGTACGACTTCGCCGCGTGGCTGACCACGCGCAAGGAGAGGCTGGTACTGTCGTCGTCCGACGACGCGGCTCCGGCAGCCAAGGCCGTGCAAGCGTATCTCCGCGCCCGCGGCACGAAGGGGGAGGCGTGAGGCTGCGTCGGCTTCTGTGCAGGTTCGGATTTCACGGCGCGCGGCGCATCGACAAGCGGTATTCGGAACGAGCGTACCGCATCGTGTGCGTGGGCTGCGGCAAGCGTGAAGTGATGAACGACGACCTGAGAGTCTGCCTGCCGTGGAACAGGTCGTTTGATCAGTTCTACGAGGAGTGGACCCGCAGCGCGAAGGGGGTGTGACGTGCGACTCAACGCCTACTACTACGCGTTCGACCCCACGGGCTCGGAAGACATCGACCGCATCTTGTCGGCCGTGGCGTGTGCCGGGAAAGCGTACCACCACACCGAGAACTGGACCGAGGACATCGCGATGCCCTACGAACCGAGCCATCGTGGCGGTTCGTGCGTGGAGTGGATCCAGAACGCAGCGAACGATGCCGCCGCGAACCTCGCCGCCGCCCGCCGCGAGGGCGTGATCGAGGGGCTGGAGATCGCCCTAGGACTGTTCCCGAAGCCAAACAGCACGACGCAGTGGGACCCTCAGGACGCGATCAGGGCCAAGATCGAGAGGCTGAGAGGGGAGAGCTGGTGGGCCGGCTGATCACCAACTGCGTCGAGTGTGGCCAGGAGGTGTTCGACGCCGAGCGGTGCGACGACCGCACGCGCTGCCAGGCTTACAAGGAGGGCTACACGTCCGGGCTGATCGACGGCCTGGACCGAGCTTACCGGTTGCTGGAGACCAGGGTCGTCCGTGAGTACCGAGACCTGATCCTGCACGAGAAACTTAGGTACGCCAGGAAGCACGTGTGCGGGCTCCGAGGCTACGACCCGATGGAGCATGGCTCCTGCCCGGCCTGCGTGGCAGTAGGCCGCTGACAGCCGCTCCGTTGTTCCGCTAGAATCTGCGGCATGTCCGACCGTGCCGCGCAGCTGATCTCGCTGGTCCTCAACGAGGACCGGCTCCCTGCTCTGCGGCGGAAGTGGGCCAACATCGACACCTCCCACGACTACAGGTGGGAGATGGATGAGGTGCCTCACAAGCAGAGGAGTGGTCAGGCCTTCGACGTCGTCACCCAGGACATGGATCCGACTCCGAACAAGGAGTACTCGGATCGGCTGCTGCACTTCTACCACCATGGGCAGATCGTGGCCGACGATGCCGACGAGGTCAGGAAGGTTGTTCGAAACTTCCACGCCCACAAGAACCTGTTGCCGGAGAAGGACATCAACAGGTACGGCGACTTCGACGCCTTGACCCAGGCGGTGAAGGGTGTCGTAGCCAAGGCGGGTGCGAAGAAGCAGTTCCCCTGGGTCAAGACCACTGCCGCGCAGCGAGCTGAGACCGAAGCAGGCTCCAAGGTGATCCACGACAGCCCGTCGTACACCGTGCGCGAGGTGCACAGCTACCCGGCCATGAAGGTGCTAGGGTCGCACACCAAGTGGTGCACGGTTGGCAGCCACGCAACGTTCCAGCAGTACGCCAGCCAGGGTCCTCTGTACCACATCCATGACAAGGTGGGCGGCGAGCGCTGGATGGCTCACTTCCCGACCAACCAGGTTCACAACGAGCACGGCGAGCAGGTCGACGCCGCGGAGCTGGTCAACGAGCACCCGGAGCTGGACAAGGTCTTCCAGGGCAAGCTCAAGACGATCGAGCGGGGCGCATGCTGCGTGCTGACTACCTGATCTCCCGCGTCCTCACCGAGGACCGCGTGCCCGCCTTGCACGCCAAGTGGCTGGGCAAGCTGAACACGAGCCACGACACCAGGCTCACTCTATCCAACAGCCAGCAGACCAGAGCCAAGGCCGCGCTCGGCTACCTGCACGACATGGACCCGACGCCCAACAAGCAGTACATGGGCAAGCTGGTCGACTGGTACCATAAGGGGCAGTTCCGGGTGGAAGATAGCCACCGTGTGTTCAACGCGGTCAAGGACTTCCACCAGCTGAAGACCCGCATCACGGCCGAGCATGCCGGCCCAGAGGTCAAGAATCCGAAGGACTTCTCGTCCTACCCCTCGATCCACCACCTGGAACGCGCCCTGAAGGCCTCAGGCACGCAGGTAGAGACCCCCTGGACCAAGACCACCGAGTCTCAGCGTCGTGCCGTCAAGGAGGGCTCCAACATCGTCCACGACGATGCAGACCTGACCGTGCGGGCCGTGCACACGCACGACGCGATGAGGGTCCTGGGCTCGAACACGAGCTGGTGCGTGGTGCCGGACAAGGAGACCTTCGACGAGTACCGCGAGCAGGGCCCGCTGTATCACATCCACGAGAAGAAGACCGGTGCCAGGAAGCTGCTGCACTTCGGCTCCGACCAGTTCATGGACGAGAACGACGAGGAGGTCGACCACGCCGACTACGGCGACCAGTACCCGGCGCTGAAGAAGCTGTTCCACGGCAAGAGCTACGACAAGTTCAACTCCCCGGAGGACATGGACCAGCGCATCAAGTCCGGCCAACCGGTTCACCCCGACGTGCTGACTACAGCTTCGCACCGCTCCCGTGACCAGGAGGTGTTGCACAAGATCGCCACCAGCGAGAGGGCTGCCGACCACTGGACCAAGCTCAACCTGCTGACCAACCCGGCCACATCAGCCAAGAGCATCGAGCACCTGCACGCGACCACGAACAAGGACCGTCAGTACGACCGTTCGATCGCAGCGCACCCGAACACGCCGGCCCACATCCTGGACAGGATCGTCGACGATCACATGAGCGGTGACAAGAGCACTGTCCTGCGACAGGTGGCCTCCAACCGTAATACGAGACCGGCCACGCTGGAGAGGCTGCACGATCTAGCCAAAGACCACTTCGAGACCACGACCAAGGCAGCCGACGCTGCCCCTTTGGGCCTTGCAAGGGCTGCGCTCAGAGACCGAGTACACGACCGCCACGGCATCACGCTCGCCGTAGCCAGCAACCCGAACACACCGCAGCACGTGCTCAGCGACCTGCTGGCGCGGAGCGACAGGATGTCACCGCACCTTAGGCGTATGGACAGCCAGAGCCTGTTCAGCGCCGTGGTCAACAACCCGAACACGCACGCCAAGGATCTGCACGCCGCGCTCAAGATGGGCGTCGACAACGGCACGGCCACGCCCGGGTTCTCAACCTCATCTGGGTCACGTGACAAGGCGCACGACCAGCACGCTCTACACACCTACCTCAGCAGGCACCCGAACGCGGATGCCGAACTGCTCACCCACCTTCATAGCCACACCGCGGCGCCGAGAGGGGCGGTCATCGGCAG